>Ga0224496_10000126_pt1 | contig 55580 bp, 49 predicted proteins | sample SF_Jul11_sed_USG_2_FD_168127 | JGI IMG/M metagenome (GOLD analysis project Ga0224496, IMG submission 168127) | Sediment microbial communities from San Francisco Bay, California, United States - SF_Jul11_sed_USGS_8_1 | ecosystem: Environmental > Aquatic > Marine > Sediment | place: USA...
GGGGGTCGACTATTTCAAAAAGCCAAACATATAAAATCATTTAAAGCTTATAAAGTCCCCAAAGATCACCACATTCGTTAAAAGTATCAATGGGTATAAAATTCTCTGCTAACTCCTTTTCGAAGTGAGAGTGATAGAAAGTCCAACCTTGGTGAGAGATTATTTCCTGCTTTTTAGAATCGATTTCAACTACAAATAATTTATTTGCCACACGTCTGAGCTCGTTATAGATATGATCTCTGTCTTCATAACGTATATGCTTTAGGACAGCTGACATATAAATCACATCAAAATAGTCATCGTCAAAAGGAATCTCGGTTCCACTAAATGGAATAAATTCAATACCAGAAAAAGCTTCCTTTGCTTTTTTGATAGCATTATCATTAATATCAATCCCATAACCATTGATATTTGGTATTAGATTACAAATATAGTTGAGCAGCAAACCATTATCACAACCAAAATCGAGCAATTTACCTTTATTCCACTCAATTTGATTGAGAATTCTCTTAAAACAAACCACGGGTTCCTTGTAACCACATTCTCTATAAAAATCCCAAACCTCTTCTATTGAGTTTGAAGACGGATAGTCACTACTCCATTTTGCTTTAATATTCTGATAATATGCTTCTTTTTGCATAAGTGAACAGATTGGTTGATATTTAACACAAAGAAATCTTGCTTCTTGTTTAGCTTTTTGCAGGTTACCTGTTTGTAATGATATTTGAAAAGAGCTTTTTCCAAGTTGCTTTCTCAAGGCTCAAGGAACAAAGCTCTAAAGCTTGTAGCGCTTTGAAGTCAGTGTTGAAGTAATCTGGTAGCTGGTTGTGTTTGATCTTCTAACAGGAAAGTTTCGGCAGGTTGGCATTATAGTCTCTGTTTTGATTTGAGACTACAGTACTAGGTTTGGAGGAAGGAAGGGCGGGTAAAGTTGAAAGAGAGGACCTACTTTAGGATTCCAAAGGGTTTGCCCTTTGGCTACCAGGGGCTTAAAAATAAACGGCTTGGCCGTTTCCAAGGCTAAACCGGCCGACCCTCTTAAAAGAATCAAGCCTTGCTTGATTCCGGCTGTCCGCTTCGAGGTGAAGAGGTCGCGGGATTAACGGGTTTATGAAGGGAGGTGGTAGTAAAAGCACGATGGTTCACGCCTTAATATATTTATTTTATCTGATTTAAGCTAGGGAAATAAAATTTCCGCTGGCTGGCATGGGAGTCTTTTGGGGGGGCGGGGTTATATATTTGACCCCTCTGAATTAATTTCGAAAATGATTTTAGATAACTTAATTACTTTTTTAGTAATAGATATATTCCAAGCCTTCATCCTGCTATGCCATTTTTTTAAATCAAGAAATTGATTCCAATTTAATTCATAAATTCCAGTCAAATTATAGTTATCATCAAATTTGACAATAATAACGTATTCAAATTTTTGAATTGGTTTCTCATCTGATTCATTATTTGGCAAGCCATAAAAAACACCAGTAAGATTTGTCGTTGAGCTTTTTATACTATATCTTTCCCCATTTCTACTTATAGCATCAATGTTTTGAGTCCCTGTTGGCGCGAACTGAAGGTTGGGCAATCCTGACGTTTTATTATAATATTCAATGGCAAGATATTCACCTAAATCACCAATAACATTCTTGCTTCTTATTATTTCGCGATCTTTTAGTTCTTGAATAAGATTGCCATATAATTTTATAAGGTCAAAATCTTTAATATTCTTTAGGTTCATCAAGTATCATTATTATAATATAAAATTAAAAGCTAAAAAAATCCCCCTAGAACCACCGACCGCGCCTTTGCCCACTCGCACAGCAATACCCAGTAATAACAGGCAAATGAAACCGTAAATACTCTGCCAACGCGATCAAGACAGAGGGAACCAATCCCTCCTGTAAAAGACAAGTTCAGCCCCAACGAACTCAACCATAACCACCTACACAAAAACCCTATCCTATCGGTTAGTTGGAATCAACGGAAATGACCACCGTTTGACAGGCTTTGGCGTGAAACATTTTTTATGGCTTTGAAATTCACCGGATGAAAGGCGTTTAAAATAAATTAAATCAGATAGATAGCGAAATGGGTAGCCGAAAAAAGGGGTACTTCTCGGGTAGTTTGGGCGAGCCTCGCTCCCGGCGGCGGAGCCTTCCCGGAGCCTGTCCAAATCAAGGCCCGTCCGGCCGGCTCACACCCGGCGATAAGGCATGTAGACGGGTTTCCACATGGTCGCTCTGATCTCGCTTAGGATTTCATCCTCAGAGACCTTCTCTCCCCTCTCCAGCCGCTGCCTCTCCAGCAGGCGCATGCAGACATGCCTTGAGACCTTTCTAAGCTCGCCTATCCTCGGATAAATGGCCCCCATCTCGAAATCCTCCTTCGGGATCAGTTCGCTTAAGGCCTTCGCGGCGCTCAGGAACAACCAGGGCGGGAAGGTTCCGAAGCGTCCGATGACCGCGGCCAGGCCGACCGCCGGAAAGATAAAGACGTTGTTTCCCTGCCCCACCCGAAAGGATTTGCCGTCAAAACTCACGTCCTCGAAGGGGCTGCCCGTCGCGATGATGGCTCTGCCTTCAGACCATTTGTAGAGATCATCCGGCTTTGCCTCGCACTTGGAATGGGGGTTCGACAGCGGAAAGATCAGGGGCCGGTCGCAGTGGCGGAGCATGATCCTGACGACTTCCTCGTCAAAGGCCCCGGTATGGGTCGAAGCGCCGATCAGGACGGTGACTCTCTGGTTATCCAAAAGCTCCTTCAGGCTAACCTGTCCGGCTTGCTTTTTGCCGTTAGAGATATACTTTTCGGCCGGTTTGGCGAAGGGCTGTTTGTATTCGTCCAGCTTCCGGTTATCCATGATAAGCCCCTTTGAATCAAAGACGAAGATCTGCTTTAAGGCTTCCTCGGCGCTTAAGCCCTCATCCACCAGGGCGTCCCTGATCTGGTAGGCGATCCCTCCGCCGCCGGCGCCGGCTCCGTAGACGACAAAGCTCTCGTCCTTTAGGCCGCGGCCTGTAAAGCTCAGCGCGGTATATATTCCGGCCAGGCAGACCGCTCCGGTTCCCTGTATGTCATCGTTAAAGGACGAAAGGCTTTCGCGGTAACGCTCCAGATTATAAAAGGCGTTGTTTTTGCTGAAATCCTCCCACTGCAAGACGGCATTTGGAAAATTGGCCTTGATGCCCGATACGAACTTCGAGATAAAATCGTTATACTCACCGCCCGTCATGCGGTGGTGCTTTTCCCCCAGGTACAAAGGATCCGACAGGCAGTCCTCGTTGTCGGTTCCAACATCCAGCGTAATCGGCAGGCAGGCCGCGGGATGAATCCCCGCGCCCAGGGTGTAAAGCGAAAGTTTGCCTATTGGAATACCCATACCTCCGATCCCCTGATCACCGATCCCCAGGATGCCCTGATTGTCGGTGACCACGATAACCTGAACCCCGCGTGAGGGAAAATGATGGATCATCTCACCGATCATCGAGACGTTGCTCTTGGTGATATAAAGCCCCCGGGTTCTTCTGAAGCGGTGGCTGAACTGACGGCAAGCCTCGCCCACCGTCGGGGTATAGATAATGGGTGCCATTTCCTCGATATGCCGATCGACGAGCCGGTAGAACAGGGTCACATTCCGGTCTTGCAGTCCCCGTAGATACTGGTATTTGCTGATCGCGTCCGCATTGTTGCTGAAACCTTCGTAGACCCGGTCGAGTTGTTCATCCATCGTTGAAATGTGAGGCGGTAAAAGGCCCTGAAGACGAAACTCTTCACGCTCTCTTTCATCGAAAGCGGTTCCTTTATTCAAGATCGAGTTTTGCAAAAGATCGATTCCTTCCATGGCCACGGGAACAAAGGGCAATCCATTTTCGTTTTTCCAGCGGTGATATTTTTCGATGCTCATTATATACTCCCATCCCGATTTATAAGACAATTACCAGAAAGAATCAGGTTGCTATCTTCACTTCGAATTAAACAAATAGAACTCTGATTCTTGGTTTCTATAATATTATACAGGCTTTATTTTGAATGCGTAAAGAGTAGATGACATAATAAAATTTGAGTTGGGAGTTTTTGAGGTCAAGTATATTTTAATAACTGTAGACGCAAAGACTTTACTTTGATGACTGTTGTATTGATTAGCTAGTTATTTCAGGATGTCTGTTGAGTGTAAGCTTCATCTTGCCAAATGAAACCAATCCCCGAGCTTCAATAGTCGATCAATCCGATGACGTAATCGGTTTTCCGCGGATTGATCGATAAAAGTTCCGAGGCTTGCTTTAAACCTTGGCTTTCTCAGGTCAGGATTTCATTAAACATAAACGATAATCAAGACCATTGCCGGTATCACGATAGCCCAAAAGGGAGCCGTGTTGATAAACAATCCATAAACCGAATTTGGATCATGTTCGACCTCCAGGAAGTCCAGGATTCTTTCTGAGAGCGGCTTTAATGGTTTTCTCTTTTGAGCCGTGGAAACAAAATGATTTTTTTCAGCGATAGGTGACATCTGTTATCCTATCTTAAGGTTAGCGAAATATAGCTTAAGGAAACAAAATAGGGGGGACTATAAAAGAGAAATTACCAAGGAAGTGATAACACCCCCCAGTCTTTAAGGACAAATTAAGTATAGCAATAAGCTGAGCCATTTTCAAGATTTTTACAGTTAAATAATAGTCCATAATAGGCTTAGATCAATCAAAAGATAATCTGGAATAATTGTATATCTTGATGATTCCTGTCAGTTCTGATACTAAGCTAAGTCTTTTTTCTTCTCAAATTAAATTTAACGCATAAAATTTACTTCTACCGATCGGTATATCAATTCAACAAAATAACGTGAATATTAAGAGAAAATCGATTCTCAGCAGAATGAATGGCCAAAAAACAATCAGGCATTGTATGATCAAAATTAAGCAAGCAGTAGCCTTATTTTAAAAGACCTGATAAGTATTCAAAAAAGCTAATACAGCAATTCCTGAACAATCTAAAAATTTTAGGACCTGTCATGGTTCAAAGAGATTACGACGAACTGATCAATAAAATAGAAGATTTAATTTCTTCTCAGCAGATAATAAATCTTTACCCACTCTTAGAAGAGCTGTATCCAACTGACATCGCATATATTGCCTCTCATGTTTCCACCGAATACCGCCTTGAGCTCGTATCAGAAATCAGAAAATTTAAAAACCTGGACGAAATCATCTGTGAAATGGATGAAGATATCATCGTTGAGATGATCAGAGGCCTGGAAGAATCGCGTATCGAAGATTTGTTTTCCAAGCTGGACCCTGATGATACTGCCAAGGTTATTTCGTTTTTGCCGGATGACCTTTCGAAGTGGATTTTCACTCACATGAAGGCTGAGGATACGATTGAGGCCGAAGCGCTACTGCTCTACAAGGAAGAGCAGGCAGGGCGGATCATGTCCACCGATTACTTTAGCATGACCGAGGAAGCGACTGTTTTTCAGGCTTTTAACGCCCTGAAAAACTCTCATGACGCCGAAATGGTTTATTATATCTATATTATCGACAAGCATCATCACTTGGTCGGTGTTGCTTCTCTGAGGGAGCTTTTGACCAAGCCGAACTACGTGAAGATGAAAGAGATCATGAACACCGACTTGATTTCGGTTCCAGGAGAAATGGATCAGGAAGATGTAGCGCAGATAGTGGAAAGGTATAATTTGGTTGCCGTTCCGGTCGTTAACAAGAAAAATCAGCTCGTCGGCATCATCACGGTCGATGATATCATTGACGTTATTCGTCATGAAGCGACCGAAGATATCATGAAACTGGCAGGTACGAACGAGAAAGAGTTTTATCTACAGTCCCCTTATAAAGGTTTTTTGCGCCGGATGCCTTGGCTACTGGTCTCCTTTTTCGGTGGATTGTTGACGATCCAGTCCAATATCTTATTTTCCGGGAAAATCACCAACATCGAACTTATGGCGTTTATTACGATCATTGCCGGTATGGGTGGAAACATCGGCTCTCAGTCATCGACTATCGTCGTGAGGGGACTGGCCACCGGGAAAATCCTGGTAACCGAGTTGTGGAGCGTCTTGTATCGTGAGGTTGCGATTGGGATTTTGCTGGGGATCTTTTTTGGAATTATCTTGGGGTTGGTGGCCACTTTTCAGTTCTATGACGTATCGCTTATTGGTTTTAGTGTAGGAATTGGCATGTTGACCTCAATGTTCATCGCGGCCTTCATCGGATCGTTGATGCCGATCGTTTTTCAACGTTTAAACATTGACCCCGCGGTCGCCACAGGTCCTTTTGTCTCGACCACTATCGACAACCTGGGACTTTTAAGTTATTTTATCAGCACTATGACACTCATTCATCTTTTAACTTAAACAACATCCATTTATGAAAAAGATTCTTATTACCGGCGCTTTGCACCCGGTTGCTTTGGAAAACTTGGGGTCGCAAAGCGACTTGGAGATCGATTACAGACCAGATTTGCCTTATGATGAGATTATAAAGATCATTTCAGCTTATCACTGCATTATTAGCAGATCAGAGACAAATATCGATAAAACCATGATCGAAAAGGGGGTCAATCTGCAGGTTATCGCGAGAGCGGCCGTCGGGATTGGAAATATCGACACCGAATACGCCACCTTCAAGGGAATCCTGGTTTTTAATACTCCGGCTAAAAATACCAACTCAGCTGCGGAACTGACCATCAGTCTGATGATTTCTTGTATGAGAAACGTTATTACCGCGCACAAAAGCATGGAAAGCAATAGGTGGGACCGTCATAAATTCACCGGTACAGAACTATTGGACAAAACAGTGGGCTTGATAGGCTTGGGAAATGTCGGGCACCGCGTCGCCCGCTTTTTAAACAGCTTTGACTGCGAAGTCCTGGCATATGATCCTTACGTCACCAAAGAATACTGCGAAAAACACCAATGTGAGCAGGTCAACTTCGATACCCTGATTGAGAGATCCGACATCATTAGTATCCATACGCCGAAAAACAAAGAAACCATCAATATGATCGATAGGAAGCAAATCGGGAAAATGAAAGAAGGCGTTATTCTGATCAATGCTGCCAGAGGGGGTCTTTTTAACGAAGAGGCTATTAAGGAAGGCCTGGAGACGAAAAAAATAAAGGCTGTCGGAATCGATACCTGGGATGTTGAGCCGGTTAAGGAGCACCCTTTAAAGAGTTTTTCCAATGTTATCATGACTCCTCATATCGGCGCATCGACCTTGGAGGCTCAGTTGAGAATCGGGGAGTCGGTTTCCAAGGAAACCATCAAAGCTCTAAAGGGTGAAATCGTCAACTCTCCGGTCAATCTTCCCGATGTGAAGGTCTTTGAGGGTTCCCATGCGCCTCAATACAGCGTTTTGGCTGGAAAACTCGGGACTTTCAGCAAGCAGTTTATGGATAAAGATTTCTTCGCGAAGAGGATCGAATTTTTATACAGGGGAAAACTGGTCACCGATGACTGGCCCATGATCAAACTGTCTTTTCTGAGAGGATTTCTCCAGGGGACCGTCGATACCCAAGTATCCTTTGTCAATGTCCTTAAAATAGCCGACAGCAAAGGGCTTAAACTTGAAGAGGTGGCCGATAAAGACTTCAGCGACTATGAATCAGCCATTCGCGTCAAGTTGGTAGGTGAAAACAATTCCGTCTGCATTGGGGGCACCGTCTTCGGAGGAGACAAGCTTAGATTGAGTTATCTAAATGGCTTTATCTTCGAGATCGACCCTGTGGGGAATATGATCGTGATCGAAAATCATGACAAACCCGGTGTCATAGGTCATGTCGGAACGGTCTTGTCCAATCACATGGTTAACATCAACCAATTTGAATTATCCCGTAATAAAAAGGGAGGACAGGCTATGGCCATTGTCTTGGTCGATGAGAACATCACTGATCAGGTCATCGATGAGTTGAATCTCCATGAAAACATCAGGCATGTCAAAAGGATTCAAATTTAAGCCATGAAACGATTCTTAACGCTGGATGCCACTCTGCTGTCTTTTTTTGTTTTGTCATTGCTGGTTTTTATTTTGGCGTCTGAGGAAAAAGTTACTGCGCAGGTTAATTTCCACGCTTCGGTGATGGCCAACACGGATTTGATCGAGGGTCGCTTTCCTGGCCTGGAGTATACCTTCTTTTTCGGTCCAAGCTGGGGAGTACGCTATAGTATGCTTCCCACCATGGAATTTAAAACCGAACCTTTGAAAACCCTATCGGATGGTCAGTTGCAGACCTATAGTTTGACGGGTGAGTATCAAAGCTTAACGGTTTTAAGATCTATTGAACACAGGGGAAACAGACCCGGATCAAAGGGACCCTTTGAATTCATAACAGCTTATTTCGGAGTCGGATACAACCAGATTAATACCCAACTTGTAAAAAAAACCTTTACCGCTCAGTCCAACATCTGGTCTGAAAGTGAAACCTCAGAAGATTTGCCCACCGAAATCAACAATTTTTCCCTAGGCCTATATGGTGGAGAGAGCTTTATCATGCTTGATACAAGATTTCTCTATTTCACAGGGAAAACCGACAAATCACGACTCCTTGACGATAAAATAAAATTCAAACAATGGATGATTCTTTTCTCAATAGGGATCGGTTTTTGAATAACCATTTCAAAATTAAATAGGGAAATTAATTCCAATAGAAACAAATTCCCTATTTAAAAAGAAAATTGGTTTGATGAAACACTTTACCTAATCGGATCATTGGATGAAAAAAATCAGTCTTTGGGCAACTAGACTTCGGCATAATGGCCTGTTTCAGACATCTCTGGGTTTTGTATCCTTTTTGGTGGTTGCGGCGGCAGTCATGCTGCTTCTGGAATCAACGATCAATGATAGCGGGATTGATAGTTTTTTCCATTCCCTTTGGTTTTCCGTAGTAACGGTTACGACGGTCGGGTACGGAGATCTTTCACCGGTTTCTGGCGTAGGTAAGATCGCAGCCGTTGTCATTATGTTCATAGGTATTGCCTACTCAGGAGTTTTAACGGGTAATATCACCACTTGGCTAGTCGAGAGAAACCGCAAGAAAGAATTGGGACAGGTCCCCTTAAAGGGGCTTGATTCCAAGTTTTTGATCTGTGGATGGAAACCGGATATGCACAGCTTGCTGTATGATATTTTGCGGACTCATAACAAGACTTCTGATTATCTAATCCTGGTCAATAAAGCTGACCCAAAAGCCGTAAATGAGTTAAAACAAGACCCGCATCTAAAAGACCTTCAGTTTTTTAGTGGGGACTACACCAATCCCGAAATCCTCGAAAACGCTTGTGCCAAGAACGCCGAGAAAGTTCTGATTGTCGCTGATGACAGTTCAAACAGGGGTACAGAAGAAATCGATTTTCAATCCGTCTTATCGGCAATGGCGATTAATCGCATAAATAAGGATGTTTATACGGTCGTTGAGATTCTTATGCCGAAATTCCAGCTTTATCTTCAGCAGATAAAAGTGGAGGAAGTCGTCCTGAATCGGTTGAGATCCAAAGCTTTGATGTGTAACGCGGCCTTGATGTCGGGTGTCTATAATATTTGTCACAGTCTGTTTAACCTGGAAAACGGTCTTTTGAAAATCCGTGAAATTAAATCTCACTTGGTCGGGAAAAGTTACCGCGAAGTTCAAGGCAGTATTGATGATGTCGTGATTATCGGGGTGATGGAAAACACTGGTAACCTTAAAATCAGAAAAAAGGAAAAGCTGGATTTGATCCAAAAATCACCTTCAATTAAGGACGCGATTTCAGGGCTTTTCTCGCTAAAAGAAATGAAAAACAATCAACCGATTATCCATCCGCCACCCAATTACGTCATTCAGGAAAACAGCTCGCTGATCATTCTGGAAACAAGACCTGAGGTCCTTCATCAGCCGTTTGACTACTCAATGGCCCAACTCAAGCAAGATAAAATAATATCCACACTGGAAAACGTGATCTTTCATAAGTTTCAGGACTTAATCGATAAGGCGAACAACTGGGATGATTTTATCCACCTTTTTCTAAAAGGAAACTTTCATTTTTCAGTAGCTGAGGGTGAAGTTAAAGGTTTTATTTATCAAGAAAAATCCTACAGTTTCGAAGCGCTGGGATTTAAAGATAATATCATCCATGAAGTCAACCTGCTTTATCAGATCAACACATTAAAGATCGAACAAGAGGTTGCAGCACTTAAAAAAAACCAGATGAAGTTTAAGACCTTTAAATCTAAATGGATCAAGCAGTTCGATACCGGACAGGAAAGCCAGCTTACTGGTGATGGAATTTTGATGATTTGCGGTTGGAAATCAGAATTGCTAAAAATGTTGAAATTTCTGGTCGAGCAGGCTGAAAATAATACGCTTGAGTGGAACAAGATCATCGTCGTCGCTGATATCAATATAGAAGATACCCAGCGCTTCATTATCGAATTCGAACAAAAAGATAATATCGAACTGGTCAGAGGTGACTATCTTGATTCCCAGGTTCTAAGGGAAGCGGGTATTCACAAGGCAACCAAGGTGATGGTACTTGCCGAGACCGATTCGAAAAAAACAATAGAAGAAATAGATGCCCAGACGGTTTTGGCTTCGATGGTGATCAACGATCTCAATAAACATGCCTATAAGGTAGTCGAAATCATGGATCAGCGATATGAATCAACTCTGGTGCAAGCGAATGTTGAGGAGATCATTTTGGTGGATAAATTTAACAGGATCATGTTGGTCAACGGTTCCAGCGGCATGGGTATTTCCAATGTCATCCGTGAAATGATCAATTTCGATACACCTCTCTTTGAGGTTTTGGAAATCGAGGAACGGTTCATCGGTGATAATTTCGGTAAGATGAGTTTCGATTTGAATTGTCCGGGCTTGATGATTTTGGGATTGTTGGAGGAGTCAGGAAACGTCTACGCCAGAAAACTGGAGAGAATCAAGCAGGCTCAAGTCCAGCCCAAAATCAAGGACTCAGTCATGAACCTGAACAAGGTCAAAGCTGTCGGCGCGAATCATGTTATTTTCGCCCCGGAAGCTGAATATAAGATCCGACCTCATACCAAGATGATCGTCCTTAATACCAACGATTATTCGCGCTGGAAGGATTATCTAAGCGACATCAGCTAATTTAGAAACCCACAGCTTGATAGATCGAACCTGGCTTTGAGATGATCAATCCTTTCATCACCAGCGGCGTGATCAAGGCCAGTACTTTGTGAATCGGCATATCGAGTTTTGTGGCGATCAAGTCTTGGTTAAGGCTTTCTTTTTCCAATAAAGCCAAAATCGCCTCCTCTTCCTTTGAAATACCCAGCCGGCTAAAATCAAGCTGTTGGTTTTCCACTGCCTGCGGATTGATTTTTTGGTGTCCCACCAGATCCTGGTAAAGATCCTCGGGTGTCAAGACGAGCTTGGCCGAGCCATCCTGGAGCAGACGGTTGTTACCCAGGTAACTTGAGATATCCGCATTGCCGGGCATCGCGAAAAGCTTTCTCTCCTGCTCCAAGGTATACTTGGCCGAAATCAAAGCTCCGCTGCTTTCGGATGCCTCGACCACCATCAACCCCTTCGACATCCCACTGATGACGCGGTTTCTTAAGGGAAAATGACCGGCTGTCGGATTGGTCAGTGTTGAAAACTCGGAAATGACAGCTCCATTTTCGGAAATGGCCTCAAAGAGCTTTTGGTTTTGTCTGGGATAAACATTTAAAAGACCTCCCGCGAGCACAGCCACCGTTTTAAGTCCGAACTCAAGAGCCGCCTTATGCGCCTCGGTATCGATGCCCAACGCCAGTCCGCTGACTATCACGATACTAGAGTCCATTTCGGCAAGTCCCCTAATCAGTTTACGGCAAAAAATTTTCCCGTTATAAGTCGCCTTTCTTGCGCCGACAAAGGCGACCGGAAGTCCCTGATTAAAATCGAGTTGCCCCTTCACAAAAAGTAGCGGGGGTGGCGCGAAAATGCTTTTAAGTAAGGCCGGATAATCATCCGAACGAATTTCGATCAGGCGGATACCGTGTTTCTCAAGCCTTGATTTTTCCTGAAGATGTTTCTCCGAACCCAAGGTCTTCTTGATCCCATAAGCATGTTGAGTGGTGATTCCCTGAATTTGAACAAGATCCTGAACCTCGGCCTCAAAAACGTTTTCTATTGAGCTGAATTTATCCAGAAGCCTCATCACCCGACGTGGCCCGAGTCCGGGGATTAAGTTTAAAGCCAGCCAATGATCGGTCATAGACAGAATTTCTCAAAAGGAGTTGAGTGACTGTATCTCCTGTTGGGCCTTGATGGCCGAGCGGGAATCCGGGTATCTCGAGATCAGATACTGGAAATAATACCTGCTTCGGATGGTTTTGTTTTTATTTAAATAGATTTTTCCCAACATTAAGATGGCATCGGGGGTTTTAAAGCCTTTATTGGTAGGGCCGTGCTTATAGTCAGTAAGAACTTTTCTAAAGGCTTTTTCTGCCGGTCCATAGTTTCCCTCTGCAAAGTAGGCTTGACCGATCCAAAACTGGGAGTTGTCGGCATCCTGGTCGTTGGGATGGCGGTCTAAGAATTCCTGAAAGGCTTTAACGGCGTTTTGATAGTCTTTTTGCGATAAGATTTTAAAGGCTTTATTATACATGGATTTCGCGCCTGGATCAATGTCCAGCTGAATTGGAGCTATCGGGGGATTGAGATCTGGATCATCCCAGGATTCCTTTGGGTCGATTTTGGGGGGAATGACCAGTTTATCGCTTTTGGGTGAGGTATGTTCTCTCTCCTTTCGCTTAGGGCCGATCTTAATGACGCTGCGTGGTTTGGCTTCAGGATAAAGGTTGGTTGTCTCAATCGCTTTTGACTGCTCAGGGGTATCGATTTCCTGAACGATACCCTTTTCATCAAGGTTATCTCTTTCCTTTTTTGCGCTAGAGGCAGTATCGGCTATATTCTTTTTTATCTTGTCTTGAGTGGGCAGGACTTCGGTCTCTTTTTTTTCGTATCGCTTCTCAAAGTCCTGGATGTTTTTTTCCATCAAGGAAATCGTCTGGTCCACCTTGTATAACTTTTTTTGGTATTGTTCCTGATCCTTTGTTCTTTGAAGCTCAATCTTCTCTAGGCGCTCCTTTAAGTTGCGGTTTTCATTTTCAAGCCCCTTAATCTTTATTAATTCCGACTGAGAGATAGGATGAATGGTTTTTTTTGGTTGAGGATCGTTATTAGCATTTTTGAGGGAGCGATTTTCTTCAGGGGACTGTATTGGAGCTTGAGTTGGTGGTTTGCTGGGAAGGCTCTGACTACAGCCGAAAACTCCAAGCGTGATCACCAGCAATAAAAACCGGCAGATACCCTTTCTTGAATTGCTCAGATTATCGCCTTGAAATAAAGCCATTTTATAATTTATTGGACTGGATTCGTTCTAATTCTTTGGCAAGATTAGGTTGCTGATTTTTCTTATAGGATTTGATCAGTTTCTCAAGCACTTCCATCCTTAGACTGGAATAGGGGTAGTTTTTCAGAACGTAACGGTAACGTGAAATCGCAGCTGTATAGAGGTTGTGCTTAAAGTACCAATTGCCGATAAAAAACTCGTGATTCGCTAATGCTTCGATGGATTTATCGAGGTATTCCTTGGCATTTTCCAGATAAAGACTGTCTGGATAAAGTAAATAAAATCTCTGGTACTCCATAATGATTTTTTTAAAATGCTCAGGGTCGCGAGCGTAAGAATAATCACTGCCGAAGAGGAGACTGGAGTTTCTCTTAAAATTCAATTCGATTAATTTGCTTAACACATAAGGAACCAGATGACTATTGGGGCTGTACTCAAGAAAGATCCTGTAGTTTGTCTCAGACTCGCTGTATTTACTTTCTCCGGTTTCCATCAGGGCATCGCCCAGTTTTAAAAAAGAAAAAGTCGCATATCTCGTGCCCGGATTCTCTTGAGTGATTTCTTTTAGTATCGGTTCGGCCAGGGGGTAGTTCCCCTTGTCGATATGTTGGATCGCCAGGTCGTATTTTTGTTCGACTGTCGTAGGTTCTATAGTACTGCAAGCCGTTACCAGAAAAATCCAACCAAACAGTAATAACCAACTCCCTTCGAGTCGAAACGTTTGGAGCGGCAGGCATAACATCTTCAGAGTCTTCATATAAATTAACCTCACGGTTTTAAATGAGCAAACTTGTTTTTTTGATATTTTGATCGACTTTTACAATCAGGTCAAGCGTCTCTGACTTCCCTTTTTGATTAAGACCTGTTAGAAAGGTTAAAATATAACGAACATCTCATTTTATAAGTTGCTATACCGCGATGTGGTTACCTGAAAATTTTTTATCTTTTGTAATTCTGACGGCTTTACCCGTCTTTTGTCTTTTTGTCTTAGAAAGAGTGGTTTTCTATAAATTAACTCGCTCAAAAGCTGGAGTGGACTGGATCCGTTCGAAAAAATGGCTTCATCCCAACTGGATCAGCCGGATGCGCTATCCCATGGGGTTCGTCTGCATCGGGATTTACCATTCTGGCACATTACTTTATCCTGGTGATCCCTCCAATGTTCTTCACCATCTGGGCATTTACTGGTTTACCTTCTGGATCATCAGCGACATTACAGACGGCACGATTGCGAGGCATTGCGACCTGCATACCATAGAGGGTGAGAGCATTGATCCTCTCTCGGACAAGCTTTTATTGTTTCCCCCGCTTTTTTATTTTTCTTACTTGGGGCTTATTCCAATATACTTAACCATTCTCTATTTCATCATTGATTTTATCGGTCAGTTTTCCAGGTATTACCTTAAGAATAAATCTGCCAATCTTTTTGGCAAGGCCAAGACTTTTTTGACCGTCAACACAATCATCATTCTGGTACTTCAACAGATATACTTCCCTGAAATTCCGAAATGGGTCGGGACCGCAACCTATATCGGCGCTGTTTTTTTAGCATTTTGCAGTTTTTTTTTCAAGATCATACCCAATTACTGGTATGCCAATATCTTAAGTATCATGAATCTGGTTTGCGGGATCGGCGGCATTGTTCTGGTCCTTTTCTACGAGAGACTGGGTTTGGCCTTCGCATTGGTTTTTCTTGGGCAGTTTTTAGATATGTTCGATGGCAGGGCTGCTGAAAAATGGGGTAGCACGCCAAGGGGAGAATTGCTGGATGATCTGGCTGACGGGACAAATTTCGGCGGGACGATTTCATTAATCATCTATTCAGCTATCCAAAACAAGATGCTGAGCATTGCTCTGGGGGGGGGGTACTTTCTTTGCACCAGCTACAGGTTAATACGATTTATCATCGATAAAAAGAAAGCGGGGATCGCGGGCGGTGTCCACGTCTTCGTCGGACTGCCTTCACCTGCCGCGGCACTTTTCGCGGGATCGTCGGCCTTGCTGAAAATCGATGATTATTTTAAACTAGTACTAGTACTGCTATCGGCGATATTGATGGTATCTAAAATACCTTATATTCATTTTGGAAGGGTTATCCTGCCTGCCATACCAAAACTGATCAAAGTTATTTTACTGACCTTGATCCTTTTGTCTGTTCTGATTGGATTTCAAAGCAGAAACCACCAAATCTTGTATTGGACTTTTTTCGTCTTTTCATTATCATATGTCATCCTGGGCTATCCCTGGAAAAACATGAAAAATCAGACACCCGACGGTTCGGGAACTTAAAGCAGTGATCAACGATTATATCAAATTTAATTAATTAGACATCATAAGGAGTATAAATGGATATTTATGTCGATTCGGCCAACCTTGAGGAAATCAAACAAGCTAAAGAGCTTGGTCTCGCGGACGGTGTCACTACCAACCCGACCCTGATCGCGAAAGAAAACAAAAGTTTTACCGACATCTTGCATGCGATCTGCAAGGAAATCTCAGGCCCGGTGCATGCTGAGCCTTTGTCTCTGGAATATGACGCTATCTTGAAGGAATCCCGCGAACTCAGCAAGATTGCCCCGAACATTGTGATTAAAATACCGATGTTCAAGGAGGGACTCAAAGCGGTTCGCGCCTTAAAAGAAGAAGGCATCCCGACCAACGTCACCTTGATTTTTTCACCGAGCCAGGCTATTTTGGCGGCCAAGGCTGGCGCTGATTTCGTCTGTCCTTTCTTGGGCAGGCTGGATGATTATTCCCATGATGGGCTAGCTCTTTTAGAGGCAATCAGAACCATATACAATAACAATCCCGATTTGGAAACCCAAATTATCGCGGCTTCGATCAGAACACCAAATCATGTGGTGGAGCTTTCCGCTATGGGGATCGACATTTTGACTATTCCTTCCAAGGTCATTGGCATGATGGAGAAGCATCCTTTGACCGATGCTGGAGTCCAGCAGTTTTTAAAGGACGCGGAAAACTTTAAGTAAGCAGGATCATTAAAATGGATATCCTCACAGCAATTAAAGAAGTGGTATCCCTGGAGATCAAGGCTCTCGAAGATTTACTCAAGACACTGGATGAGTCATTCGTCAAAGCGATCGAACTGATTGTTTTAAATGAGAACAAACTGATTTTATCGGGGATGGGCAAGTCTGGTCATATAGCCAGTAAAATCGCGGCGACTTTGACATCGACTGGTACAGGTGCCGTGTTTCTGCATCCATCGGAGGCGTTGCACGGGGATTTGGGCATCGTCAACCAGGGAGATATCGTGATCTTGCTTGGAAAATCGGGAGAAAGCGATGAAATCGTGGGGTTGATTCCCAGCTTAAAAAAACTCAACTGCAAGATCATCTCGATCACCGCCAATCCTGAATCGACCTTGGCCAAGCATTCAGATATCGTTCTTTATACCCCGATTTTCAAGGAAGCCTGCGCTTTGAATCTGGCCCCGACCTGCTCGACGACTGCGGCGATGGTCGTGGGAGATGCTCTAGCGGTAACCTTGATGAAGATCAAGAATTTTAAGGCCAATGATTTCGCGCTTTACCATCCGGCGGGAAGGCTAGGAAAAAGATTGCTGTATAAGGTGAGTGACCTTATGAAATCAGGGGAGGAAAACCCGATGGTTTATGAGGATACACCTTTTAACCAGGTTTTGGAAAAAATCAGCAAGGGACGGATGAACTCGGTCAGTGTGGTCGATCAAGAAGGTCTACTCAAGGGGTTGATCACCGGTTTTGATCTGAGAAAAGCTTTTCAAAGACATGATGATCTTAAAAATTGCTTTGCAAGGGACATCATGTTTCCTGACCCGATCACAACTTCTCCTGAAGTCTATGCTATTGAGACTTACGAGTTGATGAAAAACAGTCAAAAACCCATCAACCTTCTACCCGTACTTGAAGACGGCAAGGCCGTCGGCATGATCACTCTTCAAGACCTGATTCGGGCAGGGCTTTAATTAAATAAAATTGGAAAACCTTAGACATGATCTCGCTTCGGTATCTATTCGAATTCGCGGTTTTTAAATTTCTGCTGGGAACGGTTAATATATTCCCTGAGCTCTGGGTAGCTGGGATGGGGAGATCGTTCGGAAGTTTGTGTTATCAGCTTGGTATTAGAAAAGCGGTGGTTAAGAAAAACCTCGAAATTGCGTTTAAGGGGAAACTTTCAAATCAGGAAGAAGAAGATCTTATTAAAAAAATCTATCGGAATATCGGCAGCGTACTTTTTGAGGTTTTGCTTTTAAACTTCATTAATCCTAAGCAGCTTCATCAGTATCTGGAGTTTGAGGGTCGTGAAATATTTCAAAACGCGTTGGCCGAAGGAAAGGGTGTGGTGATGGCCGGAAGTCATTTTGGGCATTGGGAATTGCTCTCAGCCGGCATCAATACTTTTATCCATCCTTTTTACGGCTATGCCGGCAAACAGAAGAATTCTCTTTTCGACGATTCACTAAATAAGATACGCCAGCGTTTCGGCATGAATACCATCTCCAAATCGAAAACTGCGACCAAGGAGATGATGCGGGCTTTAAAAGATAAGCAAATCTTAGGGATTTTGGGGGATCTGAATGTCCCTCACGACAATCTTTTTGTGGATTTTTTCGGGAAAAAGGCCGCGATGGGCACTGGATTGGCGATTTTCACGATAAAAAGAGAAGCGCCCCTTATTTTTACTTCCATCGTCAGAACGGGCCCCTTGACCCACAGGGGGATCATCAAGAGGATCGACTATGAGCTAACAGGTGATACTGAAAAGGATGTCCAAAATGTCGCCCAGAAGATATCGGATGAAATTGAAAATAATATCCGTCAATATCCCGATCATTATTTCTGGGTTAATCGTCGATGGAAGACGAGGCCCCCTGAAGAAAAAGATCAGCCCGTATATTAAAAATCCGTTCCGCTTTAAATGAATTAAATCAGGTAAGAAATTTCGGTTGGTTAAATGATCAATGGCAAATGAAATGGAGCGAAACCTCAAGGGTTTTTCAGGGTTGCTGGTAAGAACTTTTATCAAAGATTTTCAAAATACTCAAACAGATGAAGTCCGAGCTAAATACGGCTACTTAAACGGATGGGCTTCTCTTTTGATCAACTTGGTGCTGGCGGGAGTTAAGTTTGTGCTTGGATTTTTTTCCGGCTCACAGGCATTGATCGCTGACGGGCTTCATTCGCTGGGTGATCTTTTGACTTCCCTGATTGTTTTGTTTGGCTTTGTTATTGCGAAGAAACCCAGGGACGAAAAACATCCTTATGGCCATGCGAACGCGGAGTTGATCGCCTCTTTGATCATGTCTGTTTTGTTGATTGTGGCGGGGTTCGAGTTTTTCAGAAATGGTGTTAGTGGCCTTTGGGAGGGACAATATCACCCCATCAAGGCGGACTGGATTACCTATCTTTTGCTTTTTGGTACGATTCTTTTTAAAGAATGGCTTTGGAAGTTTTCCAAAGCCCTTTCCAAGGCGATCGATTCAAAAGCACTGGAAGCCGATGCCTGGCATCACCGGCTGGATTCCTTAACCACGATTGTGGTTCTACTCGGTTTATTCGGCTCGACGCAGGGAATATTGTGGCTGGACGATGCGGTTGCTATTAGTGTAAGCGCAGTTATTATCTGGAGTGGGATTGATCTGGCCAAGGATTCAATTTCACCCTTACTGGGGGAAAATGTTCCGATTCAAACTATCAAGGAAATCAGAAAAATCGCTTTATTAAATCCTGGGATTTTCAACGTGCACGACGTTATGGTTCATCAATACGGACGGAAACTGTTTACCAGTCTGCATGTTGAAATATCGGAAGAATTATCCGCGGTGGAAATGCATGACCTTGCGGCGGAAGTCCAATTTAGATTGATGGAGCGTTTTGGTGGGGAGAGCATTATCCATGTTGATCCGATCGCCTCAAACACACCCCGTTACTTAGAGGTCACAGGGGTCTTAAATCAATTCATCGAATCAAATGAAGTATTGATCGAGTTTCACGATCTTCAGTTTAGAGATTATTTAGGTACTGAGGTAATCTACTGGGAATTCTCAATTGATCCATCGGTTATGGAAACCGAATATCCACAAATAAAAGAAGAATTGGCCGTCCAGCTTCAAAAAATCTGGTTAGATTCTCAACTGAATTTTTCTTTGGAACCGGGTTACAACATTCCGGCCTAATGAGATCCGTTCTTTTATTTGTTGACCATATCTCTGAGTTCTCGACCAGGTCTAAATACGGGAAGTTTTTTTGGCTTAACCTTGACCTTGGCACCGGTTTTAGGATTTCTACCCGTATACTCGCCGTATTCTTTGATTGAAAAAGAACCAAAACCCCTGATTTCAACCCGATCTCCATCCTGAACTGCTTTTTTAATCGAATTAAAAAACAGATTCACGGTTTCTCTGGCAACTTCAGTTTTTTGCTTGTTGTTGGTCGATTCGTCGAAATCATCCAACTGGATTACCAATTTTTCAATCAACTGAGATTTTTTCATTTTCATATTCTTAAATTCCTCCAAAAAAAGATTATTTTCCTTTACTTGATACCCATTTTCGCTTTTAAAGCCTCCAAGTCGGAGGATTGGGACGAGTTTGAGCTGGACGAATCGCTCAAAAGCGCTTGATTGATTTCATCGTCAATGGTGTGATTAATACTGGCAATATCACCGTATGCCTGTGCTAAGGCTTCTTCTTCGTCAACCTTCTGTTTCATTCGTTCCAGCATCTGTATCGTGCCTTTGGGATCAACACTGGAAAGCTGCTTGTTGATCTTGGTGGTCGCCTGCGCAGTTTTAGATCTGGCCTTTAGAGTGGTTAGCTCATTTTCATATTGTTGTATCTTCGATTTTAAACTCTCTATATTTTTTTGAAGCTTTCCGACCGCATTGGACTGATTATCGTTGAGATTCTTCGCCAATAAAAACCTTTTGCCCGATTCCTCTTTTCTGGAAAGTGCTTCTTTGGCGAGTCTGTCTGCGTCTTCCATCACCAGTTTACCGGACTGTCCCTGTTGCAATAGGGACATTGCTTTTCTTTCCCAGTCCAGCGATTCGTTCTTGTTTTTTTCCATGTCCCGCTGAGCCCTGATCTGGGTCGCCTTGACCTCCGCAAAACTTTGCATCGCTTTTTCAAGATCTGATTTTAATTCCCGGATTCCTTGCTCCGTCATTTTAACGGGGTCTTCCAGCTTATCAACAATAGAATGCGCTTCTGCGCTTCCCAAACTAAATACCCTTTGAAAAAATCCAGCCATAATTTCCTTATCTTATTCAGGATTGTTTAGGGAAATCAATTCCTTTGAATATTCCGCCAACCCTAAACTCAAACCGTTGATCGTTCCTTCGAACTCATTAAAGTCAAGATTTTCAAGTTGAAGGGTATCTCTGAAAATCATCTGATTTACGTCGTTGTCCAAAACAAAGGCACCATGGATCAAATTTCTGTTGATTTGAAGCAGTCTCTTAAAATGTTGTTCGGAAGGATTTTTTAAATGATAGATTAACTGTTCCATAATTAAGATTGGATACTCACAATCAATAACCATATGATAAATCCCCTTATCTTCATTATTAACCACGATCAATTCCTCAGAATCATCCTGCTTGATAATGTCTAGAGATAACCGGCCTGAAAAGTCAATAATTTTATCAAAATAGGAACTCATATCTATCAAACAAAAAAAATATTAACAAAAATAATTTCTTACTTCTTTATCCAAAAATAAACATTATGCTATAATTCAGTTATTTGCAAGAGTATCTTTTAGAAAAAAATGAATATTTAACTAAAAAACACTAGTAACAAAAAATCACCTAGCCACAATCATTGTTAGGTATTAAATACAATACTATGTCAACTATAATAACAGATGATTAAAAAAGCCGTTTCCTTTTATTCGAAGGAAGAAGGTTCATGGCTTCACGGTACTTTGCGACGGTTCGACGCGCGACTTTGATCTCGGCCTCCCGTAAAAGCACGTTTTTTATCTGAAGATCGGTGAAAGGCTTTTTCTTGTCTTCGCTTTCAATCATTTTTCTGATATAATCTTTGATTTTTTTCGATGAAATAACATCTCCGTCTCCTTGGTCGATCCCACTGGTGAAGAAATATTTCAGCTCGAAAATCCCTTGGGGAGTATAAACATATTTATTGGTGGTGATTCGACTGACGGTCGATTCGTGAACCTCAATATCTTCAGCGACATCCTTTAAGACGAGTGGTTTGAGAAAATCGATGCCTTTTTCAAAAAACTCATACTGATATTTCAGGATGCTCTTGGCGACACGAAAAATCGTCTTTTGTCTCTGTTCAATGCTTTTCATAAGCCAATCACCTGATTTGATCTTTTCTTGAAGGTAAAGATAAGTCATGTTTTGACTGTCGTTGCTTTTGAGTTTTTTTTGTTGTGATTGATCGTCTTTGGTGTTTTCGGCGATTTTTTGGTAATAAGGGTTGATCCTCAACTTCGGGATGGTCTCCTGGTTCATGTTCACCACATACTCCGCGCCTCTTTTATAGATAAAGACGTCCGGGATGATGTATTGGGTTACTTCACGGCCATAGGGCCTACCCGGTTTGGGTTCCAGTTCAGTGATCAACTGGTAGGCCTTGACGACTTCATTGATGTCCACTTTTTGGAGTCGGGCGATTTTCTTCAGGTCTTTTTGTTCCAAGTATTGCATGTTTTCCATAATGATTTTGTGCGCCAAACTATCCTTTAAGTTTAAAAAGACGATTTGCCGTTCGAGACATTCCTTTAAGGTTCTGGTGGCAACACCGGGTGGATCGAAATTTTGAATTTTTCTTAGCACCGTTTCCAAAACCCCGCATTGTTCATCCGAAATTGTAGACAGGTCTATTTCATTTTCCTCCTCGCTCAGGTCGTCAATGACCGGGGGTGGTTTCTTTTTGCCTTTCGTTTTTTTGTCTTCCTTTTGAAGCAACTCATGTCTGCTGTCGAAAAAAAGTTCGGGGTCCTTGGGTAAGGTCGGGGAAATTGTTTTGTTATCTAGGACCTTTTGAACCATTGTGCAAAGTTCCTCGGTAGAGGCTAAAAGTTCCCTCAAGGTGATCGAAAGATAACCGTCATCATCGATATTACCGATCAAATACTCGGCTATATCCGTTTCGGTTTCGCTCATTTTGGATATTTCAAGTTGCCAATAAAGATGATCCATCAGGCTTTTTGTCCTGGAAATAGTGGCTTCAAGGGGATTTGAATCGTCATCGCCATCGTGGTGATGTCCCTTGGATTCCTGGATAACACCTGCTCCCCCCTCAATATAGCTTTGCCATTCATCATCATAGCTGAGTTGCGATTGCTCTTCCATCAGGTCTTTAGCTTCAGGCTCGTCCTTCTTTTGTGTTTCCTCATCCGCGTCCTTTTCAACCGGCTGTACCTCTAGGGTCGGGTTTTCGAGGAGAGCCTGATCGATCAGTTCTTCCAACTCAACGCGTGAGAGCTGAAGTAGTTTGATTGCCTGCTGTAGTTGGGGGGTCATGATGAGCTGCTGGCTCATCCTCATTTCCAACCCCATCCGCATGTTAACCATTATTATCGCTTAATAGAAGAGTTTTGAGTTTAACGGCCTGCGTTTATCAAGCCTGCGCGACTGAAATATTATTTTTCTCAAAAAAGCATGTCGAACGAACCTGATTTGCTTTAAATCGATTGTAGTAAATTTACGATCAACAAATCAAGTCAATCTTTCTCATCCGGGTTTTTTATATCCGTTTCGTCTTCATTTTCCCATAAAATCTGCTCTGAGGAGAGCCTTTGCGTTTTATCCCTGATAAAATATAAAACGCCGATGCTGATACCCGCTAAAACAAGGGATAGCTTGATATCATCGCCAAATTCCAAGTCCAGCAAAACGACCTGGGGAATACTGTAAGAAAGATAGGCGATCTGCGCGAAAAAAAAAATTAAAATCACAATGGATGAAATGCGCCTCAACATGCCTGCTGCCTCGTTAATTGATTTAAAGTATAACCCCAGAAATTTCCCATTTCCATATCTAAAAATGCGCCCGCGTCGATATTCTCACCCTTTAAAGCCAGATCAAGAGGCCATATCGGTCGCTGATCCAAAAAAAGTCTCCCGGTGGTGAGTGACTCCGCGCCATCGGCCTTTAGGTTTAAATCAAAATCCGCTCTCACTTCCATCCAGCTTTTCCGATGACTTTCCAGGTATTCAATTTGATTGAAAGACCCAAGGCAACGAATGGGGTTTAAAAATCGGATAATAAAAAAAACGAGGATCAAACCTGGTGAGTACTCCTGGGATAACAGCTTATCAATTATATAATCTTTATCAAAAGCTATCAAGCCACTCTTTTTACCTTGAAGCTTTCCATCAATCAGAAAGAGATTCTCGATTTTTTGTGATTTTTTGCCCTGGTATCCAGAGAGGAACAAGGAGTTTTGCCTAAAGAGGCCGGAGAATCTCTTTTGCGTTATAGAGGAAAAGAGTAGCGATTTTATCGGGTGATCCCTATTTCCTTTAAGAATGGCGATTAAATATCGTCGAACAACCTGATTAATATCGAAAATCAAAAATGGATTTTTCAAAAAAACATGTTCTTGAAGGTGGGCGCAGGCGCGGCTTGCCCAGCGAGAGTATAACTGGTTTTCCATAGGAGGTAAAATGATTTTCCTAAGATCGGGCGTGAAGTCTCGGTAAGTGTCCGTTAATGAAGTTTCAATCCGGGTTCCATAAACAAGCTGGTCTCTTGATTTAGAAGGGATGAGGCTGATCCTTGACTCTTGATCACCATGAAGTGATCTTTCCTTTTGAGAGCGCAGAGACTGGTTATAAAGTCTTGAATTTCGCTCAAGCAATTGTTCCAAAGGGATATCCCCATAACTCAAGGCCCCGCTCCAGGCGGTATTTGAAAAAGCAACCCCGGAATTGGCCGCGACAAGATAGATTTGATTTTCTAAAAGCCCACTAAGACAGGTCAAATCGATCGTGGTAAAGGTCGGACCATGAGTCGGAGTGACGTGGTGAGCTGTTTGAAGGACCGGCGCAGCCATCAGTTGGGAGCATGCCTTTTCGGTTAAAGAAACCGAGTAGCCCGTCTGTTCCCATTCATATCGAAAGGATTCAAGCAGGATGTCCTCGATTATTCCTGGTGATTTTAAAAAAAGTTGTTTCGAGTATTCCCTTAAAGGGGTATGCTGGTGTTTCAGAAAAATATTCGTCAACGCGGGGTGGGACTCCCTGAGCTTTTCAAGCTGGGTTTTATTTAGCATGATTGATCGACGATGGCTACGATTTTGCGTTGAAGTCCGTAAAAGTCACCTTGACTCATCACGAGCAGGATATCTCCTTTTTGAAGATCTTTGGTGACATGCTTGAGAATCCCATCCGCATCTTCGATCTGGCAGGCCTTTTTTCCGGCGGCTTTCAACTCGCCAATGATGCCATTAATATCTAGTCTTTGATTTTCAGGGATATTTTCCATGCGGTGAAGCCTGGAAAAAGTGATTTGATCGGCCATCTGAAAGGCGCCGGCCATTTTTTCCTGATGAAAATTCCTGACAGAGGTGTTGCTTCTGGGTTCGTAGATCGCGTGGATTCTTGACTTGGGCCAACATTGACGCACCGCATTGATGGTCGCGGAAATAGCGGTGGGGTGATGGGCGAAATCATCAAAAACCATAATTTCTTCGTTTTTAGATACCTTTTGAAGCCGTCGCCTGACGTTCTTAAAGCTTAAAAAAGCCTCCTGAACCGCCGCAGGTTCAATTTTTTCATGCAGGGCCAATAAAAAGACAGCGGTTGCGTTTTTGACGTTAAACTCCCCCAAGAGAGGAACCCGAAGATGATAGATCATCCCTTTGAAGCAGATTTCAAAACTCATGGCCAGCTGATTCTCGATTGGCGAAACGTTTTTTATCTGAGCGTCCAGACCATCTGAGAATCCAAAGCTCAAAAAAGGGGTATAGCCGGTTTTAACGACTTCCATGGCATTCTCGTCATCGCCGTTAACCACGATTAAACCGTTATCGGGAACCTGCCTTAGCATCAAGGAGAAGGATTTTTTTATTTCGTTTAGAGAGTTGAATATATCGGCGTGGTCAAACTCGATATTATTGATGATCAATAAATCCGGTAGGTAATGAAAGAATTTAGAGCGTTTATCGAAAAAACAGGTATCATATTCATCGCCCTCAACCACAAAATAGCCGCCCTTTTTAACATCCATCGAGGAGGTGCCGAAATTCTCGGGCATCCCCCCGACTAAAAAACCGGTGGATTTACCGCAAGAGCTAAAGACATGGCTCGCCAATGAGGTGGTGGTGGTTTTGCCGTGGGTTCCGGTAATCACCACTGAGCGATTGCCGCGGATAAAATCGTTTTTTAAAAGCTCTGCCATCGAAAGATAATGCAGGTGCTCCCTCAGGGCGTACTCGACCTCGGGATTGCCACGGCTCAAGGCATTACCCAGAACCACAAAACCAGGCCTCGGATTAAGATTATCCGCGCTGTAGCCCTGCGCGACCGGAATCTGGTTTTGCTCCAGAAAATCCGACATGGGCGGATAGACATTCTCGTCCGAACCCGTTATGAAGTGTCCCCTGTTTTTGAGCAAGACTGCCAGGGATGCCATGGCAGTTCCGCATATCCCTGAAAAATGGTAATGTTTTTTTATCATTTTAACTAACGCCGGAAATAATTATTCGTAATTGAAGCATAGATATTCATGGCAAATATCTCTCAAAAATCAGGGAATTGCCGCGACCAAATCGATCTCAACGGCGGCCCCCTTAGGCAACTCCTTGATCCCCACTGTGCTTCTGGCGGGTTTTTGATCCCCAAGGTACTCCCCGTAGATCTGGTTGATTATTTGGAACTGGGTCATATCGCTTAAGTAGATCGTGGTTTTAACGACATGCTCCCAGGACAGCCCCGCCTCTTTAAGCACCAAGGCGAGGTTCTCCATAACTCTTCTGGTCTGCTCGGCGATACCTCCTTTAATCATTTCCCCTGAAACCGGATCGAGCGGTATCTGACCGGAACTAAAAAATAATCCGTTGGCGATCATTCCGTGGGAATAGGGACCGATGGCTTCTGGCGCATCTTTGGAAACGATTTTTTTAATCATGGGACCTCTATTTTATTATTTCATATTTGTTGCCAGGGCCTAATACTCAGCCACATGCCACTCAGCCATATTACCAAAGGATTTAACGTTTGGATACCAAAGGCTAAAAAATTGAACGGCTTGGCCGAGCTCATGGTCAATCAAGTTTTCTCTAGATATGTCTTAATACAACTCCTTTGTTTCTGTCACCGCGCAAAATAGTTTGGCTGACTAATGGGCTTCCAACCAGTTCGTCCCGTTACCGATATCGACCACCAGGGGGACCTTCAGCTCGCAGGCTCTTTCCATGACTTGCTTGATTTGGACTGAAAACGCCGTAGCTTGGCTTTCTTCAACTTCAAAAACCAATTCATCATGCACCTGAAGAATCATCTTGGCATCGGTTCCTGAATTTTTAATCCAGTCCTGGGCCTTCAGCATGGCCATTTTGATCAAATCCGCAGCCGAGCCTTGAATAGGGGTATTGATCGCGATCCTTTCAGCCCCGGTTTTGATCATGTGGTTTTTTGAATCGATGCCGGGAATTTTTCGTTTTCTTTGAAAAAGGGTTTCCACATAACCCTTCTCGCGACAAAATTCGATGGTCTTATTCTGAAAGGGTTTGATCGACGGGTATTTCCGGTAATAGGCCTCGATAAATTCTTGGGCTGTTTTGTTGTTGACCCCGATTTCTCCAGCCAGACTGTAGGCTCCCATGCCATAGATAATACCGAAATTAATGGCCTTTGATGCCCGCCTTTGATCTGAAGTGACCTCCGTTTCATCGACCCCGAAGACGGCCGCCGCGGTCTGGGTATGAATATCCAGACCATTTTCAAACACCTCGATGAGCGCTTCGTCATCGCAAAGATGCGCTAAAATCCTAAGCTCGATTTGAGAATAATCCGCTGAAACCAGCCTGTAACCTTCCTCGGAGACAAAACCTTTTCGAATGTTGCTGCCATCCAGGCCCTTGATCGGAATATTTTGCAGATTAGGATTTACCGAACTGAGTCGGCCGGTCGCGGTCCTGGACTGCATAAAAGAAGTATGCACCCGGTTGGTCCTGGGGTGGATTAATTGGGGCAAAACCTCAAGGTAGGTGTTGATCAGCTTGGTTTTGCTGCGGTAATTCAGCATGAGTTTGGCGATGGGGACTTCAAAAGCCAGTTTTTTAAGGGTCTTTTGATCGGTTGAAAAACCGGTCTTGGTTTTTTTTATACCCTTGGTGATCTCCAGCTTCTCAAAAAGAATCCGGCTCAACTGCTGGGTGGAGTTCAGATTGAACTCCTCGCCGGCCAAACCGTAGATCTCTTCGCTGATGATCACGATCTCTTGTTGGTGTTTTTCTTTTAGCTCGTTGAGATAATCCTTGTTGATTTTTATCCCATGACTTTCCATCTCCGCTAAAATCTTCAATAATGGGAGTTCCATATCCAGGTAGAGTCCCTCCAGATTTTGCTCGATTAGATTGGGATAAAGTTTTTGATGTAGCATGAAAGTCACCTCGGAGTCTTCCGCCGCGTATTTCAGAGCGATATCAAGCGGTACTTTAGCAAAGGGGATCTGGCTCTTGCCTTTTCCCGTGACTTCCTCATAAGTGATGTTGTGATGTCCCAGATGCCTTTGAGCCAACTCATCCAGCCCATGACGATTTAAGTCTGCGTCCAGGAGATAAGACTCCAGCATGCTGTCGAATATCGGGCATTTAAGCTCAATACCGTAGTTTTTCAAGACCAGTATCTCGTACTTGATATTCTGTCCGATAATCGCCAGATCTTTGTTTTCAAAGACCGGCCTTAAAATCGACAGGGCTTGGAGCAAATCGATCTGTTTGTGATCGGATTGATGACAAAAAGGGATATAAACAGGGTTACCGCTTCCCCAGGCAAAAGAAATCCCGACTATTTCAGCGTCCAAAACATTCAGCGAGGTGGTCTCAAAGTCCATGGCGATTTCCCGCTGTTTGATAAAAATTCCCACCAGTTCCCTGAGCCTTTCCTCCTCCAAGACCAACTCGTAGCGATCATAATCGAGAACCTTGGATAAATTTTCCTGAAGGCTGTTTTCATCGGTCAGGCCGGATGCCTGAGTTTTAAGCAAATCATCTTTGCGAAAGGACATCCGGACGTAGAATTCTTCTAGTTTATCATAATCGGGCGGCTTGACCAAAAAATCATCTAGCTCAACGCTTAAATCGAGATCGGTTTTGATCTTGGTGAGTCTCAGACTTAGATCAACCATCTCTTTTGAATCGATGATCTTCTCTTTGAGCTTGCCCTTGAGACTTTCCGCGTTTTGATAGATTCCTTCGATCGATTTGTATTCCGAGAAAAGATTTTGCGCGGTTTTGGGTCCGACACCCTTGGCTCCGGGGATGTTATCGGAGCTGTCGCCCACAAGGGCCAAATACTCCGGAATCTTCTCTGGAGTGACACCGAATTTTTCTTTGACTTCCTTTGGGGTAAAAAGAAATCGCTTCATGGTATCGAGCATGAAAACCGAATCGGTCACCAGTTGGGTTAAATCTTTATCACCCGAAATGATGGTGATCTTTATTTGGTTTTCAAACTTCTTTGTCAAAGTGCCGATAATGTCGTCCGCCTCATACCAGTCAAGCCTCAGGGTCTTCACACAGAGGCAATCGACCAACTCGAAAATCGGATCGAACTGAAGCTTGAGATCCTCGGGCGGCGCGCCCCGGTTGGCCTTGTAGAGAGGGTAGATCTCGTTTCGGAAAGTATCTCCCGGGCTGTCGAAAATCATGGCGATATGGGTCGGCTTCTGGTCTTTTATGAGATTGTTTAGCATGTTCTTAAAACCCATCACCGCGTTGGTGGGGAGCCCTTCCGAATTGGTTAGATCAGCTTTGACGGCGTAAAAGGCCCTGAAGATATAGCTACTGCCATCGACTAAAAGAAGGTGAGAATCCATCGGCATTGAGGTTTTTTGTTTATTATCCATTTTTGATTAAAGACGACTAAAAGCACATTATTGTCTTTTCTGGAGAAATGATCAATTCGGATCGAAAAAAAAGATTTTTATTCATCCGGTTCTTGCTAGACTATTAATTCATTTGAAAATATGATAATAAGATCGGATAAGATAAAAATGATAACGGTGGCAATTTGATTCATTCAAATGATTTCCGATTTTCCTTAAAACAAGTTTTACAAACACCTCAAATTCATACAGAATATTAAGATAATAACTTATATAGTCGATGTTCCGGCTATTTTTAAAAACATATTTGATTAAAAAGCATGAAGAGCCAAAAAAAAGATCCTATTGCAAGTGAAACCATCGACAAAAAAACCTCCGAGTCTAATGGATTAAGTAACGGGCTATCTGATGTTGATCAGCTGATAGCGGCTTTTAAGAGGAGGATGATGTTGACGGTGGCTCATGATCTTGGAACTTCCAGCGATCATGACAAGTATAATGCTCTGGCTTATGCGATCAGAGAAGAAATGATCCGCAAATGGATACAGACCCAGGCTCATTACTATAAGGTCAACCCCAGGAGGATTTATTATTTGTCATTGGAATTTCTTATGGGAAGAACCCTCGGAAACGCCTTGATCAACCTCGGTTTAACCGAAACGGTCAGCCAGGCGATGGAACAACTGGGATTTGATTTCGAGAGGATTCAAAACCGCGAATGGGACGCAGGACTTGGAAATGGTGGCTTGGGAAGGCTGGCCGCCTGTTTTTTGGATTCAATGGCCACTCTGGAGCTACCAGCGTACGGTTACGGCATTAGATACGAATACGGGATGTTCAAGCAGAAAATCGAGCATCAACAGCAAACGGAATACCCCGATAACTGGCTCAGGCTTGGAAACCCATGGGAAATTAAAAGAACGGTGGATCATTATCCAATCCATTTCATGGGAAGGGTCGATACTTACAGGGACAAGGACGGCGAACTCCAAAGCAAATGGATCGACACCCAGACGATGGTGGCGATCGCCTCGGACGTACCTATCCCTGGTTATCAGACCAACACGGTCAACACCCTGAAACTTTGGACGGCGGCTTCGACCCGTGAATTCAACTTGGCGAACTTCAACAGCGGTGATTATATCGGCGCGATCTTAGAGAAGCATCAGTCCGAAGTGATTTCCAAAGTGCTTTATCCCAACGACAACAATTACGAGGGCAAGGAACTTAGACTCAAGCAACAGTATTTCATGGTGTCGGCATCATTGCAGGATATCTTGAATCGTTTAAAAAAATGCAAGGACAAAGTCGAGGACCTGCCCCTTAAAGCAGCAATCCAGTTAAATGACACTCACCCTTCGATCGCGATCGCCGAGTTGATGAGAATTCTAATGGATGACCACCATTTTACCTGGGACAAGTCCTGGGACATCACCACTCGTACCTTCGCCTATACCAATCACACCGTTTTACCAGAGGCTCTGGAGAAATGGCCTTTGTCTTTGATGGAAAGGGTACTTCCCCGTCATATGCAGATCATCTTTGAGATCAATCAGCGTTTTTTAAACTTCGTATCGGCTAATTTCCCTGGCGATTTCGAGCTAAGGGAACGGCTTTCGATCATTCAGGAAGGGGAACCCAAGAACGTCAGAATGTCCCATCTGGCCATCATCGGCAGTTTTAGCGTTAACGGTGTGGCCGAACTGCATAGCAAGCTTTTGCGAGAAGGGATCTTTAAGGATTTCTATCAGATTTTCCCTAATAAATTCAATAATAAAACCAATGGGATCACCCCAAGACGATGGCTTAAAAACGCCAATCCTCTGCTTTCGGGGTTGATCACAAAAAAAATCGGGGATGCCTGGATTAAGGATCTGGAGCATCTAAAAGAACTTGAGGCCTACCACGACGACGAAGCTTTCCGTGAGGAGTGGATGGCGATCAAGCGGGAGAACAAAAAAAGTTTGATCCATCTGATCAACCGCAGTAACAAGATGAATTGGGACATCAATCTCGATTCGATTTTCGATGTTCAAGTCAAAAGAATGCATGAATACAAAAGACAGCTTTTAAACCTGTTTCATGCCTTAAAAATCTACAATCAGATCAGATCCGGTGATGTCCAGGATATCGTGCCCAGAACGATTATTTTCTCGGGTAAAGCTGCGCCCGGCTATGTCATGGCCAAAGAAGTCATCCACCTTATCAACGCGGTGGGAGATATCGTCAACAACGACAAGAAAGTTGGAGATTTGCTGAAAATTATTTTCATTCCCAACTATGGGGTGACTCTGGCCGAGACCATCATTCCAGGCTCTGACCTTTCGGAGCAAATCTCGACCGCCGGCATGGAGGCATCGGGAACGGGCAACATGAAATTCGCCCTGAACGGGGCTTTAACGATCGGTACTTTGGATGGGGCCAATATCGAAATAATGGAAGAGGTTGGTCAGGATAATATTTTTATTTTTGGCCATACCGAAGAGGAACTCAGAGAGTTGAAGCAATCCGGTTATAATCCGAGGGACTATTACGAAAATGACGCCGAGTTAAAACTTCTTTTGGATCAGATCAACGAGGGGTATTTTTCGCCTAATGACCGGGACGCTTTTAAGCCGATCTTTAACCGACTGGTCAATGAGGGCGACCATTATTGCCTGTTGGGTGATTTTCACAAATATATCGAGAGCCAAAAACAGGTCTCCGAGACCTATTTGAATCAGGAAAAATGGGCGCGCATGTCCATTTTAAACGTAGCCAGGATCGGGAAATTCTCATCAGACAGAGTGATAAGGCAGTATTCGGAGGAAATATGGAAAGTCGATCCTTGCGCATGGCAGGAGCCAATCGAGGGATAACTTTTCTAAATTGAATTATCAGCTTTTCTCATCGAACCTGAATTAATCAAAGGGTTCGTTTTCGCTTGAAGCTTTATTGATGGATAGTTATTAAAAGTCAATCCCGATGGGGAATTTATCGTCCATAAGAGACAAAATGCCGAACTTTAAATTGCACGTGAAAAGGCTATCATGAACTTGGTCATAACAATTATCTCTTTGCTCATGATTATCGATGCGCTGTTTACCCTCTTGAATCTATCGAAGATGGAGTCGCTTATCCATTCTTTTTTCCCGGGCATGAACCTTAAAAAAATCGCCCTTGTCGAGGGAGGGGCTGGGGGGATGATTCTATTGATCAAACTTTCGACCCAAAGTTTGACTTAGGTGTTTGTCAAAGATCGATTTCCTTGATATCGAGAGTTCAAAAACTATTAATCTCACGTAGCGATTAGCTGGAGGAATTAAAATTGTACAATAAATTTATCACCATCGTCGTTATACCACAAAAGACTTCCCTTGTCCGAAAGTTCAAGATTTCCAATGTCCTACTTCCTTTTATTCTTATTGGAGCCTTGGTGTTCGTTATCGGCTGGATCTGGGTCATCTTCGATTATTTTTCAGAAAGAACCAACCAACGAGAGCATATCATTAAAAAAGAGCAGTTCAATCAGCAGGACTTGATAACCAACCAATTTTTCGATGAATTCGAAAGGGTTCAAATGCATCTCAACCATTTAGCTGGTATCAATAACAAGCTTAGAGCCTTTACCAGTCTGGGGCAGGGGGCCACAACGAAAGGCGCAGAGAATTCACAACAATTTCAGGAAAAAATCGAGGTCGCCAAAAAGGAGGGTATCATCAATGTGATTGCCTCAGATACAACAGAAATTAATATCGATCAGATCGAGCGAGAAAAAAACTACCATCTTTTGATCAGCTTTCTGAGCAACAATGAAAATCCACTGAACCGAATCCCAAACGGTTGGCCGGTCAAAGGTTTTTTGAACAAGGAATTCGGAATCATCAAAGATCCATTTACGGGGCAGGTCAGACCCCATCACGGGATTGATATTTCCACTCAACTTTTTTCGCCGATTATTTCGCCGGCTAATGGTTATGTTACCTTTTCCGGTAAGGATGATTATTACGGAAATCTTTTAATCATTGATCATGGCAACGGATTTTTGACACGTTATGGCCATTTGGCCAGAGCCGAAGTCGAAAAGGGAGAAATCGTAAAAAGAGGCCGTACAATCGCTCAAGTTGGAAATACGGGCAGGACGACCGGACCGCATTTGCACTACGAGGTCATCTTTAATAGGGTTCCTCAAAATCCGGTTAAATACATTCATAATTGACTCATTTGATATTTAAAAGTTAATTATTATAAATTACCATTGTAATATAGCCAGCAAACCCATAAAAAATCAACTTGCCGATTTTTTGCTTCTTGAAGATAAGGGTAACAACAGTTATAATATTAGAAAAACAGATTTTTTAATTTCTTACGACGTTAAAATCGTTGTGATTTATGATAGGTTTTAATAAAGAGGCATATGAGTGATCAAGATTATCATGACGACAAGGAAGAACAAGTCAAGCCTGAGGAAGGAAAGGAAGACCAGGAACCAAAGGAAATAGAAACCGACGTGGAAATGGAAGATCCCCCTCCCTCAATCAAACCCACCAAATCTAAGGGACAGACAAAGGGCAGTGGCGCACCCTATGGCATCATTATGCCAAAGATCGATATTTTCCCAGAGACATTGGGAATTATAGCGGTTCACCATAGGCCGCTGTTTCCCCATATGGTCATACCACTGGTAGTGGAAGGTGAGCTTTACCAAAAAACCATTAAGATCGCTCAAAAATCGGAGCCCAGTTTTATCGGCATCCTGCTGGCTACTTCCAAATTTGATTCGGAAAATCCAAGGATCGAGGATCTTTATCATTATGGCGTTGTGGCTCGTATCGCCAAGGTGTTTTCTCAAGACGAATTCAGCAGCCAGATTCTTTTGGACGTGATGGAAAGAATCCGGATCGTTAAACCGCTGGGGATCAAACCGACCATGGTGGCTCAAGTGGAATACATCCGCCAAGGCAAGATAAAAATAGATGACGAAATCCGTGCGTTTAGTCGAGAGATCCTATCCAACATGAAGGAGTTGATTAGGCTTAACCCTTTAATTAAAGAAGAACTCAACCAGTTCATCAATCAGATCAGCATTGATGATCCCAGTCGGCTCGCAGACTTCGCGGCGACTTTAACTTCGGCTGACAAAGCGGAACTACAGGCTATCGTAGAGGCCATACCGATCATCAACCGACTTGGAAAGACCCTGTTGCTGATAAAAAAGGAGTTGGAACTTAGTCGTCTACAGGCTGAAATCTCCCAAAAGATTGAGCAAAGAATTTCGGATCATCAGAGGGAATTTTTCTTAAAGGAGCAGTTAAAGGAAATTCAAAAAGAACTCGGTATCAGTAAAGACGATAAGACTCAGGAGATCGAAAAGCTCCAAAAAAAGGCCGCGAAATTAAAATTTTCACCTGAGGTCGAGGAGCGCTACAAAGAGGAAATGAATAAAATCTCCATGCTTGATGTTCAATCTCCGGAATTCAACGTATCCAGGAACTACCTCGACTGGATCACGACCCTCCCCTGGGGTATCTTTTCAAAAGATAATCTCAATATCCAAAAAGCGGAAAAAATCTTAAATAACGACCATTACGGTCTCGAAGATATTAAGGAAAGGATTCTGGAATTTATCGCGACCCTAAAACTCAGAAACCAGATCGCCGGTACGATCCTTTGTTTTATAGGACCTCCTGGAGTTGGCAAGACCTCGATCGGAAAATCGATCGCTCGTGCTTTGAACCGTAAATTCTACCGTTTTTCGGTTGGAGGCATGAGAGACGAAGCCGAAATCAAAGGCCACCGCCGTACCTATATCGGAGCTATGCCAGGAAAATTCATCCAGGCTCTCAAAATCACCAAATGCGCCAATCCCGTAATCATGCTCGATGAGATCGACAAGATCGGCAACAGCTTCCAGGGAGACCCCGCAAGCGCCCTTTTGGAGGTGCTGGACCCGGAACAAAACACCGCATTTTTGGATCATTATCTTGATGTACCTTTTGATCTATCCCAGGTGATGTTTATTACCACCGCAAATCAACTCGACACCATCCCGCCCGCTCTTTTAGACCGGATGGAGGTCTTAAGGCTTTCAGGCTACATCACCCAGGAGAAACTCAAGATCGCCCAGAAGTACCTGGTTCCAAAACAAAGGAAGGCCCATGGATTAAAATCCCCTAGTTTCAATATGTCCCAGGCGGCACTCAGAAAGATAATCGATGGTTACGCCAGAGAGGCCGGAGTCAGGAATCTGGAAAACCAGATCAAGAAAATTTGCCGCAAGGTCGCGGCCGAGATTGTCCGAGAAGGAAAAGACAGGAACTTCGTGATCAATGTTCAAGACGTTGAAAAATATCTCAAAAGCCCGGTTTTCGAGCAGGACGAAATCATTGGCAGAGACAAGCCGGGAGTCGTTACCGGTCTTGCGTGGACCAGCATGGGAGGCGCTGTCCTTTCCATTGAGGCGGCCAAGATCCCATCCGAACAAAAGGGTTTTAAACAAACCGGCCAACTGGGAGATGTGATGGTGGAGTCCTCTGAGATCGCCTATAGTTACGTCAACTCGAATATGGAACTTTTTAAGGAGCACCTTTCCTTTTTTAAAGAGCATTTAATTCATCTGCATGTGCCCGCAGGAGCCACTCCCAAGGATGGACCTTCAGCCGGAGTGACGATGGCAACCGCTCTAATATCCCTGATGTTAAATAAACCCGTTGTTCCGAAAACGGGAATGACCGGAGAATTGAGTCTCACAGGGGAGGTCCTGCCGATTGGGGGTTTGAAAGAAAAAATCATCGCAGCTCGACGTACGGGATTAAAGCAAATTATCGTTCCCTATCAAAACAAGAAGGATTATTTGGAATTGCCCGATCACCTCAAAGAGAAGATTAAGGTACACTTTGCCAAAACCTACCCGGAAGTTTATCAATTCGCTTTTAATCAAAGCTTTCCCAAAGTTAAAAACCGTAGGGCACCTCAAACCAAATAAAATATTATTAAAATTAAAATAGGAAAGGAGCCCCAAGTTTTGACAGTTTTTCAGGTCATTTAAGTATCCCTACTTTTTATTACTTATACTGCCCGCATGCCCTTAAAATAAGGATTCCTGTATGATATGCCATATAGGGCGTTGTCATTGTCCAGCCCTTTGTGGTATGCAAGGTTTAAATAAGACAACAAAGTACCAATCTAACCAAAAAAGAGTTTGATAATTTTATGAACCGATATTTCAAACATCAATGGATTTTTATCCTGATTGTTCTTTCATTGGGCGTCATTGCCCAGAACCTTTATGGTTTCGACAAGGAAGCCTTGGATAAACTTCTTAAGACGAGAACCTGTGAGGGGTGTAATCTTGAGGGCGCGAAATTAAAGGATCAGGATCTCACGGGAGCCAATCTAAAGGGAGCCAATCTAAACAAGGCCAATCTCATGGGTTCTAACCTTCAGGACGCAGACCTAAATGGAGCCAGCTTCAATCAGGCGTTTTTTGAAAACGCGATTTGGATCAACGGAGAGATATGCAAAAAGGGATCTTTTGGAAAATGCATGAATGAAACGCTTGCGAATTTCGTCAAGACCAAAAACTGCGCGAGATGCAATTTGTCATTTTCAGGACTACGTGACGCTTACCTAAGGGGAGCCTACTTACCCGGGGCTAAATTGATCGGGGCTGATTTAAGCAATGCTGTGCTGGTCGATAGTGATCTGACGGATGTTGACATGAGTGGAGCCAATTTATCCAACGCCAATTTAAGAGGTTCCAAGATTCAGGGGGTTCAGTTTCAAAACGCGAATTTTTCCGGCGCGATTTGGATTACGGGTGATATATGCAAAGAAAATTCGATCGGGATGTGCCTGACGAGTCAATGGGATCATTTTTTAGAGAACAAAAATTGTCTCAAGTGCAGTTTAACCCTGATTCGACAGAAAAATCTTAATTTAGAAAACGCAAAACTTCTCGAATCAGACTTAAGAAACAGCAATTTTTCCGATTCCAATTTTTCCAATACTCAGTTGGATCGGTCCAATTTCAGCAACTCTATCTTGTCAAAGAGCAATTTTACCAATAGCAGCCTTAAAAATACCATCCTGCAAAAAACGAATTTGGATAATTCCAATTTTACTCTGGCGGATTTATCGGGAGCCGATTTAAGCGGTTCGGAATTAAAAAAAGTCAGGTTTGACAGAACCAAGCTTGAAGGAGCCCGGCTTATGGCGGCGAATCTTTCAAACTCTAGCTTTATCGAAGTCGATTTCAAGGATGTTGACCTAAGGGATACCAATTTAGAACAGGTCGAATTTGAAAAAGTGGATTTTTCAAATGTACAGTTGGCGGGCGCAAACTGGATTAACGGATTGAGCTGTCTTGAGGGATCTGTTGGATTTTGCGTAACCAAGAACACCCAAAAGGCTATGACAGAAAAGAAGTGCGAGGGATGCAGTATCCCCTACGGCTTCTTTTTTAAAAGGGATTTAAATCATGTCAATTTAAAAGGGGCTAATCTTTTCAGGTCGAATTTTATGTCTACGGATCTCACACATGCCCAAATTGAAAAGGCCAATTTGACTCAATCAAGTTTTTTGAACGCGGATTTATCGTTTGTCGATATGACAAATGCCAACTTTACCGATAGTATCTGGGTGGATGGGGAGCCCTGCTTAAAAGGCTCTATTGGCCGATGTATCACCGCGCCGCTCGTTAAACTTCTTGATAGCAAAGCCTGTAAGGATTGCTCCTTGGTTTTTGCCAACCTGCGAAAAACCAAGCTATCCTGGTTTAATTTCCAAAACGCCAAACTAAAGGGTACAAACTTCACAGAAGCCAATCTTGCGGGAGCTTTTTTTGAAAACGCGGATCTCACCAACGCCAATTTCACCAAGGCTAATCTGGTCAGTAGCGAGTTTATCGGGGCAAAACTGGATGGGGCCGATTTCACCGGCGCTGACCTTAGCGGAGCTACCTGGAGCGATGGTAATGTATGCAGGATTCCTTCAATAGGAAAGTGCGAGTTATAGTTAATTTATGAGGTTTTTTCCAACGAATGGAAACCGTTGGGATTGGCAATCGATACTTGATATAAATGATGCGAAACAAACCGGACCTTTTAGTTTTGGCGGCAGGATTGGGAAGCCGTTATGGAGGCTTGAAACAGCTTGATGGCGTTGGACCCTGCGGTGAAAGCATCATGGAATACTCCATTTTTGACGCTAAGAAAGCGGGTTTTGAAAAAATCGTTTTTGTGATCAAAAAAGCCATTCAAAAGGATTTTAAATCCCAGATCCTAAGTAAAATAGAAGGATTCATCGATTTTGATATCGTTTTTCAGGAAATCGATTCCCTTCCGGGAGGTTTTAACCGTTCAGTGGAAAGAAAAAAACCTTGGGGAACGGGTCACGCGATCTTATCGGCAAAGGATAAGATTATAAACCCCTTTGCTGTTATCAATGCAGATGATTATTATGGCCCGGGAGCTTTTGATAGGATGGGCGACTACCTTAGGGCCCCTGATGGAGATTCTACTGAGTTCTCGCTGCTTGGATACCGATTAGAGAATACTCTGTCACTCAATGGAAGTGTTTCCAGGGGCATTTGTGAAATCAAGGACGGATTTCTCACAACCTTGACTGAAAGAACGCGAATTTCCAGGGAGCTTGAAGGGGTTTTCTATCAGGGGAAAACCAAAAACATCCCCATTGACCCCAAAGCCTGTGTGTCCATGAATTTTTGGGGATTTACTCCCCTGATCTTTAAGTTGCTCGAAGATCGGTTTTTACTGTTTGCCAAGAAACACCACCAAAGCCTCAAAGAGGAATTCATGATCACTGAGCCGATCGATTACGCGATTCAAAATAAAATCGCCCGCATAAAAGTCCTTCCGGTTAATGAAAGGTGGATGGGAATTACTTACCCGGATGACAGGAAAAGAGTACAACAAGGGATTGCAGACTTGGTCAGTGAGGGTGTATATCCGGAAAATTTATTCTCTGTTTTGTAGTTTGTTTTGAGAATTTGTCTTTTAAATAAATCACCGCATCTTGCATCGTACTAATATTCATATATAATTATATTAAATCCTGCGAATTATTTATTTTATTTTATAAAAATGCTTCAAGAGCATTGCATATTGCGAATTTTTAGTATAAATCTTTTCAAGATAAATAAGACAGTTTTTTAAGGACAGCTGAGCTTGCGAGGAATGTCTTTAGAGAAAGTCACAGTAAAAAAACTTGTTAAGATTGTTTTTTTTCTATTTTATTGATCGACTATTAAAATGTTCTACGTTAAGGTAGTTCATTTTAATAGGAAAATGATCCATTTTTTAAAACTAAGAATTAAAGGGGCTATATGGCAAATATTTCAAAAAAGGAGCTGGTATCCAGAATCGCTTCCGCAACAGACCAATCAAAAGCTCAGACAGAAAAAGCGCTGAACGCGACATTGGATTCGATCAAAGAATCTCTTTCAAAGGGAGATGATGTATCTCTTATCGGTTTCGGAACGTTTACCACTTCGAAAAGAGCAGAAAGAGAAGGAAGGAACCCAAAAACAGGCGAGAAAATCAAAATTAAGGCGGCTACTGTGCCTAAATTTAGACCAGGCAAGGCTTTGAAGGATGCCGTGAACTAATATTTGCTGTAATCCAGTTGTTTTATGAGTACTATCAAAGGCGGGCATTCTTCTATGGAATTCTCGCCTTTTTTATTACCGCAGGTTGAGTATCCCCGCTTCATTTCCCCCTTGGCTTTTCTGTAACCCTAATAACGACAACATTTCTCTTCATTTAAATCAATATTTTTTTAACGCTCAAACCACGAAACAGCACCAGGATTGTACCGGAGTATTAATGAGAGTGAAGTTATTTAAGACAGAATCCAAAGAAGACAAGTCAAAAAAAAACGCCCTTTGAATTATTCCAAAGGACGCTTTTGGGAGGGAGATAATAGCCTTGGTTGAATGGAGGGGGAGCAACCCAGGCTATCCTGCAACAAACACAACGACAGCTACCATTACCAAGTAGCCCATCATCGAAAACAAGAAGTTTACATAAACTTTGAGTAAAATATCAGTCATGATCTTCTCCTAACAAAGATTTTCATTTAAATTTCTGCTGTTAAATCTAATATAGCAGGCCTAAATGAAAACATGATGAATCAAACATGAAAAAAAACTCATCCCTGAATTGGCAGGTAAGATTCAATTCTCGTTAAATTATAGATTATCATACCAACATGAACCGAAAGTGAAGGGGAGATGAAATTACTTTCATCTTCAAGAGCAAAAAAAGAGGGGGCTACTGGTCCTTGTTGCTTAATGGAAACAGCAGTTCCAGTCTTGTTCCCTTGTCAGGCTCTGATTCGACCAGGATGGTTCCACCGTGGGAGTTCATGGTCTTGACAACAATCGACAAGCCCAAGCCAGTACCTTGTTCCTTGGTAGTAAAGAAAGGATCGAAAAGCCGTCGGCGTACATCTGCCGTCATACCTTTTCCATTATCTTCAAAGCGGATAATCAATAGCTTGATGGATTGGTTTTCGGTGATCATCCGGTCCTTAAAGCGCTCAATCAGGACAGGGTCCTTTTCGATTTTATTGTCAGTGGAAATAACGAGGGTGCCCCCCTCGCTCATGGCCTGACAAGCGTTCATGAAAAGATTTTGCAATATCTGTTTTATCAATTCCTGGTTGCCCAGGATATGATCGTTTTTCGCGCTGAAAAGGGTCTTGATCTGGATATCTTGTTTTTCGGCAAAATGGCGGGAAAATTCGACAAAGTTTTCCAGCAAGGCATGTACGTCAACTTGTTCCATGGTGATCGGCTTCGGCCTCGTATATTCCAGGAGATTCGAGATGATATGGTTCATGCTTTCGATTGCCGATGTGATATGGAGGATCAATTCCATTTCGCCGCTTTCTGGAGCGAAGTCCTTTTTCATCATGGAGACGAAAAGCTTTATGCTGCCCAAGGGATTCCGAATCTCATGGGCCACCTGCATTGCGATCTCTCCCATGGCGGTCAGCCGGTTTTTTCTCTCGGCTTCTTCTTTTAACCTTTTTAAAAAAGTGATGTCGTTTAAATTGATGATGATTCCCTGCTTTTCCTTTTCTTCTGATTCCATCAGGGTCGTCGAGGTTTCAATGGTAATTAACTCACCTTTTGGTTTATGGTAGCTAAACTCTTTCTTATTGTCCCTGTTGAGGAGTTCAAGAGAATTTTCATCCAGGGGTTCGGGTAGCACCTCGTAATTAAACAATTGGTTGATCGATACTCCCAGAGCCTTTTCGGGTTGGATTTCCGTTATGGACGCCGCGGCTCGGTTAAAGGTGCGGATTTGTCCTTGCAGATCCGTGACGATCAATCCATTGGAGAGGCTTTGAAGGACATTGGTCAACTCCTGGTTTTTTAAGTTGAGCTCGCTGTTGAGGTGTTTAACTTGTTTTTCGAGTTTGACCTGATAGGTCCTTAACTTCTCGATCGAACTATTGAAAGCCTCGAAAGCACGGCTGAGGATTTTTTTTTCTTCTAGGTTGACTTCACTGATGCCGATCTTTTTATCCATTTTTTCTGAATTAAAATAATCTTATATCAATCGATTCTTATTTGATTAATTGATTTCTCCTGACGCATTATTGTCGATGAGGGTTCATTTCGTCAAATAGAACAAAAACCTTTATCCGCGTAACAATTTGAGTTGAACAGTGCAGGATATTTGTATATTCTAATTTATATAAAAGGCGATTAATTTTTGAATTGTCTATGTTGTTTAAATCAATAGTCATCATAACAAGAGAGAATATGGGAAAAGTATTAATCTATACCAAAGGGTATTGTTCTTATTGCGTTGCCGCAAAAAATTTATTCGATAAAAAAAAAGTACCCTACGAGGAGATTCGCATTGACGAGCATCCCGAGCAAAAAGAAACCATGGTCGAGAAATCAAGAGGCCGAAAAACGGTGCCACAGATTTTTATTAATGATCAGCATATAGGTGGATGTGATGATCTATTCGAATTGGAAAATCAGGGCAAGCTAAACGCCCTTTTAGAAACTGAGGAGGCCGAGGCCAAGATCCAACACCGCAGGGTCATCATCTTGGGAACTGGTCCTGCAGGCTATACGGCCGCAATTTATACGGCCAGAGCAAATCTTAATCCTTTGATTTTTTCGGGTCCGCAAAAGGGGGGGCAGTTGACGACCACGACTGAAGTGGAGAATTTTCCCGGTTTTGAAAACGGTATCGATGGCAATGAACTGATGAACAATATGGAAAAACAAGCCAAACGATTTGACACGGAAATTGTTTTTGGTGAAATCACCAAGGTTGATCTTTCCAAAAAGCCCTTTCTTCTTTATCAGAACAACGAGGTTTTCTCCTGCGACAGTCTGATTATAGCGACTGGCGCGACCGCCAAATATCTGGGTCTTGAAAGTGAGGATCGTTTTAAAAACCGCGGCGTGTCGGCTTGCGCGACTTGCGATGGCTTTTTTTATAAAGGCCAAAAGGTGGCTGTGGTCGGTGGTGGGGACACCGCCTTGGAGGAGGCTGCTTATTTGACCAATTTTTGCGAAAGGGTGTTTTTGATTCACCGCAGGGACGAGCTCAGGGGCAGCAAAGCGATGCAGGATCGGGTTTTGGCCAACGAGAAAATTGAGATTGTCTGGGATTCGGTGATTGAAGAGGTGCTTGGGGATGATCAGCAGGGCATGACCGATCTCACGGTTAAAAATGTCAAGACAGGCCAAATCAAACCACTGGGCGTGAAAGGGCTTTTCGTCGCCATCGGGCACAAACCCAACACCGATCTCTTCAAAGGGGTTCTGGATATGGATGCCAGCGGATATCTCCTGCCGAGTCCAGGAAGCTGCAAGATGAATATTGATGGCGTTTTCGCCTGTGGAGATGTCATGGATAGCCATTATCGTCAAGCTATTACAGCCGCAGGGATGGGTTGTATGGCAGCGATCGATACTGAGCGTTGGCTTGCCGGGCAATAACCTTTTCCGACTCCCCCTCTTTGATAAGAAGTCTCCTTTTTAACAATCAACAACGAATCAGGCCTGGTTTTCCCGGGCCTTTTTTTTGATTGCTTTTGGTTATCTCCTTTCCTGAAAATAATTTATTTTCAACCAGAAATTGTATTTTAATTGCATTATTTTATCGCGAAGTAAAAGAAGAATTTATGATTGCGAAAGTTTTCCCTATTCTGGTCTTCTCTTTGCATTTCTTTTGTGAAAGCTTGATGCGTCAATAACGGCGACAAGCAAACGAACCTCAAAAAGTTGGATGAATTATGTCCGTCAAACTATTTGATAAAAATCTGGCTCTTCTGGAAAAGGCCATGCAGTTGCAAACCAGAAGAAACACCATGATCGCCTCGAACATTGCCAACCGTGAGACACCCGGCTACAGGGCGCAGGATCTGGTTTTTGAAAAGGAATTGATGAGAGCTCATAACAGCGACAGGCCGGGACCTTTAAATATTAATGATCCCAGGCATTTTGACGGAATCAAACGAGAGCCGATTGAGTTGGTCAAGGGAGAACAGATCAACAGCTTTAACCCTGATCCAAGAATGGACGGAAATACGGTCAACCTGGATAAAGAAATGACGAAACTCGCAGAAAATCAAATGATGTATCAGGCCGCGACTAGAGCGGTTAACTGGAGACTCCGGATGCTTAAATCCGCTATCACTGAAGGAGGTCGATAATGACGATGTTTGATTCCATGAATGTCAGTTCATCGGGTCTCTCGGCGCAAAGACTCCGAATGAAGGTTATTACCAGTAATATCGCCAATGTCAATACGACCAGGACTCCAGGCGGAGGACCCTATCGCAGGAAAGATACCATTTTCGCGGCCATGCCCTCCAACCAGAGTTTTCTGGAGCAATTGAAAAACCAGGAACAGGATCAAGGAATCAGAGAGGTCAAGGTCGTGGGAGTCGTCGAGGACTCAAGGCCGCCGAAAATGAAATATGATCCCTCTCATCCGGATGCCAACGAAGAGGGGTACGTGGAACTTCCCAACATCGATATCGTGGAGGAAGTTACGAACATGATGATTGCAAAACGGTCTTTCGAAGCGAATATCGCGGCCATCAATGCTACCAAACAAATGATCATCAAAACTTTGGAAATCGGTAAATAAATAGATTCATAACTAGGGTTTAAAATGTCGGAAATCAACAAAATCAACACCCAAATAATTGAAATCAAACAAAAACAAGTCAAAGGAGACAAGGAAACTCAAGCTCCAGCGAGAGGTTTCGAGGATCAATTGCTAAAAACGGTTCAAAAACTGGAAACCATCGGAGAAGAAATCGACGGGTTGCTTGAAAGCCAAAATGGGCAGACTCCAGGAAAAGTGACAAGCGAGGTTAGCAATGTCGCGAACTACATCAAGAGCATGGAAGGGTTGGTGGAAAATCTTTCCGGCAAATCGACATCCAAGGTCAAATCGGCAAAATTTGTCGCGGATCAATACAATAAAATGAACCCAAAAAAAGAATCCTGATCACAACAACCAAAATTATATCACGGATAAAATAAGATGATTAAATCGATAAATAACAACCCGCTGATCTTAAAACAAAGCCCAACTCTTTCTAAAAGCGAATCCAAATCCTCCACCCAGCAAATCGCGGCCAGCTTCGAAAAGGTATTCGATGAAGTCAACCAATCCCAGCTTCAAGCCGAATCAAAAATCAACGAGATGGTGGCCGGGAAAAGCAAGGACATCCCAGGTACGATTATGGCAATGGAAAAAGCGGATGTTTCTATGAAAATGATGATGGCGATAAGAAACAAGGTCGTCAGCACTTATGAGGAAATCATGCGCATGCAGGTTTAAAGCAAAACTATGGGTTGGTTCGAATCAAAACCGTTTTTCATTTTCAAATAACTTAAAAAGCCACCAAAAAGGATGTAACCATGGCAGAACAAACAGCGAACTTTGTAGCGGATTTTCAAACGCAATTTCAGAATTTTTTCCAGGGCTTATCCATCGGGAAAAAAATCTTTCTGTTTACAAGTTTGGGGTCGATTCTTCTTGGGTTGGCAGCGTTTATCTTTTTTTCGCAACAAGTAACCTGGGCTCCTCTGGTCAATGGTCTCAATCAGGAAGACGCGTCCAAAGTCGTGCAGAAACTGGATGAATTGAACATCAAATACATTCTTCAGCCAGGTGGCGGCTCAATCATGGTGGCAGGTGAGGATGTTGACAGGGTCCGCCTGCAAATCGCTTCAACCGGAATTCAGATGGGCGGCCTGGTCGGTTATGAGATTTTCGATAAAAACAACCTGGGCGCAACCGAGTTTCAACAGAAAATCCAGTATAAAAGAGCTTTGGAAGGGGAGTTGTCGAGGTTAATCACCAAGATCAAGCAGATCAACAAGGCTAAGGTATCCCTTGCGATACCAGAGAAATCACTGTTTGTTGACGAGCAAAATAAGCCCACCGCATCAGTGGTTCTGGAGATTGCAGGAGGTCAAAGACTCTCCCAATCGGGGATCATGACCATATTGAATCTGGTATCAGGCGCGGTTGAGGGGATGAGCATTGATGGCGTTAAGATAGCCAATCAAAACGGCAAATTGCTCTCTAAAGGTTTAACCGACCCGGACGGATCGGATCTCAGGGATAAAAACCATCACTATCAGGTCACCGTTGAGAAAAGACTTGAAGAAAAACTAATCACCCAGTTGGAAAAAGTAACAGGAAAAGACCGGGTTGAGGTCCGGGTATCTTTAGCGTTGGATTTTGACTCCAGCGAGATCACCGAGGATCTGGTGGATCCCGACAGTTCGGCTGTTTTAAGCGAAGAAGCGCTCAACGAGAGCATGACCGGATCAAGGTCCATACCGGTCGGCGTTCCAGGTGTCACGTCCAATTCCCCTGAAGTCAGGGCAGGCGCCAGTGAAATCGCCAACGTATCGGATTCCAATAAAAAAACCAAGAGAACCAACTATGTCAACAGCAAGAGCCATATCGTCCGTAAAAAATCCGCAGGAGCGATCAAAAGAATGAGCGTGGCGGTGCTTTTGGATGGAATCTATGAGTATGTTCGTGATGAAAGCGGTGAGATTACAGGAAAGGAGCCGGTTTATAATCCCTGGTCGCCCAAGGACTTGGAGATTATCGAACAAATCGCCAAGCAGACCGTGGGTCTTAACGAAAAAAGAGGCGATACCATAACGGTACAAAATATCCGTTTTACCAAGCCTTTGGTTGAACAGGAAAAGTTAAAACAACAAAACCGTGAAACCACTAGAAAATTTATTATCGATTTGGTACGTTATGTCTTAGTCGGAGCGATCATCGTGGTCTTAGTTTTCATGGTCATCAGACCGATGGTGATGAAATTGTCAGCCAAGCCGGAAGATCTGGATCTGTTGATGGGACTGCCAACCACGATCGGAGAACTCGAAGGCGAAGAACTCGAAATCCCGACGGAAAAGGAAACGGGGATACCGCCGCGAGACAAGATTATCGATATCGCGAGACAAGATCCGCTCAAGACCGCTTCTTTGGTGCGTACATGGTTGCGTGAGAAAAAAGGCCCTTAAGTCTAACCCTTTGTTAAAGGTCAATGGAAACCTACAAACCGCCTGTTTTCGATAGAGATTCTGATAATTCAGGGGAATCAGCCGACTTTAAGCCTTTCGATACAGGGGATGCTAGCGGCCAGGCCGAGATGTTCGAGGCGGATGTTCTCTCTGAAGACAAAAAAGCCAGACCCGCTAAAAAAGAGTTCGTCACCTTTACTTCCAAACAATTCAATGAGGAAGGGACTCTTTTAACCAACGTCGAGGAGTACACCAAAAAAATCCAGATTGAGGCGGAGAGCCATGTCCGCCTTGTCCGCAATGAAGTGGACCTGATAAAATCAGAAATCGAGTTGGAACTCGCTAACGCCATCATCAAAAGAAGAGCTGCCGAAGAGGAAGCCCAAAAAATCGTTCAGGAAGCTGAAAACTCAAGGGAAGAAGTCATCAAAGCCGGTACGGAAAAAGGGTTCAAGGCTGGTTTCGAGGATGGCTTAAAACAGTTTAAGCAACAAAACGAACAAAACACCCAAGAGATCCTGAATCTTTTAAACGATATGAAAAAGCTGAGGCAAACCCTGCTTCAAAAACACGAACAAAACTTCGTCAACCTAAGTACTCTCATCGCTAAAAAAATCGTTCATAAGCACCTTGCCACCAATAAGGCCGCCATATTGAACATGTTGAAAAAAAATATCAGCCGGCTTGATGGAATGGGTCTCGTCACGATTTCTCTTAATCCAGACGAATATAATTTTATCGCACAGTATCAAAGCGAACTATCTACTTTTTTAGGGGAAGATCAGGTTATCAAGCTTAAAATCAATCCTGAGGTACAGTCTGCCGCGCCCCTGATCGAGACGGACTTCACCGTCATCGACCTGGATATCAAAAAACAGTTTAAGGAGGTTGATAAACTCTTTGATACTCTGGTTGAAGACCGAAAAGGGCTTTTTAAACTTTCTTAGCTATAAACCGAAGCAGTAATACATTCCTCGCGACAAACGATAAAGGTAATCTTGTTCGATATAAAAGCCTATTTTGACGCAGTCGAGAATCAAAAATCAGCTCCGCTTCATGGGAAAGTGGAAGAGGTTATCGGTTTTTTGATCAAGGCTCATAATCCAGGACTTAATATCGGCAGCAGTTGTGAGATACTCAACCCCGAGACTGGTGAGACTCAGTTGGGCGAGGTCGTAGGTTTTAAGGAGGGCAAGATTCTGGTCATGCCCATCGGTGATATAAGGGGCATCGGACCACATAACCATATCATCCCTTCGCGGGACCGGTCTTTTGTTTACGTCGGCGATGAATTGCTGGGAAGGTCCATTGACGGACTTGGAGAACCGATTGATGGACTGGGACCCCTTAACTGCGAAAAAAAAGTCAGGATGTACAAAGATCCCATCAATCCTCTCCATCGAAGAAGAATCGACAGCTCACTCGATGTCGGCATCAAGTCCATTAACGGGGTTTTAACCTGTGGGAAAGGCCAGAGACTCGCGATCCTGTCTGGCTCAGGTGTCGGAAAATCGGTCTTGCTGGGGATGATGGCCAGAAATACCACGGCTGACGTGAATGTGATTGCTCTGGTCGGGGAAAGAGGACGTGAAGTCAAGGAATTCATCGAAAAGGATTTGGGTCCCGAGGGATTGAAACGCTCTGTAGTCGTAGTGGCAACCTCAGATCAATCACCCTTAGCCCGAATTCGAGCGGCCTACATCGCCACATCGGTAGCGGAATATTTCAGGGAAGAGGGTAAGGACGTTTTGTTGATGATGGACAGCGTCACCCGTTTTGCGATGGCTCAAAGAGAAGTCGGGCTCGCGGCGGGAGAACCTCCCACGACCAAAGGTTATCCGCCGTCTGTTTTCTCACTGCTCCCCAAACTTCTTGAAAGAGCCGGTAATTCGAAATCCAAGGGCTCGATCACCAGTTTTTATTCGGTGCTGGTCGAGGGGGATGACCCCAACGACCCCATTGGAGATGCCGTGAGATCGATCGTTGATGGACACATATTGCTGGACCGTGAAATCGCCGCCATGGGACATTATCCTGCCATCGATGTTCTGCGCTCAAGAAGCAGGGTAATGGTGGATGTCGCACCAGAGACCCACCAACTCAACGCCAAAAGACTGATCCAGACCTATTCGATTTATAAGGAAGCTGAGGATTTAATTAATATCGGTGCTTATGTTAAAGGATCAAATCCTAAAATTGATTATTCAATTAGAAAAATCAATGAGATAAATCGGTTTTTACAGCAGGCGATCAGTGAAAAATTCACGATGATTGAATGCGAAGCTGTGCTGGAACAAATATTTCAGGATTTTCCTAATGATTTTTAAAGAGATTTATGTCAAGAACATTAATATTGGTGGATATCCAAAACGATTTTTGTCCCGAGGGAGCGCTAGCGGTTCCAAAGGGTAATGAGGTAATACCCGTTGCCAACCGTCTTTTGGAGACAAAAGGAGTATTTGATCTAATCATCGCTACGCAGGACTGGCATCCGGCTGATCATCTCAGTTTCGCAAGCCAGCACGCGGGAAGTATCGGCGACGTGATCGAACTGGGAGGCTTCACCCAAGTTTTGTGGCCGGATCATTGTGTCCAAAACACCATGGGAGCGGAATTAACGCCTGGTTTAAAAAAAGACAGGATAGACAGAATTATATACAAGGGTATCCATCGTGAAATTGACAGTTACAGCTGTTTTTTTGAAAACGACCATAAAACAGCGACAGGCCTTGAGGACTTTCTCCGGCTTAAAGGAGTTACGACTGTTTTTATAATGGGCTTGGCTACCGATTACTGTGTCAAGTACTCTGTGCTGGATGCTTTAGAGTTGAACATGGAAACGGTCGTTATCCAGGATGGGTGCAGGGGGGTTGAATTGAATCCTGGAGATGTCAAACAGGCGGAAATGGAAATGAGGCAGAAGGGCGCCAGATTTTGTGGCAGCCATGAACTTATCTAGTAAGGGATCGTTTTTGGTCTAGGCGGATAATCTTTATGTTTCACAGATTTAATCTATGAGTTCGATAAGACGCAAAAGAAGGAACAATCGGTTTTTATTTTTTTTCTTGGTGACGCTTCCCTTTTTAGTCATTATCTTCACTGTAGGCGGTTACCTGTTTCTAAATGTAAATGAAACATACCGAGCAAAGGGGTGCGAACCGCTTAAGAAGGATGTGATTCAACCGTTTGATTTCGAGGAGCAGCAGGACATCCGTTTTGCGGCGATTGGAGACGCTGGGACCGGTGACGAGGCTCAGAAAAGGATTGCTCAATCCCTTGAGAAGGTCTGTCTCTTAAAAGGATGCAATTTCGTATTAATGTTAGGAGATAATTTTTATCCTGACGGTATCCATTCGGTTACAGATGATCAGTTCAAGGAAAAATTCGAGGATATCTATAGAAATTTCAAGATCCCTTTTTTCGCGGTTTTAGGTAACCATGATGTTCATGGAGATCCAAATGCCCAACTGTACAGAAGCCTTAATAGCGAGGTTTGGCGCATGCCGAATTTCTATTACCTTTTTAATGCCGGCCCCGCCAGTTTTTTAGGATTGAACTCGAACTGTTCCCCCTTTAACTGGAAAGAGCAACAAGCAAAACTGGCCAAGGAAAAAACACCTTGGAAATTCGTTTTTGGACATCATACTATCTACAGTAGCGGCACACACGGCAACGCGAATGTTTTATTAAGGGGACTTTGGCAGTACTATTTCGAAGAGGATGCCGATTTTTATATATCGGGTCATGACCATCAATTGGAACATCTTCAGGTAAAGGGACAAAAGACACATTTTATCGTAAGCGGCGCTGGCGGGAAAAATTACAGTTCGCTTTCTGAAAGAAAAAAAACCAACAAACATAACAGCAACTCTAAATTTATCTATCAAAATAATGGATTTGTGCTATTTGAGGTTGCGAAAAAACAGGTTCTGGTTGATTTCTTCGATGGAGACGGAAAGAGCCTGTATCAGTTTAAACAAATCAAGAAATAATATAATATCAACTTATAAAGATGTTCCGTAAGTTATCTAGAAGGGAATTTCTGAAGGGAATTGCTGTTGGGAGTTTAACCGCGCCCATGCTACTGAGTGGTTTTTCAGAAATTCTGCTGGCCCAATCGGAAGTTGAAAGGCAAAATATTATCTGGTTGCATGCCCAGTCCTCACGGGTTCATCAGTCGATGATCTTTAGTTTGCCCGATTTGCTGGATCTTTTCCAGAAGCGCTTTAATGTATTGAATTACGAACACTTAAAAAATCTGGCCAAGGAAGGTGACACGGATAAATTTGAGAAAACGCCCATTTTGATATTGGAGGGATATTTTCCCCATGAAAATGTCAAACCTCAAGATAACCTTTTGACCCAATTGATAAACGTCTCAAAGACCGTGATCATGTTGGGTAGTGAGGCTTCCTACAGCGCAAATGCCCCAGAGGGATTTTCTGACTTGGAAAAAGAATCTCTCACCCACACCACAACCCCTTTCATCCGACTACCTGGAATGCCCGTTCATTCTAGGCATTTGCTCGGGACGTTAAATCATCTACTTTTATATGGTTTCCCGGAACTGGATGAATACCGCAGACCGACCATGTTTTATAGCGAGAAAATTTGTGTAAGATGCGAGTACAACAGCGATTTTAATGCGGGAAACTTCGTCAGTCATTTTGGTGAAAAGGAAGGTTGCCTGTATCTTTTGGGTTGCAAGGGAAAGGTGACTTACAACTCTTGTCCGGTTGAGAAGTCCAATGGTACCATGAGTTGGTGCGTCAGTGCGGGGTCACCCTGTATTGGCTGTTCCGAGCCCATTTATCCCGATCATTCCGGCCTGGGATTATTTGGGCAGATAAGCAAGGATAAAGCGGGGGTTAATTCCGCTTTGATCCGCCATCTCAATGAGATCGCCTTAGGCGCGGTTGCCTTGACTGTCGGTGGCTTGACTTTCCATACTGCCAGCAAAAGAATGTCTCTCCCATCCAGTATCGAAACTTCATTTACATACAGGGAAGACAAGGAATGAGCCAAACCTTAATTCAACAGTTTCAAAGAACCGAGGGTATTATTGGTTTGACTCTGTTTGAGACCAAGGACCGAAGGCAGGTTGTTTTCAATAGCGGTCAAAGCACCCATCTTGAAGAGAAGCTCAAGGGCCGATATCCTTTGGAACCTATCCACCTGACTCAATTGCTTTCCTCTAAAAACGGGATTTTTCACGCTATGGCTTCAGTATTGGCGATTGAGGATTATTTCAAGCTCAAACCTACCTTAATCGCCGGCCATATCCGCCAGTTAATGATGCAGATCGCGACCATTCATTCTCATATCCATCATTTTTACTGGGAGTCTCTGCCCAATTATCTTCATCGAAAACATCTCGAAAAAGTTGAGAATAAAGACCTGGTTTATTTCCCGCGGTTGGTTGATAGGGATAAGGATTCGGGGGATCTTTCCATAAAAACCGGAGGTTCAATCCTCAAGCACGTTGCCATGGCAGCTGAAACGCTGAATGTTCTACAAAAAACCCTTGCGATTCTGGGTGGGAAGTATCCAATCGTCATGAATCTGATTCCAGGAGGGGTGACGAACTTTAAGAACGAAAAAGACAAGCTGATGATCATCTTAAACAAGCTGGAAAGGCTAAAACCTTTTATTGAGGAAGTCTGGCCCGCGGATGTCAAGCAGTTCACACAGGATATTCCAGAGACGACCAAAGTCATCTTTCCAAACTTAAATCTGATCAGTTTTGGTTCCGTGCCTGTGGAAAAAATAGCTGATCAATCAACAGGGCTTTATATATCAGGTGTCCTGATCGATGGTAAATTGGAGCCCTTAAACGATTTTAAAATAACCGAATCTTTTGACAATACCTTTTATGTGCCGATCGACGAACAAGGGGAGCTGAACGCGGATCTGTATGATGTAAACAAGAAAGGAGCCTATACTTGGATTAAAAGCGCGCGCTACGAAGGAGAAAGCATGCTGACGGGTCCTTTAGCCAGAATGATGATCACACATTTCGGTGGAGGAAACCTGGAAATCAGTGATAGTATCGGCCACATGATCAACAATCTCGGATTGACTTCCGACTCTTATAACTGTGTAGCCAGCCGGATGTTCGCTGAAGTTTTTGAAGCCAGATATCACTTGAAATCCATTTTCCATAGCCTTTTGGCGATCAACCAGCAGTCGGATCTTAATTTAAAACGGCCATTTGATTTCTCAGACGGGGGTACAGGAACCGGCAGGGTAGAAGCACCAGGCGGCTCTTTGATGCATCAGACCTACATTAAGGGTGATCAAATCATGCAATACCGGATTATCTCTCCCATGAACTGGAATTTTTCAACCAGGGATAAAAACAATCGCTCAGGAATCGTTGAACGGGAAATGAACCACTTTTTTCAGGAAAACGAGCTTTCCGAATTCCAGGCGAACAGAGTTTTCACATCCTATTACCCACAGGCTCTTGATGGAACCCAGTAGCATAAAACCATGGGAATTTATAATCTAAGCAACAAATATTACAATTCAATTCAAAAGAGGCTAAGGGTTTGGGGATTACCCTTTCTCCTATTAGTCGCCTACATTAGTGGTTTCGAGTTGGTCAGAGACAATCAGTTTCAAATATTAACCAGGATTCAACTTAGTTTTTTACATAGTCTCGGCGGTATTCTTGTTTCTCTTTTGTGGATAAGTTTGACCTATGATCTTGTTTTGAAAATTATTAGAAAGGAAAAAAAGATAGTGATGCAAAATGGAACGAGAAAGCTTGTTTTGATTCCTAGTTCGATTTATACCAAAAGAGACTGGGTCGATTTTTTGTTTTATTTTGTGCTTTTTATTCTTTGTCTGGTAGGTGTTCTGCTTTATTTAAGTCGGTGGGGAGGTATCGTTTTTTTTGATTCTCACGTCATTGCAATTTTACATCAGTTTATCGGCTGGACATTTATATCTTTGATTCTGGTGAAGTATTATTTATCCTTCACCTTGTGGTTTAAGAATTTGGTTCGGTATTTAAGAGAGTATTGATGAATGAGACTTATCGGACTTACAGGCAGTATGGGTTCTGGAAAATCGACGGTTGCGGGGATGCTGAAAAAACTGGGAGCGGATGTCGTGGATTCAGACCAGTTAGCCCGCGAAGTTGTCTGTCCGGGTGAAAGAGCTTATCGGGAAATTATTGGGTATTTTGGAGATGGATTGCTACAGCCAGATGGGACGATCAACCGGAAAAAACTGGCTCAAATCGTCTTTCAGAATGAAGATGCTCTTGCCTTCTTAAATGAGAAAACTCACCGTGATATCGGTATCCTAAAGACGAGGCTTTTCAAAGAGCTTTATACACGAAATCAAGATTGCGTCATTGTCTATGTCGTGCCTCTGCTTTTTGAAAAAAAAATGCAAAATGAATTTCAAAAAACGATACTAGTGCGCATTGATAAAAAATTGCAGTTAGATCGATTGGTCAAGCAAAGAGGCTTTAGCGAGGAGGAAGTCCTGGCCCGCTTAAGACATCAAATGCCTCAAGAAGAAAAAATGTCTCTGGCGGATTTATTGATCGATAACAACGGGACTTTAGAGGAAACAGGTAAAACTGTGTCAGAGATTTTTCCTGAAATCGAAAACCTGCCCCATATCCCGCCCGAAAGCCTTCCATTTCATCATCTTTGAGGTTTGATCGATGAATTGTCTCGAATTGACTGGCCGAGAAAGAAACCATATTCAACAATTTCAAAACCCCCGTTTTGCCGTTCAGAAGGATACAGCAGCCGCGTTTTTAGAAATGCGGGCCCAAGCCAGCAAAGAAGGCTTTCAGATCCATCCGGTCAGCTCCTTTCGTGATTTTAAGACACAATTGAAGATATGGAATCAAAAGGCTAAAGGTGAAAGACCTCTTTTTGGATCAGACGGGAAGCCGCTCGAATTTTCAAAGATGACAGCGAGTGAAATTTTATACGCGATTCTGGGATGGTCGGCACTACCGGGTGCTAGCAGGCATCACTGGGGCAGCGAGATCGACGTGATTGATCTTTCAAAGCTCAAAGAGGGAGATCAAGTTGAACTGCTTCCACATGAAGTTCTTCAGGGAGGATCTTTTTTCCCAATGCACCAATGGCTGGATGAGCATGCGGAAAAGTTCGGTTTCTTTAGACCCTATAAGACAGACCGTGATGGCGTTTTTCCGGAACTCTGGCATTTAAGTTATGCGCCGATCTCAATTAAGGCACTAGGTGATTTGAGTCAGAATCTCGTTTCGGAAGTGATAAAAAACAACGATATTCTGTTAAAAGAACTCCTTTTGGAATCACTTGATGTGATTTATCAGCGTTATATTATCAATATCGATCTACCCTGATTTAATGGATCGCGGGTAATTCCACATAATAAACTATTTAGACGCAACTCACCCCGACTTTAATCATTGATGTATAATAACCAGCCTTTTCCAATCACCCATGTGATTTTTGATATGGATGGGATATTATTGGATACCGAACCGATTTATACCAAGATCACTCAAAGCATTTTGGATCGCTACGGGAAAACGTTCACTTTAGAGATCAAAGCCCAAATGCTGGGTCGTCATCATTTGGAAGCCGCTAAAATCCTAATCGATAAACTTCACCTGCCGATCACCCCTCA
>Ga0224496_10000127_pt1 | contig 55407 bp, 53 predicted proteins | sample SF_Jul11_sed_USG_2_FD_168127 | JGI IMG/M metagenome (GOLD analysis project Ga0224496, IMG submission 168127) | Sediment microbial communities from San Francisco Bay, California, United States - SF_Jul11_sed_USGS_8_1 | ecosystem: Environmental > Aquatic > Marine > Sediment | place: USA...
GCTCCCCCCACGGGTGCTCCCCCCACGGGTGCTCCCCCCACGGGTGCTCCGCGCACGGCGATATTTGCGCTGCGCGCAACGGGGGTGCGATGCGTGGGGATATGAGGGCCGCGCGGGGGGCTGTTTTTATGGCGATATTGCCGCGACGCGGTTAAGGTAGATCATGCAATCGTCCCCGGAAATCAGCATCAGCCGCCTGTTTCACCAGGAAACCAAGTACATCGCCGGCGAGATGGGACGTTTCAACCGCCCCGCCGGCAAGCCGCCCGCACCGTTCAAGGAGTATCAGTCGGAGCACACGGTGGACCTGATCGGCTACCTGCCGTTCGAGCGCCATCCGTTCACCGGCAAGGACATGCCCCCGGTGCCGGAAACCGGTGGACCGGCCCTCAAGGACCTGAGCCACCTGCTGTATTTTTCCAACGGCGTCACCGCCATCATGCCGTACCCGGACGGCACCCGCCACGCCCTGCGCGCCGCCCCCAGCGCCGGGGCCCTGTATCCCACGGAAATCTACGTGGCCGCGCGCGGGGTGGATCATCTGGAAAACGGGGTGTATCACTACCTGGCCAAAAACCACTCCCTGGTGCCGGTGTGGGAGGGCGACGCCTGGCCGCGCCTTTCCGCCGCCCTGAGCCACCACGGCGCGGTGGAACAGTCGGGTCTGGTGCTGCTGCTCACCGGCCTGTGGACGCGCAGCACCTGGCGCTACCATGAACGGGCCTACCGGCGCATTCTGCTGGATACCGGCCACGTGCTGGGCAACATCACCCTGCTGGGGCCGGAATACGGCTTTGGCGCGTTCCCGGTGGGCGGCTTCGCCGATGCCGCCATCAACGACCTGCTGTTTCTGGACGACAACGAGGAGGCCCTGCTCACCGCCGTGGCCCTTCCGCGTCTGGATGCGGTCAATCTGGATCTGGTGCCCCCCTGCGGCGCCCTTCCCTCCGGCACCGTGGCGGGCACCGCCGATCCGGACACCCTGCTGGTACAGGCCCACCGGGGCGGCAACATCGAGCGGCCGGAGCCGTACCCGGCCCTGTCGCCGGTCACCCCGGAAACCACTGAAATCCCCTGGCGCGACGCCCCCATGGTGATCGGCCTGGACCACGAGCCGATCCGCTTCGATGAGGGCGTGGAAGCGGCCCTGCTGCGCCGCCGCTCCACCCGGGCATTCAGCGGCGCCCCCCTGTCCCTGAACCATCTGGGGGCGATCCTGTCGTTTTCCTATCAACTCGCGGTGACGTTCGGAGAGCGCGGCACCGCCCTGCGTCAGGTGTTCGACCCCACCCTGCTGGGCACCTGGATCGTGGCCACCAACGTCTACGGCCTGGATCCTGGCCTGTACTACTACGCCCCCGGCGCCCACGAACTGCGGCTGGCCCAGGGCGGCGATCTGCGCGCCGCCTGTTCCCACATCTGTCTGGGGCAGGAGCTGGCCCGCGATGCGGCGGCGCTGGTGATCCACACCTTCGACCTGGACCGGGCCGCCGAGCGGTACGGCGACCGGGGCTACCGCTATGCGCATCTGGACGCAGGGCACATCGGCGAACGCATGAATCTGGCCGCCCTGGCGCTGGGGATGGGCGCCTCCGGCATCGGCGGCTTCTACGACAACGACGTCACCCGCCTGCTGGACCTGCCGCCGGAAACCGCCGTGGCCTACATCACCACCCTCGGCGTTCCCGCCGCCACCGGCTAGAAATAAAGGGCCAGATGGGAACCCGGCTGATCATCTTCGCCCGCGAGCCGGAACCGGGCGCGGTCAAGACCCGCCTGATCCCGGCCCTCGGGGCCGACGGGGCGGCGGCGCTGTATGCGGCCTTCGTCACCGACATGGTGACCCGCATGGCGCGGCGTTTCGAAACGGTCCTGTCCGTCGCGCCGGGCCCGCGGGGCACGCCCTTTTTGCACCAACTGGCGGCGGATACCGGGGTCACCCTTGTCGACCAGCCGGGCGGGGATCTGGGCGACCGCATGGCCGAAGCCCTGCACCGGGAGCTGTCCACCGGCGCTGGCGCGGCCCTGCTGATCGGCACCGATCTGCCCACCCTGCCGGAGGCGCACCTGCTGGAGGCGGAAACCCGGCTGCAACATCATCCGCTGGTGTTCGGTCCGGCCTCCGACGGCGGCTACTGGCTGGCGGGCGCCTCCGCCGCCGCGCGCACCCGGTGGCACCGCGCGGTTTCGCCGCTGTTCGCGCCGGGCATTCCCTGGAGCACCGGAACCGTGCTGCGCGATACCCTGCGCCGCGCCACCACCCTGCGCCCGGCCCTGGCCCCGTGCTGGTACGACGTGGACGACCCCCACGACCTGCCGCGCCTGCTCCGCTGGCTGCGTCAGGCACCGCCGGAGGCCCTGCCCGCCACCCGCGCCGCACTGGCGGCACACCCCCCGACCGGCCGCCGGGAGGCCGCCGCATGACCCGCGCCGGGGTGTACCTGTCGCTGCCGTTCTGCCCCAGCCACTGCGCCTATTGCAGCAACCCGGCGGCGCGTTTTTCGGCGGAAAAGGGCGAAGCCTATCTGCTGCGCCTGCTGCGGGAACTGGAAACGGCCGCGCCCGATTGGGCGGCGCACACGGTGGATACGGTCTACATCGGGGGCGGCACCCCCACCCTGTTCGCCCCGGAGCAGATCCGCCGCCTGCTGGAAGGGGTGGCCCGCCACCTGAACCTGGCGGCGGACGCGGAAATCACCTCCGAGGCCAACCCGGAATCGGTCACCCCCACCTCCACCGCCGGGTTGATCGCCGCCGGCGTCAACCGCATCAGCATCGGCGCCCAGAGCTTCCAGGAGCGCCACCTGCTGGCCCTGGGGCGCATCCACACCCCGGAACGGGTGGCCACCGCGGTGCAGATCGCCCGGGATGCCGGGTTTTCCAACCTGTCCCTGGACCTGATTTTTTCACTCCCCGATCAGCGCCCGGAGGAGTGGGCCGACGACCTGAGCCGCCTCATCGACCTGCGGCCCGATCACGTGTCCGCCTACGGGCTGGCCATCGAAAACGGCACCCCCCTGTGGGTGCAGGTGCAGACCGGCAAGGTACGGGTGCCCGACGCGGAAGGGTATGACGCCCTGTATTCCGCCGCGGTGGAGCGGCTGGCGGCGGCTGGATACCGGCGCTACGAGGTGTCCAATTTTGCCCGTCCGGGGTTTGAATGCCGCCACAACCTGGGCTACTGGCGGGGGGGGGACTATCTAGGCCTGGGCGCGGGCGCGGCCTCGCACCGGGATGGCTACCGCTACGGCCAGATGGACGACGTGAATGCCTATCTGAAGCAGCCCCCCGGCTTCCAGCCCTCCACCCACGCGGAGCGCCTCACCCCGCGCCAGCGAGCCCACGAGCGGGCCATCTTCGGCCTGCGCACCGCCGAGGGCATCGACCTGAACGATATCCAGGCCGCCACCGGCATCGACCTGGCGGCCATCGCCGCCGTGGAACTGGAACGGCTGGTGGCCTCCGGCCTGATTACCGGCGATGGGGAACGGTTCCGCCCCACGCCGCGCGGCTTTCTGTTCGGGGACTCGGTGGGTGCCGCCCTGGCGCACCTGCCGGACGAATAGCCGGAAGCACGACGTTTAGCGAAAAACTTCCGTCTCCCGCGCGGTTCTGATATGTTTTGACCCATCGGGGATGGCCGGAAACGATGGGGATCGACGCCGCGCGAGGGGTTCATGCGCAAGCACATTCTGATTGTCGATGACGAGGAGTTGTTCTGCATCATCGGCCGCGAATGGCTGGAAGAGGCGGGATACCGCGTGTCCGTGGCAGCGGATGCGGAGTCGGGACTGGACATCATCCAAAACCAGCACGTGGATCTGGTGGTGGCCGACATCACCCTGCCGCGCATGGACGGCCTGAGCATGATCGACCGTGCTCACGAGCACCACCCGGATCTGCCCGCCATCGTCATCACCGGGTTTCTTACCCAGGACAACATGTTGCGCTCCCTCAACCTGGGAGTGCGCGGCTTTCTGACCAAGCCGTTTCTGGACGGGGAACTGATCGAGGCGGTCAAAAAGGCCTTGGAGCGCACCCGCGCCGAGCGGAGCCAGGTGCTGGTGAACCACTACCTGCCGATGATCCACCTGGGCGAGGAGATCCTGGCCGCCGATCACGACGAGGTGTTTTCAAAAACCCTGGCCACCGCCGTGCATATCTCCCTGCTGCAAACCGGGGCCACCCACGGCTTTATCGCCATCCCCCGCCAGCCGGACGGAGGGGAGTTACAGTTGGCCAGTTCCATGGGCTTCCACCCGGAGGAGCAGGAGAGCTTGCAGAACGCGGTGGAGCGGCTGGCGGACATGCTGGAAACCCACCCCCGTGGCAGCGACATCCTCACCACCGAATTGTTGCCGCCGATGACCAGTCTGGCGGTATCCGTTCAGGGGGCGGGTGGACGTCCCGGCGCGCTGGTGCTGTCGCGCCCGTCGGCGGACGGCGAATTTGGCGAGGAGGAGCGGCAACTGGCGCACCTGCTGGCCACCCAGGCGGCCATTGCCGTGCACCACCACGAGGCGGCCGCCATCCAGCACGACGTGCCGGACCCGGACCGCACCATCAACGATCTGGCCGCCGCCCTGCTGCGCAAGGAGTCCGGCCACCCGGACGGCGCCGCCCTCACCCGCCTGTCGGGGCTGGCGCGGGACGTGGCCAAGCGGGTCAACTGCGCCCCGCAGGTGGTGCGCGCGGTACGTGCCGCCACCGTGTTCCACAATCTTGGAAAGGCGTTTTTGCCACCTTCCCTGCTGGAGAAAACCGAATCCCTGTCCGGTGACGACTGGCAGACCCTGCGCACCTACACCACTTTGGGGGCGGAACGGCTGGCCCGTATTCCCGCCCTGCGCCCGGCGGCGTCCATCGTGGGCGCCCAGCGGGAACGGTGGGACGGAAGCGGCTATCCGCAGGGGCTGTCCTCGGAGGCCATTCCCAAGGGGGCCCAGGTGCTGGGCGCCGTCAGCGCCTGGGGGGCCATGACCTGCGACCGTCCCTACCGCACCGCCCTGACCACCGCCGAGGCCGTGCATCAGTTGCGGGCCGGGGCCGGAAGCCAGTTCAATCCGGAGGTGGTGGCCGCCCTGCTGGCCGCGCTGGGCGACCACGGCGACTGATCGCCCGTGCCCGCTCCCCGCTTCCGCGCCTACATTGCCGCCAGCCTGGACGGCTTCATCGCCGACCCCAGGGGCGGTGTCGGCTGGCTGGACCCCTTCAACCAGCAGGAGTATGGCTACGACGCCTTTCTTGCGGGCATCGGCCTGATCATTACCGGCCGCGCCACCTTCGACGATTGCCTGCGCCTTGGCGATTGGCCCTACGGGGAGATCCCGGTGCTGGTGCTCACCCACCGCCCGCTGCCGGATGGCCTTCCGCCGACGGTTCAGGCCGTTCAGGGCAGCATCGACACCCTGCTGCCGTCAATTGAAACGCGGAGCGTGCCGGGGGACGTGTGGATTCTGGGAGGCGGCAGGGTGCTGGGGGAGTTTTTCAGAGCGGGCCGGGTGGACAGCCTGGAGCTGTTTGTGATGCCGGTGCTGCTGGGGGAGGGTATTCCCCTGTTTCCGGTCACCGGCGGAACGCTCCCGGAACTGACACTGCACGCCGCCACCCCCTATGAGAACGGGGTAGTGCAGTTGCATTATCAGGTAAAACGCCGCGGCAATTGACCCGCGACGCTGGCGGAGGGGGCTATACCAGCGCCGGAGCCTGCGCCGGGGTGAGGGCCTCGCACAACTCTTCGAGCAGTTCGCGCACGCTGACGATGGACTCGGAGCGGGCCAGGTTGGAGCCGGTGAAGAACAGCCCCTCCTCCAGGTTGCCGCGTACCGCCTTGTCCAGCGCGTAGGCGATGCAGAAGGTGGTTTTGTCGTCGCGGCACAGGCATTTCTTCAGGCAGTTGGCAAAGCACTGCATGGCCACCTTGCCGCCATCCTGGATGCGCTGCACCAGTTCGGTGCCGATGGCGCGTCCCGGCAGCCCCGCCGGACTGTCCACGATCACCACGTCGGACGGCTTGCGCTTGAGGAATTGCAGCTTGAACACGTCGTCCGCGTCGCACTCGTGGGTGCATACGAAACGGGTGGCCATCTGCACCCCGGAAGCACCGTGCTCGAACATGCGGTCGATATCCGTGCGGTCCCACACCCCTCCGGCGGCCAGCACCGGAATGTCGTACCCTTCGGAATCCAGGTATTCGATGATCTCCGGGATCACCTTTTCCAGGTTATAGACCGGATCGCCCAGTTGCTCGCGGCTGGCCCCCAGGTGGCCGCCGGCGGTGTTCGGGTTTTCCACCACAAAAGCGTCCGGCAGGCGGCCGTGGGTTCCCTCCCAGCGGCGGCACAGCACTTGCGCCGCCTTGGCGGTGGACACGATGGGCACCAGCGCGCAATCGGGAAAATCCTTGGTGAAGGACGGCAGTTGCAGCGGCAGCCCGGCGCCGGAGATGATCAGGTTGGCCCCGTTCTCGGCGGCGGTGCGGCTCATGGCCTCGTAATCGGTAATCGCCACCATGCAGTTGACGCCGATGACCCCGTCGGGAGCGGTTTTGCGGGCCATGGCGATCTCGTCGCGCAGGGCCAGCTTGTTGGCTTCGAAGTAGTCTTTTTTCTTTTTGTAGTAGGACGATTTGATGCCCAGCGCCACCGAGGCGATCACCCCCACCGCCCCCTCTTTGGCCACGGCGCCCGCCAGTCGGGCTCCGGAAATGCGGATCCCCATGCCGCCCTGAATGATCGGCAGCCGCGCCGTGTGTTTCCCGACGCGCAACTGCGGCAAGTCGGTGTGTATGGGTTCGGTCATGAACGCTCCGTTGAATTGGAACCTCGCGATCGGCTGGCGCCCCAGTGGGCCAAGTCCCCCTTATGCCGACGGAAGTTGCACACCTCAGGGTATCACACCCCTTGTTCTTTTACCGCCGTTTCCACTCCGGAAGCGGCAAACAATTGCCGGTACAGCGCCACCAGCCGCTCTTCCTGCACCTGCCAGCAGTAGCGCTTTTCGCGCACCACCTTCAAATTGTGCTGGTACCGTTCCCGGGTGGGGCGATCGGTGGCGATGCGCCCGGCGGTATCGGCAATCAGCTCCACATCGTCCGGCGCCGCCAGCATTCCCAGCGCGTTCCGTCCCACGATGCGCTCCACCCCCGGCAGTTCGCTGGCCACCATGGGGGTTTCCGCCATGATGCAGACAAACAGGGCGTCCGGCAAGTCGTGCAGGGCTCGCGGCGAGGTATCCGAGGGCAGCACCAGCGCCGCCTGGCACGCGGCCACCGTGGCCAGCATGCCACCGGGCGGGTCATCCAGGCGAATCACACGCCCTTCCGCCCGTTCCTCCCGCGCCCAGGCCGTCACCGGCGCGTAATCCCCATGGCCTCCGGCAATCACCAGTTCCACCCGGCGCATGCGGGCCACCGCGCGCACCCCGGTTTCCATCCCGGCAAAATCCCCGCCGGGAATCACCACCTTGGGAAAATTTCCGGTGGCTCCCGGCAACACCACCGGAGGGATGGCATCCACCAGGGGCAGGGCCGGATAGATGGGCACCACCGGCACCTTGCCGAGTTTGAGTTCCCGCTGCAGAAATTCGCCAAAGGTATAGCCGACACAGGTGATGGCCACCGCGCGCGCGGCCCCCTTGCGCTCCGCGATGGTGAGGGCGGCCTCGCTTTTCAGCGCCCCGGCCCGCGCCAGCAGCCCGCCGCCGGTGCCCACCGGGGCCGGAATGTCCCCCGGCACGTCGTAAATCAGCGCGCTCCGTTCACCCATGCCGCGCAGGGCCCAGGCCAGAGCCCCCTGACCCGACGCGTGCACCACGTGGGCGTCGGAAAGGGCCTTGAGCGCCTCCCCCGCGGGGTCGTCGAAGCGGCCGCCGCGATCCACCTCCGGCGGCAACACGTGCAGCACCGGCAGGTCGGCGGGAAAATTATCGGGAAGCGGTGCGCCCGCGCCGGCGATCAGCGTCACCCGGCACCCGGCGCGCATCAGCCCGGCGGCCATGTGCGCCACGCGGCCGTTGCGGCCCGCCGGAGAGGCGGACACCAGCACCACCCTCAGAGCGGGCAATGGCTGGTCCGGTGCGGATTCACCGTGGACGGACCGGGATGTGAATGGTTTGGGATCGGTCACCGGATGCATTATAGGGGGCCTCCCGCCGATGGTCCATCGGTTGCCCCCCCACCCGCAAAGTTCGGGGGGTAACCCGAAGAAAACAGAAGGGAATTGACCAACCGAACGGTGCGGCCTTATGCTGTTCGCACCGTCCGGCGTATTTTTCATTTCCCGCGGGGAAGGTTTCCCCGCAGCCACGCGGTGTATCGCGTGCGCCGCCGGACCCGGTGCTTTTCCGTACCCAAGAGCTGACCGCATAAGGAGATTTCAGATGCCGAAACCGAACCGCCACATTCTGGTTTGTGCCAACACCCGTCCCCCGGGCCACCCGCGTGGCTCCTGTGGCGAAAAGCGTTCCCCGGAGCTGGTGATGAGCTTCATGATGGAGCTGGAAAACAAGGGACTGTTCCAGGAGGCCATCGTCACCGGAACCCAGTGCATCGGCCCCTGCGGCCTGGGTCCGATCGTGGTGGTGTACCCGGACGGCGTCTGGTACCGGGGCGTGACCGCCCAGGACGTGCCGGAGATCGTCCAGTCCCACGTGATCGACGGCAAGCCGGTGGAGCGTCTGGTGATGCCGGAGGAGGTCTGGGGCTAACCCCTTTTCTTCCCGAAAAAGATGAAACGGCAGCCGGGTCCCGTCCCGCGCTGCCGTTTTTTTTTGGCGCGGCGCCGGCGATCAGCCGTTATCGGCTTCGATCAGCAACTGGCGCAGCCAGTCACTGCGCTCGCTGGTGATGGCGGTGGCAATGCGCCAGCGCAACCCTTCCTTGCGGAAGTAATAGGTGGTGGGAAAGTTGGCCAGCACGGTGCCATCGGCGGCGGCCACCTGCCACACCGCGTGCATGCCGGGAAGCGCCTGCCCGCCGGGCACCATGGCCACATCGGTAACCCGTAAAAAGGCGACCCCGGCCTTCCGGTACAGATCCATCAGCCCGAACATGCTCTGGTGAAACTTGTTGCGGTCGAACAGGGTCACCCGCTCCGGGGTGATGATGACGGCCGGATCGGAAAAGTGGGCGCAGGCCAGCACCATGTTGCCTTCCTCGAAGGCGGTGCGGTAGGCCCCCAGCACCTCCGCCAACTCCTTGGCCACCGTAATCCGGTCGACGTTCGGGTCGGCCGACGTGGGGCCGGGGATGGTGGTGTGCGCAGGGTCCATCGGTCCTGTTTCGGTGATTTGGTGCCGCTTGTCAAGGGCGCCCGGAAAACCCGCCCCTCCGAATTACCCGAAGCACCCCGGACCGGGGCTGCGGGAAGCATCACCTGACCGATTGACACGGTTTGGCGGAAAGCGCTATAAACGTTCTCATATGGCAAGCATCGCGCTAACCGGCACTCGGTGCCGGGGATGCGCACCGCACGAAAGGGGACCCCATGCGGAAACGGCTGCACCACCGGCGTGCGACTCCTACGGGTTTGGCGCTCACGCTTCCACTCCACCAAATCCGAATGCCGGGTAATCCGATGGATCGATTCAGGCGGATTGCACCCGTGCTGGCTGCGGGATTTATTCTTACCGCTTGCGCCACGGTGGGCACACCACCAACACCCATGGAGGCCCCGGTCAGTCGGGCGGAGCAGCAGGCGGCGCAGGCGGCGGCCCAGGCACCGGAGACCAAACGGCTGAAGCGCAGAATCGCCATCGGGCGGTTTAGCAACGAAACCCGATACGGGCGGAGTTTTCTGCACGACGAGAACAACGACCCGCTGGGCAAACAGGTCTCCGACATGCTGTCCCGCCAGTTGGTGGAATCGGGGCGGTTTCTGGTGTTCGAACGGCCCGACATGGGGCGCATCGAAAACGAACAGGTGATCCTGGGCGAGTCCAACCTGATTGGCGTGGACGCGCTGATACTCGGCTCGCTCACCGAGTTTGGCCGCGCCACCACCGGCCAGCGGGGCTTTCTGAGCGGCACAAAAATGCAGACGGCGCATGCCACGGTGGAGATCCGGCTGGTGGACCCGCGCACCGCGCACGCGCTGTTCGCTACCTCCGGATCGGGAGAAGCCAGCACCGAATCCGGCACCGTCGCCGGGTTTGGGAGCAAGGCCGATTACGATGCCACACTCAACGACAAGGCCATCGCCGCGGCCATCTCGGACCTGATTGGCAAGCTGATCGACAAGCTCGAGGAACGTCCGTGGCGCACCGACATTCTGAGGGCCGAGGGCAACCGGGTATTCATTACCGGGGGCGAGCGGCAGGGACTGGAAATCGGCGGTGAACTGGCTGTCATGCGCGCCGGAGAGACCGTACGCAGCGCGCAAAGCGGATTTGACATCCAACTGCCGCCAGCGCGCATCGCCACGGTGCGGGTCAGTGCGTTCTTTGGCGATTCGGAAACCAACGAGGGCTCGGTCACGGAAGTCGTTTCGGGCAGCGTCCCCAGCGATACGAGGGGCCTGTTTGTTGCTGAAATTAAGGGGGAGGAGAGGCGGTGAAACCATTCGCTGTGGGGTTTCTGGCCCTATGCATTCTGACGGGCTGCACCTATCCGACATCGCAGGTGCGCGTGAACGACGAGCGTCCCTCGCTGGCCATTGAGGGGGCAGGTTCCCACGCCATGTTAGTGGTGGACGGGATGGAAATGGGCCCGGCGGCCCGCTACAACGGGCGGCCGGGCACGTTGTTGCTGGAGCCGGGCAGGCACGTGGTCACCATCATCGAAAACGGGCAGACGGTGTTCTCGCAGGAGGTGTTCCTGAACGGCAGCCAGGTGAAAACGCTGTCGGTGGGCCGCTCCGGGAGCTCCCGGTGATCCGGGCGCGCACCCTGCTGCTGGCGACGGTCGTGCTGCTGGGCACTACCGGTTGCACCACCACCCGGGTGTTTCACTGGGGCGGGTATGAAAGCGCACTCTACCATTACTACAAGTCTCCCGATTCTCTGGACCGGTATGCCGCATCCCTGGAAGTCGCCGTGAGGGAGGGGCGGCGATCTAACCGGACAGCGCCGGGGCTGTATGCGGAATACGGTTACGTGCTGCATCTGCTGGGACGACCGGCAGAGGCGCTGAGCTTCTTCGAACTGGAGAAAGCCACCTGGCCCGAGTCGGGGCAGTTGATGGACATCATGATTCGCAACATTACCCCCGAAGTGGAGCGCAGCCGGACCGCCCCGGATTCCGCCGCTCGGCCCTCCCCAGGCACTGAAGGAGAAGTATGATGATGCCCCTGCGCTTATTGTGGGCCATGCTGGCCGTAGCCGCACTGGCCACCGGTTGTGTTACCGCGCCAGCCGTGCGCATGGATTATTCGAGGCTCTACGACCAGAACCCACGTTCCATCCTGATCGTCCCGGCGGTCAACCGCAGCGTGGATGTGGACGCTCCGAATTACTACCTGTCCACCATTGCCCGCCCGGTGGCCGAACGCGGCTACTACGTGTTTCCCGTGCATCTGGTCAAACGCATTCTGGAGGACGACGGTCTGGCCGATGCCGCCTTGGTTCATCAGGCCGATCCGGCCCGACTTGGAGAGATGTTCGGTGCCGACGCCATTATGTATGTCACCATCGAGCGGTGGGACGCCATGTATGCGATCGTTTCAACCACGGTGATCGTCGAGTTTTCCTACGTGCTGAAAAGCGCCAAAACCGGAGAAGTATTGTGGAAAAACTCCGAGCAACGGACATTTACACCACAGCAGCAAAACAATTCCAATGGCCTGCTGGCAAACCTGATCGCTGCGGCGATCACCCGGGCGGCGCCCAATTACATTCCGCTCACCCAGCAGGCCAATGCCAACGCCGTGGCGGGCCCGAGAGGATTGCCCTACGGCCCTCTGCACCCCCGATATCACGACGGGCAACCCCAAACAGAAGGTGCAACCCCTGCCGGGAGCGGCTCCGGTGCGACAGATTCGGATACTTCCGCCACACCTCCCGTGACCATGGACACTGGCTGAGCAAACGGCCTTCCTAATACCCCCGCTTCGCCTCCTCGATTTCCGGCAGGTCGCGCAATTCGCCGGTGGCGGCGCCGGTCAGCCAGGCGATTTCGGCGGCATACCCCTCGTCCCCGGCGGGGGTTTCCAGCATCATCGGCACGTGCCGGGTGCGCGGATCGGTCACCAGGCGGATAAATGCGCCGGGGCCGATGTGGCCGCGCCCGATCAGGGCGTGCCGGTCCACGTGGGAACCCAGCTTCACCTTGCTGTCGTTCACGTGGAACGCCACCAGCCGGTCCATTCCCAACAGCCGGTCGAACTCCTCCCAGGTTTTGTCCCAGCCCCCCTCGGTGGCGATGTCGTATCCGGCGGCGAACACGTGGGCGGTGTCCACGCAGATGCCGAACCGCTCCGGCTGCTCCAGGCGCGCAAAAATCTCCGCCATCTCCCCAAAACGGCGCCCCACGGTACTGCCCTGCCCGGCCACGGTTTCCAGCACCAGCTTCACCGGGCTGTCGGGAAAGCGGCGGCATACGCCGTTCAGGCTGTCGGCGATGGTGGCGATACCCCACTCCACTCCCTGCTTCATGTGCGCGCCGGGGTGGAAATTCAAGAGGGGGATGCCCAGCCGGGTGCACCGGTCCACCTCCGCGTCGAAGGCGTCCAGGCTTTTTTGTAATTTCTCCGGGTCGGGGGAGCACAGGTTGATCAGGTAGCTGTCATGGCTCATCACCGTGCCCACGCCGGAGTCGGCCAGTGCGGCCTTGAATGCGGCCACCTCCGCGTCTTCCAGCGGCTTGTGCTTCCACGCCATCTGGTTGCGGGTGAATACCTGCATGCACCCGGCGCCGAGCTTGTCGCCGCGGGGCGGGGCTTTGTCCACCCCGCCAGAGGTGGAAACGTGACAGCCGATCTGGATTTCGCTCACCGGTACTCCCTTGAACGCTATGGAAACCCGATTTCGGGCCACCACTGGACCCGAAGGATGGCGACCGCTAGGGTGTGTAGACGATGCATTATGCGGGAGGTAACCCGGTGGGCGAAACAGGAGGCACCTATCTGATCCGCCACTGGCGCGGCGAATTGCCTCTGTGGCAATCGTTCTGGGTCAATCTGGTGGCTCCACTGGTGGCCTGGCGCACCCTTGTGGGGTGGCTGCTGGGCAGCCCGGAGCGGTTTTCGGACCTGCGCCTGTTCAGCGCCCTGGGCCCGGCGCTCACCCTGATCGGGCTGCTGCTGTGCGTCTGGCAGGGTGTGGGTTGCTGGCGGGCGGCGCTTCGCTACCGGAAGCTGCACCGGGAGCGGCCCGCACGGGCCATGTGGGGCGAACTGGTGCGCGTGCAACTGGCCATCCTGGTGGCCGTGGCCATGCTGTGGGCGCCCCGTTTTGCGATCATCACCGGCCGGTCGCTGCATACCGCCCTGTTCCCGGAACGGGGGGACTGGCACGTGGCGCGGGAGCAGCCGGGGGTGATCTCCGTGCGCGGCAGGTTCGGGTATGGGCTGGCCGACGCGGTGCGGGATGCGCTGGTGAAGTGGCCGGACACGGCCATCCTGCAACTGGACAGTCCCGGCGGCCTGATGTGGGAAGCGGAGACTCTCTACCGCACCCTGAGCCGCAGCCACCTGATGACCTACGTGGAAGGACGGTGCGACAGCGCGTGCACCTATGTGTTTGTGGCGGGCCGGGGACGTTACGTGCACGAGGGAGCCCACATGGGTTTTCACGGACTGGGGGAGGCCTATGCCGCCGATCCGCGCACGCGGCGGCACCACGAACGGCTGTACGACGCACGCGGGGTGGACGCCCGTTTCATCCGGAACGCCCTGGACACCCCGCCCGACCACCTGCTGACCCTCAACGCGCGCCAACTGGTGCGGGTGGGGGTGGCGCAAAAGGTGGTTTCAGAGGAAGAACTGCAACCGCGCTGACCCGTTCCACGGGCCACCCCATGATCTGACAAATACCCTGTTGAAACGCACGCCGGTGCGGTAGGGTTGCAAATGAGGGGGGATTGCGAGGTGGTCATGAAATACCTTCCCTTTTGGGGTGCCACCGCTTTGGCGCTGATCCTGTTTTCGGCCGCACCAGCAAAGGCCCAGCGGGGCGATTACGACTACACCCCAAGCATCAATTACACCTACCTGGAGGTGGGGTTGGAGGCTGTCGATTACAACGGCGGGAACGAGTCAGGGCTTCTGTTGAAGGGCTCCATGGTCACCGCGGAGTTCATGCGTGTGCTGGGGGAAATCGCCATCGGAAGCGGTGACGATTTTTTTGGATACTACGACTATACCGATCTGACCGTGGGCCTCGGCGGATTCACATCCCTGTCGTCGGAGGGCACCACCATCGACTGGACGGCGGCGTACCTCCACCTGAACTGGTCGGACGCATTCGGCTCGGTCACGAACACCGGCTATTATCTGGACGGAGGCTTCCGCACCATGGTGGCGCCGAACATGGAACTGAACGGCGGCCTGCGCTACCGGGAGGTGGAGGGCTTCGACAGCCGCTGGATACGTCTGGGAATGGTCATTGCGTCTCCCGTCACCGGCCACGGGTTCAGTTTCGAGTACCTGACCTCGGATGCCCCTTCCGACCCGACGAAGATTCGCCTGTGCTACCGCATCCACTTCTGACCTACTCCGGCCCCACCCAGAAATGCGGGTTGAAGGCCACCTCCCACAGGTGGCCGTCCGGGTCGGCAAAATAGCCGGAGTGCCCACCCCATTCGGTATCGCGGGCCGGTTGCACGATCCTTGCCCCGGCCTTTTCCGCACGCGCCAGCAGCGTGGCCACCTGCGCCACCTCCCGCACGTTGTGGGCCAGCGCCACCCCGGAAAAACCGGCCGTTCCGTCCGCCACCCCCGCGTCCTCCGCCAGCGCGGCGCGCGAAAACAGCCCCAGCCAACTGCCGTTCAGGTTGAAAAACGCCACCACCCCGCCCTGGCTGGCCGGGTGCAGCGGCAGGCCCAGGCCATCACGGTAAAACGCCACGGCGCGGGCCACGTCGGCCACCCCCAGGGTAATCATGCTGATGCGCGGTTCCATGTTCCCTCCATCACTTCTTCATGCGCGTGAGCACCATGCGCCCCGCCTTTTTCGTTTCCCCCGTCTCCGGGGCGGAATCCACCTCCGGCGCCGCCTCGTGCAATGAATTAAACACCGCCTCGGCGGCGGCCCGGTTCATGCGCGGGGCGGCGGTAATCTCCTCCAGCGTGGCCTTTTTGACCCCCTCCACGCTGCCAAACGTTTTCAACAGGCTCATCTTGCGCCCCTTGCCGATGCCGGGCACCGCATCCAGCTCCGAATCCTGGATGCGCAGGCTGCGCAGCTTGCGGTGATAGGTGATGGCAAAGCGGTGGGCCTCGTCGCGGATCTGTTGCAGGATGCGCGTGGCCGGTGCGCCGGGCTTCAACGGTGATGCGTTTTTGATGCCGGGGCGGAACACGCGCTCGAACTTTTCGCCCCGCTCCTTGGCCAGACCGATCACATGGGGGCCCTCCGGCGCGGTGGGCACCCCTGCCTCCGCCAACGCCTTGAGGGCCATGGAAAGCTGCCCGCGCCCGCCGTCGATGAGAATCAGATCCGGCAGCGGCTTTCCCTCCTCCACCAACCGCCGGTAGCGGCGGGTGACCACCTCGTGCATGGATTTGAAATCGTCCGGCCCATCGGCGGACTGGATGCGGAAGTGGCGGTAGTCGGCCTTTTTCGGGCCGCTGCCCTCCCACACCACCATGCTGGCCACGGTCAGTTCCCCCTGGATGTGGGAGATATCAAAGCCCTCGATCCGGTGCGGCGGCGCATGCAGGTGCAGGGTGCGCTGCAGGGCCACCAGCCCGCGCTCCCCGGCCCGCTCCGCCTCCATTCGCTCCTCCAGCGACTTGTGGGCGTTCACCCCGGCCAACTGCAACAGGGCCAATCCGCGCCCCCGCGCCGGGGTTTCCAGCGCACATTTTTTGCCGCGCTGATCACTCAGCCACACCTCCAGGGCGTCCGCCTCCGGCACCGGTGTGGGGCACAGCAGGCGGGCGGGAACCGGCACCGAACCGTCGTAAAACTGCTGGATGAAGGCCCGGTAGACCTCCCCGTCGTCGCTTTCGGCCTGGTCTTCCCACACGAACGCCCGACTGCCCACCAGGGACCCCTCGCGCACGAACAACACCTGCAACGAAAGCCACTCCCCCACCCGCGCCAGGCCGAACACATCCACCTCGCCGCCGCCTGGAGTGGTGATGCGCTGACGGGTAAGGGTGGCCTCGATGTGGCGGATCTGATCGCGCAATCTGGCCGCGCGCTCGAATTCCAGCGCCTCGCTGGCCGCCTCCATGCGGGCCCGCAGGGTGGCAGTAAGCTCCCGATCCCGGCCCTCCAGGAACATGCGCACCTCGCGCACGGTTTCCGCATAGTCGGCCTTGCTCTGGAAGCCGGTGCAGGGGGCCTTGCAGCGGCCGATCTGGTATTGCAGGCAGGGGCGGTCGGAGGTGCCGTCGATGACGATGTCACAATCGGCCAGGGGAAAGTGGCTGTGGATTACCCGCAACGTCTGGCGCATGGCCCCGGCACCCACATAGGGCCCGTAGTATCTGGCTCCGTCCCGTTTGGCCTTGCGCACCACGGTGAGGCGTGGAAAATCCTCGTGGACGCCAAGGCGGATGTAGGGGTAGTTCTTGTCGTCCCGCAGCATGATGTTGTACTGGGGACGGTGCCGCTTGATGAGGTTGTTTTCCAAAACCAGCGCCTCCACCTCGGAGGCGGTGACGATGGTCTGGATGTCGCGCACCTTGCGCACCATGATGCGCGTTTTAGGGGTGTGGGAGGCGCCTTTCTGAAAGTAGGAACGAACCCGGTTCCGGAGCGATTTGGCCTTGCCCACATACAGCACCGCGCCACCCTGATCCTTCATCAGGTACACACCGGGCTGGTCCGGCAGGTTGCGCAGAATCTCGCGCACGGGATCGGGGGGTGCGGTGCTCACCCGGCTAGTTTATCAGGGGACCCCGAGGTGGGATGTCAGAGAGAGCGGAAGAACGCTTCCTCGTCGTCGGACAGGGTGACCTGTCCGGTGCGGAAGGGGTGGCCATCCGTGGCCGCAGTGGCGGTTCCATCCGCATGGGTAGCCGTGGCGGATCCGTTTGGACCCTGCCAGGGCGAAGCCATCAACACCAGTTCCCCGTTCACCCGCAGGGCCGACAACACGGCCAGCGACACGCGCTGATTGCCAGTGGCCAGCAGCCCCACGCCATCCCCCACCCGCGGGGCCAGCACCAGCAGGCGCACCGCATCGATGGGCATGTCCGCCGGGATGTGCGGACACATGCGCGCCAGCCAGCCGGAGCGCTCGCTGAGCGCCTCCACGGCGGTGGCGCCGGCCAACAGGGCGCTGCGCCCGTCGCCGTGATCGAAGCTGACCACCACCGGCATGCCCTCGGCATCGGCGGCCAGCAGGGGACCGCCTTCCAGCGGCAGTTCCGGAACCAGCACCCGGTTCACCCCCAGCACTCCGGTGAGCACCTGGGGCAGTAACGGGCGCAGCTCTCCTTCCGGAGGCAACGGCTCTGGAATCACCTGCGGCGGCACGTCAGGCGTTGCCCGCCGCCCGCAGGGCACGCAGGGGCGCTTCCGCTTCCACCTGGGCCGCTTCGGCCTCGGCCTCCATGGCCTCCAGGTCGGCCAGAATCAGATTGGCGATGCCCTCCACCGCCCGGTTCACCCCGGTGTCCTGCCGCTCGTCGGACAGCAGGTCCACCGCCGCATACGGGTCCGGTGGTTCGGGGATGAAGCCGAAGCTCACCAACTCCTCCCCCAGAAAACGGGTTACCGCTTCCGCCAGCTTTTTGAAGTGCAGGGCGGCCGAGGTCCGGTCCCGTGCATTGAGAATGGTCACCCCCACGGATGCGCCGGGCCGGTGCGCCCAGGCCGCCTTGGCCAGCCGGTAGGCGGCCAGCAGCCCCTCCCGGTTGGGTTCGGCGCCAATCAGCAGACACCCCAGTTCCACCCCGGTCACCACCTCCGACGCCTTCAGCGGCACCAGACAAAACGCCGGTGCCGGATTCAGCGCCCCGATCGCGTCCCGCACCCCATCCGGGGTGGCGGGCGCGGTGCCGCCCTTTCCGGTCAGGGAAAGGGCGGCGCCGGGTTGGTGGGTCGGATCCGGGAGTGAGGCGGGGAGTGCGGAATTCTGGAGCTCCCGGGAAATCTCCAGAACCCGTGCCGGCCTCCCACGGGACGCAAGCGCCCGTGCAAGGCGGTCGTGGGGGAATGCAGCCTCCGGCGACACCGAAATGATCGGGATCGTCAGGGGCGACACCGCCTCCTGACGGCGGCGGGGTTCCGCCGCCGTCAGGAAATGGTGACTGATCTTTTCCAGCCGCTCACGGGAAGCGGCCGACGTACTTGCCACGCGGTTTTTCATAAGGCGAGGCGCTCTCCTTCACCGTCTACCCGCAGCAGCGAGTTGCTGCCGCCATAAATATTGGCCACCCGCTGGGGGTTGCCCGGATCTTCCTGCCAGATGCCGTCCACCACCACGCGGTACTGGTATTCACCGACTTCCAGCTTCATGGTTTTGACCAGGGTGCCGTCCTGGATGCGGGTATAGACGCCGCGATCCGGAATCCAGCCGTTGAAGTCGCCGGCCAGTTGCACCCGCTTGCCGCTCATGCCCTTGAACAACAGGGTTACCTCCTGCTCGCGGGGTTCCGCCTCGGAACGGCGGGCCAGGATGGTGTTGCCGAAGCCACCGGTCGCCTCCCGCACCGAACGGGCAAAGGCGTTCGCACTGGTGGCGATCACCGGGTCCGCCACAGCAGGCTCGCTGGACGCGATCGGTGCCTCATCATCCTCGTCAGCGGCGAGCAGCTCCTCGTCGTCCTCGTCGGCGGCAAGCAGTTCTTCATCATCCTCGTCGGCGGCAAGCAGTTCTTCATCATCCTCGTCGGCGGCAAGCAGTTCTTCATCATCCTCGTCGGCGGCGAGAAGCTCTTCATCATCCTCGTCGGCAGCGAGAAGCTCTTCATCATCCTCGTCGGCGGCAAGCAGTTCCTCGTCGTCCTCGTCGGCCTCGTCTTCTTCAGCGGCGAGAAGGTCCGCTTCATCTTCCTCGTCCCGAGACTCCACCAGACGGAAGCCGCTGATGGCGGCTTCCTCTTGCGCGTCCACTACCGGGGTGCCGGACGTGCGGGAACCGTCACCAAAGGTGGCCAGCAGCCGTTCACGGTCTTCCGCCTTGAGCATGGAAAAACCGGTGACTCCCGCCGTAAAGGACGCCGGTTCCCTGACCTCGATCCGGTCGTCGATCTCGTCTTCATCATCCTCATCCTCGGCACTGGCTTCGATCCGGTCGTCAATCGCGTCTTCATCATCCTCGGTGCTGGCTTCGATCCGATCATCCATCTCATCGTCCGCCAGGTCGTTCACCCGGGAGCCGAGAAACACGTCAATTTCATCGCCGATTTCCTGCTCCAGCCCGGCCGCAATGCCCGAAGCGATTGAGTCCGCAGAGAGCGCCATGGATTCGGCCTCGGCTTTGCGGTCCAGGGTTTCGCGCACGAAACGCGACACGCTATCCACCCGCTCCCGCGGGGTATCCTGCGCGCGCTCCACCTTTTCCGAATCGGCGGCCTGCACCGGCTCATAGCGGGTGCTCCCACCGGCTGCGGCGGCCACCGCCTGGATCAGGTTTTGGCCGGAGGCCTTGGCGGCCATCGGCAACTCCCGATTCGTGCTGGCGGGGGTTTCCACTTTCGGCGCCTGGGATGCCGGTTCGGCCTTGGCGGCTCCGGCGGCATGGAAATGGCTGACGGTGACCCGCCCGACCTTCTCGCCCATGACCTCCCGGGCCAGCCGGTCGTAATCCAGCGCGCCCATGCTGTCGGCGGCGTGATGGATCACCGGAACCCCACGATAGGCGGCCTCCTTCAGGCGCACGGTGGAATGAATCACCGCCTGCGACATCATGCCCGGGAACATGCCGCGCAGTTCGCGCAGGATGTCACGGGAGAAGCGCGGCCGGTAATCCACCATGGTGGGCACCACGGTGATGCTCACCTCGGTGTTGTACTTTTCCGCCAACAGGTCGATGGTTTCGTTGAGGCGCGCCACGCCGTCCAGGGAGAAGACGCTCAGGTCCACCGGCACCACCACCCGGTCGGCGGCACGCAGGGCGTTGAACGCCAGCAGTCCCAGCGACGGCGGGCAGTCGATCACGCCGTAGTCGTAGTTTGCGGCCACCGATGCCAGGTGCGACGCCAGCCGCCACTCCCGCTCCGGGGTATCGGCCAGCAGGTGTTCCACCGCGGCCAGGGAAATGGTGCCGGGCACCAGATCCACCCCTTTGGCCACCTCCGGGATCACCACTTCCTGCAAGCTCACTTCCCGCAGGAAGACCTCATACAATCCCTCCCGCTCCTCGCATGCCTGGCCCAATCCAAGTGAGGCATGTCCCTGCGGATCCATGTCGATCAGCAACACCCGCTTGTCCCGGTTTCCCAGGCACGCGGCCAGATTGATGGCGGTAGTGGTTTTGCCACACCCCCCCTTCTGGTTCGCAACGGCAACGATCTCCATAACCCCTCCCTCGATCTTTAAGGAAGCGCCCTTCTCCCGGACCCGAAACGGGCCCCTGGGAAACAGGACTGTGTTGTGTTCGCCATTCCCCGGGAAGCCTTGAGACGTCCCCTCCTAGGCCGCCTGACCGGAACCGGAAGGTTCGTCACCTTCCACCTCCTGCCAGCCGGGAAACAGCTCTTCCTGAACCGGATCGGCGGCCTCCGTCCGCCTCAACCGCTCCACGTCCCGTGCCAGTTCGGCAACCGGAAACACCCATTCCTGCCCTGAAAGCGCGTCGAACGCAGCCCCCTCGCTGAACACCAGCACCACGTCTCCGGTCGCAACCAGCGATACTTCGGTGAGCGGTTTGTTGATGGTCGGCAGGAATTGAATCAGGGATGCGATGCTGCGCCGGATGCGTTGCAGCGATACCCCGGAATCGATCAGCCGTTTGGCCGTGCGTAGCGCAATCAGGTCGTGGAAGGTATAACGCCCGTGCCCCCCTTCGGTGACCTCGGACGGTTCCACCAGACCGGTCTGGCGCCAGTACGCCAGTTGCCGGCGGGAAACCCCCGTCAACTCCATTACCTGACTGCTGCTGAAATTTGTCTCCAACGGTTCCAACGCCTCCAAACATTGGCCGATGGCCCAGAGTTGCAGGCTTGAAACAAAGAGTCAAGAGAAAATCTACCAAAAACTGAATTTTTTGTGTGTTTTCCCTCAAAATGGCGCAAACAGAGGGGTTATGGCACTGTTTTCCCGCCAGCCGACAGGGCACAATGGGCGGGAATAGACCCCCGGCCCAGGCGGTTTTTATCTCCACCGGGCCGGCGCGCCGCCGGGCCGGAACGGGAACCCGGGCCATGCAACGGACACCGGCACACACCATTCGGAACCCCAAACCCCGACAGCGGGAGGACAGCCAGACCATGACCCCACCCCACGACGCGCTACACCAGGAGCGGGACCGGTGGCTGGCGGAAGTTGCACCCCGGGGGTGGACTCCCCCCCGGGTGGACGGCCGCTACAATCTGGTGGTTATCGGCGGCGGGCCCGCCGGGCTGGTGTGCGCCGCCGGAGCCGCCGGACTGGGGGCGAAGGTCGCGCTGATCGAACGCCACCGGCTGGGGGGGGACTGCCTGAACGTGGGATGCGTGCCGTCCAAGGGGCTGATCCGCGCCGCCCGTGCCGCCGCGGAAGTCCGCCGCGCCGGGGCGTTCGGCGTGCACACCGGAGCGGAGGTGACGGTGGATTTTGCGCGGGTGATGGAACGCATGCAGCGTATCCGCGCCGACCTGGCCCGCCACGACAGCGCCCGCCGCTTTACCGGTCTGGGGGTGGGTGTGTTCCTGGGCGAGGGACGCTTCACCGGGCCGGACATGATTGACGTGGACGGCACTTCCCTGCGCTTTGCCCACGCGGTGATCGCCACCGGCGCCCGCCCCGCCCTGCCCCCCATTCCCGGGCTGGCCGAATGCCTTCCGCTTACCAACGAAACCGTGTTCGACCTGACCGAACGGCCGCCCCGACTGGCGGTCATCGGCGCCGGTCCCATCGGCTGCGAACTGGGCCAGGCGTTTGCCCGCTTCGGCTCCCGGGTCACCCTGATCGAAACCAACGACCGCATCATGGCCCGGGAGGAGGCGCGCGCGGCCGCCATCGTGCACCGGTCACTGACGGAGGACGGGGTGGAAATCCTCATCGGCACCGGCATCACGGCAGCCCGCGCCACGGGCGGGACCCGCACCCTGACCCTGGAGGATGCCCACGGCACCCGCCGGGAACTGGAGGTGGACGCCATTCTGGTGGCGGCCGGACGCGCCCCCAACGTGGAGTCCCTGAACCTGGAGGCGGCGGGCATCGCCTTCGACACCCGCTCCGGAGTGCGCGTGGATGCGCGGCTGGCCACCAGCAACCGGCGGGTGTTTGCCGCCGGGGATGTGTGCTACCCCCATCAGTTCACCCACGCCGCCGACCAGTGCGCGCGCATCGTGCTGGCCAACGCCCTGTTCAAGGGGCGCCAGCGGGCCGACCGGCTGGTGGTCCCGTGGGCCACCTATACCGAGCCGGAGGTGGCCCACGTGGGGCTCACCGAGGATCAGATCGAACGGCGCGGGGTGGCGGTGGACATCATCGAGGTGGACACCGCCGCCAACGACCGCTCCCGGCTGGACGGAGACGACGCCGGCTACGCCCGTGTCTACCTTAAACGCGGCACCGACCGCATTCTGGGGGCCACCCTGGTGGCCTCCCACGCGGGGGACATGCTCGGCGAGATGACCCTGGCCATCACCCAAGGGATCGGGCTCAAAAAAATCGCCGCCACCATTCACCCCTATCCCACCCACGGGGAGATGTGGAAAAAGGTGGCCGACGCCTGGAGCCGTACCCGCCTCACCCCCCGGGTGCTGGGATGGATGCGCCGCTGGCTGGCGTTTACCCGATGATCGCCCCGTCCCGCATCCGATGGATCTGGCTCCCCGTTTTGTCGGTATTGGCACTTTGTGGACCGGTCCGAGCGGAATCGCCGGATGTTGCGTCCCTGGACCGACTGCTGAAACGCCATGTGGCCCCCGGCGAAACCCGGGGCGTGGCCCTGCACCGGGTGGACTATCTGGCCTGGGCCGCCGACCCGGAGTACCCCAGGGCGCTGGCGGCGTTCGCCGCGTTCGACCCGGCGCGGCTGGAGGGGCGCGCGGAACGGCTGGCGTTCTGGATCAACGCCTACAATCTGCTGGCGATCCACGTGGTGATCGACCGGCAGGTCACGGGCTCCATCCGGGAGGCCGGATCCCTGCTCCGCTCCGTGTGGAAACGGGACGCGGGCACGGTGGGGGGCCGGCCGGTCACCCTGCACCGGATCGAGCACGAAATCCTGCGCCCCATGGGGGATCCACGCATTCACATGGCCATCGTGTGCGCCTCGGTCAGTTGCCCCGACCTGCGCCGGGAGGCCTATCGGGCGGAATGGCTGGACGCGCAGTTGGACGATCAGGCACGCCGCTTTCTGGCCAATCCTGGCAAGGGGGCCGTGGGAGCGGACGCGGTTACCGTATCGCGCATTTTCGACTGGTTTGCGGGGGATTTCGGCGGCACCGGCGGGGTGCTGGCCTTTGTGGGGCGCTATCGGGAGGGCGCCCACCCCACCCGGCTGGACGGTTATTTTGAATACGACTGGGGGCTGAACGGAGTGGAGTAGCCGGCTATCCGCCCGCCTTCGGGTGGTGATGGAACACCGCCGCGACCGGCTCCACGGTGATCATGCCGCTTTCCAGCAGGGCCTCCACCCGGGCGCGCGCCCGTTCAATGCGCGCCGCCTCGTCCACTGCCTCCACCACCACCGGCAGGTCCTGGGTCAGGCGCAAAATCCGGTCCGTGTGCAGTTCCGAATGGGCTCCGTAGCCGGCAATGCCGCGCACTGCGGTGGCGCCGCGCACCCCCTCGTCCCTGAGCATCGACAGCAGGGCCAGGTACAGCGGCTTGCCGCCGTGATGGTCCGACTCCTTCAGATAGACCCGCATGCGCATCATGGCCGTCTCCATCCCGTTACCCTCCCCGTGTCATCCCGCCAGCCTGCCCAGCGCCATCCCCGCCCAGGCGGCGGTCAGGCACAACACCACGTTACCCACCACGTTCAGCAGGGCCAGCACCATGCTCCCCTCGCGCAGCAGGTTGACCGTTTCCAGACTGAACGTGGAAAAGGTGGTGAACGCCCCCAGAAAGCCGCTGGCCAGCGCAATGCGCAGGGTCGGGTCGAGCACCGCCCGGGTGGTGCCCAGTTCGAACACCGCGCCCAGCAGCAGCGACCCGGCCACGTTCACGGTCAGGGTGCCATAGGGAAACGCGGCGGGCAGCACGCGGTAGACCCAGCCACCGATCAGGTAGCGGGAGACCGCCCCCAGAAACCCGGCCACCCCGACTGCCAGCAGCACGCGCACGGGTCAGAACAGCACGTAGGTGGCGTACATGATGTAAAACGCCAGCCCCACCAGCAGGTGATACGGGCTCAGGCCGCCGCGCAGGCGCAGAAAGATCAGCAGCAGCGCGGCGCTCAGGATGGACAGGCCGCCCGCCACCACGATGCGCTTGTCCAGCATCCAGTCGGTGCCCAAAAGCCCCACGGTGACCGGGAACGTGGCCTGGAACACCATGGCCCCGGTGATGTTGCCGATGGCCATCTGGTCCTTGCGCTGAAACAGCCAGATCAGGCTGTTCATCTTTTCCGGCAACTCGGTGGCCACCGGGGTGATCAGCAGGGACAGGATCAGGGCCGGGATCCCCACCGTTACCGCGATTTCCTCCACCGCCCCCACGAACAGGTGGGCGCCGCCCACGATGGCGGTCAGTGACAGCAGGATCTGCGACCAGATAAAGAAAAACGGCGGTTGGTCGGTGTTGGACTTCAGGATCAGAGGGGGCAGTTCCTCGTCATGGGTGTTGGCCTCCTCGGAAACGGTTTTCTTCACGTAGTAGGCGTAAACCAGCACCAGCACCACCGCCACGGTGATGTGAAACCAGCGTTCCTGAACGTACACTGCCACCATGGCCAGCGAAAACGCCAGCAGGAACACGCGCAACTCCAGATCCAGCTGGCGGGTGTCCAGGTTCAGGTGCGGTTCCCGGCGGCCCATGCGCACGAAGGTATAGACCCCAAGTGCCGCCAGCGGCAGGGACAGGGTGCTGAGCATCAGCGGCGCGCCGATGATAGCGCCGATGCCGATGTCGTCGCTGGCCGCCGAGGAGCCGAAAAAGATCGCCATGATCGGGATCATGGTTTCCGGCAGGGCGGTGCCCACCCCGGCGAAGATGCTGCCCACCACGCCGTCGGAGACCCCCAGCCGCTTGCCCAGCCACTCCACTCCGTTGGTAAACACGTGGCACCCCACCAGGATGATGGCCAGGGCGCTGATAAACAGGAATACGGAAGTCAGCATGGGCGTGGACTATATCACAGGGCCCCGGGCCGCGCCCCGGCACCGAACAGCGGATCGGCAAACGCGGCCGTCCGTTCCCGGCCCCCGGCACCGGCCAGGGCAAGCCGGAAACGCACCAGATTGCGGTCGGGAAAATCCACGTATTCCAGCGCCAGCGACCAGCAACTGCCCACAAAGGCCAGCCCGGCTCCGGCTTCGGCGGCCCGGTGGTCGCGGGCGTCGTAATCCACGTGGGCGGACAGCTCCACCCCGGCCCACTGCCCCACCACCACCCGCCCGCGCTGCATGTGGCTGCGCGTCCCGCCGGGGGATTGAACGGTCACCGTATCGGCCCAGAACGGCGTGCCGGTGGCCAGCGTGCCCCGGTCGTACACGTCGCCCACCGACAGGGTGATGCCCCGCGCCCGCACCGCCAGATCGGCGGCCAGCCACTCCACCGTGGCGTCCTGTGGCCGGTGCAAGCTGTCGGCGCGCACCACGGCACCGCCCGGAACCGGCACCGATACCCGCGAGCGCACCGCCACCGGCGCCTGATCGCGCAGGTCGTAGGGCAGTGCCAGCCGCCAGTGCAGGGGCCCCACCCGCTGGTTCAGGCGCGCCACCACTTCCCGCGCCGGGGCGATTCCCTCCAACTGGTCGAAGGCATCGGATTTGGCCGGGTGGACCGGCACGTAGCGGTAATGAATTTGCGGTTCGATCCGGTGCGGCAGGCCGAACAGGCGGCCGGAGATGCGGGTTCCCAGGGTGGCGGAAAGGGGATAGGTGCGTGCCGTGGTAGCGCTCCCTCCCCCCGCCCGTTCGCTGTAGACGATGGCCCGCGCCTCGGCCCGCCCGGCGGCGGTGAAGCGCCCTCCCAGCAGCGGCAGACGCAGGGACAGGCGCGGCGCCAGATCGGCGCGCACCACGTCGGCGCCGGGATCGCGCACCAGGTTGTCGGCGGAGGCGGTCAACCCGGCCCATACCGGCAACGGCCCCAGGCGGCGGTCCAGCACGCCCGCCCGCAAACTCGGCAGGTGCTGCGTGGGCGCGGCCGCCGCGCCCACCAGATCCTCCGTATGGCGGAACAGCACGGCGGTGACCGCACCGGAGGTGGAGCGGGTGGCGAACAGGTTCGACTCCAGGCTCTCGGTGGTGCGCACCTCGGCGCTTTCCCCCACCTGACGCAGGTAATCGCGCCGGTTGACGCGGATCATGTCCGCGTGCAGGTTCCACCCCTCCGGGCGCACGGTGGCGTGCCGCCAGTGGCCAAGTACCCGGTGCAGCCCGTCGGCACGGTCGTCGAACCCTTCGGCGGAAAGGGAACCCCGGGTATAGCGGGAGGCCATGTAGCGGTATTCCAGTTGCCCGCCCGGACCCCGCCGGGAGCGATGGTCCCAGGCCACGGTCAGGTCCGACCATTGATTGATCGCCCAGTAGAACGGCTGCACCACGCGTACCCCGTCGCGGGTGTCGCCGCCGATGGTGGGCAGCAACAGGCCGGTCTGCCGATCGGAGGTGGGAAACAGGAACACCGGTACATACAGCACCGGAACATCCTTGACCCGGAAGGTGAGAGACCGGGCCACCAGTGTGCCACCGGGAATCGCCGACAGGGAGCGCGCCGCCACCGACCAGGCGCGGCGCTCCCCCGGCTCGCAGGAGCAGGCGGAAAACACCCCGTGCCGCACCCGGATGCGCCCGTTGGCGGAACGGGTGATGATTTCGCCGTCCAGATAGTAGCGGCCGTCCACCACCAGTTCCCCCCCCAGCACCCGGCCGCTGCCTTCGGCGATGTTCCATTCGAAGCGGTCCGCCGCCAGCCGGTGAGCGGCCTCTTCCAACCGGACGTTGCCCTCCCCCACCACGCGCCCCTCGCCCCGCAGCCACTCCACGTGGGTGGCGGAAAGGCGCGCCGCCCCCCGGGTGACCACCACGTTGCCGTCGGCGGTGATGGTGTCACCGGTCTGGCTGTAGTGCATCCGGTCGGCGCTCACCTGCACCCCGCCCATGCTGGCCTGGCTGCGCGTTGGCTTGTCTGGAGCGGGGAGCGGAGCCGGAGCGGTGCCCTCCGGCGGCTCCGGTGCGGGCGGGGTCTGTGCCGCAACCGGACTCGCCGCGAGCAGCAGCGCCAGCAGGGAGGGCAGCGTCCGGCGCATCATGACGCCACCGGACGGCCCAGCACCCGCAAGGCGGCGCGGGCCTCCCCCAGGGTGTAGATGGAGCCGCTGATGCATACGCGCCCGCCCTCGGCCTCGGCCGCCTTCAGGGCCAGGGCCACCGCATCGGCCACCCGGGGGGCGATTTCCATGGACAGGTTCATGCGCCCGGCCACGCAGGCCTGGGCGGGAAGATCCCCCCCGCGCGGGGTGTCGGGGCGGGTCAGAATCAGGTGGTGCACGTGCTCCCGGAGCGGTTCCAGCATCTGCACAAACTGCTTGTCCGCCAGAACACCCAGCACCAGCCACAAAGGCACGCCTTTTCCCCACTCCGCCAGATAGGCGGCCAGCACCGCCGCCGCTTCCGGATTGTGGGCGGCATCCATCAATACCGGCGGCGCGCCGGGCACCGACTCCAGCCTGCCCGGCCAGCGGGTGGCGGAGAGGGCGCTCCGCACGGTGGCCTCGGCCACCGCCACGCCGGGGGGAAACATCAGTTCCACCGCCGCCAGCGCCAGGGCCGCATTGCGCCGCTGATGGGATCCGGCCAGGGACAGGGTCAGGCCGGTGTAATTGGTGCGGATCCCGCGATAGGCCAGAGTCCCCTCCCCCAGAACGTCAAAATGCTCCCCCAGCACGTACAGGGGCGCGCCGCGCTCTTCCGCCGTGGCGCGAATCACCGCCAGCGCCTTGCCTTCGGCGCCGGTGACCACCGGCACACCCGGCTTGATGATGCCCGCCTTCTCCACCGCCACTTCCGCCACGGTGGCCCCCAGATGTTCCGCGTGCTCCAGCGACACGCCGGTAATCACGCTCACCTTCGGGGTGAGCACGTTGGTGGCGTCCAGGCGTCCGCCCATGCCGGTTTCCACCACCGCCACGTCCACCGGTCCGCCGGCGGCGGCACGGGCGAAATGCGCCAGCGCCATGACCGTGCCGACCTCGAAGAAGGTGGGCGGCGGATCGTCCCCGGCCACTGCCGCCACGCGCCCGGCCAGCGCCACCAGATCCGCGTCGGACACCGGCACTCCGGCCACGGCGATGCGTTCGGAAAAATCTTCCAGATGGGGCGACGTGTAGCGCCCCACGGTGAGTCCCATTGCCCTTAGAAGGGCGTCGGCAAAGGCCACGGTGGAACCCTTGCCGTTGGTTCCGGCCACGTGCAGGGACGGGTATTTGAGGTGGGGATTGCCGAGAGCGTCCAGCAGCCCGGTGACCGTTTCCAGCCCCAACTTGATGCCGAACAGGGCCAGCCGCGCCAGCCACGCGTCCACGTCGGCCCGCGCCGCAAACGGGCGGAAAGCGGGTTCCGGCGGGTTGCCCACGGGGGTCCGGTTCAGGCGACCGGCCGCGCTTCCTTGAGGCCGAAAAAGGCCAGCAGGCGGCCCAGGGTGTCGCGCAGTTGCTTGCGATCGACAATCATGTCCACCTGACCGTGCTCCAGCAGGAATTCGGATCGTTGGAACCCTTCGGGCAGGGTCTGCTTGATGGTCTGCTCGATCACCCGCGGCCCGGCAAACCCGATCAGGGCGCCCGGCTCGGCCAGATTGATGTCGCCCAGCATGCTGTAGCTGGCGGCCACGCCACCGAAGGTGGGATCGGTCAGCACCGAGATGTAGGGCACGCGGGCCTCGCCCATGCGTGCGATGGCGGCGCTGGTCTTGGCCATTTGCATCAGGGACAGGATGCCCTCCTGCATGCGCGCGCCGCCGGAAGCGGAGAACAGGATCATCGGCACGTTGCGCTCGATGGCGCGTTCGGCGGCACGGGTGATTTTTTCACCCACCACCGAACCCATGCTGCCGCCCTGAAACGCGAAATCCATCACCCCCACCACCACCGGCCACCCCAGTATCATGGCGTCGCCCACCACCATGGCATCGTTGCGGCCGGTCTTTTTCTGGGCGCGCTTGGTGCGCTCTTTGTAGCGGATCGAATCCTTGAAGTTCAGCGGGTCGCCCGGCTTGAGCCCCTGGCCCCACTCCACGAAGGTGCCCGGATCACAGGTGAGGCTGATGCGCTCCTCCACCGAGATCGGAAAGTGATAATTGCACTTGGGGCAGATGCGGTCGTTGCTGTCCACCTCCTTGCGGTAGATGATCTCCTTGCACCCGTTGCACTTGATCCAGAACCCTTCGGGGATCTGGGTCTTGTCGGTGGTGGAGGTGGTGAGTTTGCGCAGCTTGCGTCGAAACCAGGACAACGTAGGGCCTCGATAGCGGAAGAAAAAACCGTACCGCGAGCGCCCCGCCGACGCCCGCCAAGGGGAATCAGGTTAGCACAAGTTCACGAATTTGGGACGGGGGACTCGGACCGATCTTACGGAGCAGGGGGAATCTGCTCAAAGAGCAGCCGGTAGGAACCGTGGATATCCGTGGCTACGGGAGCGTTCGGGGAGCGGCTGACCCGCACGTAATAGGTGGCCGGATATACGGGAGCGCTCAGGTCGGCCACGATACGGGCACCATAATATTCCGGGATCCTCAACTGGTCGTTCTGACCCGGAAAATTGGCCGCGTTGGGGGGACAGGACGGCAGATAGATGTCGGTCCCGGCCACTGTGACAATATCCGGGTTACAGTTCAGATCCATGGATGCAGTGTGCTCCCCAAACATCAGCCCTGAGGCTGTGCTACCCCAGTACCGGTATCGCAACGGCAGATAGGTGTCGTTAACGATCATCACCTGCTGGTTCGCGTCCAGCAACTCCATCATTGGATCCCCTCCGTTGGACAGGTCGGTGGTGGTGATCCGGTAGATTCCGGGGCTGGTCACTTCAAGCTGATAAAGGTCGACGTCCCCCTCCGGGAAAAGCGTGAACTGTTTGTCTTTACCGTGGGTAAGGCTCTGCAGCGGCAAGACCCTGCTGCGCGTGGGCGTGATGCTGCGGATCAGATGGTTTCCGCCGCCCCCCTCGTCCACCAGACGGTCCTCCGCCACACGTTGCTCCAACTCGGAAAAACTGTCGTCATAACCATACAGGTCATCTTCGAACGGCATTTTGCGGTCCGCCACGAGGTGCGACCGGAAGGTTAACACTCGCGCCTGGTCCTGACGGTAAAGTTGCTCCACCCGCTCCCAAAAAGACCCGAAGGTCTGATCCAGGCCATTCCCCTTCATGTCCAGCAGGGCACTCAGAATGCCAAAGGCGCCAATCCCGTTGGCCCCACTCACACCCTTGTAAATATCCCACAGGGCGGCACTGACGGACACCTCACTGGTGGTGGTTTTTACCCGGTACTGAAAAACATCCGCTCCCACCGGGGCCGTATCGTAATTGGGTTTGTTCTGGTCCGCCACCAGCGCGGTGGCGGTATCCATCTCATAGGCCCAGGCCAGCGCGCCCAACGCGCCGTCGGTGCCGGGATAGGGGCTGATCATCCATTGAGGCCCCGAGCGATTGGAGGCCGAAACGGGCAGCACGTCGCGGATCATGGCCGACAGGAACGATGCCCACCCCTCGGAATAGGCCAGCCGCGCATCCTGGGTATAGCCGTTGATGAAGTGCTGGCCACCCGGAGAGTCGGAACGCCCCACCTGGTCATATACAAAGTGGCCGAACTCATGCAGCACGGTGTCGTCGTCGTATTCGTCGGAATCGCCCCCCCCGGCGCCGTTGATGTGGATGACCACCTGTCCCGCCACCGCCGGATCGCCCGGGTGATAGTGGGTGCCGAGCGCGGCGTCCCACTGCCACTGCACCTCCAGTTGCGGCAGTTGCACGCCCCACGCGGTATGGATCGCCTCGTAGCCGTAGGTGACCACATCCATGATGTTGAATGCGCCGGACACTGGAACCGCTCTCGTCGCACTGACCGGCATCAGCGTGTCCTGGCGGATCACAAAATCCGCCACCCGGTTGATGGCCAGATCGTCCACGCTGGTGACGACCCCGTCCAACTGATACACGTGAGCCGGGTTCCCGTCCGGCGCCACCGCCACTTCGGCCCCCGGCTCCGCCTGGGGCGGCACCGCCAGCGAGCGGACCCGCAAAAAGGCGGTGGCCGGTTTCAGTTGGGTGCTGATGCAGTAGGCGCCATCGGAATCGGTCACGGCGGTGCCCAGCGGGTTCCCCAGCGCGCCGTCGATCATCGCCACCCGGGCATACCGCACCGGACGCAGTACCGACTCGGCAAAACCGTTGGTGTCGTAGGGCCGGTCCTCGTACTGGACGATGCCGGCAAAGTGGGTATCCTCCCCCTCGCACAGGGCGGCCGGATCCGCTCCCGCGCCACCGCCACCGGCACCGCCTCCGCCACAGGCGGCGGTCAACAGCAGGGCCGCAAACGCCGCCGCGCGGAAGGGTTTGAAGAAAAGGGAGGCGTGACCGTGCGTCCGCTCACCCGGAGGGGTGTTCGCGCACGCCGTTGTGCACCGGAGCTTCCGGCTCCGGCGCGGGCTTGGGGTGTAATATTTCGGTCCCTTCGGGCACACGGATGGTCACCGACCGGGAGTAATGCACGTTCGATGCCGAACTGGCCCGCACCTGCACGGTCACCTTGCCCGGCCGCTGCACCCGCAGCCGCCAAACCCGTTCGCTCCCCCCGCCGCCGACGGGCCCGGCCCACTGCATGGGCCCTTCCAGTACCTCCACCCCGCCCGGCGCATGCAGTTGCACGCGCCCGTCCAGAATGACCGGTGAATGGATGGTGACGGTCAGGCGCACGGCGCCATCCGCATCCGGTGTGGAATCCAATTGCCAACTTAGGGAAAGCGGAGACTGTGGTTTGGCCGCCATGGCGGCACCGGAGACGCACCCCACCATCCCCACGGCAAGCAGCAACAGCCCGGCCGACCAGCGCCGGATTTTCATCCTTTCGACCGTTATTCGACGCGCCACCACAGTACCTCCAGTTTCTTGCTTTTCAATGCCGCCGTCCCGCGCTTGCGGGAAAGCAGCGCCCGCACGGTGCGACGGGTGTCACCCACGTCGCCTTCCACCTGTACCGCAAAATAGTCGCTGGTGGCCGCAACCAGCGGCGCCAGCTTGCTGGCGAGGGTGCCCGCACCCACGTTCAGCCCGGAGCCAATCCCGTGGACCTGCTGCAAGTCACCGGGCAGGGAGCGGAAAGGCTGTTCGGACCGGAACTCGTCGATGTTTCCCGCCCCACCCCGCCCAAGCTCCGGATGCAGGGCGGCAAGCAACTCGATGGAGGCGGTGTTCAGATTGATCTTGTGCATGGGCCGCACCGTGGTGCCCCCTCCCGCGGGAGGGGTTCCGCCGGGGGCTACATCCGGGGGCAACACCGTCACGTGGGGGGTAAGCCGTTTTACCACCTCCGGCGTATATCCATATACCAGCCGCAACTCGTCCACCGTGCGCATGGGGCCCTTGCCCGCGGCAAAGATGTCCGCCAGATCACCATCATGGCGGCATTGGGCGGCCACACCGGAATTGCCCACGCTGCTGTCCAGCCGGTCCAGCAGGCACTCCACCAGACCCGCCACCCCCACATCCAGGTCCGGATCGTCATCGAAGCCCAACTCTTCCAGCAGACGGGTAAAAATTTCAATGTGATCGGTCACCTCCGCCGGAACCGTTCCCGCCGAGGAGTCGTAACTCAGGTCGTTCAGGTTCAGCTTGCCGCCCTCGTCGGTCACCCGCAGGATCAGGTTCATTCCGGGTGGAAGCACCTCCCCGGCAATGGGAAATCCGCCGATCTCGCGCCCGTTGACGCCGGAAAGCTCCCACCACAGGGTGGCATCCTTGAAGCGGTCCTCGGTCCGGGGGCTGCCGTCGTAGTTGTCCTTGTCCAGGCTCAGGATGTAGCTGACCACCCGGGCCCCGGTGTCGGCCAGCACGGTGGCCTGGGCGTTGTCGCGAAAGTTGTAGGCGGAGCGCAGATCAAGGCGGGTGCGGAAGTCGAACTCCACGATCAGCGTGGTCATCAGGGCCACCACCAGCAGGGTGAGCACCAGCGCCACGCCGCGCTCCTCGCCCAGCAGGCGGCGCGCATCGCGCATCCACCCCGGAATCACGTGTTTATGGATAAAACCCCTCATCGGTTCCTGAGCGGATTATACCAGCCGGACCGGGGCCGGCCGGATTCCCGACCGCACGGGGATGAAACGGACATCGAACCGGCCGCCGGCCCGCTTGCGGCATCCCGCCATCCGGTCGGCACGTATGGAGGTGCGCACCGCGCACGCGCCTTGCGCACTCACTTGCGGCCGCCACCCCCCAGGATGCGTCCAAAGCAAAACGCCACCACCCCGGCAATGGCCAGCCACGAGGCCAGCATGAACACCATGCCGCCCCAGGAAAGTCCGCCGTTCATGCGTCACCCTCCTTCGGCATGTGCTCCGGTGCGTCCGGCGGCTGTCCGCCCCACCGCTTGTGAATGCCGTACATGATCGCCAGCAGCAGGGCCAGCAGCAACAGGCGCGCGCCCCACTTGTAGGGCACCGCCTCCTCCGCCACGCCATCCATCATCAACACGCCAAAGGCGTCCTGATACCCCCATACCCCCAGAATGACCAGCAGCGCGGTGGGCGTCACGTACTTGATGACATAGTAATAGACCCGCGGAATGTTCAACTGCGCACCCCGGGTGATCTCCTCCCAGGCATTGTCCATGCCGAACACCCAGGCAAACAGGATGATCTCCATCAGCGCCATCACCACCAACCCGAAGGTGCCCACCCAGTAGTCCATCTCATCCAGAAAGCCGAACTCCATGAACAGGATCACCGGCTGGGACAGGATGAACAGCCCCACGCCGAGCATGATCGCCGCCTTGCGCCGGGAGATCTGGAACTCCTCCTGCAAAAATGCCATGGCCGGCTGGCTCATGCCCACGGAACTGGTGATTCCGGCGATGAACAACAACAGAAACCACAGGCAGCCGAAGAACTGCCCGGCCGGAATCTGCTGGAACACCACCGGCACGCTCAGGAACCCCAGCGAAAAGGCGCCGCCCTCGGCGATTTCGCGGGTCTGGGCGAGGCCGAAAAACACCACCGCGGCCGGAATCGCCAGGGTGCCGCCGATGATGACCTCAACGCTCTCGTTGACCCCGGCGGTGGCCAGACCGGTGAGGGCCAGGTCCTGCTTTTCGCGGATGTAGCTGGCATAGGTCTGAATCGCCCCGAAACCGAGGCTGAGGGTAAAAAACACCTGCCCCGCCGCCGCCAGCCACACCTTGGCGCTGGTCAGGCTGGACAGGTCCGGATTCCAGATGAAGCCCAGGCCGTGGGAGATGTCCCACCCCTCCGGGTTGCCGGGCAGCGGGTCCAGGGTAAGCACACGGGCCACCAGCACCAGCCCCAGCAGCATCAGCACCGGCATGGCCACCTTGGCCAGCATCTCCAGCCCGCGCACCACCCCGCGCGACAGGATCCAGACGCTCAGCAGCATGGTCACGGCAAAAAAGAAATAGGCCGCACCCAGGTTGGCGAAGTGCTGGTTCGCCTCCACACCGATGTAGCCGTCCAGAAACGAGCCCATCCCGGTGCGCGTGTCTTCGCCAAAATAGGATCCGGCGGCGGAGAAGAATGAATACCCCAGGCACCAGGAGACGATGTAGGAGTAATACACCACCAGTCCGGTGGGAATCAGCACCCCGAATGCGCCCAGGTAGCGGGCCATGGGGTGACGCCACAACAGGCCGAACATGCCGGGGGTGGTGCCGAAGCCGTGCACGCCGCCACGGCGGCCGATGGCCAGTTCCACCCACATGAGCGGGATGCCGAGCAGGATCAGCGAGATGAAATACGGCACCATGAAGGCGCCGCCGCCGTTCTGGGCGGCCTGCACCGGAAAGCGCAACAGGTTGCCCAGCCCCACGGCGTTGCCCGCCAGGGCAAACACCAATCCCACCTTGGTGTTCCAGATTTCCCGCTGCTGTACCGATGTCATGCGCCGTCCCTGGCCGAAAGAAAAACGGGGGATCGGGCCCTACGCCTCGACCTTCACCACATTGCGCGCCTCGGGGCCGCGACGCCCCTCCTCGCACTCGAATTCGACCGTATCTCCCGGCTTCAGGGTCTTGTAGGTGGCGCCCACCATGTGCACAAAGTGCAGGCGCACCTTCTGACCGTCCTCGCGCATGATAATCCCCTGCCCGCTCTCCTTGCCCAGCCGTTCCACGACTCCCCGGTAAAGGTCGGCCATCTCATCCTCCAGAATAGGGGCGCCCCCTCCGGACTTGCCTGGAAGGGGACGTGTCCCGCACCGCGTTGAAAACCGCGCGCCATTCCTGCGCGTCGTCTGCAAATATCCCCATTTGCCGCGATGCCGTCAACCTTGGCCCCGACCGCCTCACCACCGGGGTGAACCCCGCGGTGAAATTTCCGCGACCGGTTACGTACTTTCCCAACCCCACCCTTCCCGTGTAGAATGCGCGCTTCAAACCGTCCGCAAATGTCTGAGCCCCCCCTGCCCGTGCGGGTCACGGTGTGGGAGTCCACCCTGAGCGGGGCACGGAACGGGGGCAGACGGCACGGATGCAGAGAGCGAATGTCTGAATGAACGATATTGGCAGCGGATTGTTTCTGATGTGTGTGGGAATGGGAACCGTGTTCCTGTTTCTGCTTCTGCTGATCGCGGCCACCGAAGGCATCCGTGTGATGTTCGGGGGAGCCCCGGCACCCGCGGCCCCGGCGCCCAAGGCCGGGCGAGCGGCCAAAGCGGCTGACGACGCGGCCCGCGCCGCAGCGGTAATCGGTGCGGTAACCCACCACAAACGAAAACGGCAATAGATCTTTAGCGATCACGGAGCCGTTTTCAGCCGGCTCCACTCCAGTGAGGGAAGCATGGCGAAAACACAGAAAATCGCGATTACCGAAACCGTCCTGCGGGACGCCCACCAGTCGATTCTCGCGACCCGCATGCGCACCGAGCAGATGTTGCCGGCGGCGAAAATGCTCGACGACATCGGCTACTGGTCGCTGGAGTGCTGGGGGGGCGCCACCTTCGACGCCTGCCTGCGTTTTCTCAAGGAAGATCCGTGGGAGCGCCTGAAGTCCCTGCGCAAGGCCATTCCCAACACCCGCTTGCAGATGCTGCTGCGCGGCCAGAACCTGGTCGGGTACCGCCACTATGCCGATGACGTGGTGGAAAAGTTCGTGGAAAAGGCATGCGACAACGGCATGGACGTGTTCCGCATCTTCGACGCCCTGAACGATGTGCGTAACCTGGAAACCGCCATCCGCACCGTGAAGCGCAAGGGCAAACACGCCGAGGGCACCATCTGCTTCACCACCAGCCCGGTGCACAGCATCGACAACTTCGTCGACATGGGCGTGCAACTGGCCGAAATGGGATGTGAAACCATCTGCGTCAAGGACATGGCCGGCCTCATCTCACCGCCGCAGGTGTTTGAGCTGGCCTCCGCCCTGGCCAAAAAGATCAGCCTGCCGATCCACCTGCACTCCCACTGCACCGCCGGCGTGGCGGTGGCCACCTATCAGAAGGCGGCGGAGGCGGGCGTGCAGATTCTGGATACGTCCATCTCCTCCATCTCCATGGGCACCGGCCAGCCGGCCACCGAGAGCATCGTGGCGCTCCTGCAGGGCACTCCCTACGATACCGGCCTGGACCTGACCAAGCTGGCTGACGTGGCCGAGTACTTCGCCGGCGTGTACAAGGAACTTTCCGCCTGGGAGAGCGGCCTGAAGGGGGCCGACGCCCGCATGCTGATCTATCAGGTTCCGGGCGGCATGCTGTCCAACATGGAGAGCCAGTTGCGCGAGCAGGGCGCCGCCGACCGCTACGAGGAGGTGCTCAAGGAAGTGCCCAAGGTACGCGAGGACCTGGGGTGGATTCCGCTGGTCACCCCCACCAGCCAGATCGTCGGCACCCAGGCGGTGATGAACGTGCTGGCCGGTGAGCGCTACAAGCTGCTCTCCCGCGAGACCGAAGACATCGTGCGCGGCATGTACGGCAAGACCCCGGCCCCCATCAGCAAGGAACTGGTGGACCGGGTGCTGGGGGGGGAATCGCCCGTCACCGGCCGTCCGGCGGACGTGATCGATCCGGAGCTGGAAAAGCACCGGGCGGAAATCGGCAGCCTGGCGGAGAGCGAAGAGGACGTGCTGTCCTACACCCTGTTCCCGAAGGTCGCCAAACCGTATTTCGAGATTCGCCACGACGCCGCCAAGCTGGCCGCCGCCATCGAGGCGCAGAACCCGAAACCGGCCCCGGCCGCCGCCAGCGCCGCCGCCGGAGACACGGCCCAGTACACGGTGGACGTGAACGGCCAGACCTTCCACGTGACGGTGGCCGACGGCCACCACGGCGAGGTGCAGGTATCCAGCGCCAAGCCCGCGCGCCCGGCCCCCAAGCCCACCGCCTCCACCAGCGCCATGGCCGACGGCGATCCGGTTCCGGCGCCGATGGGCGGCAACGTGTGGAAGATCACCTGCGAGGAGGGAGATACCGTCCAGGAGGGGGATGTGGTGCTGATCCTGGAGGCCATGAAAATGGAGGTGGAGGTTTCCGCCACCCATGCCGGCACCGTGCAACAGGTTCTGGTCAAAGAAGGGGCCTCGGTCACGCCGGGACAGGCCCTGGTAACCATCGGCTGATATCGGAGTTTGCCCCCCATGCGCCTTTGGCCGCAGTTTCGCTCATATGTGCTGGTCCTGTGTGGCCTGTTGCTCCCCGCCGTAGCCCTGGCCGCCGATGGTCACGACCCGGTGGCCCCCACCGGCCTGAAATCGGAGCCCCACGCGGTGGCCTCCATGGAGTCGTTCATCAATTTCCTGCACGACATGGGGATCATGAACATGACCCCCGGCGCGGCGCTGATGATGGGCGTGGGCGGACTGCTGATCTTCCTGGCCATCCGCAAGGGGTATGAGCCGCTGCTGCTGGTGCCCATCGGCCTGGGGGCGATTCTGACCAACATCCCGCTGGCGGGCATTGCCGAGCCGGACGGCATCATCGGCATTCTGTATGAACTGGGTATCCATAGCGGCCTGTTCCCGCTGCTGATTTTCATGGGCATCGGCGCGCTGACCGACTTCGGCCCGCTGATCGCCAATCCCAAGCTGGCCCTGCTGGGAGGCGCCGCCCAGTTGGGCATCTTCGGCACCCTGGTGGGCGCGCTGATGGTGGGTGACATTCCCGGCCTGGGGCTGGACTTCACCCTGCGCGAAGCGGCGGCCATCGCCATCATCGGCGGCGCGGACGGCCCCACCTCCATCTATGTGGCCGGAGCCCTGGCGGATCACCTGCTCGGGGCCATCGCGGTGGCGGCCTATTCCTACATGGCGCTGGTGCCGATCATCCAGCCGCCGATCATCCGCGCCCTCACCACCCCCAAGGAGCGGGTGATCGTGATGAGCCAGGTGCGCCACGTGACCCAACGGGAGAAGATCCTGTTCGCCTTTGCGGTGCTGTTCCTGTGCATCATCATCGTCCCCTCGGCCACCCCGCTGGTGGGCATGCTGGTGGTGGGCAACGTGTTCCGCGAATCCGGCGTGGTGGAGCGCCTGTTCAAGACCAGTTCCAACGAACTGCTGAACATCGTCACCATCTTCCTCGGCCTGTCAGTGGGTTCCAAACTGGCCGCGTCCGAGTTCCTCACCGTGCAGACCCTGGGCATTTCGGTGCTGGGGCTGGCCGCCTTCTGCGTCGGCACCGCCGGGGGGCTGCTGATGGGCAAACTCATGTGCTGGATGAGCGGCGGCAAGATCAATCCGATGATCGGCGCCGCGGGTGTCTCCGCCGTACCCATGGCCGCGCGCGTGGTGCAAAAGATCGGCATGGAGTACAACCCCAACAACCACCTGCTGTTCCACGCCATGGGCCCGAACGTGGCCGGCGTGCTTGGCTCGGCCATCGCCGCCGGTGTGCTGATCTCGTTCCTGGGCTAACGGACGGCGGCTCCGGACGGCACCCACGAATCGCCCGACCGGCAACCAACAAAAAACGGCGGAACAGGCAACGCCTGTTCCGCCGTTTTTACATTTTCACCCTCCGTGCCGTCCCAAGTCGGAACCGCCACTCACAGGCGCGGGCCCTGCCCGCTAGGCCTTTTTGATGACGATGCGGTGGTGCTTGCCGTCGCCCAGGGGCTCGTTGACGAACACGTCGTGACCGTCGTTGGCGACGCTTTTGGGCACGTTCCGGATCGGCTCCCCGTCGTCCAGCAGCACCTCCAGGGTGGCACCGGCCGGCATCATCTCCAGCTTCAGCTTGGTCTTCACATAGTTCATGGGGCAGGCAACACCCTTCAGGTCCAGGGTTGCGTCCGCACCATCTGCCGCGGGGGCCGATGAGGCTGCCGGGGCCGCAGCCGCCGGGCCGGTCTTGGCCGCCGAATCGTCATCCCCGGCCACGCTGCGCGCGGCGTCATCGGTCACCGGCTGGGTCAGGCGCAGGTCATTGCCCATGCTGTTGTAGGCCACCTCGCTGAGCAACACGAAGCGCTCCGCCGCCTCCATGTGCTTTTTGACCGCTTCCGGATCGGCACCCGCGCCGGTGTGGCGGCCCAGCGAAAAGAACAGCACCGCGCAGTCCGCCGGGAACAGGCCGGTGGCGATGAACTTTTCGGTGAACTTGGCGGCCGCTTCCGGCACCAGTTCCACCTCCTCGCCTTCGGTCACCAGCAGGGCCTGGGCGGCGGAGAACACCGCCTCGTCGGCACGCTCGCCCGCCGCGCCCCAGTTGCCGCCGTTGCGTTCGCTCTGGGCCAGGGCAATGCCGGTGCGCGCCTCCTTGAGGCCCACCTCAATCAGGTCCAGCACACCGCCCGCGCATTCGCCGGGGCCCATGTCCTCCAGGGCGAACTCCTCGTCGGAGCCGATGTCCTTGTAGTAGCTCGGGTCCGCGTCGTAGGCGGGAATCTCGGTCAGCGGCATCAGCAGCGCCTTGAGGGTGTCCTTGCCGACCCGTTCCACATAGGCGTCGAAAGACTCCCCGGCGCCGCGTTTGGCGCGGTAGTCATCCAGCAGGGTATCCACCACCTGGGGGGCATGCTTGGCCGGAACCCGCAGGGTGGGGTTGGCGATGACCGTACCGGCGGCGTCCGCGTGGCCGCCCAGATGCACCTCGTAGAACGGGGCCATGTGGCCCTGGTTCTTTTTGGCGGTGCCGTGGAAGCCGATGCTGGCAATGTGGTGGTGGCCGCAGGAATTGGGGCAGCCGCTCACCTTCAGGCGCGCGCCCCCCGCATCATCGTAGGCGGCCGGGTTCCGGTCGATGTGGTCCACCAGCAGCCCGCCCAGTTGGCGCGATGCCACCAGGCCCAGGTTGCAGGTTTCCGCGCCGGGGCAGCTCATGACGTCGGACAGGGTTTCCGCGCCGTCACGGGCCAGACCCACCGCATCCAGTTCGCCGTACAGGGCGTCCAGGGACGATTCCGCCACCGACAGGATCACCATGTTCTGGCCGACGGTGAGACGCGCCTCCTCACAGGCGGAGTAGCGCCGCACCATTCCGGCCAGGGCGCGCATCTGGTCGGTGGTGATATCGCCCTTGTCCAAATGCAGTTGCACCGAAAACAGGCCGGATTCGCGCTCCGGCAGCACGTTGGTGGCACGCCAGCGGGAACGGGCGTCGCCGGACGGCATGCTCACCGGCCAGGCCAGCACGTTGGGGTTCACATCCGGCTCCGGCAGGGCCGGATAGGTAATGCCCTCGCTGACGATGCGGGCACGCTCCGTCTCGTAGCGGGCACGCACCTCATCGGCGCCCAGGCGCTCCACCAGGAATTTCAGACGGGCACGGGCGCGCTGCTTGCGGTTGCCGTACAGGTCGAACAGGCGGATCAGCGCCTCGCACAGGGGCAGCAGCTCATCGATGGGGACCCACGCCTCAAACGGATGGGCCACCCGGGGGGCGGAGCCGAGGCCGCCGCCCACCACCACCGAGAACCCCCAACGCCCGTCTTTTCGGGCCGGAATCAGGCCGATGTCGTGAATTCCGGTGCGGGCGCAGTCGGTGGCGCAGCCGGAAAAGGCGATTTTGAATTTGCGCGGCATGTTCTGCGTCACCGGGTGGCGCAGGAAATGGGCGTAGACGGCCTCCGCATAGGGGGTCACGTCGAACGCCTCCTGGCTGCACACACCGGCGAAGTGACAGGCGGTGACGTTGCGCACCGTGTTGCCGCAGGCCTCACGGGTGGTGATGCCTCCCGCCGCCAGATCGCGGAACGCCGCCGGGGCGTCGGCCAGCGGCACGTAGTGGTACTGAAAATCCTGGCGGGTGGTCACGTGGGCCGGGCCCTTGCCATAGGTGTCGCCCACCTTCGCCGCCACTTCGAGCTGATCCGGGTCGATGCGCCCATAGGGCAGCTTGAGGCGCAGCATGTGCTGGTTTTCCTGGCCACGCTGGCCATACAGGCCCTGGCGCAGGCGGAAGCCCTGAAATTTTTCAGGGGCGATGGTGCCGGACCGGAACCGCTCCATCTCGCTCTCGAAGTGGGCGATTTCTTCTTCCACACGTGCCGGGTCGCCGATTGCCGGGCGGGGCCGCTTCACACTCTTGGTCATGGGGATTGCTCCATACAGGTCCCGAAAACAGGGGATATCCTACTTTTTCGATCGGGATAAACAGAATTAACTCACACTATACCCCGGTTCACCTCGTTCGGCAAGGATGTACACCCCTCAGTTGTCGGCAATATGGTGCACCAGGTCAAGAAAAAACCCCCCGGTTGCCTCACTTCAGGGCGGTTGGTTCTACCCTTGGGACGGCAAAAACGGTTACCCTGTGGGTCTTGTTCCGGGCACCCGGCGGGGCGGGCGGTGGGCAGGCCACCGGATCGCAACAGACCACTTGGATTGATTAGACCTTACAGCATGTCCGAAACGCGTCCAAAGATCGGCCTCGCACTGGGGGGAGGCGGCGCGCGCGGCCTCGCCCACGTGGGAATCCTCAAGGTACTGCACCGGGAAGGCATTCCCGTCGATGTGATCACCGGTGCCAGCTTCGGCTCCATCGTGGCCGCCGTGTATGCGGTCACCCAGGACATCGACCATGTATGCGCCGAGGTGGAGCGGGTGCTGTCCGGCGACCGCTTTCACAAGGCCAAGCTCAACTTCGTGCGCCACGAGTTCGAGGAGGAGCGGCGCATCGGGCTGATCTCCAACCTGAAGAACTTTTTGAAGAAGCAGCTGTTCTACAGCGTGGCGTTCCGGGTGCGGCAACTGGTCAGCGAGGAGGAATTTACCTCCATCATCGACGACCTGATCCCCCCCATCGAGTTTCACGAGACCCGTATCCCGTTCGCCTGTGTCACCACCGACATCAGCCACGGGGCGGAAATGGTCATCGACGACGGCCCCCTGCGCCCGGCGGTGTATGGCAGCAGCGCCATTCCGGGTGTGTTTCCGCCGGTGCTGTATCAGGGCCGCTACATGGTGGATGGTGGCTGGGCGCACCGGGTGCCGTGCCAGCCCGCCCGTGACCTGGGGGCGGACATCGTGATCGGGGTGGACATCTCCGAGGAGTTCACCCACGAGCCGGTGGAGAAACTGAAAAACGGCCTGGAACTGCTGATCCGCGCCAACAACGTCACCGGGCGGCTGCTGTGCAACCTGCAACTGGCGGCCGCCGACGTGGTGGTGCGCCCCCGGGTGGGGCATCTGCACTGGGCCTCCTTCGACCGGGCGGAGTTCTGCATCCACGAGGGGGAACGGGCCATGGAAAAGGCCCTTCCCGCGTTGCAGGCGGCCCTGGAGGGCACCTCCGGGGGCTCCGGCGACGAAGGGGAAGGCGGCGGCCTGCTGTCCCTTTTCCGGCGCAAAAAGCTGCCCGCAACCCCCGCCTCCGACGCCTAGCCGTGAGCACCCCGGCCACCGTTCTGATCATCGACGACGAGGCGGGCATCCGCCGGTCCCTGTCCGGGATTCTGGAGGACGAGGGATACACGGCGGTGGTGGCGGCGGACGGCCGGGAGGGGCTGAAACTGGCCGCCCGTGGCGATACGTCGCTGGTGCTGCTGGACATCTGGATGGAGGGCATGGACGGCATCGCCGTGCTGAAGCAGCTCAAACAGGATCTGCCGCACCTGCCGGTGGTGATGATGAGCGGCCACGGCACCATCGAAACCGCCGTCTCGGCCCTCAAGCTGGGCGCCTATGACTACCTGGAAAAACCCCTGTCCCTGGACCGGGTCACCCTTACCGTGGAGCACGCGCTCAAGGAGTCGCGCCTGACGGCGGAGAACGTACGCCTCAAGCAGCAGGTGGAGCGGCGCTGGCAGATGGTGGGCGACGCCCCGCCCCTGGCGCGCCTGCGGGACGACATCGGGCGGGTCGCCGGAACCTGCGCCCGGGTGCTGATTACCGGCGAGAACGGCAGCGGCAAGGAACTGGTGGCCCGCGCCCTGCACGCCCAGAGCCCGCGCCGGGACCAGCCGCTGGTGGAGATCAACTGCGCCGCCCTGCCGGAAAACCTGATTGAAAGCGAGCTGTTCGGCTACGAAAAGGGGGCCTTCTCCAGCGCCGACAGTTCCAAACCGGGCATGTTCGAACTGGCCGACGGCGGCGCCCTGTTCCTGGACGAGGTGGGCGACATGACCCTGGCCACCCAGGCCCGGGTGCTGCGGGTGCTTCAGGAAGGCCGCTTCCAACGTCTGGGCGGAGTCACCCCGCGGCAGGTGGATGTGTGGGTCATCGCCGCCACCAACCGGGACCTGAAGGCCGACGTGGCGGCGGGCCGCTTCCGGGAGGACCTGTTCTACCGCCTCAACGTGGTGCCGATCCGGGTACCGCCCCTGCGGGAACGGGCCGGAGACATCCCCGGTCTGGTGCGCCACTTCACCGAACTGGCGGCGGCGGAGCAGGGGCTGCCGAAAAAGACGTTTTCCGACCCGGTGCTGGACATCTTTGCCCGCCTGCCGTGGCCGGGTAACGTGCGTGAACTGAAAAACACCGTGGAACGGATGCTGATCATGGCCCGCGGCGCCACCGTGACCGCCGCCGACCTGCCACCGGAACTGGCGCCCCAGGGGGGAGCCGGGTTGGAGGCCATGCCGGACCTGGACGCCCTGACGCTCAAGGACGCACGGGAGGCCTTCGAGGCGGAGCATATCCGCCGGGTGCTGGCCGCCTGCGACGGAAATATCTCCCGCACGGCCGAGCGTCTCGGCGTGGAACGTAGTAATCTTTCTAAAAAGATACGTCAGCTTGGCATCGCCAGCGGCACCAAGGGGACAGGAGAGAGCCGTGCCTGAATTCCGACAGGATCCCGTCACTTCCCGATGGGTGATCATCGCCAGCGAGCGGGGCCGCCGCCCCACCGATTTCGAAACGCCCCCCCCGCGCTCCGAAAACGCCTTCTGCCCCCTGTGTCCGGGCAATGAACACACCACCCCGCCCGAAATCCTGCGCGTGAAGACCGACGACGGGGGCTGGGACCTGCGGGTGATTCCCAACAAGTTCCCCGTGCTCGGTGTGGAGGGCGATCTGGACCGCATGGGCGACGGCATGTACGACCGCATGAACGGCCTGGGCGCCCACGAGGTGATCATCGAAAGCCCGGAGCACAACACGCCGCTGGGCTACCTGAGCGTGGAGCGCATCAGCCGCCTGATTCAGGCCTATCACGAACGCTATGTGGACCTGAAGCGCGACTTCCGCTTCCGCTACGTGCTGATCTTCAAAAACCAGGGCGAGGCCGCCGGGGCCAGCCTGGAGCACCCCCATTCCCAGCTCATCGCCCTGCCGGTGGTGCCCAAGCGGGTGCACGAGGAACTGGTCGGGGCGCGCCGCCACTTCGAATACAAGGAGCGGTGCATCTTCTGCGACATCCTGCGCCAGGAGATGAAAGAGGGCACCCGCGTGGTGCTCGAAAACGAGGAGTTCGTGGTGGTCTCCCCCTACGCCGCCCGCTTTCCGTTCGAAACCTGGATTCTGCCCAAAAAACATCAGTCGTCCTTCGAAACCCTGGACGCCGCCCAGTCCCACGCCCTGGCGCGGATTCTGAAAAACCTGCTGCAACGTCTGGACCGGGTGCTGGGAAATCCGCCCTTCAACTACATGCTGCACACCACCCCGTTGCAGGAAGGGCCCAACGAGTACTACCACTGGCACATGGAGGTGATCCCCAAGCTCACCAAGGTGGCCGGGTTCGAGTGGGGGTCCGGATTTTACATCAACCCCACGCCGCCGGAGGAGGCCACCCGCTTCCTGCGCGAGGCCCGCGTGGACCGCGAGTTTTAAGGGCCGGCCATGCATGTCCTGATCGCCACCTCGGAAATGGTGCCATTCATCAAGACCGGCGGGCTGGCGGACGTGACCGGCGCCCTGCCGCAGGCCCTGTCGGCCCTGGGCCTGCGGGTGACCGCCGTGCTGCCGCTGTACAACCTGATCGACCGCGAGGCCGCCGGGGCCCTTCCCCACGGCCAGCCGTTCAAGGTGGAACTGGGGCACCGGGTGGTCAAGGCCCAGGCCTGGCGCAGCGAACGGCCGTGGGGCGACGTATTCTTTATCGAACAGGCGGAATACTTCGACCGGGGCCACCTGTATGGTCCCCCCGGTGGCGAGGATCCGGACAACGCGGAGCGCTTCGCCTTTTTCTCCCGCGCCATCCCCGCCCTGTGCCGCGCCCACCACCTGATTCCCGATGTGATCCACGTGCACGACTGGCAGGCGGCGCTGGTACCGGTGTACCTGAAGGAAACCGCCGACGGCGCAGCGCCGCTGGAACACACCCGCACGGTGCTGACCATCCACAACATGGCCTATCAGGGAAATTTCGACATCACCGCCGTGAACGTGCTCGGCCTGCCGCCCCGGGTGCTGGGGATCGAGGGGCTGGAGTTCCATGGGGGGGTCAATTTCCTGAAGGGTGGCATTCTGTTCGCGGACAGCGTGACCACCGTCAGCCCCACCTATGCCCGCGAGATCCGCGAGCCGGAAAACGGGTGGGGCCTGGACGGGGTACTGCGGGTGCGGGACGAACACCTGACCGGCATCGTCAACGGCATCGACACTTGCGAGTGGGACCCGCACACGGATCCGCATCTGGCGGCGCCCTTCTCCGCGGACAATACCTCCGGCCGGGTGGCCAACCGGGAGGCGGTGCAAAAGGCCCTCGGCCTCGACACCGGCGACGATCCCCTGATCGGCTTTGTGGGTCGGGTGACGGAACAGAAGGGGCTTGATCTGCTGCTGGGCATCCTCCCCGACCTGATGGCGCGGGGGGTGCAACTGGCACTGCTGGGAAGCGGCGATCCACACATGGTGGACCGGCTGCGGCAGGCGGCCCACGACCACCCGGGGCGGGTGGGCCTGGCGACTGGTTTCGATGAACCCCTGGCCCGGCGCATTTACGGTGGCTCCGACCTGTTTGTGATGCCGTCCCGCTTCGAGCCGTGCGGGTTGGCCCAGTTGATTGCCATGCGTTACGGTGCACCACCGGTGGTGCACCGGGTGGGGGGACTGGCCGATACCGTGACCGCGTGGGAAAGCGACCCGGACACGGCCACCGGGTTCGTATTTCAGGAGGCCCGCCCGGAGGCGCTGCTGTCGGCCATCGACCGCGCCCTGTCGGTGTGGAAGGACAAAAAGGAATTTCGCGCATTGCAACAAAACGGCATGCGACGGGACAGTTCCTGGGACGCCAGCGCCGCCGCGTATGCGGCCCTTTACAAGCGGCTTCCGTCCCTGACTCCGTTGCACAAACGACGGATTACAGGGTAGGGTATAGGGATGGAGAACCAATCCATTTTTGTGGTTGATGACGAGGAGAGCATCCGCCTTTTTCTGAGTGAGGAACTCACCGACGAAGGGTATGTGGTCACCACCTTCCCCAACGGCGAGTCGGTGCTGGATGCGCTGGAGGAAGGCCCTCCCGATCTGGTCATTCTGGATATCCGCATGCCCGGAATCGACGGCATCAAGGTGCTGCAACGGGCCAAGCGCAAATACCCCGCCCTGCCGGTGATCCTGTGCAGCGCATACAGCGACTACAAGCACGATTTCGGCGCCTGGAGCGCCGACGGCTATTTTGTAAAGAGCGCCCGCCTGGACGGCCTGAAGGAAATGATCCGCGGGGTGCTGGAACCGGGCGGCAAGGCGACCGAAACCTAGCTTCTGGATATGCAAGGGGGGAGACAATGACCCGTAACGTGGTGATTCTGGGATCCGGCCCCGCCGGTTTGACGGCGGCCATCTACGCGGCCCGCGCCAATCTGGAGCCGCTGATCATCGAAGGCCCCCAGGCCGGCGGGCAGCTCACCATCACCACCGACGTGGAAAACTTCCCCGGCTTTCCCGAGGGCATCGAGGGACCGGAGTTGATCCTGCGCACCCGCCAGCAGGCGGAACGCTTCGGCACCGAATTCATGACCGGCACCGTCACCGGCGTGGACCTCTCCAAGCGTCCCTTCACTCTGGATGTGGACGGCACCGAGGTCCGTTGCAAGACCCTGATCGTCGCCACCGGCGCCACCGCCCGCCTGATGGGACTGGAAAACGAAAGCCGCCTGATGGGGGCCGGAGTATCCGCCTGCGCCACCTGCGACGGCTTCTTCTTCAAGGGAAAACGCATCATGGTGGTGGGTGGCGGCGACACCGCCATGGAGGAAGCCCTGTTCCTCACCCGTTTTGCCAGCCAGGTGACGGTGATCCACCGGCGTGACGAACTGCGTGCCTCCAAGATCATGGCCGACAAGGCGCTGAACCACCCCAAAATCGATTTTTTGTGGAACAAGGTGGTGGTGGACGTGCTCGGCGATCAGGCCATCAGCGGCGTGCGCCTGAAGGACACCACGAGCGGAGATCTGTCCGACCACGACACCGAGGGGCTGTTCATGGCCATCGGCCACTCCCCCAACACCGGGGTGTTCAAGGGGCAACTGGATATGGCGGACACCGGCTACCTGATCACCCAGCCCGGCTCCACCCGCACCAACGTGACCGGCGTGTTCGCCGCCGGGGACGTGGCCGACCCGGTCTACCGCCAGGCGGTATCCGCCGCGGGCACCGGTTGCATGGCGGCGCTGGACGCGGAGCGGTTGCTGGAGAGTGAGGAGGGGTAACCCCCCGATTCAGGTCAGCCGGACGGGGCCAGCTTGACGGCGGTGCCGGTCACGGCGATCAGCATGCCGCCACCCACTCCGGCGCAATAGCTTACCTGGGTGGCCACCACCGCATCCCCGGAAATTTTGGCCGCCTGGGCACGCAATGCCATAAAGGCCTGCTCCACCCCCTGTTGCATGTGATTGCCCGCATCGGTCCCGGCCAGGGTTTGCACCGTGCCGCCGGTGGGCAATGGGTCGTTGCCCACCCGCACCAGCACCTGACTGGAAACCACCCCCACCACCTTGAGCATGTGACGCCCCGGTATTTCCTGTCCGGTGGTGACCGGCATGGACATGGCGGCAGCGGAAGGCGGCGCGGGTTTTTCCGGCTTGGATACGGTTTCGATGGCCGCGGGTTTGGCGGCCGGGGCGGCCACCGGCGTGGCGCTCTTCAGCACTGCCTGATTCTGTCCGGCGGTGGGCGAAGGGGTGGGGCTGGCCGGGGGCAACGGGGTCTTTGCCGCGGGGGGCGCTGATGCCGCAGGTGGCGCTGATACCGCGGGTGGCGGTGGTGCGGGCGGCGCCTGGGTGGCCGTGGCGGTGGCCGGTTTGGCGCCTCCCCCCAGTTCCAACTGGTCGATGGCGCCCACCACCGACTCCGGCGGCGGCACGTTCAGCCCGCCGCTTTTCTCCAGCGGCGCCGACATGCCCCCATCGGCACGGCGGATTTCCTCCGCGAACCGACCCAACGGGGTCTGACAGCGCACGCAGGCGGGGCCATCCGGCTGAGGCAGGCTGCAATTGGGACACTTCATCACGTTCCCTTCGGCCTGAACAGCCTAAAGCTTTATCACTTTAGGGGTTTTTTGGCCGATTTCAGGGGCGGACGGATACCCGGCGACCGTCCACGGTAACGCGCCCTTCGGCAAACGCCTTGACCGCCGCCACATACAACCGGTGCTCCTGTTCCAGCACCCGCGCCGACAGGGTGTCACCGGTGTCGTTGTCTTCCACCGGCACCGCCGTCTGCATCACGATGGGCCCGGCGTCCATGGCCAGTTCCACAAGGTGCACGGTGCAACCGGCCAGCTTGACGCCGTAATCCAGCGCCTGCTGCTGGGCGTTCAGGCCCGGAAAGGACGGCAACAGGGAGGGGTGGATGTTGAGAATGCGGTTCTGGAACGGCTCGATAAACGCCTTGGAGACCAGCTTCATGTATCCGGCCAGGCACACCAGGGTGACGCCCCGGGCCCGCAACTCCGCCACCAGCGCCCGGTCATAGGCTTCGCGGGTGCCGTGGTCCTTGGGGTTCAGCCACACCGCGTCGACTCCCTGGGCGCGGGCGGTGGCCAGCGCCCCGGCCTGTTCCTTGTCGGACAGCACCACCGCCACCCGGGCCGGAATTTCGCCACTGGCACAGGCGGCCAGCAGGGCCTTCATGTTGGAGCCGCGCCCACTCGCCAGAATGCCGATCACGCACTCAGACATAGGTCACCTCCGGATTCCCGGCCACAATGCGGCCGATCACCTGAGCCCGCTCGCCCAGTCCGGTCAGGGCGTTCACCACGGCTCCCGCCTGGGATTCAGGCACCACCACGCACATGCCGATGCCCATGTTGAAGGTGCGTAGCATCTCGTCCCGCGCGACTCCGCCCAGCCGTTCCAGTTCGGTAAATACCGGGGGCACGGGCCAACTGCCCGCGTCGATGTGCGCGCCGCAGCCTTCCGGCAGCACCCGCGGCAGGTTTTCGGTCAAGCCGCCGCCGGTGATATGGGCCAGGGCATGCACCTCAAACGATTCGATCAGCGCCAGTACCGGCTTCACGTAAATGCGCGTGGGGGTGAGCAACGCCTCGCCCAGGCTGCGCCCATCCCCGTCCAGGGCATCGGTGAGAGCCATGCCCGCGTGCTCCATAAACACCTTGCGGGCCAGGGAGTAGCCGTTGCTGTGCAGCCCGGAGGAACCGATGCCGACGATGGCGTCGCCCGCCCGCACGCGGCTGCCGTCAATGATTTTGGGCCGGTCCACCACACCCACGGAAAACCCGGCCAGGTCGTATTCCCCTTCCGGGTAGAAGCCGGGCATTTCGGCGGTTTCGCCCCCCAGCAGGGCACAACCCGCCTGCTTGCACCCTTCGGCGATGCCCGCCACCACGTTGGCGGCGGAATCCACGCTCAGCCTGCCGGTGGCAAAATAATCCAGAAAGAACAAGGGCCTGGCGCCGGTCACCACAATGTCGTTGACGCACATGGCCACCAGGTCGATGCCCACCGTGTCGTGCCGGTTCAGGCCGAAGGCGATTTTCAGTTTGGTGCCCACCCCGTCGGTGCCGGACACCAGCACCGGCTCGGTCATGCCCGCGGTATCCAGCCCGAACAGGCCGCCAAAGCCGCCCAGCCCGGACAGCACACCGGGGATCGCGGTGGCCTTGGCAAGCGGCTTGATTCGCTCCACCAGGGCATTGCCCGCGTCGATATCCACCCCGGCACCCTTGTAGTTCAACTCGCTCACAGGCGTTTCCCCTGGCACAAAAAAAAGATCGTAATCATAGGATGCGGGCGCGGTCCCGTCAATCGGATCCACCACCAGGGACGCCGGGGGGGATTGTCCAGCAGGGCCGGCCCGGTGGACAATGGAGACTTACCCCAAGCGAGGACAGGCGCATGACCCAAAGCCGCATCGAACAGTTTCAGGCATTTCTCGACAAGGATCCGAACAACAGCTTTGCCCGCTACGTGATCGCCCAGGAGCAACTCAAGCTGGGCCGGTTCGAGGAAGCCACCGAAACCTTTGCCGAGGTCATCCGCCGCGATGCCGATTACGTGGCGGCCTATTTCCACGGGGGCAAGGCGCTGGAGACGGTGGGCCGCCCCGAGGACGCCCGCAAGGTTTATATGGACGGACTGGCCGCCGCCGACCGCACCGGCAACACCCATGCCCGGGGCGAATTGCAGGAAGCGCTGATGGCGCTGGGCTGACGCCCCGGGGAACTCAGACGTCGCCGTTGTCCGCGCAATCGGGGCAACGGCCGAACAGCTCCAGCCGGTGGCGGGTGAGGTGGAAGCCGTGGCGGCGGGCCACTTGCTCCTGAAGATCCTCGATCTCCTGACACTCGAATTCAACGATCCGGCCGCATCCCTCGCAGATCAGGTGATCGTGGTGATCCCCCCCCACCGCCTGCTCGAAACAACTGCGCCCCTCCTGAAAATGACGCTGCTTGGCCAGCCCTGCGTCGCAGAACAGCCGCAGGGCGCGATACACCGTCGACAGGCCGATGCCGCCATCGGTACGCGCCACCTTGCGATGCAACTCCTCCGCCGTCAGGTGGGGCGGCATGGACAGGAATGCATCCAGGATCAGGTCGCGCTGGGTTGAACTTCTCAGACCGTTCGCCTGCAGGTAGCGGGAGAACTCGGCCTTCGCCTTCGTTTTTGCCATGGGCCGATGATACGGTACGCCGGGGAGTTGCTCAACCAATCCGGGAATCCGGCCTCAGGGGGTGGCCGGTTGCGGGGTGAAGCGCCACACCACCGTGAGCGGCACACCCGGCGGCAGCTCCGACTGAGAGAGGTAGCCCATGCCGCCCGGCGTCGCCAGCACCCGGGCAATCATCTCGGCGCTATCCATCACCCGCATGGGCGGCACGTCCCCGTGGCGAAAGATGCGCTTGATCCACCAGCTCTTGAACTGGTTTTCACTCATGCCCATCACCTCGTCCAGAAACGCCTGGGCCACCGGATGACGTTCGTGCAGGGAGATCGGTGCGATGGCGATATTCCCCAGATAGCGCAATTCGCCCAGGTAGGCATCGCGCACCAACGACCGGGTCAGCTCGATGTTCCCGAATACCGGGTTGGCAATGACCACGATCGGCTCGGAGGCATCTTCCGCCCGCGCGCCAGCGGACACCACCACGGTACCGGCCAGCATTCCCAGCAACACGCCGGCGGCGGCAACCCGCACCCGGTTTCTCCAGGGACTTTTCGGGAAGTGCCACATCAAAACACCACGATGGCCGCGAGTCGCACCATCTGCGCCCGGTCCAGCCCGGCAGCGGCCACTGCGGCGGTCTCGAAATGATGGTAGTGGTATTCGGCCTTCAGGTAGACATTGGGACTCACCTCGATCCCGGTTCCGGCGGACCAGCGGGCCATGCCGTCCGCATACAGGGGGTTGGGCCTGTCCTGGAAGTGATCGTACCCGACGAACGGCGTGACCCGCCCGATCCGGTGGCTCACGCGCAGGTATTGGCTGTGGGCATTTACCGTGTCGGCCGCGCAGGTCACCCGCAAATATTCCCACTGCACGGTGGTATTGCCCGGGTGCCAGTCCAGGCTCAGCATGCCGTGCCGGCGGCGGCCGTGAATGGTGGTCCCAAGGGGATCGTCGTTGGCGGTGTAGGCGGAAGCACCCAGGCTCAGCGATTTTGACGGGTGCCATTGCAGGCGCCCGCCCACCGCCTTGTCGCGGTTTTCATCCATGCCGCTGGCCTGCCGTTCTCCGGAGCCCACATAGAGGGCGTAATCCAGCGCTCCGGCGCCCAGCGCGCCGCTCACCATCCCGTTGGCGGCATCGGGAACCAGATGCGGCAGTCCACCCGAGGCGGCGTAGTCGGGCAGCGGCTCATAGGCGGTGGACAGCACCACCGGAGCGAACAGGGAGATGGCGTAGCGGATCTCGTTGTAGATGCCGAACGGCGCCAGGAAGGTGCCGCCACGCAGGATCAGCCCCGGACCGTGGCGGTATTCGCCATAGGCCTCCATGACCTCGAACCGTCCCTGGGAACCGGAGCCGTCCGACTGGTAGCCGTTACCCGAAAACAGGTTGACCGCCGCCCGCATCTGCTCCCGGTCCACCCGCAAAATCAGGTTGGCGCGCGACGAGTCGAGGGACGAGACCACCGGGGTCGAGGTGATCGTTGGACACCCGGTGGAACAGGTGGGCAATCGCTCCATGAAGCTGTATTGCAGGTCCATGTAGCCCAGGATGCTGACCCGCGAGTCGGCGGCTTCCAGGGTGATGGCGGTGGCCGGTACCGGCGCCAGCAAGGCGGACAGCAGCACCAGCCAGATTGTGGCTTTCATGTTTCCCTCCTCTGCCCCGCGGTGTGGCTTGCGACAATCGGGGCAGTGTAGATGGTATGGTTCGCTTGGCTCAAGGTTTCCGCAGCCGCCGTTCGCGCACCTCCAGCACCAGGCCATAGACCACCGGCAGCACCACCAGGCACAGCACCGTGGTGGTGAACATGCCGCCCACCATGGGCGCGGCAATGCGGCGCATCACGTCAGAACCGGTTCCGCCCCCCCACATGATGGGCAACAGGCCCGCGATCACCGCGGTGGCGGTCATGGCAATGGGACGCACTCGCTGGGCGGTGCCGGTGTGCGCCGCCTGGACGATCTGTGCAGTGGACAGGGGCCCTCCGTGGGCCGTGCGCATGCGCTCCACCTCGTGATCGATGAAGGTGAGCACCAGCACCCCGATCTCCACCGATACCCCGGCCAGGGCGATGAACCCCACCGCCACCGCCACCGACAGGTTGTACCCCAGCAGGTAGACCAGCCACATGCCGCCCACCAGGGCAAACGGCACGCAGAGCATCACCACCAGTGGCTCCACCGGGTTTTTAAAATGCAGGTAGAGCAGCAGGAATATCAGTAGCAGGGTAAGCGGCACCACCATCTGGAGCCGCTTGGCGGCGCGTTCCATGTATTCGAACTGGCCGGACCAGATCACCGTGTAGCCGGGGGGCATGTGCACCTGTTCCGCCACCACCTGTTTGGCGCGGGCCACGTAACCGCCGATGTCGGAGGTGCTGATGTCCACGTACACCCACGCATTGGGACGCGCGTTTTCACTCTTGATGCCCGGAGGCCCTCGCCGCACCTTGATGTCGGCCACCTGGTCGAGGGGAATCTGCACCCCGGTGGGGGTCGGGATCAGCACCCGGCTGAGGCGCTGCGGGTCGTCGCGCAGTTCACGCGGATAGCGCAGGTTGACCGGGTAGCGCTCCAGCCCCTCTACCGTGTAGGTCACGTTCATGCCGCCCACGGCGGTGCTGATCACGTCCTGCACGTCGCCCACGGTCAGCCCGTAGCGGGCCGCCTCCTCGCGGATGATGTTGAAATCGAAATAATACCCTCCCGCAGTCCGATCGCCGAAGGCCGAAAGGGTATCCGGCAGTTCTTTGAGCGACCGCTCGATGTCCCCCGCGATCCGCTCCAGTTCGGTCAGGCTCGGGCCGCTCACCTTGATCCCCACCGGGGTCTTGATGCCGGTGGAAAGCATGTCGATGCGGGTCTTGATGGGCATGGTCCAGGCGTTGGCCACGCCGGGAAACACGATCTCCCGGTCCATCTCGCGCATCAGTTCGGCGGTGGTTTTGGAGGGATCGGGCCACTCCTCCCGGGGTTTCAGGCGGACGGTGGTTTCCAGCATGGAAAGCGGCGCCGGATCGGTGGCGGAATCGGCCCGCCCCACCTTGCCAAACACGCTCCTCACCTCGGGAAACGAGGCCAGCACCCGATCGGTCTGCTGCAACAGTTCCCGCGCCTTGGTGATGGAGATGCCGGGAAAGGTGGTGGGCATGTACAGGATGTCGCCCTCGTCCAGCGGCGGCATGAACTCGGTGCCCGTGCGAAGCACCGGCCAGACGGCGGTGACCGCCAGCAGCAGGGCCAGCCCCAGGGTAATCCCCCGGTAGCGCAGGGCCAGCCCCAGCAGGGGATGGTGGACCGTTTGCAGCGCCCGGTTGATGGGGTTGGCCTCCTCCGCCGGAATCCGTCCGCGAATGAAATACCCCATCAGCAGCGGCACCACGGTGATGGACAGCACCGCCGCCGCCGCCATGGCCCAGGTTTTGGTGA
>Ga0224496_10000129_pt1 | contig 55284 bp, 47 predicted proteins | sample SF_Jul11_sed_USG_2_FD_168127 | JGI IMG/M metagenome (GOLD analysis project Ga0224496, IMG submission 168127) | Sediment microbial communities from San Francisco Bay, California, United States - SF_Jul11_sed_USGS_8_1 | ecosystem: Environmental > Aquatic > Marine > Sediment | place: USA...
AGCTTCTGCCTTGATCTTTGTTAGCTGTGTCGCCGCCTGCTCCTGCGGTGTCAAACCAGCTACTTCCTCGTAATCATGGTTCGAGAACTCCGCGGTCCCCATCGACATCTGCACACCGACCATCAGGTCCATCCCTTCGCCGAGTTTAGGGGTAATAGCCGCGCGTACCATGTTCGCGAAACCGCCGAATCCGGGATCGGTTACGTCAAGCGAACCGCCTGCCTTTGAGCTTGCACCCGGTGCATGAAGGGCGAACGATGCAAAGAAGAGATCGTTACCGGCAAAGAATGTTGCCGCTGTAGCTTCACCGTATCCCATACCGACTGCCCCGCCAGACTGACTAAGGCCTACGGCCGGAGCGGAGTAATGCGTAAGGTTTACTGAGGCAAGGGTAGCGGCGCTGTTTTCGAACATCCTGTGGTTCTTAACCGCACCTGTATTGTAAAGCTCCAGGCCTGTAGCGGAGCCATGCGCGTCGGTAGCCGCAAGTGAAAATCCTGCCTGAATTCCGCCGAGGTTCCTTGAATGTACCACTTTTATGACGCTAGAGAGGTTCTCGGTTGCAAAACCCCAGTTCTCCCCTATTCGTCCGCCGAGCCAAAGCACGGCTTCATCCGGCATCTCGACTACACCGCGTTCTTCGAAGTATGCGGCATCGTCTAACGCGAGTTTATGTTCTTCATGCGGTTTCCCCTGTATGAAGCGCGCCTTCACGATTGCTGAAAGATTCGCAACCGCAGGGAGCGAAATCCCGTCATCCTCTATGAGAGCGGAAGAAGCCTGTGTCATACCCCCCAATTTGAAAGACCTTCCGAAAGCGTTCAGCCTGGGTACAGTCTGGAAATGGCATGAATGACAGCCAACGCCTACCTGGCGCGCGAAAGAGGGAACAGCTTCGGCGCTTTTTGGTGCAAACAGTGTGCCCACAAAGGCAACCGCCGCTACCAGCGCGATGGTAAATATTTTTTTCATGATAATCGAATCTCCTCGAATTTTTTTATATTGATTTTTGGCTAATATGTTTGAAAAGCCAGAATATGCTGTTTACTCCACCACCTCCCCATATGTTCTGCAGTTAATGACGATTTATAACCACCCCTAATTAACTATACGAACCGCCTAAATAGTAGCAACATGAATGACTTATGTCAATGTTATGATATTTTCTGTAAATATCCTTTACACCTTGAAAAATAGGAAGAAAATCAGCTCTCCGAATATCGAGCCTTGAAGCGTTTTGTCTCTCTTGCGTCGGGCCACATGACGAGAATGGTCCCAAAACACATTATCCAGCCCCCTATCCAGAGCCAAACGACAAGCGGATTGACATGTACCTTGAAAGATGCGGATTCATCAGAATTGATCGCGCCCAAGATCAGGTAAAGATCCTCCTTTAGCGATGAAAGTATTGCCACTTCCGAATTCGGCTGGTTTTGGTTCTTGTAAAAATTCTTCTCGGGGCGCATAAAGCCGAGTTTTTTGCCGTTCTTTTCGATCAACATTGTGGCGGCAACTTCGTCCTTTGTAGGCTTCGGCTTAGTATGGGTATACCCGTAATAGGTAAGCGTGTAATCGCTAATGGTGTACGATTCCCCCTCCTTAACGGTAAACTCCTTTACCTCGTTATACTCCGACCCGGCAAAACCGAAAAAGAGGCAAACCATACCTGCGTGAATGATATAGCCGCCGTAGCGCCTCTTGTTCCTGGCAATGAGGTTATAGACAAGTTTCAAAATATTTTTTTCGCCCGTCATAGCCCCTCTCGCGCTTATACCCCGTGCAAACTCCAGGACAATGGTCGATAGCACAAAGAACGAAGCTGTGAAAAAGAGCCATGCGGTGATGTTCCTCTGCCCTAGCGCGATCAGCAGACCGCCGGCGACTATGGAGACTATCGTAGGAATTAGAAAATTCTTCTGCAGTCTGGCGAGTGTAGCCTGTCTCCACGGTATCAGCGGGCACAATCCTGTCAGCACCAAGAGCGCAAAACCTATTGGAACCATGACCTTGTTGAAGAACGGAGGGCCGACTGTGATCTTCGTACCGGTAACGGCTTCCGAGATCATCGGGAAGATGGTCCCCCAAAAAACGGCAAAGCCGGAGCCGAGGAGCATCAGATTGTTGAAGAGGAAGCTCGATTCGCGTGAAACCATCGAGTCAAGCTGGTTCTCCGACCTGAGAAGCTCCAGCTTCGAGGATATCAGATACACCGAGAATGCTATGATGATGAAGAGAAACGCAAGGAAGTAGTAGCCGACCGTCGTCTCTCCGAAAGAGTGCACTGAAGAAATCAATCCGGACCTCGTGATGAACGTCCCGAAGATCGTCAACGCGAATGTTACCGCGATGAGGCTCACGTTCCAGACCTTCAGCATATCCCTCTTCTCCTGGATCATCACCGAATGGAGAAACGCGGTGCCGACAAGCCACGGCATGAAGGAGGCGTTCTCTACCGGATCCCATGCCCAGTAGCCACCCCATCCAAGCTCCACATATGCCCAGTTTGCGCCGAAAAGATTTCCAAGGCCAAGGAAGAACCATGCGAATACCGTCCATCGGCGCGTCGATCTTATCCAGACGTCCCCCAGCTGGTTGGAAATAAGCGCGGCCATGGCGAACGCGTACGGGACGGTGAACGCGACAAACCCTATATAAAGGGTGGGCGGATGGAAGACCATTCCGGGATTCTGCAACATCGGGTTGAGTCCGTAACCGTCGGCCGGAATCCCCTGGAGCTTCTCAAAAACCGGCGATGCATACACCATCAACATGTTAAAAAGTACAAGCGTTGCGGAGATAATGGAGACAACGTACGGCAGCAGTTTTCTGTTATGAATCCTGTTCTGGAAAATTACTATTGCACCGAATCCGGCAAGCATCCACGCCCAAAGGAGGAGCGACCCTTTCTGCCCCGCCCAAAACGCAGAGAACAGATAGAAGGGGTGGAGATCCGTACTTGTGTAGTTGTAAACGTATTTCAGCGAATAATCATGCGTCAGGATAGCCCGCATAAGCGCCCAGGCGGCTACCGAGAGGAGAACGAACATCGCCATGATGCCGTTCTGCGCGCTCTTTATCATCACCTGGTTGTCGGTCTTCCCGCCGTACCATGAAACAGCGGTAACATATACCGAAGTAACAAGGGACAGGACCAAGGCTATCTCACCCAGTTCAACCATTATTCACCGCCATGTTTATGTTGCTCAGGATTCCTTCTCCATTTCCGAGGCCTCGTACTTGGAGGGACAGCTCGTCAAAAGCGTATGCGCCTTGAAAACACCCTCCTTTACATCAAAATAACCCTGTACAACCACGTCAATATCGTCCGAAAACATGTCCGGTATCGTGCCACGGTATGAAACCGGAATCGAATTTTTATCGTCTTTTATCTGGAATTTCGCTCCGAGGTTGTCGGCGGCGATGTTGATGGTTCCCGCCTCAACATGCCCCTCCATTCGGAACTCGTTACCGCTCTTCATCTCTGAGGATGCCAAAGCCTCCGAAACGGTAAGGTAGTATACCGATGTCTCTTTTATCCCGGCGTACACCAGATAGCCTATCGCTCCAACGACGACTAACGATGCGATCAGGAATTTTTTCCCGCTGTTTTTCATGATGCCGAACACAACTCCCGAGCTATAAAATGCCTCTCAAATTTAAAACAAAATAACGACTAAATATACCATGCCCCGGTTTGTGCGCCAACCCTACTATTGAGACAACCGAAATATCTTGTATTTCGAGGGGGAGCGACAAATTTACAGAAAACCCGCTTTTTATGCAGCAATTGGAATATCTGAAGATTTATCTCCAAATCCGTTTATTTAATTAAAAAAGGTACATAATGAACAGAAATAGGTAATTTGTGGGGAACTTGCTGTTTCTACATGATGTATCCTTTTGTGTGAAATATTTTTCTTTTCCCGCTCAACACTCCGTCAATAGGCAAAATTATTGAAATTGTGTTGATAACTTTTATCTTTTGAAATATTTACAAATAAAAGCACATTAAAAAACAATTATTTGGCGCAAGTCATTGATATCATACAGGCATTTTGTTGGTTATTTTATAGTCAAAATGGAAATAAAGGCATTTTCTTTGGGTTATTTAACGGTTTTTCTACCTTTCCCACAGGTTATCCACAGATTTTGTGGAAAAGCCAAATGTGTTACATTGCCTCTATTGTGACAAAATATTTTTAAATTTTTCTTGACCACATCGGATTCATTGAAGTATATTTACTTTAGAAATTAAAGTACTTTACATACATAGGAAAACAGATGGACTCAAAAAAAGCGCTAGACGATATCAAATACATAAAAGAGATCATGAGTGACGCCAAAACAGCTACACACCATTTTGGAAAATTCTACATGGTTTGGGCGGGCGCAGTTATCCTCGGCATGACGGTTCAGCTCTCTCTCATCCATCACAACATCAATTCCCCTGTCGCTTCCATTACATGCTGGCTATTTTTTATGGGATCCGCGCTACTCTGGGATATTAGGGAATCAAAAAAGCTGAAGGCAAACGCGCCGTCCAAGACCTTCGTAAACAGGATGCTTGAATCCATCTGGGTATCATGTCTCGCCGCCATACTAACCTCCCTCTTTATCATGCCTCTCGTAACAAATGGAGAGTTCATATATGGAACCGCGGTCATATGCCTGATACTCGGGATTGGGCACTACATCACAGGTGTTCTCGCAGGTTACCGGGTATTGAAGTTTATCGGAATCGCGTGGTGGGTATCGTTCATACCTATACTGTTGCTTATCAAAGACGGTGAGCTGTTCCAAATGGCAGTCCTCTTTGCTTTTCTCATGTTCCTTCTTCAATTCATCCCCGGTCTTTTACAGTCATGGTCGGCAAAAACTGAAAACAACAGATCGAATAAAGAACAGGATGTGGATAGCAATTCCACAAGCGCCCTGGAGAACGTTTTCTATATTAAAAAATTGCTGGACGATACCAGGAAAGCAACTCTAAATTTCGGAGCCTATTACATCTTTTGGAGCATTCTCATCGTTGTAGCCATTGCAGTGGAATTTACTATTTCAGCCAACATCTTCGCTTCACTGGATCTCGACCCCGTAACTGAAGGATCGATGCAAAAGGCATACCCCCATTTGATAACCCCTCTGGCCGTCTCATGGCTGACATTTATCGGGATGGGAACCCTTTGGAGCATACGACGCGCAAGATCCCTGCGGGGAACTAGACATGATGGAACTTTTGCAAACAAACTGGTCGGATACACATGGTTTTCAGTATTTTTTTCGGTTTCCATAGCGTTATTCCTTTTTCCGATACTGCTGAAAGGGGATTTTCCGTTTAGTGCGGGGATAATCGCCCTTTTATATGGCATCGGGCACTACATAAACGGCGAACTTTGCGAATCAACACTTCTTAAACGAACCGGCATCGGCTGGTGGGCCTATTCAATCGTTCTGACCGCATTAGGGAATACCGGGCTGGCGATTTATTTAGGCCTGCTGTTTGCCTTGGGACTGATAGTTTTCCAACTCATACCGGGATTCATACTATACAAGCAACTTGATAAATCGGAACAGGCGTTATGACGGACTTCGATTACCAGAAAATAAACGAGCTTATCCACTCACGGATACGGCTTGCCATCATGTCTGTGCTTATAAACCTGGAAGAAGCCGATTTCACCTTCCTGAAACAAAAAGTAAATACCACAGACGGAAACCTGAGCATTCATCTTTCAAAGCTCGAAAACGCGGGATACATCAGCGTAAACAAAATCTTTGAGGATAAAAAGCCCCGCTCGCTTTACAGGATAACCAAAAAAGGGAGAGACGATTTCGAGGCCTATATCGAACATCTTGAGGAGATTATTAAAGCCGGTTCTATAGAGGAGTCTTAATGAAAATGATCCATATCGGTACCTTTAAACGAATTTTTATTTGCATAACAGGCATTAGAGGAGGAAATGTGTAATGGAGATACTTACTGCTATTGTGGATTCAGTTGCTTCGGCTTTTCAGCGAGGCGGCCCGGTCATGTACGTTATTCTCATGGTATCAATATACACGACCGCTCTTTGCATCGAAAGATGGCTGCATTACCGCAGGCATCATCGCTTGCTGAAATTCGAAAATAACAACATGGCGGCACAGCTAAAGGAGGCGCTCGCTTCAGAAAAGATCATGGAAGGGGAAGCTGATACACCCGCCAGGAGAATTGCCTTTCAGGCATTCCGGCACCAAACCATTTCCAAAGAAGAGCTTTCAGACAAGATCAAGGCATGCTTCCTGTTTGAAACAGAAAAGATGGAAAAGAACCTTAATACAATTTCCGTTTCGGCTTCACTTCTCCCTATGCTCGGCCTGCTCGGCACCGTTGTCGGCATGGTAACCGCCTTCGACGCGATCGCGCAGTACGGTACTGGCGACCCGCGCATGGTGGCCGACGGAATTTCACAGGCGCTCCTTACCACGGAGGCGGGTCTCATCTCGTCAATACCGCTCCACTTTCTCCACCATAATCTGAGCGGAAAAGCGGATAACCTCATCAGGCGTCTGGACGAATACAGCTCCGCCATTCTCCACATCGTTACTGAAAGGGGATAGCCACATGTATTACGTTAAAAAAATACGCCCTACTCCGGAAGTTCAGCTCGCACCGCTGATAGATATGGTTTTCCTTCTCCTCATATTTTTTATGGTCGCGACGATATTTCCGGATGACACCGGGATAGAGGTGCAAAAACCGCAATCCGCAACGGCTACAAAACTGCCGAAGGAAAACCTCCTGTTCCTCATCAGCCAGAACGGCGACATATGGTTCTCCGGTAAAAAGGTGGAACTGATAGAGATAAGCAAGATCGTCCAGTCCGAGCTTGAAGTTCAACCCGGTGTGATGGTGCTTGTCGACGTGGATAAAAAGGCTGAAACGGACAGCCTTATAAAATTCCTGGACGAAGCAAGAAAAGGGGGGGCAAAAAATCTGGCGATTGGGACAAAGGAAAAACAGAAAGAAAAAACCGCCAAAAATCGAAAATTTAAAAAGGGAGAGGCGACCAAAGGTTGAGCCTCAAATAAAAATATGATTTACGAAAGAGAAGACCAATTTTTATCATACGGGCTTTCGTTTATTGCCAACTTCATGCTTTTCACCCTGATGGCGGCGATGTCCTTTCAGCCGAAACCGGTTGAACTCCAGATGGACCCCGTGCCGATCTCCATTATGAGCCTGCCGCAGGAAGAGGAAAAAGCGGTCGAAGAGGAAAAAGAGGAGGAGCCTCCTCCACCTCCGCCTGAAGAGATTCCTGCCGATAAGCCTGAGGATATCCCGAAGGAAGAGCCAAAGGAGGAACCCAAAGAGCCGACCCCTCCACCTCCGCCGAAGGCAGTTCCACTGCATAAGCTTACGACAATGCCGGGATTCGCAAGAAGAGTGGAGCCTGTATATCCTGAATCACTACGGGTTGCCGGTATCCAGGGGCAGGTACTTGTGGAAGTATACATATCCGCACAGGGGGCCATTATGCAGATAAACGTTCTGAAATCCGATAACGAAGAGTTTTCCGAGGCTGTAAAACGGGCGATTATGTCCAGCTCCTTTATTACTGGGAGGCAGGACGGCAAACCTGTTCCCGTAAAGGTGCAGATCCCTTTCACATTCAAACTGAACTAAAGGAGCGAGGAGGAATTATGAACCGGTCTAAATTTTTTACAAAAACCCAGTTTCCATTTTACGGGAGGTTTATATGAACAGATTATTGACTGGAATTTTGGTCGTCATTTTTTCCATCGGCATGACTGCCACATTCTCGCTAGCTGGTGAGGCTCGTACAATATCCGGCACAGTTTTCCAAAAGGGGGAAAAGCGGCCGTTGTCCGGTATAACTGTTTATGTTGAAGAGAATGATGAAATTTCCGCCACTACCGGGAGCGACGGAAAGTTTTCCCTGACCCTTCCTGAGGATGGCGAATACAACGTCTCCGCCGTGGGCGTCGGCTTTGAAAAGCCTGCACCCGTTAAGATCAAAATTGACGAGACAAATTCATACACGCTCAATGTCTTTCTCGTCCCAGCGACAGCCACCATGAACGAAATAATTGTCACTGCCGAGCGGAACCGCGACCGCGTAAGCAAGATCATCATTACAGGTAAAACACTAGAGATAGTTCCCGGCGCAGGCGGCGATCCGCTCAAGGCTATCACCAAACTACCCGGCATCACCTCTACAGCTTCAATGGCAGAATCCGGCGCGGGTGGATTCGGCCCGGCCATCAGAGGAACATCGCCGGAGGATAACCAGTACTATGTCGACAATTTCGGCATTGATTACCTTTTCCACATGGGGGGGATGATAAGCATCTTCAACGCCGACCTGGTGGAGGATTTTAACCTCTTCGCCGCCGCATACAGTTCGGAATTCGGTGACGGGATAGGGGGCGTAATAGATGTGAAACTACGCGAACCGCGAACCGACAGGATGGGGTACAAGCTCCAGATGGGGATGTTCGAATCGGATTTCCTCGTGGAAGGTCCGCTGAATGAAAACCAATCATTCTATGTTGCAGCACGCAGAAGCTACATTGACCTTGTCCTTCCAAAGACAGGAACGATTGATGAAAGTGTCGACTACACCATCTTTCCCCAATTCTGGGACTATCAGACAAAATACGTCTGGCGGATGAGCGAAAGAAACAAATTAACCTTTTCTTTAATCGGCGTGCAGGATGAAATAGGGATCTACATAAAAGAGGGGAGCGACGCCGCGAAGACCGAGCCTGCCTTTACAGGAACTCTTTCAAGCAAAAATACCGCGCATGTACAGTTCGGCACCCTGGAAACAAGATTGTCGCCTACTTTATTTAACAAACTTACATTCGGGGTCAGCCAGTCCATATTTCAGACATTATCGGACAACATCGGCAGTGTTAAAGGAACTGGCAACTATTATTGGTTTAAGGAACAAGTGACCTGGAAGCCAAACCAAGCACACGACATCCTTACAGGTATCGAATACGGAAAAGGAGAAACCGACCTTAATCTCGACATGCAATTCTCATTTCCAACCGATTGGGATCCCAACTTTGATCTGACTGGCGCGACCCGCAAGACATATATAGACAAATTCAGTTCCTGGGGCGAAACCTTTTACATCAAGGATCGCTGGAAAGTCACCGATAACGCCACGCTGATTTTGGGCGGCAGGCAAACATACAGCGAATATTTCGAAAGTACCACTGCCGAGCCGAGACTCGCCTTCGAATATGACCTTAACGAATCAACACTCCTTACAGCCGGATGGGGCAAGTATCACCAAGAGCCGGAGGGACCGCAGATAATTGACGTATGGGGAAATCCCGAGCTTGATTACATGCATGCCGAGCACACAGTCGCGGGTATCGAAAAAGAGATTGGAAACGACTGGTCTCTAAAAGCGGAGGTCTACTATAAATCATTAAGCGACCTGGTTATCCCCGATCCGGAACCAGATCCAGCAAAAAATAAGAACTATATTCATGGAGGGTCGGGAACAGCGACCGGAGTGGAAATGCTCGCGCGAAAAAGAGATGACGGGAAATGGTTCGGCTGGGTATCGCTTTCCTATTCGGAATCTAAAAGGAAGAACGACTACAGCGGTGAAGAACTCGATTTCAAGGCGGACCAGCCTGTTATCGCGAACCTTGTCTACTCCCGCAAACTTTCAAACGCCTGGACGGTCGGCACAAGCTGGCGGTATCAGACAGGTTCGCCATACACGCCGGTCACTGGAGCTACTCTCGTAGATGCCGGTACGCCGAACGAAAGGTACCGCCCTATCTACGGTGAACTGAACTCAGAGCGTACGCCCGACTTTCATCAGCTCGACGTGAGAATAGACAGGGACTGGCTCTATGACACATGGAAATATGGGATATATTTTGACCTTACGAACGTCTACTTCAGGGAGAACGTCGCCGGATATACATATAACCCCGACTACTCCGAAAGGACGGCCGTTCCGCCGGTTGTGATGCCGATGTCCTTCGGCATAAAAGCGGAGTTTTAAGTGTAACTTTTCCACGCTGGCAAAATCGTTCCGGCTGTAGTTTAATTAATTCGATTAAACGACAGTCCGGAACGGTTCAAACGCTCACAATGGGGTTCAAGGAGATTTGAAATGCGTAAATTTGATGGGGCATATTTACTTCTTATTATCTTTTCCTTCTTGGTTCCGCACCAAGCTGGCGGTGAAGAATCGCATTCAATCTCCGGTACTGTCTGGCAAAAAGGGGAGAAGCGCGCTATCCCTGGAATCTCCGTTTATATTGAAAGCGATGACGACATCTCTACCACCACGGATGAAAAGGGGAATTTCACACTCCCTCTACCGGGTAAAGGTGAATATTCCGTCTTCGCTGTCGGGATAGGTTATAAAAAACCTGACGCGGTAAAAGTTAAAATCGAAGCTGGAACCGTAATGCCGGGAGCACTGAACATATATCTCCTTCCTGAAAAATTCACCATGCAGGAGTACATTGTACGTGGCGAGAGGAACAAGGAGCGTATTTCAAAAACCGTTATCACGGGGAGGACGCTTGAAAGAGTTCCTGGAACATCGGGTGACCCTTTGAAAGCGATCCAGGCGCTCCCCGGGATCAGCTCAGGCAACGATGCCAGCGGTAGCCCCGCAATCAGGGGTTCATCACCGCAGGACAATCTTTATTATGTCGATTTTCTTCCGGTCAGCTACCTCTTCCATATGGGCGGTCTCGTTAGCGTATTCAATGCCGATCTTGTTGATGACTTCAATCTTTTCGCATCGGCATTTGGCCCGGAGTATGGCGACGGCCTTGGCGCTGTAATAGACGTCAAACTCCGCGAACCGCGCAAGGATAGGTTCGGCACAAAACTTCAGATGAGCCTTTTTGAATCGGACGTCGTCGTCGAAGGACCGGTAAAGGAAAACCAGTCGTTCCTGCTTAGCGCACGGAGAAGCTACATGGACTTGGTAATTCCGAAATCAATGCTTGGCAACGAAGATGCCGAGATCACCACCTTTCCGCAGTATTGGGACTACCAGGGGAAATATCTCTGGAAAATCTCCAACGATACCGATCTATCTTTTCAAGTGAACGGGTCGAACGATAAACTCGCCATACAACTGAAGCCCGGGTCGGATATGGCCCAAATGCAGCCCGAGATGGTAGGCGAATTTTCCATGACCAACGGCTACCATAGCCAAGGGGTTGTCATCACTTCTAGGCTCTCGCCAACTTTTGTCAACAAGAGCGCAATCTCGCATATACGCATCGGCTCGACCCAAAATGTCGCAAAGATCGGAAATGCCACCTTCACTGAAGACTACTACCTGGCGAAGGAACGCCTGGTCTGGACGCCGAATGAAAGACATTCGGCAATGGCTGACCTGGAGTTGGCATATGACGTGGTGGATCTCGCTTTTGCCGCCAAATTCAAAAGCCAGAACCAGTTTGACCCCAACTTTGATCCGCATACGATCGACAAAAGGGAATTCAGTGGAGTTATATACTCTAAATATTATGCTCTGGCTTTGAAGGACAGATGGAAGATCACCGACAAGATGATCCTTATTCCTGGAATCAGAAACACGCATAATACATATCTTGAAGATTCATTTGCAGAGCCGAAACTCGGCATTGAATACGACCTTACAGATTCAACGCTCCTGACAGCCGGGTGGGGGAAGTACCACCAGATGCCGGGCGGCAACAATATGATCGATGGGCTAGGCAATCCGGACATCAATTCGCTGAAAGGGGAACACACGGTACTCGGCATCGAACAAAAGATGGAGAACGGGTGGTCCGTGAAATCCGAAATCTATTACAAAACATTCTCCGAAGTCATAGTACCCGACACCGACCCAAATCCGCTGACAAATAAAAATGTTATCAACGGCGGCTCGGGAACATCAAAAGGGATAGAGATGCTTATCAAGAAAAACGAAACGGAGAACTGGGAGGGGTGGATAGCTTTGTCATACCTTCGCTCCGACCGGACGAACGACTACACCGGAACGAAAATTAACTTCGATTACGACCAGCCGGTCATGCTCAATTTTGTCTACTCGTATAACTTCCGTAACGGGTGGGAGTTCGGCGCGCGATGGGCGTACCAGTCGGGCCAGCCTTTCACGCCAGTTATCGGAACATGCACCGCGGCTGACGGCCTAACCTGCACCACCCCTGACGACACACGCATGCGCCCCATTTACGGCGAGGTTAATTCCGAGAGGCTTCCCGATTATCACCGTCTCGATCTAAGGTTCGACCGCGACTGGATTTACGACACCTGGAAGCTCGGCCTCTTCTTCGAATTCATCAACGCGTATAATAAGGAAAATATCGCCGGCTATCAGTACAACCCGGACTACACCGAAAAAACGCCAATACCTCAGCTGCCATTCATGCCGGGGTTCGGACTGAAAGCGGAGTTCTGAACGTGAAAGAGAAGGAGCGCAAGGATCTTTTCGGCTCGGACATCGCGAACAAATACGAATCGCAGATGCAGCGTTCCCTTCCCGGGCGCAACGATCTTTACGAAATTATCGCGGCATACTTCCACGAAACGCTCTCCGAAGTAGGGCGGATACTCGTCGTCGGAGCCGGAGGGGGAAAGGAGATACTCCATTTCAAAAGGTTCAACCCGAAGTGGGAAATAACCGGCATCGATCCTTCATTGGACATGATCGAGACCGCTAGAGAAAGCCTACGCTCAAACAACATCTCCGCCGAACTTCATCACTGCTACCTGGAGGATCTTCCTGCCGGGGACCCCTTCGACGCGGCAACATCCATACTCGTCTCCCACTTCATCAGAACATATGAAGAAAAACTTGAGAGCCTCTGGGAGATATCAGCAAGACTGAAATCGGGGGGGCCGTTCGTAATGGTGAGCCTCTACGGCAACAACAACGACGCGGAGTACAAGTTCATCCAGAAGGTGTGGCACAGGTACATGCTTGCAAAAGGCATTGAGCACGACGATCTGGAAGAACACAAGAATAAAAGGGAAGAGCATATCTTCCCGGTATCGGACGGCACACACAGGGAACTTCTCGCAGAGGCCGGGTTTACGGACATAATCGAATTTTTCAGCGCCTTCCACTTCAAGGGGTGGTTCGCCAAAAAAAAATAACGAAGGTCTGATTGGATATTGTGGTCGTCTGGCTTTGGTGGCGTAGACTTTAGTCTGCGCGCGTCCGTTAGGACGCGATTCCCACTCTTCATCGATTTGCCAGAAGGGAATGCTTGCCCCTTTGGGGCAACCGCAGACTGAAGTCTACGCTACCATAACCGGAGAGGCCCAAGTCTGTGCTACTGGATTAGAGATTGCCGTGCTACAAGAAGAAGAGGAAACATCAACCCCCGGTGATGCCCCGCTTCGAGTTGCCTATGAAATCTATGATCCTCTTTATCACACCGTTGCTGTCATCTAGCTTTTTCAGCTCTTCGACCGCGGAAGATGTAGAGAGTCCCGACTGGAAAAGTACTTTGAAAGCGCGCCGGATATTGTCGCGCGCCTCCTTTGAAAAACCTTTTCTCTTAAGGCCTATCGCGTTTGTCGTGCGTATCTTCGCCGGAGAGCCTTCCACCATCATGAACGGGACCACGTCCTGAACTATCCTCGACATCCCGCCGACCATCGCGTACGCCCCTATCCTTACATGCTGATGTATGCCGACCTCCGCACTGATGATGGCGAACTCCTCAATCGTAACGTGACCAGCTACCCCCGAAAGCGTAGTGTAAATTACGTCGTTATGGAAATCGCAGTCGTGCGCTATATGGCTGTTGCTCATTATCATGCAGCGGTCGCCTATCGAAGTAACGCCGTTCTCGTACATCCCGCGGTGGATGGTCACCAGCTCATGTATCCAGACGTCCTTCCCTATCACCACAAGCGAGGGGACCTCTTTCCAGTTGAGCATCTGCGGATCCCCCCCTAGAACAGTATGCGTCCCTACGCGCGTCCTTTCGCCAAGACGGCAATGGTCGATCGAAGCGTGCGGAGCGATCTTGCATCCCGCCGCTATCTCCACGTTTCCGCCGATGATGGCGTATGCCCCTATCTCTGCGGACGAATCTATTTTTGCCTTCGGATCTATTATCGCTGTCGGATGTATCGCCATCTATTCTATGGTCTGAAGCGCCGCCTGGATGTCGGCCTTGCAGACCACCTTTCCGTCGACCGTTCCGACACACTCAAGCCACCAGAGGTAGCCGCGCCTTCTGCTCACCGTGACCTCCAGCACAAGAACGTCCCCCGGCCTTACCGGAGCCTTGAATCGCGCCTTCTCCACGCCGGCAAAGAGCGGAAGTATCTTTCCCCCAGCACCTTCCTCGCTCTTCACCGCGAGGCATGTCGCCGCCTGCGCCATAGCTTCAAGTATCATTACCCCCGGCATTATCGGATTGCCAGGGAAGTGCCCGGGGAAATGCGGCTCGTTCATGCTCACCATCTTGATGGCCTTGATGTACTCCCCCTTTTTTATCTCCAGAACCCTGTCGACCAGCAGGAACGGATAACGGTGCGGAAGCGCCGCCATTATCTCTTCGATATTCATAACCATCGATCAATCTCCTTCATTGTCATCTGCTTTTTCAAGTTTCCTCACTTTTCTGATAAGCTCCGGCAGTTTCAGCATACTCGCCGCGCTCCTTCTCCACTGCATGATCGGGATCGCCGGCAGTCCCGCATATATCCCCGGCTTGTCCATATCGCCTATCACGCCCGACTGCGCCGCGAATATGAAGCCGTCCCCTATCGTAATATGATCGGCGAATCCTACCTGCCCGCCGGTCATCGTCCCGCGCCCTATTCTTGTCGAACCGGCTATACCGTTCTGCCCCGCTATAAGCGACCGCTCGCCGATTGATACGTTGTGCGCGACATGAACAAGATTGTCGAGCTTTACGCCGCTCTCTATCACCGTCTCATCGAGGAACGCGCGGTCGATGGCGCAGTTCGCGCCGAACTCAACGTCGTCACCTATCCGCACTATCCCTATATGCGGAACCTTTACAGGCTCGCTACTCTCCCCCGCCGTATATTTGAATCCGTCCGACCCGATAACCGTCCCCGCGCCGACGATGCACCTATCCCCCATCACCGTCGCGTGGATAACCTGCGCGCCGGAATGGATCACGCAGTCGTCACCTATCCGGCAACCAGCACCGACGGTCGCGTTCGGATGTATCACGGAATTTTTCCCGATCACCGCGCCTGCTCCGACGAACGCCAGCGGGCCAACGGCGACTCCGTCACCAAGCGTTGCCGTCTTGTCCACGAAGGCTGTTGGGTGAACGCCGCTGTATCCGAATTTTTCTGAATGAAGGATCTTCATAACAGCAACGAAAGCGAGCATCGGCTGTTTAGTTTCGATTGAAGCGATATCTGCGACGGACTCACCCATCCCCTCGCCGACGATAACGGCAGAGGGCTTTTCCCCGCTCTTCCGCTCCAGCGATGATAGAAATTTCCGGTTTTCCACGAAGGTGATATCACCGGTTCCCGCTTTTTCGGCGGATGCGCAACGGGAGATATCGATATTTCCGTCGCCAGTTATCGAGCCCCCGACGGCCTTTGCTATTTCAGAAAGCTTCATCACGATACTTTACTCCGATTTAACCTTTGGACAAAACCGAAATTAAAGTCTCATATTTCGCTCTCCCTCTTCCCGGTAGCATAGACTTTAGTCTGCGTTCGCCCGGTAGCGTAGACTTTAGTCTGCGTTCGCCCGGTAGCGTAGACTTTAGTCTGCGTTCGCCCGGTAGCGCAGACTTTAGTCTGCGTTCGCCCGGTAGCGTAGACTTTTGTCTGCGTTTGCCCCGCAGGGGCAACCATCCTGAAAATACAAACAACAACTGCAAGACTCAAGTCTCGCTCCCCCTTTCCCGGTAGCGCAGACTTTAGTCTGCGTTCGCCCGGTAGCGTAGACTTTAGTCTGCGTTTGCCCCGCAGGGGCAACCATCCTGAAAATACAAACAAGAGCTAGAATACTCAGGTTTACTTTTCCACAACTTCCTGTATCTCCAATAACCAGGGATAATCATCGGGCTTTTCCGCCAAGCCTCCCTTAACAGGGTTGTTCCTGATATATAAACATTTTTCCGCCAACTCTTTTTCGTCCCTGATGATCCTGTCAAACGATTCCGCTTGCCATATTGAGCGTTTCAAGCGTAGCGATGAATTGATTTTCCTTGCGGATTTTCCTTTTATCATTTTCAATATTTCTGAAAGTGAATAATAAACATCATTATATTTTTTAAGCGGCTTAATAATAATATGAGCATGATCATGCATCACAACCGCGCTCGACAAGTCGTAATACTTTTTATGATATTCCAAGATCACCCCGATAACTGCGTCTCTTGCCGATCCATCAAGTTGAATACCCTCCTTTGCGCGAAAGGTAATAAAATATAGCGATTCACCAATCTGCCAGTGAGGGAGATTTCGTCTGGCAATATGTAATTCGTCATTTTTTATCTCTTTTAACGGCTTCACAAGGTTATAAATAACATACATTATTGAAACGATAAAGTTTTATCTAAAGCGGATCCCGAGATGGAAGAATGTTGCCCCTTCGGGGCAATCGCAGACTGAAGTCTGCGCTACCGAACAAACGCAGACTGAAGTCTACGCTACCGAACAAACGCAGACTAAAGTCTACGCTACCGGACAAACGCAGACTGAAGTCTGCGCTACCGGACAAACGCAGACTGAAGTCTGCGCTACCGAACAAACGCAGACTGAAGTCTACGCTATCGAACAAACGCAGACTGAAGTCTGCTCTACCAAAAAAAAGAATAAAAAAAGGCCGCCCCCTTGGAAGGGGGCGGCCCTGAACAATCTTTAAGGCAGAAGCCTTAACTCATGTTACGGAGTTGTTCCAAGTTCGCTGGCCAATACGCCACCGATAACTTCCGGCACAAGACCGGTGATATCCGGCATCGGTCCAACGGTCGGATCGACAAAGGCGTCGAGGGTCGGAACACCGAGAGTAGTAGCTATAGTAATGCCGCTACAATCGGTAGTTGACGCCGCCGCGGAAAGCCTCTTCTCTTTTTCAAGAGCAAGAGCGTAATACTGAGCGGCTGTTGCCGCGTTTTTAACTACAGCTCCGTCAGGTATCGTGAACGCCGGTACCCACCTGATGTCGCCGCCGTCACCGTTCGCCGACCAGCAATCTACCTCGCCACCCTTATCCATATCTACACAGATGCCAGGTATGCCGTGAAGCTCGCCGAAACCGGAGTACTCAAGCACATACTTCTGCTCGCCTGTAGACGCCACATGGGTGTATTCCACCTTGATAGGAGGCTCAAATTTAGCGAATGTTCCATCCGCTTTTTTGAGGCCGGAGAATTTCGACCAGTTGTCGGCACCGGTTTCCCAAGTGTAGTACTCGGAAAGCTCCCATACCTTGTGGGTGCAGACCTGTGTTGCTTCCCAATCACACGCGAGCTGATTCAGGTTTGCGTCGATAGGATCAAACATCGGGCCGGACCAGAAGGAGTTCCAGTCGCCACCGGTTGGAATGGTAATGTCTTTAAGCGTTGCGGCTCCCGTACCAGCATCATTGGTCTGCAACATGTAGTTTGTTCCATCCCACTTGTATGCTATGTAAAGACCTGTAGCGTTACCAATATTGCCCGCGGTAGCAGCCCCTTTTAGATCAGCCAATGTAGCGCCTGGGGTAAAGACTGTCCAATCAGCGTTCCAGGTACCATTAAGCCTCTTTTCAAAGTTGTCGGCATCGTTCCAGGTAGAAGCGGTGAACGATTTCGCCTGATTGTCACCCGCAGCCGCTATCTTTGCAGGGTCTGGACAATCGGTGAAACATGCAAGCGTTGCCGGAACGGTCTGCCCCGGCTCTACCATGACAGCAACGTCGAAAGTTACCACCGTGGTACCTGCGAGGGTAATGTTTGTCATACCACCCGCACCATCGTCCTTTTTAAGCGGTATGCGGCCGTTGCCGTTCAACGATTCAGCCCAGAAATTGAACTCCCAGTCGTTTAGGCCGAATACGACTTCTACCGGAGGATCTATAGGAGTAGGCTGACCGTTATTGTTATAGTCGATGGTTGCAACCTTTACCAACTTAGTGCCGGTCCATTTGACAACATAGTTATTGCAACCCATGTCATTGCACTGGCTCCAGTTGAGCTTTACATCTTTCAATCCATCAAGTGTGTAGGATTTCTTGGTGTGTTTCATCAGCTTACCGCCGCCCTGGAATACGGTGAAATCGGTGGTAGCGGCTGTGGAATCGCCGAATACTTCCTTATTGACCTTATCGCCATGCTGGAGGGCTTCATCGGTACCCTGATTCGGATCCCACATGCCCCAGTAGCCAACATGTCCGTGGACATCGTTACCGGCTGAATCCTGCCAAACGATCGGGAACCCGCTCCTGACCTGGACTGCCGCGCCTGCGGTCTTGCCTGTCGGCGGAGCCTCGGTGTGGAAGAGGGCATAGCGCCATGCCGACTCTGTCATGTTGGCCGTGCCTCTTTCAAGACAGACTTCGCCTGCTGAAGCGCCAGTAAGGCTGGACATCTTCCTCTTGAAATGGGTGGTATTGAAGGCAAGGTCAAGGGCACCCCCTTCAGACATCGAAGAGCCCGCGGTCGCAGGAGTTCCGTCACGTCCCATCCGCTGCAGACACTCGGTTGAAGCAGTTGAAGGGATCGTAAATGTCATTTCCATTCTCGCCTTGCCCTGTCCGTTGCCTGTGAGATTCTTGGAGGTGTCTACATTTCGAAGCAATGTACCTGCCTGATCCATATATCCGCTTCCGCAGACGTTACCCTGACTGTCGGTCTGATCACCGCCGCCTTCACCCTGCATCACATACTGGAGTTCAAGCGTGCCGTTTGCGTTCCTTATAGCCCTGAGGTAACCGGACATTCCTACATTGCCGGAATCATCTTTTTGAATGAAGTTCAGGTTGAAAATACCGAAAGGATTTTTTCCCTTTTCGTAACTTTCATCGATAACGAGCCTTGCTTCAATGTTTCCACCGCCGCCGCCTTTACCGTCATCCTCAATCCAGAACCTTACGTTCTGCGGAGAGGTATTATCCTTTCTGTAGGAAACGACAACCCAGCGCTCATACTCTGTACCACCCTGGCTACCCTGCTGTTGCTGATCGCCGCCACCGCCCTGGCCCTGATCCTTGTTATCCTTGCTTTCGCAAGCGGCATTATCAACGCTTGCGATGTAAGCGCCCTTGTTTGTCATCTCCTGATATCTAAGCTGAGCCATGAAGCAAAGAAGCATGTTTGCTACTTCGAAAGCCTTATCCGAGCTGTCCGAAACGTAGACCTGCTGGTTAGCCTTGGCTACTGCGTATTCAGTATCCGCTCCAAGTGCCGTTGCGGCCTCAAGAACGCCGCCAAAGCCGCCAAGGCCCGGTTTGCCCAGTTCATCTGGAGGATCGATAACCGATACATGCTCCGTGATCCGGAGGTATTCGGTAGCGGTAGCCGCCGCGGCCTCCTCGTCGGTCGCGCCTTCATTGGCTGAACCTTCTATGCCTTCAACAGCGTTTAAGCGCTCGATCAAGGCTGCCTGTTCCTCGGGCGTCAGGTTACACGCCGACAGCATCGGTAACGATGCCAGAAATGCGCCTGCGACGAGGAGATTCATAAGTTTTTTGAACATTATTCGTACCCCAATATAAAGTTAATAAATTAAGTTAACTGCCTCGATAACAATTAAAACTGACTGTGACCATCCATGGTACTGCGATATGAATTATGTAAATGGCTACAGAACCATATTAAAGAAAACCTATATCACCCCTTCCATTTTAAATTTCCAACTTTCACAACTGCCAAAAGGTGGCCACTGCTTCACGATCAGGTAGTGTGGCAAGGAACGTACCAAAATAGTACTGTGCTCCAGAAAATTAATAATCAAATATCCTTCTACAATTAAACACACTTAAAAGGGCTGAAAATAGAAGCCTCCTGCCCTGTTATTTAATATGCTATCACAAAAAATTCTTATCCGGAAAGGTTCGCACCCTAAAAAATGCAGATACTGGATGTATTAAATTCTGCACATCCACCGCAAATTATCATCCATCTTCTGCCTGACGATAACCTGTTAATAAATATGGCTTTTAATGTTATTACTGTACCTTTACCGAACACTATTAAACACCATTTTGAAAATACCATTCCTGTAAAATTGTATAGGAACCGATCCCAAACAGGAATTGCGAGAACAGATTGAGTTAAATAATTAATAAGACTTTACTTGGTATAGCGGCTGTAAATCCCTCCCTGTTTCCATGAACCGGCGGTTATAAGTAACATGCTTTACAACAACTTACCGAAAAAAGAGATGGGACATGGATCATTCGCGGAGCGAAAAGACCCCCTTATACCTCTGCCAAAACAGGCTACGGAAGGTTGGAGGCCTCGACGGCCTTCAGCAGGGCGCGCCCTTTGTTCATCGTCTCTTCCCACTCCTTCTCCGGGTCGGAATCGGCGACAATTCCCGCTCCAATGCCGAGATAAGCGGTCTTCCCCTTTACCGCTAGCGTCCTTATCGCGATCGCGGTATCCATATTCCCGGAATAGCCGAAATAACCCACCGCGCCTCCGTAAAGTCCGCGCCGGGTCGGCTCCAGCTCATCGATGATCTCCATCGCCCTGATCTTCGGGGCGCCGGAGAGTGTCCCCGCCGGGAATGTGGCCCGGAGCACGTCGTAGCAGTCCTTCCCATCAGCGATATCCCCTTCAACCGTCGATGTAATGTGCATCACGTGGGAATACCGCTCTATCGTTTTCAACTCGGTCACCTTGACCGCCCCACCTTTCGAAACACGTCCAACGTCGTTTCTCCCGAGGTCGACAAGCATTATATGTTCGGCCAGCTCCTTCTCGTCGGCGAGGAGTTCCTTTTCCAGCGCGATATCCTCCCTCTCCGTATCCCCTCTCGGCCTGGTACCAGCTATCGGCCTTACGGTCACCTTTCCGTTCTCAAGGCGGACAAGCGTTTCCGGCGACGCCCCTACAACCTCCCATCCGCCAAGACGGAGGTAGTACATGTATGGCGAGGGATTGATAGTCCTCAGCGCTCGGTAGACGTCGAACGCGGAAACATTGAGTGAAATGGAGAGCCTCTGCGCGAGGACAACCTGGAAGATATCCCCCTCCCTTATGTAGTGCTTGCACTTTTCGACCGATTTTTTAAAGCGCTCCTTCTCCGTATTCGAAACGTATTCAGTCTTGCCTTTCGCCGCGCCGCCGATGCCGGCCTTGAACGACTGTTCCGATTCGAGTTTCGATACGAGCCTCTCTATTTTCTCGACAGATTCGTCGTAAACCTTCCCCGGGTCGCCGTCCACATGCGCGTTCACGACAACTTTCACCTTCTGTTTCACGTTGTCGAAGATGATGAGCGAATCGGCGATCATCATCGTCACGTCGGGGATATCGGTATCTTTCTTTGAAAGTTCCGGGATCTTCTCGAAAAAGCGCACGGTATCGTAGCCGATATATCCGACTGCTCCCCCGAAGAATATCGGAAGCTCCTCCGCGCCTACCGGCCTGTAGGAAGACATCACCTTTTTTATTTCATCGAGGGGATCCCCTTCAAGCGTGAACTCCTCCACCCCCGCCGGAGTGGTCTTCCTCCCTTTGCGGCCTGAGGTCTCTATCACTATCGAAGGATCTGCGCCGAGAAAGGTGTAGCGTCCGAGCTTTTCCACCCCCTCCACCGATTCTAGTAGATAGGCGTAGCGGGAATCCTTTGCAATTTTTAAAAACGCGCCGACAGGGGTGATGAGGTCGGCGAACATCTCCCTGTATACCGGGATGAGGTTCCCCTTTTTGGAGAGTTTTATAAACTCGTTCCTCTCCGGCTTTATCACGATTGCGTTTCTCCGAACGGCCTGTATCCGACCTCGACAAGGAAGAGCCCGCGAGGCGGCGCGGTCGGCCCCGCCTTTCTTCTGTCCCTTGCTTCGATTATCTTTTCCATATCCTCAACCCTGAACCTTCCCCTTCCGACTTCTACCAGCGTTCCGGCGATTATTCTCACCATGTACTTCAGAAATCCTTCCCCTACTATTTCAAGGGTTATCATCCCGTTTTCGCTCCTGCTAAGATTACAGGAAATAACCGATCTTACAAAACTCTTTGCCGTGCTCCCTCTCGCCATGAACGACCTGAAGTTGTGTTCACCGACTATTTTCTTCGCCGCTTCGTTCATCAGAGCGACGTCCATCGACACCGGCATCCACCATGAAGTGCGCGCTAGATGCGGAGAGGGGACAGGATTAGTATATATTTGATACCGGTATCTTTTCCATAGCGCATCCCGCCTCGGATGGAACCCGTTTTCCATCTCCTCGATAGATTTTATCGCTATATCCCTCGGCAACATGGAGTTCAGCGAATGGAGGAGACGGTTATTGTCATAACGGAACGCCGCTATCACGTTGAACACCTGGCCAAGGGCGTGCACCCCCGCGTCGGTTCGCCCGGCGCAGTTGATGCGGACGTTTTTCACCGCGAGCCTTGAGAGACATCTTTCAAGAACCTGCTGAAGAGTAGGCCCTCCGGTCTTATCCTCCTGCGTCTGCCAGCCGGAATACTCCGTTCCGTCGTACTCGACGATCATTTTCAGGTTACGCGGTTTTTCCAGCGGGTCGATCTGCGCATTGTTCTCTGTATCTTCCGTCACTATGTTCGCCTGCCGGATGAGAGTTCCGCCGACAGATATTTGCCGGTATACGATCCCTTTACTTTCGCCACCTCTTCCGGCGTTCCTTTCGCAACAATGTGCCCCCCTGCGTCCCCACCTTCGGGTCCGAGGTCTATTATGTGGTCCGCCGTCTTTATCACATCGAGGTTATGTTCGATAACCACAAGTGTATTCCCCCCGTCTACAAGGCGGTTCAGCACCTCCAGCAGTTTTCTTATGTCGTGAAAGTGAAGACCGGTAGTCGGCTCGTCGAGTATGTAAATGGTGCTCCCGGTTCCGCGCTTGCTCAGTTCGCGCGAGAGCTTCACCCTCTGCGCCTCCCCGCCGGAAAGGGTGGTCGCCGCCTGGCCAAGCTTGATGTAGCCGAGGCCGACATCCATGAGGGTTTGAAGCTTTGTGTTTACGGTCGGCACCGGACCGAATACCGGCATCGCCTCCTCGATGGTCATGTCCAAGACTTCGGAAATGTTCTTCCCCTTGTAATGTATGTCGAGCGTCTCCCTGTTGAAACGCTTCCCTTTGCAGACTTCGCAGGTGACGTAGACATCTGGAAGAAAGTGCATCTCTATCTTCTTTATTCCGTCGCCGGTGCACGATTCGCACCTCCCACCCGGCACGTTGAACGAGAATCGCCCCGCCTTGTAACCCCTCTTCCTGCTCTCCGGCACCATCGTGAAGAGCTCCCTTATCGGCGTGAAGAGGCCGGTATAAGTTGCGGGATTGGAGCGGGGGGTTCGCCCTATCGGGGACTGGTCTATATCTATCACCTTGTCGAGGAATTCAACACCTTTTAGAGATTTGAATTTACCCGGTATGATGCCGCTCCTGTTAATCTCTCGCGCGAGAGATTTGTAGAGGATGTCTATTATCAGCGTGCTCTTCCCCGAGCCGGAGACGCCGGTGACGCATGTGAATTTGCCGAGCTCAATATCGACATTTATTTTTTTCAGATTGTTCTGTTCGGCGCCGATTATCGAGAGCTTCTTTCCCGTTCCGCTCCTCCTCTGTTTCGGCACAGGAATGGAGAGATCGTGCGACAGATATTTACCGGTGAGGGAGTTTTTGTTCCCCATTACCTCCTTCGGCGTCCCTTGCGCCACTATCTCCCCGCCATGCACGCCGGCGCCGGGGCCGATATCTACGACATGGTCCGATGCCGATATAGTGTCGCGGTCATGCTCCACCACTATCACAGTGTTGCCGATATCTCGAAGGCGCGTAAGCGTTTCGAGTAGTCTGTCATTATCCCGCTGGTGGAGCCCTATGCTCGGCTCGTCGAGAATGTAAAGTACACCTACAAGCGCGGAACCTATCTGCGTGGCAAGCCTTATCCTCTGCCCTTCGCCGCCGGAGAGCGTCGCCGACGCCCTGTCGAGGGTTAGATACTCAAGCCCGACATTCTGCATGAAGCCGAGCCTTTCCCTTATCTCCTTTATCACCCGCTCGCCTATATGCTTCTGCTGCGCGGTCAGGTCGAGAGTGTCGAAATATTTAACAGCCTCCTTGATGGAGAGGGCAGTGACGGCGATTATGTTCTTTCCGCAGATCTTCACGCCGAGCGCTTCGGGCCTCAATCGCGCGCCGTTGCAGACAGGGCACGGCTCCACCCGCATGTATTTCTCGATGTCGTCCCTTATCCACTCCGAATCGGTTTCTAGGTAACGCCTTTGAAGATTCGGCACCACCCCTTCGAACTTGCCGACCCAGTACTTCGTCTTCCCTTCGCTGGCATACTTGAATTTGAAGGTCTCCTCTTCCGAGCCGTGGAGGATGGTCTTGCGCGCCTTCGCCGGAATTTTTGAAAACGGCGTCGTGTTCGCGTCGAACTTATAATGCTCCGCCAGCGATTCAAGCATGTTCCAGTAATAAATCGCGGTCTTGCTCGCCCACGGCACCACCGCACCTTCGGCAAGTGTCAGGGAGGTATCCGGCACTATCATATCTTCGCTCACTTTTTTATCTACGCCGAGACCGTGGCACTTCTCGCACGCGCCGTTCGGATTGTTGAACGAGAACATCCTCGGCTCAACGACCGGATATGAGATACCGCACTTGATGCAGGCGAAGTTCTGGCTGAACGTCAGCTCCTTCCCCGCGTCGCCTACAACGACGCTCATGAACTTCTCGCCAAGGTCAAGCGCGAGCTCCACCGAATCGGCGAGCCTCCTTTCTATCCCCGGTTTCACAACAAGCCTGTCTATGACGACCTCGATGGTATGCTTGAAAGTCTTTTTAAGGACTATATCCTCCTCCAGCCCTCTCATCTCGCCGTCGATGCGCGCCCTTACGTATCCTTTCGCGCGGAGGTTTGCCAGCTCCTTTTTATACTCCCCTTTGCGATCCTTGATGATAGGTGCGAGGACATGTATCTTCGATCCTTCGTCGAGCATCATCAGACTGTCGACTATCTGCGAGACGGTCTGCGACTCTATCGGCCTGCCGCACTGGTAGCAGTGGACCGTCCCTACGCGTGCGAAGAGGACGCGGAGGTAATCGTAGATCTCCGTTACCGTGCCGACCGTGGAGCGGGGATTCTTGCTCGTGGTCTTCTGTTCTATGGAGATGGCGGGGGATAACCCTTCTATCAAGTCGACATCCGGTTTTTCCATCTGCTCAAGGAACTGGCGGGCGTAGGCCGAGAGCGACTCCACATAGCGCCTCTGCCCTTCGGCGTAGATGGTATCGAACGCGAGCGAAGATTTCCCCGAACCGGAGATGCCTGTAAAGACTATCAGCTTGTCGCGCGGAAGCTCCAGATCGATGTTCTTGAGGTTGTGCTCGCGGGCGCCTTTTATAAGAATCGTTCCTTTTTTCATTAGCGCTATAGATTACCTGATTTTATCGATTGTTGAAAAAGATACGCCTATTCCTGACAGTTTAATAGACCGTGATGAAATTCAAAAGTATCGCTATGAAAAACCTTCTGCCAGTTCTGTATATTTTAAGAAATATTTTGAGACAAATACATTAGACTGAATTACGTTATTGAGATAATACTCTTTTAATGCATATTTTTCAGATTCGACAATACCGCTTTCGGATAGCCAATTTTTTGCGACGGCCTTCAGCCGTCACACAGGCAAGAGTGGCCTCTGCTACCTTGGGGAACCGGCGGTTTAAAATTCTAAAAATATGAGACTATCGCGACTGCGCCGACGAGCCAGACATACCATGAAAACCATGAAAGTTTTCCGCGGCGCACCCATTCGATAAGCCACTTGAGCGCGAATATCCCGACAACGAAGGAGACGACCGCCCCCGACATGTATACGGCCAGGTCGCCGTCCAGCTGGTCTATATGTCTCGACTTCAAAACAACCGCGCCTAGTATCGCGGGGATGGAGAGGAGAAACGAAAATCTCGCCGCGGAGGCGCGTTCGATCCCAAGAAGGAGCGCGACGGCTATCGTCATGCCGGAACGGGATATACCGGGCGTGATGGCAAAGCCCTGGGCTATCCCTATTATCACCGCGTCCCTTACCGTCATGGCGCTGTCCCTCTTCTCCCCTTTTCCGCTGTTGCGCGTGGCGAAGAGGATTATCCCGGTAACGATAAGGAAACAGCCGACCGAAAAGGGGGAGGCGAAAAGACGTTCGAAATAATCTTCGAGGGCGAGACCCATGACAGCCGTGGGGATATTCGCTACGACTATCATCACGACGGTGCGCGCCTCCGGAAGTTGGTCGAGATTCCGGAACCCCTTTTTCAGCGCGTCGAACGATTGAACTGCCATCCGCCAGAGATCATCGCGGTAGACGACAACCACTGCGGCAACCGTTCCGACGTGCAGAAGGATATCGAAAAATACCATCGGCTCTTCAAGGCCGAGGTACGACTGCATCAGCACAAGATGGCCCGAACTGCTTACCGGAAGGAATTCAGTGAGGCCCTGTAAAACGCCGAGAATTATCGCATCAATGTATGAAATATATTTGTCCCTTTTTAATCTATCAATTCTATATCGCCGGATTTGCCGGACGTATCTATTTTATCGATCATTCCGAGATTCTCCAGTTCATCCGAACCGTCTTCCTCTTTCCGGATAAGTATCTCGCCAAGTTTTTTAATGATATATTCCGCCGCCCTCTCTGCGGCGCCGGACGAACCGAGGCTCTTGCGCACCATGTTCATCTCTTTTCCCTTCTCCTCGAGCCTTATCTGGTTCGACAGGATATCGAGCGCTTCACGCGCTACCGCCTCCGGCTTGAAAGAGCCCTGCAGGTATTCCGTAGCAATCTCCCTCCCCGCTATAAGATTCGGCAGTCCTGCGAAATTCACATTTGCCAGTATCCTGGGGAGCCAGTAGGAGAGAAAGGAGGAGCGGTAAACTATTATCATCGGAATACCGAATATCGCCGCCTCAAGAGTGGATGTACCAGATTTCGTGATAAGGAAATCCGACCCCGCCATCACCTTGTGCGATCCGCCGTTTATAATCTTTATATACTCCCGCCCTCCGGCAACTTCCAGTATGGCGTGCCTTGAGATATGCGGCGCGACAGGCACTGCAAAACCTATATCGGGCCTTTTCACATGAATGATATCGGCGGTTTCGATGAGCGGAACAAGGATGGATCTTATCTCTGAATTTCTGCTACCCGGGAGAAGGCCGACCAGTTTTCTGGTATTTGGGGGCATCAGATCGTTCCTCACCGACTCCCTGTTGAAATCGAGCGAAATTTCATCGAGGAGCGGATGGCCTATGAACTTTACGTTCACCCCCCGATTCCTGTAAAAGGCTTCCTCGAAAGGAAAGATGACCAGCATGGTATCTACCCATTTTTTCACCGAATTCACCCTGTAACTGCGCCACGCCCAGAGCTGGGGACAGACATAGTAGAAAACCGGAATGCCTGCCTTGTGCGCCATTTTGCCTACGCGGAAATTGAGTTCAGGCGCGTCGATAACGATCACCGCGTCGAAGCGGGCCGACTTCAGCCTGTTGCCTATATCTCCCAGAACCTTTTTGAAAAAAAATATCTTTTTCAGAATGTCTATAAGACCTATCGCCGCAAGGTCCTTCGAGTGATAGAGGATCTTTACGCCGGCGGCCTTCATTCTGTCGCCGCCAACCCCTTCGAATTCCGCGTCGGCGTCGATCGCCTTTATCTCTTTGACGAGGCGCGCGCCGTAGATCTCACCCGACTCTTCGGCGGCGGAAATAAAATATCTCATCTACCCTTTAATCTCTCCTTGAAAATCAGCCCTGGCCGACCATGTTATAAAGCCGCACCCGAAACCTTACGCCAAGCCCTTCGGCCAGCTTTCTGGTTTCCTCCAGATCAAAACCTTCCCTGTTATCCTCCGGCAATCCTATCGCCGTGGCAACCGTATCGGGCAAAATGTCTCGGCACCTTTTTATAAAATCAATAACCGCTTCAAAGCTCCCCTCGGGAAACGACGGTTTGCACATCCTGTTGTATGTCTCGCCGTCCTGCGCGTTTAGCGAAACCGACGCAACATCAATCAACCCTGCAAGCTCCGGCACAATGTCCCTGCCGTTAATCAGATTACCATGTCCGTTCGTGTTCAACCTCGTTTTAAGATTTTTCCCCTTTGCCCACGAAGCGACCTTCTTTACAAGCTCAAGCCTCATGGTAGGCTCGCCAAAACCGCAAAAGACCAGCTCGGACGGCCTTGAATCACCGATAGCGTTTATTATCTCATCAAATTCCGGATCCTTGTCCAATCCGAGAAAATGACCCTGCACCAGCGGGGCCTCCTCGCGATTGCAGAAGGTGCAGTTGTTCGTGCATCCACGCGTTACATTCACATAGAGTGAATCCCTTATCCAGTAGACTATTTCGGCCTGCTCCGGCCTTTCAACGCCGAGGAAGAGCTTTCTGTAATTCGTCATGGTAAGCCTGGCAATATCCGCCGTTGTTACTCCGCGCAATTCGGCAAGGAATTTTGCAGTTTCCTTTATGAACAAAGGTTCGTTCCTTTTCCCTCTTATCGACTGAGGCGCGAGATATGGGGCGTCGGTCTCGATGAGAAGGCGCTCGGGAGTTACCGCGATCGCCGCTTCCCGCAGTTTGTCGGCCTTCTTGTATGTGATGTTCCCCGCAAACGAAATGAAGAAACCCATATCAATGCCGCGCATAGCCTCTTCCTTCCCTTCGGAAAAACAGTGGAGAACACCGCCGAACTCCGGATTGAAATGCTCCTTCAATATCGGAACTATCTCTTCAAATGCGTCCCTGCAGTGGATGATAACCGGTTTGCCGTTCTCATTGGCTGTCTTCAGATGCTGTATCAACGCATTTATCTGCGCCTCCCTGGGCGATCTGTTCCTGAAAAAATCAAGACCGGTTTCACCAATGGCAACAACGTTCCTGTCCTTCGCAAGTTCGTTAAGCCTTTTCAAATCCGCTTCGGTGAAGCTTTCCGCGTCGTGGGGATGAACGCCGACCGAAGCCTTCATGAAACCGTACCGATGCGCCAGGCTAATCGCCTTTTCACCCGAGCCGAGATCGTAGGCTACATTTAGAACAAGGAAATTTTCCCCGCCCAATTTTTCCGCGACTTGTTCGATATCGCCGTCGTAATCAGCGTGATTAAGGTGCGCGTGGGAATCCGCAAACATATCCTACCTCTCTACAGCCGGTTCATGGCGTGAAAACAATTTCATAAGGTATTAGTGTAAATCATAACTTCTAAAGAGAATAATTCCGCGGAAGCAAAAACAGCGCCGTGGAACGGGAAGCGAAACCGGATCTTTACAGCTTGACCGTGGCATCCCTGTCCGGGCCCGTGGACACCAGTGTGATCTTCGCGCCTGAAACCTTTTCCAGAAACTTGATATATGCTTTTGCCTTCTCCGGCAGTTGGCCGACTTCAGTAGCTCCCGCCGTTTTGGATTTCCAGCCGTCTCTCTCCTCGTAAACCGGTTTCACCCCTTCAAGGGTATTTATGTTATCGGTCAGCCTTTCGATCCTTTTACCGTTCACCTCATAGGCAACGCATACTTTTATCTTTTCAAGCTTGTCGAGCACATCGAGTTTTGTAAGAACTATTTCGTCAACGCCGTTCACATCGACAGCGTATCTCGCGACAACGGCGTCGAACCATCCGCAACGCCTCGGGCGTCCTGTGGTCGCACCAAACTCCGCGCCCTCTCCCTGGAGGAGCGCCCCGATATCATCCTTCAATTCGGTTGGGAACGGGCCTTCCCCGACTCGCGTCGTATACGCCTTTATTACGCCTATCACGCGATCGATCTTTTTGGGCGGAATGCCAAGCCCCGTGCATGCCCCGCCGGACACCGTGTTTGAAGAGGTAACGAAAGGATATGTGCCGTGATCGATGTCAAGCATCGTCCCCTGCGCACCTTCACAAAGCACTCTCTTGCCGGATGCTATCGCCTCCCAGATCACCTGCTTTGTATCGCCCACATACGGCTTTATCCTCGGCGCAACTTCCATGATGTAGTCGACAACCTCTTTTTGCGTAGTCGTATTCCCGCCGAACTGATGCTTGATTATTACGTTTTTGCGTTCGATGAGCGAAGCTACCGCGCTCTCCACTCTCTCCCTGTCCTGGAAGTAGTATAGGGGTATCCCGATGCGGTTCGATTTGTCGGAATAGGTCGGCCCGATGCCTTTTCCGGTGGTCCCTATCTTCTTCTGCGATTTCCTGCTTTCGTTGGCGCGGTCGACCTCCTTGTTAACAGGAAGAATGCAGTGCGCCCTGGGTGAGATAAAGAGCCTCCCCTTTACGTCGATGCCCGCGTTTTCCAGATCCTCTATTTCATCAAGTAGGGCCGTCGGGTCGACTACAACACCGGGTCCTATTACACAAACCTTGCCTTCCCTCAGTATGCCGGACGGCACCAGATGCAGAATGAACTGCTTGCCGTTTATAACGACTGTATGTCCGGCGTTCGCGCCCCCCTGGTATCGGGCTATCAGGTCCTGATCTTCGCTTAGAAGATCGACGATCTTACCCTTCCCTTCATCACCCCATTGCATTCCCACAAGTACGGCTACAGTCATTTTATAAATCCTCTACTATGTTCATGGAAACGAGATATTTTACAAGTTCATCCCCTGCAACTTTTTGTTCCTTGCCGCTGTTTACATCAAGGACGTTGAATTCACCTTCGCCTTTACCGGGGAGAAGAATAAGCGGGATATTCATTCTCCTAGCATACTCCTTCCCTTCATCCTTTTTCATTTCGCCAAACGGCACTGTCACATTCGCACCTGACTCCCTCAAATCGAAAACCGCGTCCTCCGCTTCGTCTCCATCCGCGAGAACAAGTATATCCGACCCGCGCCATTCCGGAAGAAGCGATTCCGCCCTTGCGGCTTCTATAAGTGAATCTATGTCGAAGGCGAAGCCGACCGCCGGAAGATCCGCGCCGAACCGCTTCACAAGATTATCGTAACGACCGCCATGCCCGACGGATATCCCGGACGGGGAAAAGACTTCGATATTGATGCCGGTGTAATAACCGAAACCTCTCATCTCGCCCAGATCTATCGTCACCATTTCCGCAAGACCAGCTTCCTCAAGTTTCGCGTAGACGCTTTTCAGATTGTAAAGCGCTTTTTTCGACCCCTCCGTTACAGCTATCCCTTCAGCCTTTGTCAGCACATCACCGTTTCCAAAAAGCGAAGCAAGCGCGACTATCCTTTCGCTTCTCCCCTTTTCGACCGAAAGGGAAGCGAGGATCTTTTCAAGCTCGGTTTTATCCTTTTTGCCAAGCGACCTTTTTATCTTTTCCGCGTCTGCTTCGCTGAACCCTTCGAGGAACGACGCTATGAATCCGGCGTGGCCGAGCGAAATGGAAAACTTGCTGAATCCCGTTTCCCACAGCACATCGGTAAGAGAGAGTATCGTTTCCGTATCGGTCTCGTAGCCGGACGACCCGATTATCTCGAATCCACTCTGATTGAAAACGTACTGCTCCCCCTGCCCCTTGCGGGCGCGCCTGAAGACCATACCGCTATAGCAGAGACGAAGAGGGAGCGGCCTTGACGAAAGATGCGTTGCGGCAGACCGCGCCACCTGTGAAGTAACGTCCGCCCTGAGCGCGATTATCCGGCCCGAATCTGCCTCTGTAAATCTTATCAGCCGGTTGCGCTCATCCTCGTTCAGGCCGACGATGGCCGACTCATGATATTCAAATGGCGGAGTGACTATCTCCTGAAATCCCCGCGACCTTAAAACTATATGTATCGCGTCTTCAATGAAACGCTTGTACGACGCCTCCTCGAACAGGTACGTGCGCGTACCGGGAGGTATGGCAGTCGGGTTCAGCTTCAAAGTTTTATCATCCAGGCGTTTTCGATATGCTCAAGCTTCTTTATCTCTTCGATATCTTCCTGCGTCAAGGGGGAATCAATATTCACAAGGCTCATCGCTTTTGCGAGCGGCGCCGTTCTGCCGAGCCTGAACTGCCCGATATTTATCCCCTTCTTCCCGAGGTATGCTCCAATAGCGCCGATAACGCCCGGCTTGTCTATATTCGTAAACGCGAGGATATTCCCCTCCGGTATAGCTTCTATATATACGCCGTTGATATTCACGATGCGCGACTCCTTGTGCCCGAAGAGGGTTCCCGAAATCGCCTGCTCGCCGCCGTCGGTAACAACCTTCACATAAAATAGCCCTATGAAATCATGGGCCGTGTGGCTGGCGGAAGTCTTTACCACGATCCCTCTCTCTTCCGCGAAGAACGGCGCGCTCACGTAATTAACCTCTTCCCCAAGAATTACAGAGAGGAAGCCTTTAAGCACCGAATTAATTAGCGGTTTCTGATCAACGTCGGCAATCTCTCCGCTTGACGCGATTTCAATCTCCTTTACCCCTTCATCGGTTATCTGGGCAAGGAGGCTCCCCATCTTTTCCGCGAGAGTGAGATACGGCTGTACTCTTTTAAGAGTTTCGGGATCGACCGCAGGAACGTTTACCGCGTTCAGGATGGCCCCGGTCTCGGCATAGGCAACCATCTGTCTGGCCGCCGCGAGCGCGACATTCTCCTGCGCCTCTTCGGTGCTTGCGCCAAGGTGAGGTGTGCAGATCACGTTCGGATGCTTTACCAGTCTGCTCTCCTTGTCTGGCGGCTCCTTTTCAAAAACGTCAAGCGCGGCTCCCGCCACCTGACCGGAATCAAGCGCGTCGCAAAGGGCGTCCTCGTTGATGATCCCGCCTCGCGCGCAGTTCACTATCCGCACGCCCTTCTTCATCTTGCCGAACTCGGCGGCGGAGATCATATGTTTGGTCTTTTCGGTAAGCGGAGTGTGAACCGATATGAAATCGGACTCCTTCCAGATATCCTCAAGGTCGACAAGCTCCACGCCAAGCTCCGCGGCCTTCTCCTTGCTGATGAAGGGATCAAAAGCGAGGCACCTCATCTTGAATCCGATAGCGCAACTCACTACTACGGAGCCTACACGGCCAAGCCCCACGAGGCCGAGCGTCTTCCCCATGAGTTCGACACCTATCAGTTTTCTGTTCCATTCGCCGTTCTTGATACCCGACGTCCCCTGCGGGATGTTCCTTGCCATCGAGATAAGAAGCGCGAAGGAGTGCTCCCCTGTGGTGACCGTGTTGCCGCCGGGAGTATTCTCAACCGCTATCCCTTTTCTGGACGCAAAAGGTATGTCAACGTTATCAACCCCTGCTCCCGCCCTCGCCACGACCTTCAGGTTCGTTGCGGCTTCCAGGATGTCGGCCTTTAATTTCGTCGCGCTCCGTATGACAATTCCGTTGTACGCGGAAATTATCTTCTTCAGCTCGTCGGGTTTCAAACCTACCTTCACATCCAGGTCGATAGAACCGGACGAACGGAGTATATCCAGCCCCGCGTCTGAAAGATCGTCGCTTACAAGAACCTTGAATTTATTTGCCATCGTCAAACCTCAAATGAGTTCTTAAGAACTTCCTGTACGGCCGCTACCCCTTTGCCCATCTCCACCTTTGCTCCAAACCTGGAGAGACCCATCTCGATGGATGAAAGCGCAATAACGATGTCGAACTCGCCGATATATCCGAGCTGGGCGATCCTTATGATCTTCCCTTTCCACTGGTCCTGCCCCCCGGCGAATGTGATCCCCACCTTGTCGCGCAGAACCTTTACGAGCTTGTTTCCGTCCACACCTTCGGGGAGGAACACGCCGGTCTTAGCCTCCGAAGGGGAGTCGGTGACCATCTTAAGGCCGAGAGCGGCTGTACCCGCCTGAGCGGCCTTTGCCAGAAGAGCCGTCCTTTTGTACCAGTTGTCGAGCCCTATTTCGTCGAACATATTCAGCACTTCCTGCAGGCCGTTGATGAGCGAAACCGCCGGTGTGTAGGCGGTCGTCTTGTCTGCCAGGTTTTTTCTCTCTTTTTTGAGGTCGAAATAGAACTTGTTGTTCTTCGCCCCGTCCACCTTTTTCCACGCCCTGTCGCTGAGAGCGATGAACGCCAGACCGGGTGGGAGCATGAAAGCCTTCTGCGAACCCGATATCAGGATATCAACGCCCCAGTCATCCATCGGAATATCGAATACACCGACGCCTGTAATACCGTCGACAACGAGGAGGATGTCTCTGGTCTTGGTTACTTCCGCTATCTCCTTCACCGGGTATTTCACCGTAGTGGAGGATTCCGTCGCCTGCATGAGAACGCCTTTGATCTCCTTATCCTTGTCGAGCTCCGCTTTAACGGCCTCCGCCGTGACAGCTTTGCCCCATTCAATATTGAGCCAGACAACTTTCAAACCGTACGCTTCGGCAATTTTGCCCCAGCGCTCGCCGAACTTTCCGCCGTTCACAACGAGCACCTTCTCGCCAACCGAGAAAGAATTCGTAACCGCCGCTTCCATCGCGCCGGTGCCGGAGGAGGCGAGGATGAGGACATCCTGCTTTGTATGGAAAACCTTTTTTAGACGTTCGGCAGTATCGGCGAAAACCGCTGAGAACTGAGGCGTCCTGTGGTGAATAATCGGCTGAGCCATCGCGAGCAATACTCTTTCAGGTACAGGTGTCGGTCCTGGTGAAAGAAGGTAGCTTTTCAACATGTTCTAGTCTCTCCTACACAGAAAAAATTTGTTGTTCAGTTGTTTCGTACCGCCAAATTGAAAGCATAATAAACAAATTCCGAAACGACGGATTATAGGCAAAATTTCGGGATTTTGCCAGTAATTCAGCTAAATAATGAATTCCGCCATCTCCATTTTTCGAGCTGAAAACGGGGAGCTAACAAATCTGCTGGTTATCAGCGGGTATTCATACCCGCACCACCGTTTAAGCCCCTCTGAGAGCGACCATCCGGAAGAGGGAAATAAAACCATTTTGTGTATGGCCCTCAGGGTATTAGAATTTCAGTAATGCTTCGTAAATATGATCTGCTCGAACTGACAGGCGCGCTGGCGGTAGTCGCCTTTTTCTGCGCGATGTCGGTTATGGCGCTCTCGTCAATAGCCGATGCGCGAATGACCCTCTCAATAAAACAGGAACGCCTTCTGGGTCTCCCAAACAGGTTTACGGTAAAGGTTCCCGATTTTCAGCAGAACGGAAAACTTACCCCATACAGGGTCAAGGAAGATGCTGAGAAGATTCTCTCCTCCGGCGGGATTGAGATCGTCAAGGACGACAAGAAAGAGCCTTTGGCAAGGATAACCGTCAATATTGTTCTCGATGCCGGCGGCGACGGCAAATCGGAACCGGCCTACCTCATAGATATAAATGTCTACAACATCTCGACCATATCTACCGAATACGACCTGCGCGAAGGGACCGTCTGGAAGATAGGCTCCTACCGCGAGCCGGTTACAAAATCATTTCCAAGAGAGGTAGACTGGCGGCTCAAAAAGCTTCTTGAATATTTCATGGAAGATTATTTCACCGCCAATCCGTATCTGAAAAAGCCTGCTCCGCGGAGATGATCCCTCAATTAGGGAGAATGGGAGATTATCTTCCCGTCGTTTCCCGCTATCCCCATTGATTACTTTTTCCATTTGGCGATAATAGTAGACGTAAACGGGCGCGGGGATGGAAACTGTTCCCGCCGACGATTTGAGTAATCAGGGGTGCTCTGCCTGAGCTGAGATTCCGATAGCTTTCGGAAAACCCTTAGAACTTGAACTGGGTAATTCTAGCGAAAGGAGATTTTATGTTTTGCCATTTCGATGTATACGGAGTTATCCCCTCCACTGTAAACCTTAAAAAAACGGGACGCAGGGGTGGTTCTTCCGTTTCAACCTGTATCGACATCGCAATCGCGCCGTACACAACACGAAAGGGAGACATCACGGATGCTTGAGATAGCCGGTAAAAAATTCAATTCGCGCCTCTTCATGGGAACAGGCAAATTCGCCTCCAACGAGGTGATGCGCGACGCGATAGCCGCCTCCGAATGCGAGCTTGCCACCGTTGCCTTAAGGAGGGTGGAACTGAACAGCGGAAAGAAAGGGATAGTGGATTACATCCCAAAAGGTGTGAACCTCCTGCCGAACACATCCGGCGCGCGTAACGCCGACGAGGCGGTGCGGATCGCGAGGATATGCAAAATGGCGGCGGGGACAAACTGGGTGAAGCTCGAAGTGATATCCGACCCGGTATACCTCCTCCCCGATCCGGTGGAAACGCTCAAGGCGGCGGAACAGCTCGTAAAGGAAGGCTTCGTGGTACTCCCATATATAAATGCCGACCCGATGCTGGCGCGCCACCTCGAAGAGGCTGGATGCGCGACGGTCATGCCGCTCGGTTCCCCTATCGGAACGAACAAGGGGCTGAAAACGGTAGAGATGATAAAGATAATCATCGACATCTGCAAGATACCGGTAGTGGTCGACGCGGGGATAGGAAAACCTTCCGACGCGGCTTACGCAATGGAGCTGGGGGCTGACGCCGTTCTGGTAAACACGGCTATCGCCATCGCACGAAATCCTGTCGAGATGGCAAAAGCCTTTAAACAGGCTGTAGAGGCTGGGCGAACCGCCCACGAATCTGGACTGGGAGATGAAAAAGATAAGGGGGAGGCCTCAAGCCCGCTGACAGGTTTCCTGGAGAGCTAAGCCCGCAATGGAACTTAAGAAACGATTCTCTTTGAACGAAAATGAGCTGGAAGAAATTCTCGCGCGCCGATCCAATGCGTCAAGACCGTATGAAGCGCTCGGCAAGGAGCACCTCTTCATCGACGATTTCGCCTCCATCTTAAAGAAGGATGACGGGGATCCCGAATTCTTCGAGAAGCTCGCTCAGCGTGCGAGGGAGATAACAAATATGCGCTTCGGCCTCGTGAAGGGGCTCTACATCCCGCTATACCTCTCGAACGCCTGCCATAACAGCTGTACATACTGCGGTTTCAGCATCGATAACCGCGTGAAGAGAGTTACCCTCAAGATCGAAGAAGTCCACAACGAGCTGAAGACCATCTACGCGAAAGGTTTCAGGAACATACTCCTTGTTTCCGGAGAACTGAAAGATTTCAGCAACAGGGAGTATCTTGCCGAGTGCGTGAAAGCGGCGCGCGACAGAGGGTTCCACTCTATCGCGGTGGAGCTTGGGGCCCTTGACGGAGAGTCCGCAAAGATGCTGGCAAAGGCCGGGGCTCAAAGCTTTGTCCTTTACCAGGAGACATACCACAGGGAAACCTACGGAAAGATCCACACCGGGGGATTGAAAAAGGATTTCGACCTTCGTCTGCAGGGGATAGGGAGGGCGATAGAAGCGGGATTCAAACAGGCAACTCTCGGATTTCTGGCTGGACTCCACGATTACAGGTTCGAAGCGCTCGCGCTATACAGCCATCTCTCATTTTTGAAGAAAGAGTACAGGGATATAGAATTTTCCGTCTCCTTCCCTCGACTGACGCAGGCGTACGGAGTGAGAGGGAGTTTCGAAAGGGTGAAAGATAAAAGTTACGCGACGATGCTGATGGCCTTCCGGCTCGCATTCCCCGAAGTTTCAATAAACCTCTCCACGCGGGAGACCCCCGCTTTCCGCGATGGGATGTCGAGGATCTGCGCCACACACCTTAGCGTGGAATCGAAGACACAACCGGGGGGATATATAGAGGGGGAAAACGGAGAACTGGAACAATTTACCGTTCACGACGGCAGGACGCTGGATGAAATGACCGCGGCTCTGAAAAGGATGGGATACGACGTGCATTTCAAGGATTGGGAGATGGAGCTGAACAGAATATGAAAGCCGGCAAGGTGAAAGTAAGGATCAATGGAGAGGAGAGGGTGTTTGAAAATGATCTTACGCTCCTTGAACTCCTTGGAAGCATGGGGCTCCCCGAAAAGTCGGTCTTCATAGAGTACAACCGGGAACCGCTCGACAGGAGCCTCTACTCCGAAACGAGGATAAAGGAAGGGGATGTCATGGAGATAGTAACCATGATGGCCGGCGGGTGACGCACCCGAAATGATCCATCCCAATGTAAAAGAGCCAAACAGCGCCCCGAAGGTCTTTTCCGCAGGCTCCGGCAATCCGGTGGCGGAATCGGAAATTCTCAAGTCTATTGAAGTCGCATATGAAAATAGCCCCTTCCCGGAATTGCCACAAACTATAACGCAGTGTGATGCCAGAGATGTTTTCAAAGTTCAGATGAATGCGGACGATGAATTTGTAAAGACCTTTAAGAAATGTTTTGGAGCCGGGCGCAATATCGTTATCGGGGAAGTTGCAGATGGTTTCGCGGAAGATGCGGATGCCGGCCGTCTTGCGGAGATGCTTCCGTACATCAAACTTCTGATAATCGGAAAGGGCGAGACGGAGAGAGTAGCCGGAAGGAGTATCGCCACCATAGGGGATGCCGAATCGTCGGCGAATTTCTTTATCGAGTCCGGCGCAAAGGGGGTACTGATAAAAAATGCCGGCTCTTCCCCGAAGTATTGCGAAGATCTTTATTGCGGCGGCGGAAAAAGTTTTATTATCGCCTCAAACCGGATAAGCGACGCTTCACAAACCGGCAAGAGCAACGCGCTTTCCGCTGTGATAGCCGGGGGGCTCTCATCCGGCCTTGGAATGGCTGATTCCCTGGTAATGGCAAGAGCTGTTTCGCAGAGCCGTATCAGACTTGGTGGATCTTTTTCCCGCTCAAGTACGTTCCCGGTGGAGCCTGCCGATTTTCCATGGATATCGGATTCCTTTCAAACCGAACCGGAACTTCACCACTTCCCCGGCCTGGGGAACGATAGGCCCGAACTCTATCCGATAGTCGACAGTTATGAATGGATAAAACGGCTCCTCCCGCTCGGTATCAAGACTATTCAGCTGAGGATAAAAAATCTTAAAGGAGATGAACTTGAAAGCGAAATTCAGAAATCTGTCGCACTTGCATGGGAGAAGGGGGTGCGGCTTTTCATAAATGATTTTTGGGAACTCGCGATTAAACATCGTGCCTACGGAGTTCATCTCGGTATGGAGGATTTAACATCGGCCGACATGAATGAAATATGGAACGCCGGAACAAGGCTCGGTCTCAGCACGCACTGCTATTTTGAAGCGGCGATAGCGCACCGGCACCGCCCTTCATACATCGCGCTTGGCCCTGTCTATTTCACAAAACTGAAATCTATGGATTTCCCGCCGCAGGGGACAGAGGTGCTCAAGCTCTGGCGAAAACTTTTCGACTATCCGCTCGTGGCGATAGGGGGGATCACGCTGGATAAAGCGGGTGAAATACTTCCCTGCAAACCGGATCTTATTTCGGTGGTAAGGGACGTCACTCAATCGGAAGATCCTGAAGAGAGGGTTGAAGAGTGGAAAAGAGCGATTAACAGGAGTTAGCTGGTTTTGAAATATCCGTGGTTGAATTCTGGATGAAGTGGATTCCTAGTACGCAAGAGGAGAGCCTCATCGCGAATCGGTATCCTCAAATCTGAAGTTACGCTGACAACAGCTGAAGCAGGGCAAGAGTCTGGGAAACGTGTTTCTTATCTCTTGCCCTGGTTCAGAATATCGTCAATTATCTTGCCGGCAATCTTGTCGCTCGGAACCTTATAGGTGCCATCATCTATCTGCGACTTCAGTTCCTGAACCTTCTCAACTCTGATATCAGGAGCTTTCTTTACCTGCTCGCTGATCCTGGCGACTTCCTTGCCCAATTCTGAGACAAGAACCTTTTCACCAGACGTGGCTGAGGACGATTCGGAGCTTTTTGAAGCCGAAGAGGACGCCTGTCCCGCCTTTTCGGATTTGCCTGGCCCGCTTATCCTGTCCTTTTTAAAGGAACCGGAATCACCGCCCAATATCTTCATTTCAAACCTCCTAAACTAAGCTAAAATGCCCGTCCTGTTCTACCGAGGGGGTCCACCCTCTATTTAACTTCTCGGCATATCCGCAAAAATACTTTACCACTTTCTTTATACATAACCTATTGGTTTTTATAGCCATTGTAAAATACTTTACCTGGATATCTTTTCCTCCCATGCTATTTCGGCAATGAGGGGGTGAAACTTGATAGGTGCGGGGCGCTTTTTTTCCATTTTCAGGAGATTCCCCCTTTTTCCCCCACCCCATTCATCTCCACGCCGCTTTTAACGGTCTCCTTGGCAAATCGAAGTCCCGATTCCAGCAGTTCAATGGCGGCCCTTTCGCCAGGGTCCATCTTGGCAAATTTTGCGCCATCGCATGTTTCAAGCATCCCTATTATCAGCTCACGATAGCCTGATATTTCCGGCGGAAAATTACGGGAGAGCTCCCAGGTGGTGTACTCCATTGACTGCACCCCGTACTCTTCTTCTATATAAAGCCTTATCGCCTCGGATACGCCGGAAAAATGTTCCTTTATCATCCCTTTGGCGTAGAGGTTCTCCGCTCTCAGCCGTTCCAGCTCCTTTACCACCCGTTCAAAAGGGGTGAGCCTCTTTTTATTTTCAAGATGCTCAAGCCTCCGCGCCGCCCATTTTCTGTAAAGCAGATACAGCGCCGCCACCCCCGCTGCCGCCAGCAATAGCGGAATTATGTATACCTTCCAATCCCGTGTCGGCTCAACGATTCCCGCAATTACGTCCGGGTCGGGCTCCCCCTCACCCTCAGCGACAAGCGGTTTTACATCTATGAAAACGTCGTTCGCCTTCGTCTTTTGTGTCTCGCCGCCGCTCACGGTCCACTCGAAAACATATTCCGGCAGTTTGAGCCTTCCGGTATCGAACGGGGCCAGAACGAATGTCAAAGTGTACTTTGGATGATCCCCCGTCACATTCACATCGAGCGCCTCAAAGGGGCCGTGCGGACCGAGGCGAACCAGAGGCTTTATCTCTTCATTGCCATCAGACTCGATAGTGATGATGTAGATTATCCGATCCCCTATCTCGACGCTCTCCGGCTCAACCATGGCAGAAACGGTCACCTCCGCGTACGAGGGGGATAAATGCAGAAACATGAAAACAAGAACAAAGGCCGGCATTCGAGTCGTTTTCTGCCAAAACATCATCAGCCTCTCCACCTATTTAAATATTTCGAATGCATAGGATATTTCAATATTACAAATACGGTAACATGGCATAACTAAATCCGTAACACTCGATCACTTCCAACTCCGCCATAAAATTATCTCCCAGAAGCGAGGCGCTTCTCCCTTTTCTTGAAAAATTTCACCAGCGGATCCGCCACCGACTTGTTTGACGGTATCGGAATATGATCCACTCCGCACTGGCCGAAAGTTTTCTTCAAATACATCTCGCGCCTCCGAACCTCTTTGTCAAAACGGATCCTGAAGTCGGGATTCGAGCTGTCCACCAGTATCTCCTCTCCCGTTTCCGCGTCTAGCAGCGTTACGAGCCCCGCGTCCGGAAGCGTTTTTTCAGCCGGATCAAAGACCTCCACCGCTATCACGTCATGTCTTTTCGACGCCACGCTTAGCGGTTTCGTTAACGGCTCTTCCGTTACGAAATCCGAAATTAAAAAAACTATCGCCTTTCTTTTTACCGTCATGCTCAGCCTTTCAAGCGCGCCTATGACATTGGTGTCGCTCCCCTGCGGTTTGAAGAAAAGTATCTCCCTGATTATTCTCAGAACATGCTTTCGCCCCTTGGATGGGGGGATGAATAGCTCGACCGAACCTGTAAATACAAGAAGCCCGACCTTGTCGCCGTTCCTTATGGCGGAAAAAGCGAGCGTGGCGCAAAGCTCCGCTATCGCTTCCATCTTGAATCTCCCCTCGGTGCCGAAGTTCCCGGAAGCCGAAGCGTCGACCATCAGTATTACCGTCAGCTCCCGCTCCTCGTTGAAAACCTTTATGAACGGCTTTCCGCTTCGCGCGGTGACGTTCCAGTCGATCGAGCGGACATCGTCCCCCGGATTGTACTGGCGGACTTCGGCGAACTCCATTCCCGAACCTTTAAAGACGGAGTGATACTCTCCCGAAAAGACCGCTTCGACGAGTTTGCGGGTCTTTATCTCAAGACGTCTTATACGCCTGAAAATCTCCCTCGGCAACCGGGAGGAATCTTCATTCGTCTCTCCCATTTTTACGGAACCGGAACAGCTTCGAAAATTGATTTAACGATATCGTCGGACGTCATATTTTCCGCCTCCGCCTCGTAGGTAGGGATTATCCTGTGGCGAAGAATGTCGAGACCGACAGCCTTTATATCATCCGGGTTTACATAGCCGCGATGGCGCAGGAAGGCGTGGGCCTTGGCGGCGTTTGTCAGGTAAATGGAAGCGCGCGGCGAAGCGCCGTACTCGATCAGGTCCCCGATATTGAGGCCGTAATCCTTCGGCTTTCTGGAAGCGAAAACAATATCGACGACATATTTGTATATCTTCTCATCAACGTAAATCTCGTCGATGACCTCCCTCGCCTCGATGATCTCGGTGGAGCCAATCACGGTATTCGTATTCGCCTTGAAACCGGTAGACATCCTCTTCACAATCTCCAGCTCCTCGTTCATGGTCGGATAATCGAGTTTCAATTTCATCATGAACCTGTCGACCTGCGCTTCGGGGAGCTGGTATGTCCCCTCCTGCTCTATCGGATTCTGCGTGGCTAGTACCATGAATGGTTCGTCGAGCTTGAAGGTCTCTCCCCCTATCGTTATCTGTTTTTCCTGCATAGCCTCGAGGAGCGCCGACTGCACCTTGGCGGGGGCGCGGTTGATCTCGTCCGCCAGTACGATGTTGGTGAATATCGGCCCCTTCTTGACGGAAAATTTACCGCTCTTGACGTCGTAAATTTCGGTGCCGATAAGATCCGCCGGGAGAAGGTCCGGCGTGAACTGCAGGCGGACAGTATCAAGCTTCATCGCCTTTGACAAAGTGGTAACAGCAAGCGTCTTCGCCAGCCCAGGCACCCCTTCAAGAAGAACATGGCCGCGGCAAAGGAGGGCGATAACTATCTTCTCGAGCATCACCTGCCTGCCGACGATGGTTTTGCCTATCTCCCTGAAAAGGAGATCGACGAAGGCCGATTTCTCTTTTGCTTTTTCATTAATCGCACTGATATCGACGTTCAACGTTTTTCCTCCAGAATCAAACCGTTAAAAAGAAACCATTATATTGATGACGTACCGGGTAGACAAATCCCAATATTTCCGCCATATCCCGAGAAGTAAATACGATGCTGTGGGAATTCAGAAATCGAGCCCCTTCTGTGCCGGTATCCCCTTTTCAAACGGGTGTTTCACCGGCCTTATCTCCGATACCATATCGGCGCAGGAGACAAGCTCGGCGGGGGCGTCGCGCCCCGTAAGTATAAGATGCATGGCAGTCGGCTTTTTTTTAACCAGTTCCAATACATCGTCGATGCTGACCAGCCCCGCCCGGATGGCGTAAATAATCTCGTCGAGAACCACAACCCCAAAATCCCCTTCCAGCGCCTTCGCGGCTGTCTCCAGCCCCTTTTGCGCCGCGGCGACATGCTCCTCGCGCGGTTTCCCCTCCTGCCATGTAAAACCCTCGCCGACACGCACAACCTCAAGGAGCCCTTCAAAACGTTTTGCCGAGTGAAGCTCCCCCGTATCCATCGTCCCTTTAATGAACTGAATGACCTTGCATTTCATGCCGTGACCGAGGGCGCGGAAAACCGTCCCGAAAGCGGCGGAGGTTTTCCCCTTGCCATCACCGGTGAAGATCACCGTCAAACCCCTTATATCCTTTCCCATATGTTTCCTCCCCCTTTGATGCTCAAACAGAAAATTCCCTGGCATTCCTTGAGGCCAGAAGCCAGATAAAGAACGGCCCGCCAAGCATAGCCGTTATCACGCCGACCGGTATCTCGGCGGGAGCTATGACCGACCGGGCGACCGCATCGCAAACGGTAAGGAACGCTCCGCCAAACATAATGCTTGCGGGGGCCGTGAATCGAATGTCGGGCCCGGCGATAAGCCTTATGATGTGCGGCGCCATCAATCCTACGAAACCTATCGGTCCGCATACGGATACCACACCGCCGATCATCAGCGACGTTGCGAAGAAGAGTATCTTCCTTACCCGCCGGACATCCACCCCTCTGCTTATAGCGAGATCATCCCCCAGCGAAATGAGGTTTAGCTCCCTCGTATTCGCAAACACCACCCCCCACCCAATAATCACAAGTGGCGCCATCCCGGAGAGCTTGCCGTAGTCCACCGATTCAAGCGCTCCCATCAGCCACCTGATTATCCGGTATGAAGCGGTGAAATCCGACATGTACTGTATAAAGAGAATGAGGCTTGCAAAGAAGAAGCTGATAGCCACCCCGGCCAGTAGCATGCTCGTGGAGGAGAATCCCGGGCGAATGGTGGAGATGGAATAGACTATCATTATCGCCCCTATTGCTCCGGCGAAGGCAAAGAGGCTCGAACCGGAAATTCCGAGAATTGAAAAAGGTATTCCTAGATGAAAGAAGATGACAGCTCCAAGCGACGCCCCGCCCGATACGCCAAGAGTGAAAGGGGTTGCGAGCGGATTTCTGAACATCGTCTGAAACACCAGCCCCCCCGCCGCCAATGCTCCGCCGACAATGAAGCTACCGAGCACACGCGGGATGCGCATCTCCCAGAAGATATTCGCCTCGGAGCCGCTCCCAAGCGCATCGGCATAAGATATCGTCTTAATGCCGACCATCGGCGCTATGAGAAAGATCAATATGGAACCTAAAAATATCAGAAGAGTCTTTACCCTTCTCCCCCGGAACTCGTTGGCAAGCTGCAGTTCCGGCTGGTGCAGCGTCTCACCCTTTCCAATGCTCATGGAAGTATCACCTCCATGCCGGTAACGGGGTGCCTTCCGATAGTAAAATCCTTCTCATAGATACTGCTCAGCACCGAACCGGAAAGGAGACCGCCCGGTTCACCGATGTAGGTGAGCTTCCCCTCCTTTAAAGCAACCACCTTTGTAACGGGGGGGGATATCGCCATATTAAGATCGTGGGTGACTATGATCAGAGTCTTGCCGCTTCTGTTCACCTCCGAGAGCGTATGATGCACTTCATCGTGATGCTTCGGGTCCAGAAAAGTTGTCGGTTCATCCAGCAGTATGATCTCCGCTTCCTGGCACAAGGCCGCGGCAATGAAAACCTTTTGCCGTTCGCCGCCTGAGAGTGTGTTTATCCCCCTTGCGGCAAACTTTTCCGTACCGGTCTGTTTCAGCACCTCGTAGACCTTCTCCTTATCCTCTTTTTCAACAGCCGAAAACGAAGAGAGATACGGATACCGCCCCATCAAAACGAACTCATAGACCGTAAACGGCAGGTAGCGGCCATCCGACTGCGGAACGTAGCTGACGATCTTCGCGTACTCCTTCTGCTTCCTTGAATCTCGTTTTTTGCCAAGAATCGAAATGGAGCCTCTGCCGAAATCGGTGATCCTTCCGATGGATTTCAGGAGGGTCGTTTTCCCCGCTCCGTTTGGCCCGATAAGGGATACATACTCCCCCTGCTCCACGGAAAAACTGATATCGCGAAGGATGGATTTGCCGTTTATCTCAACGGAAAAACTGTCAATTTCTATGAAGGGGAAGGTCATGCGAGCGATTATTGCCTTTTTGCTTCACCATGACAAGAGGCGAGCAGATATGGCAGAAAAACCTCTATTTAAGAATTTTTGACATTATGATCTCGTTCCCCTTTTCGTTGAACTCCAACTTGTCCATATAGCTTGCAATGATGAAAAGACCACGCCCAAAAAAATCATCCGCGTTTGTTTTGCCCGATTTTACGATGGCCATTTTTTCCTTATGATTGAATCCGTTACCTTCGTCCCGAATGGTTATGTCAATCTGTTTTGCGCATCGACAGATTTCCAGAAAGACCTCTCTGCTTCCGTATTTCGAATCATTAACCCTCTCCCTGAACAGTTTTTCGTACTTCTCAAAACCGTCACCGTCGCCGTTATTCTTTAAATCCGAAGAGAGTTCCAGATTGCCATGCTCAATTGCGTTGCGCAGCGCTTCATGGATAGCCAGACTGTATTTTATGCTTTCTACCTTCCCCAGAACACTTTCCATATCGAACTGTTTTGAAAGAAAGTTCGCGGTGGACAGAAGATTATCCCCCTGCGTGAAAGTTTTCGTGTCGAGAAGGAGTTCATGCCTTTCAGCTATTCTGTACTTCAGGGCGAAATCCTGGATTTTCCTGCTCGTCGTCAATATCTGGATATTCTTCACCTGCTCTAGAAACTCGGTATTATTGAACGGTTTTACAATGAACGCGACCGCCCCAAGATTCAGAGCCTCCACCGCGTAATCAAAATCCTTATGCCCGGAAATGACAATCACAGGGACCTCAGAAAATCCCCCTTTAAGGGTCTTGAGAATTTGCAGGCCGTTAATGCCGGGCAACACTATGTCGCTGATGATCAGCGAATAGTCGCTGGTCTTCGCTTTCTGGAGCCCATCTTCTCCATTCGTGGATATATCAACTTCAAAACCCTCGATTTCCAGAAGGGTCCTTATCAAGTCGCAAATTATCGGTTCGTCTTCTATAACCAGAACTTTCATATACCCACCTTTCCCATGTGAGAGGTAACGAACGTTTGTAGCCAACTAGTCGGCTACATGATACGATGAATGAATATTTGCGGGTATGATATAACAAATATTTCAAAATGTACCGGGAAAAATGGAGTTGTTTAAAAAATTCAACCTTAGCGGAAAGATCATCGCCGTTTCCATAATGGCCTCTCTCGCGGTACTTTCCATCGGATTTTCCGTCATCGTCGATCGCGAAGAGATGAATATGATGATGATGGTAAAGGAACATTCCGAGATAATTTCCGCCTCGATTCGGGAGAACGTCAGGAACAACTATTCGAACATCGAATCAAACCTGGACTATCTGCAATCCTACGCCGAATCGCTTTCAGAGCGTAAAGATGTGATCCATCTGGAACTTCTGGACCATGACGCCATCGTGATTGCGCATACGGACAGGAAGATGATCGGGGAAGTCGCCACGCAAGAACACATGTCATATGTCAAGAAAGTATTAAAAAACGGGAATATTGTAGAACATGCCGATAAAAAAGAGGGTACCTTTACAATCTTCGCCCCTGTCTCACATGCAGGGAAAAATCAGGAAAACCGGATAGTCGGCGTCATCGAGCTTGTCATGAGGCTTCATGACGACATTCCAGCTATCAGGAAAACCGTGCGGGAGATCATCTCTATTGCGAACATAAACATGGCGAGACTCTTTTTCGACATGGAGGCGGGAGTTGAAAATCTCCAAAACACATCGGAAAGCCTCGCGCTTGTAAAGGATGTTATCCATCTTGAGCTGATCGATAAAAATCTGAATATCATCGCACATACACAGGCAGACAGGGTAGGAAAGAAACCTTTGAAAAGACATCTTTTATCCATAGAAAAGGTGTTTGAAACCGGGATCGAGCAGACAGACATGGATACTAAACTCCAGCAGTACACCCGGTTTATTCCAATCGCGAAGAACAAGGAGGATGAGATCGCAATCGTCGCAGAGCTTGTCATGGACATGAGGCACGCTTTGCATGGGATTTCCGAAATGCGGCTGAGCATGATCACAACCGCCGGGATAATGGCTCTTATCATCATTATCACACTCACGCTATTCCTCGGGCGCATCGTAATTCTGCCGGTACACAGGCTTACGAACGCGGCAGAATCGGTATCGGAAGGGAATTTGGATGTAAACGTCAAAGTCGACTCACAGGATGAACTAGGCATCCTGGCGGAATCATTCAACAGGATGACACTCGACCTTAAGGTCTACCGGGAAAAACTGGAAAGCGCGAAGGATTCCGCCGAAGAGGCCAACCGGCTGAAATCGCTTTTCATCGCGAACGTGAACCACGAAATAGGAAGCCCTCTCCAAAGCATTCTCGGCCTTAGCCAGCTTATCAAGGAGGGGATGTGCAACGACAAGGAAGAGGAGATGAAATTCATAAACGATATCGTCGTCTCTGCGTTCCACCTGCAGGGGCTGATGAAAGGGCTTCTCAGCCTTAGCATTATCGAAACAGGGAAACGCCCCGCAAACATCAACATATACCGGATAGGCGAAATTCTCGACAGGGTTCGCCAGATCACATGGATGCAGGCGAAGGAGAAAAACCTGGAATTGATCATTAAATATGAGGACTCCGAAAAAAATCCGGCTGTGTATTGCGATTCCATACACCTGCAGGAAGCGCTGGTGAATTTCGTTTCCAACGCTATCAAATTCACCGACAAAGGCTCCATTACAATCAGGATCGAATGCCTGAGGCACGAAGGGAAAATGCACATCGATATAACCGACACCGGCATCGGAATCGAGGAGAAATATTTAAATGATATCTTCGAGCCGTTTATGCAGGCATCGGGCGAGAAAAAACGGGGGGGCGCAGGCCTCGGCCTTTCCATCGCGAAAGAACTTGTCACCGGGATGGGGGGAAGCGTCTCCGTTCATAGCGACGGACTTGGAAAAGGGACGACGTTCAGGATAGTTCTCTCTCTCCCCGAAGAGTAGCGCCCCGAACCGGAAAAAAAGGGAAATACCGCCTGAAGTTAGCTGAAGAAAAGACTACCGCAACCGGCGGATAAGCGAGATCTCGGTCCCTTGTTCATTATATTGAACCTCATCCATGTAAGACTCGATCAACAATAATCCCCTGCCGCTCAATTCCAGCGGATCCACGTCTCCGCTCCTTTCGCGGGCCAATACTTTTGTAAAATCAAAACCTTTCCCTTCATCCCTGATTTTTATGGCCACTTGGTTGGGTTCCCTGTCTATGTGGATATGAACTTTTTTTGACGAGTACTTCGGATCGTTGGAGCGCTGCTTCAGCAGTTTGTCGTAGGCATCGCCGAAGTCATTTTCCCCTGTATCCAGTTTCGACACGGACGACAACTCCATGTTTCCATGCTCAACGGAGTTCCTTAACGCTTCGTGAATGGCAAGCCCGTACTTCATCTTTTTCGACGGCGGAACCGGCACATCACCGGATGTAAACCTGTCCGTAAGATATGCGGTAGTGAGCACGAAGTTGTCACTCCGCATCAATGTGCCTGTTTCAAAGGTCATGACCTGATTTTCCTGCACAAGATGGGAAAGAGCGAAATCCCTGCCGCGTTTGCTTGAGGAGAGGATCCTTATCTGCTCTACCTGTTTTCTGAGATCGTAATTGGTAAACGGCTTCACCAGAAACCCGACAGCCCCGGCGTTCAGGGCCGATGGAACCATGCTCAGATCTGAATGTGAAATGATTATCATCGCCAAAACGCCGCTGTTTACGCTTTTGGCGCGAGTGATAAATTCCAGCGCGGTCATGTCAGCGAGATGTGATTCGCAAATTACAAGAAGAACAGATTTGTCCCGTATTTTCTCAAGCGCTTCCCCGCCTGAAAAGACAATACTGCTGTTGCATTGCTCTCTTTCCAGCAGGGAAGATAATAGCTCTGCCTCCCCGACATCCTTTGTAATCACCACCCCTTTCATAGGATGAATTATACAGAAGTTCGTTTTTTGGACATTTTATATATTTTCGGGGGAAAAATTGGTAGTTCAGGAATAAAAAATATATTATAGGCCGAAAGCATGAAGATACAAAAGGACAACCACTCCAATAACCTGACCGATATAGAGATATCTAACCCCCATGTGAACTATCGAGAACCTCTTCCGCATGGGATCCCCTTCGGCAGGCAGATCAAAACTCCCGATCTTGTCGCGCATTTTGTTCAGCCGTTTCGATACTATCCTGCCGACAATGTACAAATGAAGTACCACTACATAAACAGCCCATTCGAAATACTGATATGAATAGTTCAGTTTGCTTTTGAGAAAAAATACCAAGAGCATGGATAAAACCACACCTCTTATCAGAAAATCCTGCCTGCGGAGAATCTGTGTCGTAAGCCCGGACGCCTCGGTGCGCGATTCCACCTTGCTGAAAATGAGCGGAATGGCAAGCATTCCAATTCCTACCAGGCTGCCGCCCCATATCATCAGGAGTGTCGTGTAGACAAAATCTATGTGCGCTTCGTACTGATTGAAATCTATTCCCTCAAACATTTGAACAATATTTCATCTATGGCTTTTAAACTCAAATCTTTTTTTGCATCTATGCCCGGGATGTTAATAAAACAACAACAAATACCGCGCTATCCGGCCTGCCCCCCAGGAGCCGATTTCAGACCGAGGTTGACTAAAGGCTCCGGTTTGGAATACCATTTTGCTCTTATAAAAATTTTGGTTACTTTTAACCGGAGAAAATGTAATGACCGACCCCTATTTTCAGAAGATGTTCGCCGAGAGGATCGGCGGCGAGAAGTTTGGCAAAGATACCACGATTTACAAGTTTGAGAAGATAAAACGAGCAAAACGCGCCGCCCTGAAGGCGAATCCCGATCTTGAGATGATCGACATGGGCGTAGGGGAGCCGGACTGGATGGCCGACCCGATGGTCGTTAAAACCCTTTCCGTGGAAGCCGCAAAGCCGGAAAACCGATGGTATACCGACAACGGAATATCGGAATTCAAGGTCGCCGCCGCAAAGTACATGGAGACGGAGTACGGAGTAAAAGGGCTCGACCCGGAAAAGCAGATAAACCACTCTATCGGTAGCAAACCGGCGCTTGCTTTAATTCCGAGCATATTCATCAATCCCGGCGACGTGACAATAATGACCGTCCCCGGATACCCTGTAATGGGAACGCATACGCAGTACCTGGGTGGCGAGGTCTACAATATAGAATTGAAAAGAGAGAACGGTTTCATCGCCGACCTTGATTCAATCCCCGCCGACGTACTCAAGAGGGCAAAGCTCCTCTACCTGAACTATCCGAACAACCCGACAGGGGCGACAGCGACCCCTGAATTCTTCAAAAAGGCCGTCGATTTCGCGAAAGCGAACAGACTTGTGGTTATACATGACGCCGCATACGCGGCACTGACGTACGGGACAAAACCGCTTTCTTTCCTCAGCGTTCCGGGAGCTATGGACGTTTGTATAGAGCTTCATTCCCTCTCAAAGGCGTTCAACATGACAGGATGGCGAATGGCGTTCGCCGTTGGTAATCCAACGCTCATCTCAGCGTTTGCCAACGTGAAGGATAATATCGATTCCGGCCAGTTCGCCGCTATTCAGAAAGCGGGTATCACCGCGCTTGAGAATCCCGATATCACAAGAAAGACTGTTGCCAAGTACGAAAGACGGCTGAAGATGATGGTCGAAGTGTTGCGGAATGCCGGATTCGACGCGAAAATGCCAGGGGGCACTTTTTACCTCTTCGTCCCCGCTCCAAAAGGGGCGAAAGGGGTAAAGTTCAATAACGCTGAAGACGCGAGCCAATTCCTCATAAAGGAAAAACATATCTCCACCGTGCCGGAAAACCTCGGAGGGGGCTACCTCCGTTTCGGGGCCACCTTCGTGGCGGCAGACGAAAATGAAGAAAAAAGGGTTCTGCAAGTAATGGGGGAGAGATTGAAAGAGGTAGGTTTTGAATTCTAAGAACGAAATTCAAAACGGCGTTGCCAAAACGGTGGCTGATAAAAGTTCCGGTTCATGGGTGGCGGCGCACCTGTCGATAGGTTCCAACCTGGGCGATTCCAGATCCTGCATTGAATCCGCCCTGCAGATCCTAAAGGAACACGACAGCATCAAGATCACAAGCGTTTCCGACTATTTCAAAACTGAACCGGTAGACATGCACGACGGGGGGAATTTCATAAATTGCGCCGTCGGAATCGAGACAAACCTCAGTCCCCTGGAGCTTCTTGACTCCCTGGAAGAGATAGAGCACCTTCTAGGCAGAAAAACAAAAAGGGACAACAAGCCGAGGACTATCGACATTGATATCATCTACTACGGCGGGATGGTGGTTGTCTTTCCAAGATTGCAGGTTCCGCATCCCAAAATGGCGCAGAGAAGGTTTGTCCTCGAGCCTCTAGCCCAGATAGCGCCGGATATAAAACACCCGACACTCCACCAAACACCCGCGGAACTCGTCATGGCCGTATCGAACCATACAGGCCATTGCTGGAAGATTGAAAACACCGGCGTATAAGTACATCGTTGTGGAAGGGCCGATCGGGGTCGGCAAAACCACTCTCGCCGCGAAACTTGCGGAGCACTACAAGGCAGAAATCCTCCATGAGCAGGTGGAGGAAAATCCCTTTCTTTCCCGTTTTTATCTCGATATGGAAAAATTCGCCTTCAGCGCGCAGATGTTTTTCCTCATGTCGCGATATCAGCAGCTTAAAAAATCGAATCAAATCGATCTTTTCAGCAGTTGCGTCGTGGCGGACTACATGCTTGAAAAGGATTTCATCTTCGCGGAGCTGAACTTGAATAAGGACGAATTTAATTTATATAATGATGTATACAGGATGTTGCAGGGCCATGTGGCGAAACCGGATCTTGTGATATTTTTGTCAGCAGAAACGGAAACGCTGATAAAAAGGATCAGGAAGAGAGGAAGGAGTTTCGAAAAAGCGATACCGGAAAAATATATCGAGGAGGTCAACGAGGCCTACCACCGGTTTTTTTTCCAGTACGGTTCGGGACCGATGCTTCAGGTAAACAGCAACAAAATGGATTTCGTGAATAACGAGGAGGATTTTTCGAAACTGATTGAAAAACTCTCAACCCGGATTAGGGGGAAAGAGTATTTTAATCCGCTTGGATCAGTTTGACTGACCGGGACGGAATATAAACGATTTTTTCGCTATTCGACCGTCGGCGCAAAAAACGCTGGCGGCCCGCCGTTTCTATTTCCCGTCCAGTCGATGTTCCAAACGGAAATGTAATAAACCGACAACATGAGGAACAGGACAATGGACAAGGTAACCGCCGTTTCACTGATCGAACAGAAAAAAGAGGGGCGAAAGATAACCGCCCTTACAGCCTACGACGCGCCGTTCGCCAAATTGATGGATGAAGCAGGCATCGACGTTATCCTGGTAGGCGATTCGGTAGGCATGACGGTGCTCGGCAGGGAAGATACTCTCTCCGTGACCATGGAGGAGATGATCCATCATACAAGGGCCGTTTCCAGCGTGGTGAAACGCGCCATGGTGGTAGCCGATATGCCATTTATGTCGTTTCAGGTCTCGCCGCAAAAAGCTCTTGAAAACGCCGGTCGGCTCATCAAGGAGGGGCGCGCGCACGGGGTGAAACTTGAAGGGGGGAAGATCATGGCGGATACCATCCGCGCAATTGTGAACGCCGGGATCCCCGTGATGGGGCACGTAGGCCTAACCCCGCAATCGGTACACCAGCTCGGCGGCTACAAGGTGCAGGGAAAGAAATTCGATTCCGCCCGCCAGATACTCGCCGATTCAAGGGGAGTCGAAAAGGCGGGAGCCTTCTCGATAGTGCTCGAGGCGATCCCGGCAGACCTGGCGCAGGCCGTAACCGAAGAGCTTCATATCCCTACCGTCGGAATCGGCGCGGGGCCTCACTGCGACGGACAGATACTTGTGATGCAGGATATGCTCGGCCTCTCGGAGAGAAAGGCAAAATTCGTGAAAGAGTTTGTGAACATACGCAAAATTGCTCGCGACGCGTTTACCGCCTACGTAGACGAAGTGCGCGGCTCCGCTTTTCCGTCGGAAGAGCACTCCTATAAACCGTCAAAAACAAAACTGAAAGTGGTCGGCGATGAGGAGAAAAAGAGAGGGTAGGGCGCGCCCGTGATTCAGGTGAAGAGAGAAACAATTTCATTGACCTCAAACGGAAGACTGAACAGTTATTTCAAATATAGATTTGCAAAAAAAAGGGAGGGACTTTCGTCTCCTCCCTGAAAATGCGATTAAAGAATTCAGGTTTGAAGACTAGTCGTCGTCTACCTCGTCATCTTCCTCGTCATCTTCTCCGCCATCGCTGGTGTTGGTATCAGTGGTCGTTATAGTACTTGTGTCTGTCGTGGTACCGGTACCAGTATCGGTCGTAGTACCTGTATCTGTAGTGGAGCCAGTGTCGGTCGCTCCGGCAGAAACAAGTTTAATAAACGGCCCTTTTGCATCGGTCACGGCCAATTCCGCCGAAGCATCGCTTATCCCTACCCATAGCCCATCAGCTTCAACCGAAGCATAAACAAATGCCTGGATGGTTGCGTTTCCGATAGTGGCGCTGATGCTGTATGTGTTGGGGGAGGTCGCAACTGCTTCAACGAGCTGATAATCCCCGCCATACACTACGGTAGGGACGCTCAGGTCGATAGTTACAGAAGTAGCTGAAATTATCAAGGTGTCTGTCCCGGAACCGGTATCCATCGTCCAGGTCCCTTGCAATTCCGAAGGGAACGAAACGGAAGATCCGGTATTATCGTCTGGCGTCGAACCGCAAGAAATAAACAACGGCAAGGCAACTACCAGCGAAGCCTTTGCCAAAAATCTAAGAACCTTTTTCATCCTGGGTGCTCCTTTTTCATGTAAAACACACATATTCATATAACCTTTTTATGTTAGCACATTATCCTTATTTCAAAAAAATCACAGCGCCCTGATAAATGCGCTCACCCCTTCATTGTATTTTATCCATAGGGAATCAATTATGACCTATGTCAATCTTGCATATTTTTAAAGTTCGATACTTCAACTTTTTGAATTCGTTATCCCGATTCTGCCAACAGAAAGTGATCTCGGGCATAACTTTAATTTCGCTATAAACAGCGGAGATTGCCGAATGCGCCCCTTGGATATTAAATCTGCTAAAATTCGTCGTATTTTTTAGCATTCCCCTTTGCCTTGTCAACCGGGTACTTCTTCCCGTTCGCCGCGATCTTCTCTTCCACTGCGCGGCCGACGTCGACGCCAAGCTTATCAGCAAGCCGGATGGCGTAGATGATCACGTCTGCCAGTTCCTCTTTCGCGGCGGCGAGCGCCTTTTGGTCGGGATTGCGCGACTCCTCCTCGGTGAGCCACTGGAAAACCTCGAGCAGTTCCCCCGCCTCGGCGGAAAGCGCCATCGCCAGGTTCTTCGGTGAATGAAACTTCTCCCAGTCCCTCGCCTCGGCAAATTCCTTGAGTCGTCCCCTTATCGCCTCTATATCCATCTCCCTAGATCACCTCGTTGAAAAAGAGAACAAGCAGGATAGTTCCGGCAAAATAGAACAGCAATATTAACGTAAGAAGATATCTTATCCACTTCGCCGGATCCCTTTTGAACACGATAAGCGCCGCCGCTGAAACCAGAATTATCTCTATCGCCGCCC
>Ga0224496_10000130_pt1 | contig 54993 bp, 54 predicted proteins | sample SF_Jul11_sed_USG_2_FD_168127 | JGI IMG/M metagenome (GOLD analysis project Ga0224496, IMG submission 168127) | Sediment microbial communities from San Francisco Bay, California, United States - SF_Jul11_sed_USGS_8_1 | ecosystem: Environmental > Aquatic > Marine > Sediment | place: USA...
TGGCGGAAGTTGAAGAAATATAGCATGGAGTAGATTGGTTGGCTCGGCTAGTGCTGATTATCCATGGAGGGATGCATCGTCTGGCGGGAGTTGATGTTTTTTGCGCTTGCTGTCTGCGGGGTCCATGAATAAGTCTTTTAGGTGTAAACCTATTTTAGGACGACACGCACATATAAAAAAAGCCACCCCGCTTTCCGCGGGGTGGCTTTTTTTCTCATGCTACAGCAGATCTACGATTAATGTCCTACTGCCAAGAGGCCGCTGGCCGCCAGGATCAGGATAACGGCGGTTGCCATGCAGATCAGGCCCATGGCCTTGTCGTTGCGGGCGAACAGGCCTGGTACGATGGCGATGTAGCAGACGATGGTTACCCCCGAGAGAATGGCCACCGGCAGGAAGTTTAGAAAATCGCCTTTGCCAAGATGATGCAACCAGGCCCAACCGGTGGGGGCATGGTCCATATGCATGAAGTTATGGTTGATGGCGGCCAGGTAGTCGCCGACCGGCATGCTCCAGTAGGCGGCAATCTGGTCCAGGGGAACCACCGGTTTCATGATACCGAAGACATAAAGGCCAAAGGTGATAAACATCAGGCCCAGGCCGATCAGCATCCCTTTTTCCAGGATGTTGGCGTATAAAAGTTGTTCTTGGGTTGCTTCTTTGGTGATTTCACTCATGATATATGATCTCCTTCAACTGATAGACTTATAGAACGCCCATGGCGGTGAGGGCTTTGTGTGTTGCCTTCAGACCGGCAAAGAGCAGGATGCCGATGACCATCCAACGGATAAAGGTCGGTTTGGCAACCTTCAGCAGCCTAACGCCGATAAAGGAGCCGAGCATGATGCCGATCAGGGACGGTACGACCATCATCGGGATAACGCAACCTTTATTAACATAGATCCAGGCCGCCGAGGTATCGGTGATGGAGAGCAGGAACTTGGAGGTGGCTACCGAGATTTTCAGCGGCGCGCCCATCATCAGGTTAAGCACCGGGACGTTGGCCCAGCCGGCGCCGAGACCGAACATGCCGGCCATGAAGCCGATGATGACAAAGGTGGCCAGACCGAGCGGGGTGCGATGGACTTTCCAGTTGATGTCCTGTTTCATGGTGGGTTCATGGTAGATGCCGCAGATCCGCAGGGCGGAGGAAAGGCTGTCGGCGGCCGGGACATCGGGAATAGTGGATTTCTTAGCAGAGAGCATGATGGCCACGATACCGAGAATGGTGATACCCAAGGAGAGCTGGACGATATGGGTGGGCAGGGCCAGGCCGACCATGGCGCCGACAATGGCCATGGTGGAGGCGATCAGGGCCACCGGCAGGGCCAGGCGCAGGCTGGCCAGATTGGCTTTCAAGAGACCGGGGCCGGCAGCCAGGGCACCGCAGAGGGCGACCAGCAGGCCGGTGCCGCGGACAAAATCGAGATGGAACGGGAAGAAACCACTGATAATCGGAACGAACAGTACGCCGCCGCCAACGCCGCCGAGGACGGCGATGATACCCATAACAAAGGTCACCACCAGTAGAATCAAGGGCCATTTCCACCAGCCTTCCCCATCAATTATCGGCACCATCGGTACTTCGGCCGCAACCTCGCTGGCCAAAGCCCAGGCAGGATTCAGCATCACCGCGCACATCAGGGATGCAAAAAACAGCCCTGCTCTTTCCTTAACTCTTTTCAACATTATGTTTCCTCCTCAATCCCAAATGAATTAAATAAATATTATGATAATTATAAAAAAACGACAGCCGCGAACTGGCGGCCACCCAAAGTTTCGTCGTCGATTAAGCCTGGTATCAGGCTTGAGGTTCGGCGTCACGAAAACAGTAGTTGATGCTATGCTTAATGCTACTGTCGTGGGGTGTCAAGGAAAAACTGTTTATTTATGAAACATCGCTGTTGCGTTATGTAGCATCGGTGGGTTAGCTTATGTTTTTGTCTAAGAATATTAAGCTATTATACAACAAGTTATCGGAGAGAAGGAATGACTTTTGTCATTGAAGAAGTTTTGCCGGTTTTGGCGGATGAGGTGAAGACCTATCAGGTACCGGTGGTCGATCTCATTGCGGTGCAGACCAAAGATCCCTATAAAATTTTGGTGGCGACTATCCTCTCGGCCCGGACTAAGGATGAAGTCACGGCCAAGGCCGCGGAGCGATTGTTCAAGCAAGTCCCGGACCTTGAGAGCCTGGCCGCGGTAAGCGAGGAAGAACTGAGAAAGCTGATTTATCCGGTGGGTTTCTTTAAGAATAAGGCTTCTTATCTGGCCAAGCTGCCCGGGGCGCTTATGGCAAAATTCGGCGGGATCATTCCCGACGAGGTCGATAAGTTGACCGAGTTGCCCGGCGTCGGCCGCAAGACCGCCAACCTGGTGGTGGCGGTGGCCTTCGGTAAGCCGGCCATCTGCGTGGACACCCATGTTCACCGGATCATGAATATCTGGGGCTATGTGCAAACCAAAACGCCCCTGGAAACCGAGATGGCTTTGCGTAAAAAATTGCCAGAGCAGTACTGGCTTACGGTCAACTCCATTCTGGTCGCCTTTGGCCAGGGCACCTGCAAGTCGGTCCGGCCCCATTGCGATCGTTGCCTCATCGCCAACCAATGCCGGAAATTGGGGGTCACCCCCCGTAACCTGCCCGGATCGGCGACAAAGAAGGGGGCGGACAAAACCATAAAAATGGTGTCCTGGAACGTTAACGGTCTGCGCGCCCTTGAGAAAAAAGGTTTTGTCGAGGTGGTCGCCGAGCTGGATGCCGATATCATCGCCCTGCAGGAGATCAAGGCCCAGCCCGAGCAGCTTTCCGACCAGCTCAAGAATATCCCCGGCTATCGCGCTTATTGGTTTGCCGCTGAAAAAAAAGGCTATTCCGGGGTTGGGGTATACAGCCGGGAGGAGCCGCTGGCGGTGATCTACGGCATTGATCATAAGGAGCATGACTATGAAGGGAGGGTGCTCACCCTGGAGTATGGTGATTTTTATCTGGTGAACGTCTACTTTCCCAATGCCCGGCACGAGCTGCTCCGGCTGGATTACAAGCTTGCCTTCAACCGCGATCTGCACAATTTTCTGGACACTCTGGCCCTGAAGAAATCCGTGGTGGTTTGCGGCGATTTCAATGTGGCTCATAAGGAAATCGACCTCACCAATCCCAAGCAGAACGAGAAAAATCCAGGCTTTGCCCCTGAGGAACGGGCCTGGATGGATGAGTTCATCGCGGCCGGTTATATTGATACCTTCCGGTTGTTCAATCAGCAGCCCGGCCAATACACCTGGTGGAGCTATCGTTTTAATGCCAGGGCTCGGAATATCGGCTGGCGGATCGATTATTTCTGCGTGGACGCCAAGAGCGAAAAGCGGGTGGCGGGAGCGGAGATTCTGGCCGATATCGCCGGTTCTGATCATTGTCCGGTGGTATTGACTTTTCGCTAAGCAATGCAGGGTTGATCGGGGAATAAAAAAAGGGCTCGTTCCTCCGGTTGAGGAACGAGCCCTTTTGGTTTTTAAGGCAACAGCGTGTTACTTGTTCAGGTCATGGGCGATGCCATGGCACTGACCGCACTGCGGGAACTTCTCATGCATTGCCGGCGGATGCGGATTTTCACCGTGACAATCCTGGCAGCGCGGGATGGTTTTGTGTTTGTCCTGATGACACTTGGCGCACTCAAACTTGCCGTGTTTGAACTTGCTGGCCTTAAGGGTGGAATATACGTCATCATGACAGGCCGCACAGTACTCGGAAGGAGTCTCTGCCGGGTAGGTGACTTCAAGCGGCATATGCGGCTTGTGGCAGGTGAGGCAGACCTTCATGTCCATTCCCTCTTTATGGGGGGAGTGACAGTGGAGACAATCCGGGATAAAGGGATGGCGCTCACGATGACAGGTCGAACAGGCTACCCGGGTATGGGAGCTCTCGTATTGCTGGAGCTGGGCCATCTGGTCGGTATGACAGGTGAGACAAGGCTCGGTCAGATCTTTGTCAATGGAGATAACCTTGGGGGTATGCGGGTTGTTATGGCAGTTGAGGCAGCCGGTAAGGTCAAAGTGAGCGGTGCCTTCATGACATTTGTTGCACTGGGGAATGTTGTTCGGCGATGAGGGCCGATGGGCCTCATGGCAGTCAACACAGCTGATTTCGGTCTTATGGGATAAACCGTTGCTGGCAATATCCTTCGGTTGTTTGTCATGGCATTTGATACAGTCGGTGGGCAGCAGGCCCTCCGCCAGTGCGTTCCCTGCAAAAATCGTCGCCGCCATCAAGAGGCCGACGCCGAGCAGGCAGGCAAATCTGTTTAATCTTTTTGTTGTCATGGTTAGTCCTTTGTTAAAAAAAAATGAAAATTATTAAGTGGTTGCCCCGAATAATCCCCAGCCCGTTACCGATAAGGCATATGTTAGATTATCCTTAAAAATGGGGTCACCATAGCATAAGTTTCTTATTGTGTTCAATAGAAAATCGGTGATGCTATTTTCAGCAATGGGGCTTATTTCCCCTGGGTTGGGATTGGGGCCGGGGCAAAACTCGGGCCGGGGTTACAACGCGCGAAGTATTTTCAGGTTTTCCATGTCCTCGGTCAGATCTTTGTCCTTGGGGGTTTCCAGGACCATAGGGTGATTGCGGAATTCGGGGTTGTTGAGCAGGAGCCGAAAGCCCTCGATGCCGATTTGCCCTTGGCCGATATGGGTATGGCGGTCTACCCTGCTCCCCAGTTCCTTGATGGAATCGTTGAGGTGAAAGAATTTAAGTCGGTCAATCCCGATGATTTTATCAAAATCAGCAAAGATTTTTTTTTGGGCCTTGGCGGTTCTGAGGTCATAGCCCGCGGCAAAGACATGGCAGGTGTCAAGGCAGACCCCCAGCCGGTGCGGGCTGGCCGTGGCGCCGATGATGGCGGCCAATTCTTCAAACTTGGCGCCCAGGCTGGTGCCCTGGCCGGCCGTGGTTTCAAGGAGCACCATGACCTCGGTCGCGGTGGCCGCTTTGGTAAAAACCAAGTCCAGGTTCCGGCTAAAGCGGGCCAGGCCCGCCTCCACTCCATCGCCCAGATGGGCGCCGGGATGCATAACCAGATAAGGGATGCGCAGGGCAGCGCAGCGCAAAAGTTCGTCGGCCAGGGCGTCTATTGATTTTTGCGCCGTTTCCTTGTTGGGGCTGGCCAGGTTGATCAGGTAGGAATCATGGGCGGCCACCTCGATTTGGCCCGCCGCCTGCCAGGCCTCGGCAAAAAGCAGTGCTTCTTGGGCGGTGATCGGGGCGGCCCGCCATTGGCGCTGGTTGCGGGTGAAGATCTGCAGGGCCTGGCCCTGGACCTGGCGTATCTGGGCAAAGGCCAGGTGCAGGCCGCCGGCCACCGACATGTGCGCGCCCAGTAACGCCATCTCAGCGCTCTTCTTTGGGGCAGGCGGCGGCCACCAGGTTGAGGTATTTTGTTTCGCTGACCCGCAGTCGCTCCGACAGGGTGGTTGCCAGGTTGCGGTAGAGTTTGAGGCAGAGCTTGGGGTTGGTATGGCGCAGCACGGTTTCGTTCAGGGCCAGCACCACGGTATCCTTGAGGGCGACCACCGAGGCCGAGCGCGGCATCCGGTCGATCATCGACATCTCGCCGACGCAGCTGCCTTCGCCCAGGGTTTCAATTTCCACCCTTTTGCCGTTGGTTTCGGTCATGATGATCACCGAGCCCGCGATAATCATATACATTTTGGTTCCCGAACTGCCCTCGCGAATTATGCGCTCTCCCTTGGCGAACTGTTCCTTGGTGGAAAGCCGGAAAATTTCAAAGAGTTCTTCGTTACTGAAATCGGCGAAAAAAATGTATTTTTGCCGGAGCCGGTCGACGATTTTTTCCTTATCAAATGAAAAGGTCGATTTTTTTCCTTCTTTTTGGGCCTCAAGCGCATTGAGGTAAAGTTCAAGGGTGTCGCCGAGTTCCTCGGCGGTCTGGAATCTTTTGCCGCGGTTCTTGACCAGGGTGCGCATGATGATGCTGTTGAGTTTTTCGTCCAATCCCGCCGCTTCGGTGAGCGGTTTAGGCTTATTGTTCAAGACCGCCTGGAGTCGGGCGTCGAGATCCTTGCCCTGGAATGGCTTTTGGCCGCTGAGCCATTCGTAGGCCAGGACTCCCAGGGAAAATATATCGGAGCGCCGGTCCAGGCGTTCGCCCTCGATCTGTTCCGGCGACATGTAAAGGGGGGTGCCGGGGATGAGGCCGGTTTCGTCGACGGTTTCTTCCCGCTGACCAAAGGAGGAGATATCCATCACACTGGCAATGCCGAAGTCGGTGATTTTCGGTAAGCGGTTTTTGTTCAAAATCATGATGTTGGCCGGCTTGATGTCCCGGTGGAGTACGCCGCGCTGGTGGGCATAATGCAGAGCCCGGGCCACCATGGCAATCAGGGATATTTTTTCCTGGAGGGGAAAGGGGGTTTTATCTCTGATCAGCTCCTTGATATTTTTGCCGTCGATGAATTCCATTACAATAAAGGGGGATTGCTCTTCAATCCCCATGTCGTAAACCGCGGTGATGTGGCTGTGGTTGAGGTTGCCGACAATCCTGGCCTCGTGGAAAAAGGACTCCATGGCCTTTTTGCGGGCCGCCCCTTTTTTGTTGCGGTCGAGCCGCATGCATTTGATCGCCACCTTGCGATGAATAAGCTTGTCCTGGGCCAGGTACACTTCGCCCATGGCGCCTTGGCCTATTTTGCCGAGAACCTGGTAGCGGCCGATGGTTTTTGGTGTTTCCGCGGTCATCTTCGTGTCTCAATCTGGCTCGGCAATTCTAGCTTTCCCTGGTCTCTGTTGCTTTGCCCAGGGCGCATTCTTTCAGGAAAGGGATATCGCTTTCCCGGTGGGTGGTTTCGAGTAATCGTTTGGGGCTGTAAAGGAAATCCTCCCCTCTTCTCTTCGGATCGAAAAAATCCCGGTTAAATGAGCCGATCAGGTTGAGATGCTCCCAGCGGGTCAGATAATATTGGATCAGGGTGGAAAGTTTTGTGTAAATAGTGGCTTCCGGCTTGGGGTCGACAAAACTTGAGGCCATAAGTTTTGCCGCCGACAGGGTTTGGGTTTGATAAAAACTTTTCATAAATAGCAGCTCCGCCGGCATCCGGGCATCGATGCCGATCCTGGTGAAAATCCGAAGCAGCCGCGAGAGAATGCTCATCCCGAATTTGGCCAGGGGATAAGGGATGTAAATCTCCTTGGGCACCTTGAGTTCAAGGTATGATTTGATGGTTAAAATCAGCTCGCTCAGCTTCACCGGGTGGGGGTCGACGAAATGATAGGTTTGCCCGGAAAACTCTTGCCGGTGCTCAAGGGCGTGGTGAATAAAGAAGGGCAGTTTTTGCGAGTTTGAGTAGGAGTGGCTGGCCTCTTTGTTGGTGAGCAGCACGGGCATCGCCTGGTCGGCAATGGAAAAGAACAAGCGGTGAAAGCCCTGAATCTTGTGGTCATGGGTGCCGTAGACCACGGCCAGCCGGATGGTGGTGTAGTCAAGCCCTTTGCTCTGATGCAGATGTTCAAGGGTCAGCTCGGCCATCAGTTTTGATTTGGTGTAGTTGGGCAGATCATGGGTCAGGTCAACCCGTTGTTCTTCGGTGAGATTTTCCCCCAGGGGCAAGACCGCCGCCGAACTGATATGGATATAGGGGATGCCGAGTTCAAGGGCGGCTTTGGCCAGGTAAACCGTGCCCAGATAGTTGACTTCGTAAGAGAGTTGCGGGTCGCTGTCAATGGAGGCTATGGCGCAGTTGATAATAAAGGCGGGTTTGATTTTTTCAAAATAACGCCTGATATCATCCGGTTCCCTCAGGCTCAGTCTTTTGCTGTTGGGGGCCAGGATATCGACCTCGTGGTCGGTTTTGGTTTTGAAATAATGCATCAGGGTGCCGCCGATCAGGCCGGAGCCGCCGATGAGAATTCCCAGTTTTTTGGAAGAGGTCGTTGGAGTTGATTCTGTCATGCCGTTTGGGTTAAAAGAATGGTCTTGGGCCTATGGCGGCCCACTTTTTTTTAAGTGACAAGCATAAAAAGACACAGTACTTAGATCAAGAGTAACAGGCAGGGGCAAAGCCCGTCAACAATTAGACCGTATGCTCGAGTAATTTTTGAAAAAGCCTTATTGCTGACGGCATCGCGCCTGATTGAAGGGGGCGATACTTCCAAGTGCCTGTATCGTATCGCCCAAGGTGGTGGTTGCTTTTTCAACGTCTGCACTTACCTTTATGCCAACACATGGTCGAAGGTTTCATTCTGTTTGCCGGCCAAGCAGTGGTTCCGGCAATTATTGCGAGTTTGTCAAGTTATGCCAGGGTATAAAAGAAAGGATGTGCCGGAGTTGTTGAGGTCCGTGGAAAACGGGAGCACGGCCCCGGTTTATCTCGTCTTCGGTGAGCGCTATCTCTGTCTGGATGTGGCCAATGAGTTGGTTTTGCGACTGTTGCCGAATGAGGCGCAACGGGCGACCGGCCTAAAAAATGTCGATGGCGACCAGGAAGATGTGGGCGCCACCGTCAACCTGCTCAAGACCTATAGCCTGTTCGGCGGGCGGCAGGTGATCCGGGTCGTTGATTCCAGAATTCTTTTTTCCAAGGTGGTGGCCAGGGATTTGTGGGAGAAGGCGGTTCGCGCCCATGGGGCCCGGGATGGAAAACGGGCCAGCCGTTACCTGGGGCAGATGTTGGCCCTTGCCGAGATGGAGCTTGCCGACTGGGACCGGGAGGAGCTGGCCGCCTGTGCCGCGAGCCGGTGGCAGGAACTGTTCGGTTTCGCCAAGCCCGAGGAGCTCTCCTGGGTTCAACCCTTAGTCGGCGGCGCTGGCGAGGCGCAAGGCCGGTCGGCGGATAAGGTTGATGGGGCGGAACTGCTGGTCAATGCCCTGGAGGTCGGGGTGCCGGCCGGTAATATCCTTATTCTGGTGGCCGAGGCGGCCGATAAGCGGAAAAAGCTCTTTAAATATCTGCTGAATAATTGTGCGGTCATCGACCTGACCGTGGATTCCGGGATCAGCTCCGCCGCGCGAAAGGATCAGGAGGAGTTGGTCAAGGAGCTGCTGGGCAAGACCCTGGCCGAATTCGGGAAAAAACTTGAACCGCGCGCCCTGCCGATTCTTCTGGAGCGGGTCGGGTTTCATCCGGTGGCCGTGGTGATGGAAGTGGAAAAGCTCGCCCTCTATAGCGGGGAGGCCGAGACCATTACCGTGGCTGATCTTAACGCCATGGTCGGCCGTACCCGGGAAGAGGCGCTCTATGAATTTAACGAGGCGGTGGGCAGCCGTGATTTGGCCGCCGCTCTCTTGATCCTGGGCCGTCTTTTGGAAAACGGGGTTTACCCCCTGGTGGTGATTGCCGGGCTCAGGAATTTTCTGCGGAAGCTGCTGCTGGTTCGGGCCATTGTCGAGCAGCCTTCTCCGGCCTATGGCGAGGGGATGTCCTTTGCCGTGTTCCAAAAGGGTTTTCTGCCCCGGCTCAAAGAGAGCATGCCGGAGCTGCCCGCCCAGTTAAGCGGCCACCCTTTTGCGGTATATAAAAGCTTTCAGCAGGCGGAGCGCTTCAGCTTTGCCTCTTTGCGGCAGGGGCTGGGGGAGGTGTTGCTGGCGGAATACCGCTTGAAGGGCTCCAATCTTGCCCCCCGGGTGGTTCTGGAAAATTTATTGTTCGGCCTTTTGCCGCAAAAACCGAGGGTCGCCTCCAGGTAAGATTTTGTGACAACCGCGGTCGGCGGCGGCCATGCGGGGAGATTTTGTTTTGGGTTTCAAGGGTGGGCGGGAAATTTTGTCGTGAAGTTGTGCATCTTCGGAAAAAGTGGTTATTCTAACAAAAAGGCATGAAACAAGATCGGTAACAATCAAGTTTTTCGGGGTGAAGGAGTTATTGGCGAGATGTGTGCTGCAAAAAGGGAGTTCGAGGGGGCGGTTTTAACCAAAAAAAAACAGCAGACAAAAAAACCCTCAATGTATAATGTTTTGTTGCATAATGATGATTATACCACCATGGATTTTGTGGTGATGGTGCTCGAGTCGATCTTTAATAAAAATGGTGCCGAGGCAACCCGGATTATGCTTAACGTACACCAGCAGGGAGTAGGCGTGGCCGGGGTGTACCCGAAGGATATCGCGGAAACAAAGGTGGTGCTGGTCCATGATCTGGCCCGGAAAAATGAGTTTCCGCTGAAATGTTCCATCGAGATGGCGTAACGGTTTTATTTGTTAAGGAGTGCAAAAAATGATTAACGCAAAGCTTGAAATGGCTCTGGTTCGGGCGATTCGGGAGGCAAAATCCCGGAAGCATGAGCATGTAACCGTCGAGCATATCTTATATGGCCTTCTCGATGATGAGTTGGCCACCCGCATCATTGACGTCTGCGGCGGCGATGCTGAAAATATGAAGAAAAGGCTCGAAGAGTTTTTTGTCAGCAATCTGCCCATGGTGCAAGGTGAACCGGGGCACGATCCCATTCAGACCCTGGGTTTTAATCGAGTGCTGCAGCGGGCCATCGCCCATGTGCAGAGTTCCGGGAAAAAAGAGGTCGATGCCGGAGACGTTCTGGCCGCCATTTTTTCGGAAACCGAGTCTTTCGCCGTTTACTTTCTCCATTCCGAGGGGATCAGCAAGCTGGATGTTACCGAGTATCTCTCCCACGGACAGGAGCGCGATGATGCCCCTGAAGAGATTAAAAAGGATGAGCCGAGGCATCAGGATAAGCAGGATAAGGGCGACGAGGCCCTGGAGAAGTTTACCGTTAATTTCAGTGAGCGGGCGGCGGCCGGCCTGATTGATCCCCTGATCGGGCGGACCAAGGAGCTCACCCGGGTGATGCAGACCCTGTGTCGGCGGCGCAAAAATAACCCGCTGCTGGTCGGCGAGCCCGGTGTCGGCAAGACCGCCGTTGCCGAGGGGTTGGCCCTGCATATCCACGACGGCAAGGTGCCGGAGGTGCTGCGGGATGTTGAAATCCGGCTGCTGGATATGGGGGGGCTGCTGTCCGGCACCAAATACCGGGGTGATTTTGAAAAACGGCTCAAGGCGGTGATTGCGGCGGTGGAAAAAGAGCCCAACGTCATCCTGTTTATTGACGAGATCCATACCATTGTCGGGGCCGGGGCCACCAGCGGCGGCAGCATGGATGCCTCCAACCTTTTAAAGCCCGCTCTCCAGTCGGGCAGTCTGCGCTGCATCGGCTCGACCACCTATGAGGAGTATCGCAATTATATTGAAAAAGATCGAGCCCTGTCCCGTCGATTTCAAAAAATCGATATTGAAGAGCCGACGGTGGAAGAGACCCATGCCATTTTGCAGGGGTTGCAGCCGCGTTATGAAGAGCATCATAATATCAGGTATGCCGCCGCGGCGGTCAAGGCGGCCGTTGAATTGGCGGATCGCTATATCACCGACCGTTTCCTGCCGGATAAGGCCATCGATGTCATGGACGAGGTGGGCGCCTCTTTTCGCTTGAACGATGCGGCCCGGAAACGCAAAACCGTAACGGTTCGTGATGTGGAAAAGATTGTTTCCCGGATGGCCAGGGTGCCGGCCAAGAGCGCCAGCGGTTCCGATCTGGCCCACCTCAAGGGGCTTGACGCCGTGCTGAAAAAGGCGATTTTCGGCCAGGATCATGCGATCGAGGCGCTGGTCTCCGCGGTGAAACGCTCCCGGGCCGGGCTGAAACAGCAGGAAGGGCCCACCGGTTCCTTTCTTTTTGCCGGCCCCACCGGGGTGGGCAAGACCGAGGTGGCCAAGCAGCTGGCCGCCTCCCTGTCCGTCCATTTTGAGCGCTTTGACATGAGCGAGTACATGGAAAAGCATGCGGTTTCCCGGTTGATCGGCTCCCCTCCCGGCTATGTGGGGTTTGACCAGGGGGGGCTGTTGACCGATGCCATTCGCAAGCATCCCTATTGCGTGTTATTGTTGGATGAGATAGAGAAAGCGCATCCGGATATCTTCAGTCTCCTGCTCCAGGTTATGGATCATTCAACCTTGACCGACAATTCGGGGCGGAAGGCTGATTTTCGCAATGTCATCCTGATCATGACCACCAATGCCGGGGCCCGGGAGATGAGTGAGCGGACCATTGGTTTTACCGGTGACAACACCGGCAAGAATCAGCAGGCCTTGAAAAATCTTTTTGCCCCGGAGTTCAGGAACCGGCTTGATTCCATCATTACCTTCAATGCCCTTGATGCCAAGTTGATGGAGCGGATCGTGGATAAGATGGTGATGGAGCTGCAGGCCCAGCTCGCCGAGCGGCAGGTGACGATCACGCTTACCCCCGGCGCCCGATCCTGGCTGGCGGGTAAGGGCTATGACCCCGCCTTTGGCGCCCGGCCCTTGCGGCGGTTGCTGATGAAGGAGGTCGGGGATGTGCTCACCGACGAGATTCTTTTCGGTCAGCTCAGCGCCGGGGGGGCGGTGCAGGTAGGGCTGAAGAATAAGAAGCTCACCTTTTCCTATAAGCCATCCGGCCAAGGTAAGGGGAAAAAATAAGAAGAACTTTTTAGGGCAATTGGTGTCTTAAATAAAATATGGTAATGTTTGGCGCTCCACAGTTGGGCTGGGAGCGCTGTTTTCATGTCTGGAATTGAATTTTTTAGAGGAGAGTTGGGTCCATGAGTGTAAGAAAATTTTGTTGTGTACTGGGTAGTTTCCTTTGTTTGGCCGCATTTACAGCCTGTGACAGTCAGAAAAAGGAGGCTCAGGCCCCGGCTGATTCCGCAACGAAGGGAGCGGCCGTTGAGTCGCAGGTTCCCGAGGTTGCCTTTCCTTTAAAGGGTAAGGCCAAGGAGGTGTTGAGCGGTGGGGGCTATACTTATATTCTGGTGGCCGCTTCCGCCGGTGATGTCTGGGTTGCGGTGCCCGGAGTGGAAGTTGCGGTGGGTGAGGAGGTTACCGTGAATGAAGGGCAACTCATGCAGAATTTCCCGAGCCGGACTCTGAATCGGACCTTTGATGTGCTTTATTTTGCCGGCGGCCTTGAAGGTAAAGATGTGCAGGGGATGCCCCATGGCGGCGCCGCTGAGTCAGGGCATGGCAGCGTAGCCGGCAGTGGCGATTCTTTTTCCGCCGCGCTTGATAAAGAGGCGGGCGGCGCCACCGGCCAGGATTTTGCTAGCGATGTCGCCAGCCCCGGCAGTGGAAAGGCCGTGGTGCCCTTTGTCGATTTGAAAGTTGCCAAGGCCGGCGGCGACAACGGCTATACCGTGAGCGAGCTTTTTGCCAAGGCGGCGGAGCTCAACGGGAAAAAGGTTCGGCTGGCCGGACAGGTTGTCAAGTTCTCCCCAGGGATTATGGGCAAGAACTGGCTCCACCTGCAGGATGGCAGCGGCGATCCCAATGCAAGCACCCACGACCTGGTGGTCACTACCAGCCAGGAGGCCGCGTCCGGAGACGTGGTTACGGTTGAGGGCGTGCTCGCCGCGGATAAGGATTTCGGTTATGGCTACAAGTACAACGTTATTGTCGAAGATGTGGTTGTAACCAAGTAAGCGCAGATTGTGAAGAAGAGGGAGGCGCCATGAAGTGTGCGGTTGTTGGTCCCGGCGCACTTGGTTGCCTGTTGGCCGCCTCCCTCGGTTCTGTTTGCGATCAGCCCGTCTGGCTGGTCGATCATAACGAAGAGCGGGCGCAGTTGCTCCGGCAGCAGGGAGTGGTTGTTGAAAAAGGCGGGCGGAGCGAACGGTTTGCGGTTCGCGCCACCGCCGACCCTGCCCAGGTCGGTTTCGCCGATCTGGTCCTTTTTTGTGTCAAATCTACGGCAGTGGCGACTACCCTTAACCATATTCGGCCCATGATGGCCGAAAAGAGCCTGCTGTTGGCTTTTCAGAATGGGATCTCTCATCTGGAAGAGCTTAAGGCCTTTGGTTTGCCCGGGGCCTGGGCGGTCGCGGTTACCGCCATGGGGGCTACCTTGCTCGGCCCCGGTCGTGTCCGCTTTGGCGGTTCCGGGTTGACCAGGCTGGGCTGGGTCGGCGCGGGTTGTGGCAAATCAGCCTTCGGGTTGCAGGGTGCGGCCGATCTGCTTGCCCGGACGGGGATGGCGGTGCGGGTTGAGCCGGAGATCTTAAGCCATGTCTGGAATAAGCTGCTGGTGAATGTGGGCATTAATGGGCTGACCGCCCTGTATCAATGCCCCAATGGCGGCCTGTTGGCACACCCGGAGGCCCTGGCGCGGATGCGGGCGGCGGTGGAAGAGGCCGCCATGGTTGCCCGGGCTCAAGGGATCGCGATTACGGCCGATCCGGTGGCCCTGACCATGGAAGTGTGCAAGGCGACTTCCGCTAATATCTCATCCATGCTTCAGGATGTCCGCAAGGGGCGGGCCACCGAAATTTCGGCTATTAACGGAGCCGTGGTCGCTATTGCCAAAGATCTCGGGATCTCGGTGCCGGCCAATGAAAGGATTCTTGCCGAGATAAAATCCCTGGAAATTAGTTATCTCCCTTATTTCCCTTGACTTTAATGACCATTTTAATAAAATAAAAAATTCTTTTTAAGTTCCGCTTTGGCGGTTTCTTTTATGCTACCCCCATCTACATAAATTTTGAGGAGTCGGAATGTCAAATTATCTTTTTACGTCTGAATCTGTTTCCGAAGGCCATCCGGATAAGGTTGCCGATCAAATATCCGATGCCGTGCTTGATGCAATTCTTACCCAGGATAAAAAATCCCGGGTAGCCTGCGAAACCATGGTCACCACCGGCATGGCCATCATCGCCGGCGAGATCACCACCAGTGCCTGGGTTGATATGCCCCAGGTAGTGCGGGAGACCATCAAGGAGATCGGCTACAATTCCTCGGATATGGGTTTTGACTGGCAGTCCTGCGCCGTGCTTACCAGTATCGACAAGCAATCCGCCGATATTGCGGTGGGGGTCGATGAGGGCACCGGTCTTGATCTTGATCAGGGGGCCGGCGATCAGGGCTTGATGTTCGGCTATGCCTGTGACCAGACCAAAGTCCTGATGCCGATGCCCATCATCTATGCCCACCGGCTCACCATGCGGCAGGCCGAGGTGCGTAAGGCCGGAATTCTGCCCTGGCTCAGGCCCGACGCCAAGAGTCAGGTCACCATCGAATATGAGAATAAAAAACCGAAACGGGTCGAGGCGGTGGTTCTTTCCACCCAGCATACCCCGGATGTCAGCTATGAGGATCTGAAAGAAGGGGTGATGGAGGAGATTATCAAGCCCATTCTCCCCGCCAATATGGTTGACAAGGATACCAAGTACTTTATCAATCCCACCGGCCGTTTTGTTATCGGCGGCCCGGTCGGCGACTGCGGGGTAACCGGGCGGAAGATCATTGTCGATACTTACGGCGGCATGGGTTCCCACGGCGGCGGCGCCTTTTCCGGCAAGGATCCTTCCAAGGTGGACCGTTCTTCTTCCTATATGGGCCGCTATGTGGCCAAAAATATCGTGGCCGCCGGGATCGCCACCGAGGTTGAGGTGCAGGTTGCCTATGCCATCGGCATCTCCAAGCCGGTTTCCATTAATGTCAACACCTTCGGCACCGGTCGGATTAGTGACGAGCGGGTGAAACAGCTGATTGAACAGGTTTTTGATCTGCGGCCCAAGGCGATTGTCGAGCAGCTGGATCTGTTGCGGCCGATTTACAAAAAGACCGCGGCCTATGGCCATTTTGGCCGTGAACTGCCGGAGTTTACCTGGGAAAAGACCGATAAGGCCGAAATCTTAAGGGATGCGGCAGGGCTGTAAAATAATAAAAAATAGCGGGCGCTAGATCCGTTGGGAGTTTTAAAAGTTATGAGTAAAGCTAATGAAACAGCTGACTACAAAGTCGCTGATATGAGCCTGGCCTCATGGGGCCACAAAGAAATCGCCATTGCCGAAACCGAGATGCCGGGCCTGATGGCGCTGCGGGAAGAGTATGGGGCCAGTCAGCCGCTCAAGGGCGCCCGAATTACCGGCTCTCTGCATATGACCATCCAGACCGCGGTCTTGATCGACACCCTGGTTGCCCTTGGCGCTCAAGTGCGCTGGGCCTCCTGTAATATCTTTTCCACCCAGGACCATGCCGCCGCCGCCATTGCCGACAAGGGCATCCCGGTCTATGCCTGGAAGGGGGAAACCATTGAGGAGTACTGGTGGTGTACGGAGAAGGCCATCACCTGGCCCGATGGTCAGGGTCCGAACATGATCCTCGATGACGGCGGCGACGCCACCCTGCTGGTCCATAAGGGGGCTGAGTTTGAGAAAGCCGGGGCGGTCCCCGCCGCTACCGCCGACGACAATGAGGAGTGGACCGCGGTTCTCGGCCTGCTCAAGCGGACCTTTGGTGAGGACAATCAGAAATGGACCAAGATGGCAAAGGGTATCCGCGGCGTTACCGAGGAGACCACCACCGGCGTCCATCGTCTCTATCACATGGAAAAAACCGGCGAGTTGATCTTTCCGGCCATGAATGTCAACGATTCGGTAACCAAGTCAAAATTCGATAATCTTTACGGCTGTCGGGAATCCTTGCTGGACGGGATCAAGCGGGCCACCGATGTGATGATCGCCGGCAAGATTGCCGTGGTCCTCGGTTATGGTGATGTGGGCAAGGGTTGTTGCCAGGCCTTTCGCGGGATGGGCGCCACCACCCTGGTTACCGAGATTGACCCGATCTGCGCTCTGCAGGCCACCATGGAGGGTTATCGGGTAGTGACCATGGATGAGGCTTGTAAGCTCGGCGATATCTTCGTCACCACCACCGGCAACGTCAATGTCATTAATCATGATCACATGGTTGCCATGAAGGATCAGGCCATTGTCTGCAATATCGGCCATTTTGATTCCGAGATCGAGATCTCTTCCCTGCGCAAATACCAGTGGGAGAACATCAAGCCCCAGGTCGATCATGTTATCTTCCCGGACGGCAAACGGATTATCATCCTGGCCGAGGGACGGCTGGTCAATCTGGGCTGCGCCACCGGCCACCCCAGTTTTGTAATGTCCGCCTCCTTCACCAACCAGGTGTTGGCCCAGATGGAGCTGTTCAACGAGGGTGATAAGTACGAGAACAAGGTGTATGTACTGCCCAAGATTCTTGATGAGAAGGTGGCCCGGCTGCATCTGAAGAAGATCGGCGCCAAGCTGACCGTGCTGAGCAAGGCCCAGGCTGATTACATTGATGTGCCGATGGAAGGACCTTATAAGGCCGACCATTACCGCTATTAGTATTTTTCGCAATTAGATGATAGAAGGGAGTCCCGCTTGGCTGGGCTCCCTTTTTTTATCGGCGGGCCAGGTTGATATCGCCTGAGATGATGGCGTGGATCTCGCTTTTTTGGTCCCGGATATGGAGCAGGCCGTCTTCATCCGGCCCCATCGAGATGCCGGAAACCATCTCGCCCCTGCTGTTCACCCAGGTAACCGTTCGGTCCCGGTAGGCGTCCAGCCTCTGCCAATCTTGTAAAACATTGCGAAATCCTTCTTGTTCGAGGCAAGTGATTACGATGTCTATTTCGGTGATGATGCTGCGCAGCAGCACGCCGCGATCATAGCGCTTGCCGGTGGCCAGCAACAGCGAGGTTGCCGTGGCGGCGAGTTCTCCTGAAAAATCCTCGGCGCCGGTGCCGACATTGATGCCGATCCCGATAATAACCGGGGTGGGGCCGGTGGCGGAAAAGGGTCCGGTTTCGGTCAGGATGCCGCCGCATTTTTTGTCATTGATCAGCAGATCATTGGGCCATTTCAGTTTGACCGGGGCCGAGGTCTCGGCCGTCAGGGCTTTACAGACGGCAACCCCGGTGGCCAGGGTTATTTTCGGGTAGTCGGCCGGAGAGAGGTTGGGATAGAGGATAATGGAAAGATAGAGGCCGCAGCCCTTTGGCGAAAGCCATTTCCTGCCGCTGAGGCGGCCCCGGCCCATGGTCTGGGTCTCGGTCAGAACAATGGTGCCGCCGGTCGCTCCTTTTCGGCACAGCTCCATGGCCACCGTGTTTGTCGATTCGGTGACGGCCAGGTAGTGGAGGGGGTGGCCCTGGTTAACCAGGTTGTCGGCCAGGATTTTTTGCCAGCAGTTTTCGATTTGCATTGTCATCTTCTAGGTAAATTTTATGGAATTCTTCAGATGATAATCGAAAAAATGATAATGAAAAGTGGTTTGTCGGCCAATATTTTTCAGCACAAAAAAAAGGCAGCCCGGTTTTAACCGGGCTGCCTTTTTTTTATTGGTTGAGCCGGGGTCTAAAAATCCTCAAAATCATCATCGTCAAAGGGGATGATATCCTTGGCCTTTGCCGGTTTTGCCGGGGGTTTAACCGGAGCAGCCAGCTTCGGGGCGCCAGCCTTTGCCTTGCTGCCCGGCTTACTGGCGGCCAAGGCCGGTTTTTTCGGTAAGGTCGGCCGGGCCTGGCTCTTGGTTTTAGAGAGGCGTTGGCCGGCGCTTGGTGATTGAGGGTGACCGGGCTCGGTTTGTTTGGCGCCGACAATATCGGCCAGGGCCTGAACCAGTACGCTCAACTCTTTGGCCTGGCCGGAAAGTTCTTCGCTGGCCGAGGCCGACTCTTCGGAGATGGCGGCATTGGCCTGGGTGACCTTGTCGACCTGGGAGACGGCGATACTGATCTGGTTTACCCCTTGGGCCTGTTCGTCACTGGCCACCGAGATTTCCTTGGCCAACGAGCTTACCTTTTTAACGCCGTCAACAATCTGGACCAGAATGTCTTTGACCTCGGCTGCGGCGTCTACCCCTTTGTCGGCGTTTTTTTGCGACTCTTCAATGAGTTGGGCCGTATCTTTGGCTGCCGCCGCACTGCGTAAGGCCAGAGAGCGAACCTCGTCGGCCACCACCGCGAAGCCGGCGCCGGCCTCCCCTGCCCTTGCCGCTTCAACCGCGGCGTTTAAGGCCAACAGGTTGGTCTGGAAGGCTATTTCGTCAATGGTTTTCATAATGGTTGCCGTCTGATCGGCCGATTGTTTGATGCTGCCGATGGTGTCGGTCATTTTTTCCATGCTTTGCTGGGCGATTTCCGCGGAATTCCTGGCGCTTTCAGCCATTTGGCTGGTCTGGCTGACATTGGCGGCGTTCTGCTTGGTCATCGAGGACATTTCTTCCAGGGAGGCGGAGGTTTCTTCCAGGCTTGATGCCTGTTGCCCGGCGCCATCGGCAAGTTCATTGCTCGCCGACGATACCTGGTTTGCCGCATCCAGCAGGTTTCTTGAGCCTCGGGTGAGATCAGCGATAATTCGGCTGATCGGCTTTATTACCGAATTGGAGACAAGTCTGAGGACCAGGGTGGCAAAAAGGATGGCCATTATCACCAGGCCGCCGATTACGAGCTGGGTTGCCTTGCTTATCGAAGCGGCCAGTTGCCGGTCTGCTTCGTCAAGGGATTGAATAACCTCAAAGGCGCCATGCAGTTGGCCTACTTCCCAGTTTTCCATTTTACTGCCGGTGGGATCGATCCCGTTGCTGTTGCCCCATAACTCCTGAGAGGTGGCCGGGTCGCCGTGGCAGAGCATACATGTTTGGGTAAGGCGGACCGCCCGGAAATAGCGGACGGCATTGATGGATTCGTCGATCTCGTAATATTCGTCCAACCCCTTGTCTTTCATGGTGTTCAGCGCCCTGGCTTCCAAGGGGTCCGGTTCGTTTTTAGGGTTGCGGGGCGAAAACTTCGGAACCTTGAAGATGTAGCCGCCCTCTTGGGCCTTGCGCATGGCGGCCTGCCAGGCGGAGACCACCGGGACGGCGGCCAGGACCTTATCGTGTTCGCCTCGGGCCGCGTTTTGCCGGACCTGCTCCACCGAAAAAAGGCCCATGTCCCACTTGGTTTCCATTTCCTGGCGGGTGGATTCCGCTGTCAGGCAGATTGCCCTGGCTTTATCCCGGAACGACTCGATTGTTTTCTCTCTCGCTTCAGTGGTGTACAGGCGCATCAGAAGGAGAATTAAGACCGTCGGCAGGATCACGCCGATGAGAACGATTTTTCCCCGTAAAGACCACTGCTTAAAATCCATTGCCTTCTCCTTGCTGCGATTGCTCCGGGATTGTTGGATCCCGGAGGCTTGTTATCGAAAAATACGCGTTTGGTTATTGGTTTTTGTGAAAAATATCAGCGGCCAGGATCAGGTGGTGCTCCTTAATGATTCGGCGCTGACCCCGACTTTGCCGTAATTGCTGGCCCCGCATTCGTTTTTGCCGAGATCCATGGTGTCGGCTTCTTCCGGGCTCACCTTGAGCCAGCCGCCGTTTACCCGGCGAATCTCAGCATATACCCCGGGCTGCGGCCGCATGTTTTCTTGGATGAACTCGGTAAATCGCATCACATTGGCCATCTTAAAGGCGATGACATTCCGGCGCAAGATGCCGATTTGTTCCATGATCAGCAGGTCGGAGTCAGCTTCGTCCCAGTTGGTGTAGTGGCCGGGCAGCACCAGGGTCTCATCCGGCAGGTTGCGCAGGCGCAGCATCAGGGTCAGGTAGAGTTCCCTGGCCCATTTTTCCCATTTGCCGCCCAAATCCGGCCGGCCGGCGGTGTTGATGAAGATCGTATCTCCGGTCAGCAGGTATTTGTTGTCGATAAGGTAGCTGGTGCTGCCCATGGTGTGGCCTGGGGTGTGCAAGGCGCGGACTTCCGGGCCGCCTTTGGCCCAGGCGAAAATTTCCTCATCCGCCACCGGCTCAAATGCAAAGGCGGCTCCTTCGAAGTCAACGCTGTTGACATGGATGGTCGCCCCGACTTTTTCGCCGAGCGCCGGGCTTCCCGAGATATAATCGGCCTGGCGATGGGTCTCGAAGGTTTTGCCTATTTTGCTGTCATGTTTTTCAGCAATTGCCAGATAGGCGTCGATGTTTCTTGCCGGGTCGAAGACCATGGCCTCGCCTTTGTAGATCAGCAGGTAGCTGCATGATGCTTTGCCCGGCCGGATGAACTGGTAGAGGGAGTATGGCGACTTTTTCGGGGTCACCAGTTTCGGGATCAGGGCATTGCCCCATCCGACGATGCCGTCCTGGAGATAGCCCACATCGGTAAAGCCGTTCTGGCAAAGCAGGTCGGCCACATATTTGGCGGAGCCTTCCTTGGCGCAGACGATTCTGATTTTTTGGTTGGCCGGGATCTGGGCGACGCTGCCCTGGACATCCTCCATAAAATTGAAATAAGGAATGTTGATATACGGGAAAAAGGTCGGCCCCTCCACGGACCAGTTGCCGAATTCTTTTTCATTGCGGACATCCAGCAAAACAAAATCAGCTTTTTGGCAGATCCAGTCGAATAGTTCATTGGCGTTATAACGAAAGGGGGTGCTGTCTGACATTAGGTTTTCTCCTTAGTCGTTTGAGGTGGGAGGTGATAATGGTTATTAAACTTAGTATAGTAACAGTCTCATGGTCAAGGCAATCATTTGATTTTGCAGACTAATCTTTTTTTATCATATCGGAATATATTCCTCGTTGATAATAAAAATAGATTTTATGCTAATAAAAATATAGTTATGTCTATACTATAGACAGGTTTTTAATTAATTATCATCTATAAAAACATATGCTGCTGCCTGGTGGCTGTAAAAAAATATTTAATTTCCCGCCTATCTTTTCGCGGTTATTGATGGTGAGGGTTGTTTTTTAATTATAATCATGTTTGCTGAGAGTTGGGCAAGATCATTTTAGACGAAGCGCTCTGTTTTTTCAGCGGAACATAATTGGTCGAAGTTATCTTTTTATTCATACTTTTTTGGTGTGGAAGATTTTAGTTAAGTTTTGACAAGTTCATCGAGCTGCATGTGGTTATCTGGTTGTACCCAACCTGTGGAGTTTCATTGTTATGCAGAGTAGCCGGTTATTGCCTCCGTCAAAAGTACCTTCAAGTTCTCCATTTTTGGGTTTTTTCTTCTGGCTGATCTTTCTGGGGTCGGGGCTGGTTTTTGCCCTGGCCTGTTTCTTGTTTTATCAACAAGAGCTTGATTCCTGGGAGCGTGATCTTAAGGCTCGGGAATCGGCTCAGGTCGGTCTGCAGGGTCAGGCGCTGACCGGTGAAATAAGAATGGTTGTCGCCGACCTTCTTTTTTTGGTCGACCAGTTTGGCGAACATATGGCGCAGCGGGCTGCGATTAAAGGAGGCAGCGGCCTTGATGCATATTTTGCCGAGGAAGTTTTGCTTTTTGCCGAAAAACGAAGGCGTTATGGCCAGATTCGTTTTCTTGATAATAGCGGCATGGAAACCATGCGGGTCAACCTTGCCCAGGAACACGCCTATTTGGTTCCCAGGGATGAACTGTCGGTCCAGGGCGCTACCAATTTTTTTCAAGCCGCCCAAAAGCTGGAACCGGGAGAGGTTTTTGTTTCCTCCTTTGATTTATACCCACCACCGGAGCGGGTTAAGGGGGCGGACAAACCGGTCATCAGTTTTGCCTCTCCCCTGTTTGGGGTGGGGGAGAAGCGGCGGGGGATTCTGGTTCTTAATTTCCTGGGCGCGGTGTTGGCTGAAAATTTTCAGAGAACGGTGATCAATGCTTCCGGCCGGGTTATGTTGGTCAATAATGCCGGTTATTGGCTGAGCGGCATGGAGCAAGAGGGTCGGAATTTCGGCTTTATGTATGCCCGGGGGGGCGACTGGACCTTTGGCCGGGAGTACAATGCCGCCTGGTCCCGGATTTTGCAGGAGCCTGCCGGCCAGTTTCAGACCGAGCAAGGTCTTTTCACCTTCATGACTTTTTCTCCCGATGCGGAAGTGCTTCGCCTTACCGGCCAGCTCGGGAATGCCCTCGAGCCGCCCGGCCGCCGAGACCAGGCTGGAGAGAATTGGAAGGTGGTGTCCTTTGTGCCCGGGCATCTCCTGCTGGAGCGAAAAAGCAGTCTGCAGCAGCGGATTTTCGGCAGCTATGCAGCGGTGATGGTTTTTGCCTTTTTGGGTTGCGGGTACTCTTTGCATGCCACTCAGGCCTTGAGGAGTCAGCGCCGGGAATTGCGGGCGATGAAGAATAGATGCGGCCAAGCCGTGCAGATCCTTGAGCAGCAAAATATCGAGAGCGGACTGGTCCGGCGGATGACTGATTTTCTGCTGACCTGTAAAACCGTGGACGAGTGTTGGCCGGTAATTGTTCAATATGCCAAGCAGCTTTTTCCCGATACCCATGGCGGCCTTTATCTTTTTCATGAACTAGATCATGGTCTTGCCAAAAAAGCGGAATGGGGTGAGGCGGCGTTGTTCAAGGATTTTTTTGAAGAGGATGAGTGTTGGGCGCTGCGGCGGGGCAAGATTTACGTTTCGGCCGAGGATGAACAGAAACTGGCCTGTTCCCATTTTAGCTCACCCCCCGGTCATGGTTATTTCTGTTTTCCGCTCATCGCCCCCGGCGGCTGTCGCGGATTGTTGACGATTTTGCCGGCCGGTGTCCTGGTGGGTAAAGAAAATCGCGCGGTTTTGCGGACCCTGGCCCAGGGTTTTGTCGAGGAGATCGCCCTGGTGCTGGCAAATATTTCTTTGCGGGCCCAGGTCCACGATCAAGCCATCCGTGATCATCTCACCGCTCTTTATAACCGGCATTACATGGTGGAATCCCTGGACCGTGAGCTGGCCAGGGCCGCCCGCCAGGAAAGTTCCGTCGGCCTGATCATGTTTGATCTGGATAATTTTAAGCAATTCAATGAACTCCATGGTCATGATGCCGGAGATCGGGTGTTGATGGAGTTGGGTAAACTTTTGCTTTTGCAGACCAGAAAAGAAGACATTGCCTGTCGTTTCAGCGGGAAGAAGTTTATGCTGATTCTGCCCGGCTCTAATCTTGAGCACACCTCTATGCGGGCGGAAATGCTCCGGGAAATGGTGGAGAATAATCTTAAGATATCGTATCATGGTAAAAGGTTGTCAGGTATTACCATCTCGCTAGGTGTTTCGGGCTGTCCGGAGCATGGTCGGGATGGTTCGTTTTTGGTAAGTATTGCCGACCAGGCCCTTTGCGAGGCAAAGGCGGCCGGGCATAATCGTTTGCAGGTGGCTGCCGTTTCTGCCGCAACCTCAGGCTGATTTTTCAGGGGAAAATAGGAATAATAAAATGCGACCTACTGATTTGACTTTGGGTGAACAGCTCAAAATGACCGAGCGAGAGATTCGGCGGCGGCAGGAGTTGTTTAATATCACCGAGCAGGATATTGCGGCCATGGTTCAGCTGAAACCGTTGATTGCTTCGGTGGTTGATGAGATTGTCGATGAGTTTTACAACATGCAGGTCGATGTTGACGAAATCGCCCAGGTGATCGGCGACTCCGAAACCTTAAGCCGGCTGAAAAAGCACATGTGCCGATATATCCTCACCCTGTTTGATGGGGAGTACGGGATGGATTATGTCCTTTCCCGTCTGCGGATCGGCTTGGTTCATAAAAGAATCGGGGTGCCGCCCAAGTTGTATGTCCCGTCATTCTTGAATCTTTTCAGCAGGTTGCGGAGTAGTATTGTTGATAGAGACAAGGATTGCCAGACCTGCGTGGCAAAAATAGCATCCCTGGAAAAATTTATGTTTTTTGATCTGGAGATGGTTTTCGATACCTATATCAACAGTTTGATGGAGGAGCTGGCCAAGGGCAGAAGGGAGATCGAGCAATATGCCCAAAGCCTGGAGGAGACCGTGGCCCAGCGCACCGAAGAGCTGGCCGTGCTGGCCCGGAAGGATGGCCTGACCAGTCTCTTGAATCAGCGCAGTTTTTATGATGAGCTTCGGCGCGAAGTTTCTCGCACTGTGCGCGCCCAGGAGTCCATTACCTTGGTTTATTTTGATCTCGATGGGTTTAAGGCGGTAAATGATACCTACGGCCACAAGCGGGGTGATGAGATTCTTAAAGGGGTGGCCGAGGTTACCCTGGCGGTGGTCAGGGCCGAGGATATTGTTTCCCGTTACGGAGGGGACGAATTTTGTATTATTTTGCCCCACAGTGGCCTTGCCGAAGCCAGGGAGGTTGCGTCCCGGCTGATCAAGCTTTTTGACGAAAAAATGGCAGACTCGGGAGTTACCCTGAGTATCGGCCTGGCCGAAGCCTCCCATGATCAGTTGCGGGATGGCGATCTTCTGGTAAAAAAGGCGGATGGCGCCATGTACCAGGCCAAAAAAATCCAAGGGCATGCGATTGTCGTGGCCGATGCGGATTAAGGCCGCTGATTGTCGCGGAAAATTCTACCCGCCGATGTTGAGCTGCCAGGTGCGCAATTTTTTCAGGGCGGCATGGTTGGTCAGATCGAGGTGGAGGGGGGTGATCGAGATGCATTGCGCTAAAATTGCCTGGGCATCGGTGTCGTCGCCCGTATCCCAGTTGGGGGTGCCGCCCCCGATCCAGTAATGCTTTTTGCCCCAGGGGTCAAAGGTCTCCTTGATGGCGTCATCATAGAGTCGGCGCCCCTGGCGGGTGAAGCGGATCCCTTTGATCTGTCCCGGCAGCAGGTTCGGCACATTGACGTTGAGCAGGGTGTCCTTGGGCAGGCCCCGCTCCAGCACGGTGCGGGCCAGCTCGGCGGCAAAGCTTGCCGCGGTTTCGAAATGATACGGTCCCTCGCCGGCCAGGGAGACGGCCAGGGAGGGGATGCCGAGCATGGTCCCTTCCACCCCGGCGGAAACCGTCCCTGAGTAGCTTATGTCATCGCCCAGGTTTGGCCCCGGATTAATGCCGGAAACCACGAGAAGGGGCTTTTCCGTTAGAATTTTGCCTATGCCGATGGTGACGCAATCGGTGGGGGTGCCGTCGATGGCGTAGTGGTCCGGGGCGATTTCCTTTACCCGTAAGGGGCGGGTCATGGTCAGCGAGTGGCTGGCCGCGCTGTTGTCCCGGTCCGGGGCCACGATCACCGTTTTGCCGATCCGGGCCAAGGTGTGGGCCAGAGCGGCCAGGCCGGGGGCGTGAATGCCGTCGTCGTTGGTTATCAGAATAAGTGGTTGCATTTACTCTTTTTACTTTATTTTTTTGGTAAAGTAGTCCATTTTTCCGCAAAAAATATCAACCCTACTCAACCCTTGTTTTCTTTTTGTGAATATGGTCAATATTTATTCTCCCCCTTGAAGGGAATTTGAAGTATCTTTTTCTTTAATGTCAAATGGTTATCTTTGTATCGTTTTTTTGGGACTAAATTTTTTTTAAGTATTTCAGGAGGGATTATGCCTTACGTGAATATCAGGGTTGCCGGTAAGTTGAGTTCGGATCAAAAAAATCAGATCTGCGCCGGGGTGACCAAGGTCATTGCCGAGGTGGCCAATAAGCCGGAGAGTTCCATTCTCATCTTCATCGACGAGGTGGAGCATGGCAATATCTCCTCCGGCGGCAAGCTTCTCCAGAAGCCTGCCTGAGCTTGCGGCATAAAATTTTGAAGCAACTTTCCCTGGTGAACATGACGGATCTCGGCGCGGTTAAAAAGAGGCTTGCCGAGCTGCGGGCCGAGCTGGCTCTTCATGCCCATCGCTACTATGTGCTCGACGATCCCCTGATCGCCGACGCCGAGTATGATGCCCTGTTGCAGGAATTGCTGGCCCTTGAGCAGCGCTACCCCGAGCTGGTAACCCCTGATTCTCCCAGTCAGCGGGTGGGGGGCGTCCCCCTGGCCCAGTTTGCCGCGGTGGAGCATGCCGTGCCCATGCTCAGCCTGGACAATGCTTTTGGCAGTGATGAGTTGCGGGATTTTGAGGGGCGGATTCAACGTTTTCTTAAAACCGAGGGCTCTCTCTCCTATGTGACCGAGCCCAAGCTTGACGGCCTGGCCGTGGAACTGGTTTATGAGCATGGGGTGTTTCGCCTCGGCTCAACCAGGGGGGATGGCCAGTTCGGGGAAGACATCACCCGCAATCTCAAAACGATCGCGGCCATTCCCCTGCGTCTTTTGCAAAAGGATGGCAGCCCCCTGCCGGCTCGGATTGAGGTGCGCGGCGAGGTGTTTATCGGTCTGGCTGATTTTGCCCGGCTTAACCTGGAGCGGGGCGAGGCCGGGGAAAGCCTTTTCGCCAATCCGCGCAATGCCGCGGCCGGTTCCCTGCGCCAGCTTGATTCCAAGATCACGGCCGGCCGGCCCCTGGATTTCTATGCCTACGGGGTGAGTGATCCCGCCGCCCTGCCCTGCGCCGGGCAAGGTGAACTGTTGGCTTATCTCGGTGAGCTCGGCTTTAAGATTAATCCCCTGGTCCGGCTCTGTGATGATATCGAGGCGGTGATCGAACAGTTTGCGCGCTTGCTCTTTCTGCGGGGGGAGCTGGCCTATGACATCGACGGGATGGTAGTCAAGGTCGATGATTTCCTCCTGCAGAAACGGCTCGGCAATAAGGCCAACAGCCCGCGGTGGGCCATTGCCGCCAAGTTTCCCGCCTTCCAGGCCACCACCCGGCTGGTCGGCATTGAATTCGGGGTCGGCCGGACCGGGGCGATAACCCCGGTGGCCCTGCTTGAACCGGTGCGGATCGGTGGGGTGCTGGTGGGCCGCGCCACCCTCCATAACGAGGACGAGATCAGGCGCAAGGATCTGATGATCGGCGATACGGTGCTGGTGCAGCGGGCCGGCGATGTGATCCCCGAGGTGGTGAAGTCGGTGGCTGAAAAACGGTGCGGCCGGGAGCAGCCCATTATCATGCCCCTGGAGTGCCCCCAATGCGGGCATCAGCTGGTGCGGCCCGCCGGCGAAGCGGTGACCCGCTGCCTTAATCCCCATTGCCCGGCCCAACGGGTGCGGGCCTTGATCTATTTCGCCGGGAAAAGCGGCCTGGATATTGACGGGTTGGGGAAAAAGGCGGTGGAACAGTTGGTGCGGGAAGGTTTGATCCGTGATATCCCTGACATTTACCGGTTGCGGGCCGAACAGCTGGCCCCCCTCGACGGCTGGGGCGACAAATCGGCGGAAAAGGCGATCGCCGCTATCGGGGCTGCGAAAAAAACCACCTTTGCCCGGCTGATCGCCGCCCTCGGCATCCGGCATGTTGGGGAGGTGACCGCCCAGTTGCTGGAGCAGCGTTTTAAGTCGCTGGCCGAGCTTTATGGGGCAAAGGAGGAGGATTTCCTCGAGGTCGAGGGGGTTGGCGGCCAGGTGGCCGCCAGTCTTTTTGATTATTTTCAGGACCCCGCCGTCCGCCTTATGCTTGGCGAGTTGGAGGAGTTGGGGCTGCGGATCGAGCAAGGCGAAGCCGGCGCCCAACTATTGCCTCTGGCCGGGACCGTTTTTCTTTTCACCGGCACTCTCAGCGGTTTGTCCCGTAACGAGGCAAAGGCCAGGGTGAAGGAGCTCGGCGGTCAGGTTGCTTCGGGGCTCAATAAAAAGGTCACCCATCTGGTGGCGGGTGAAAAAGCCGGGAGCAAGCTTAAAAAGGGGCTGGAGCTGGGGCTGAATATTTTGACGGAAGAAGATTTTTTGCGGATCATCGCAGCGAATAATCAATGATTGGTTGGCAAGGACAGAGGGGCTTATGGCTTTAAAGCGTGTGTTGGTGCAGGTTGAAGGGGTGGTGCAAGGGGTTTATTTTCGTGACTATACCCAGCAGGAAGCAAGGCGACTGGGCCTCAGCGGCTGGGCTCGGAATCGCGCCGATGGGACGGTGGAGGTTGTTCTCGAGGGTGACGCAGCCAAGATTGACGAGATGATTCAATGGCTGCACAGCGGTTCGCCCATGGCGCAAGTCAGCGGCGTGCATGTGGTCGAAGAGGCGCTCCAGGGGGTAACCACGCCGTTTTCGATCCGCTATAATTGATTTTTTATAAAAAAACGCATCGTTAGCCTGGATTTGACTTTTTGGCTTAATTACCGTACAATCGCCGGTCTTAACCATAAGGGGTCATCCCTTTTTTGTTTTCGAGGTGAAAGTTATGGATACAGACATGGTGACCCGCCGCAAGAGTCCCAAGAAAAGCACGGTGCGGATCCAATGTCCGCGTTGCGGCAATGATACCGAATTTTTTGAGATTGCCGACGGGGTGGTGTTGACCACCCGTTATTTGCAGAATAGTGACGGCAGTTTTACCCAGGAAGGGGACGAGTCCGAGGTCTTGGGTGAAATTAAATTTTTCTGTGCTGAGTGTAATCAGGATCTTACCCAGCATCATAAACGTTTTCTGGAAATGCTTTTTTGACGAAAAAAAAGCGGGTTGTCATTGATAACGCCACGTTGCGTTCGCTCTACTCCGAGCTCGTCGCCGGTGACCTGGTGGTCGGCCGGCTGCGGCTGCTGCCGTCCGAGGAGCATCTTCTTCTCGATCTTCGTGAGCGGGGGGTTGAACTCTTTCCCCCTGCCCTTTCCCAACTAGCCAGCCGGTCCAAGACTCTGCAGGTCAGCCTTTATGCTCGGCAGATGTTGCCCTTGACCTGGGCGGTCCATGATATTCACGGCCTGCAGCAGGCCATGGCCGAGTATCATCAGCATAAGATCGGTCGGGTGGTGACCAAGCTTGATCGCAAGAACGGCGGGCTCGGCATCCACCTCTGGTCGTCGGTGGAGGAGGTTTTTAACCAGGCCTCCCTCGGGGTTTTGCCCTACCCTTTTGTGTTGCAGCCTTTTTGTCCGGAGAGCAGAGATATTCGGGTGGTGGTGCTGGGTGATTATGTCGAGGCCTATTTCCGGGAGAACGCCACCGGCTTTCGCAACAACCTTCATTTCGGCGGGCAAAGCAAGGCCTGCGATCTCACTGCTCAACAATGGTCTTTATGCCAAGAGGTTATGGCGCGGGGGCGTTTTCCCTATGCCCATATCGATTTGCTGGTTTTACCGGACAAGCGTTGTTATCTTGGGGAGATCAACCTGCGGGGCGGGATCAGGGGGGCTAACATCACCCCGGCGGATTACCGGGCGCGGCAGCAGGCCATCCATGCCGAGGTGATCGGCAACGGCTGAAGTCTGCCGGATTAAAAAAGCTGATGGCCCCCGGCTTTCAGCCCCCATAGTGGCCTGCGGCAAACATGCAGGCCGCACATCAACTGAGTTGTTTCGCCAAGAAATTCATACACGCAAAAAAAACAGTCCCAAGCCTTCTTCATCTTGCAGCCATTTTTTTGTGCGGCGGCAATTCCGTGGTGATTGAGTAAAAAAAAAGGAGAAGGCGCAAGCCTTCTCCTTTTTCATGCAATCAGTAAAACCTTTGCGGGGTGTAAAACTTATACACAACCGGTAGGTTTCGGCAGACCAGCCATTTTACAAGCACCTTTACCAGGGCCTGAAGGGAACAGCTCGTAAATGCGCTTCAACGGGAAGCCGGTGGTCTTGGAGAGGATACGGACCATGGGAGCAATACCGTTTTTCTTGTAGTACTCCTGCAGGGTGTCAACTACTTTCTGGTGCTCGTCGGTCCAGTCGCTGATACCTTCGATACCTTTTACATAGTCAATCCAGTCCTGGTTGAACTCTTCCATGCCCTGGGTCAGGAAGCCGTCCTCATCAACGGTGAATTTTGAACCATTATGCTCGAGTATAGGCATTTTTTCCTCCTTAAGTATAATTTACTATTTATGAAATTTACCTTATAAACAATGTTAAAGATGCACTTAATTACTATACGAAATTACCTTTGTCAAGAATAGAGAAAGCCTTTTTTTGATGGCGCAGTGTAATGTCGGCAATTTCGGGTTGGTTTCATAATAAACCGTGGCAGGAAAAGGACCATGGGTTCAGCCTGTTGCCGCCATGTCCGCAAGGCGGCTAAAGATTTCCGGGGCAAAGCCCGATTCTTTTTCATAGAGGGAGTCCATGGTGGTTCTGGGATTGAAATTCTGAATCTTCAGCCGGGAATTTTCTCCGGCCAACTGCTCAACCCAGGCCCTGATATCATCTTCACTGTGCAGCCTCGGCAGCACCGTTATCCTGAATTGATGATCAATCTTGCTGTTCTTGAGCAATTCGATGCTTTGCCTGATCTTGTCGAGTTCCACCTGGCAGCCGGTGCACGCCTCATATTTTTTTTGAACCAGAGGGGCTTTGACATCCATGGCCACCATGTCCAGCAGGCCTTCCTTGAGCAGGCCGGCCAGCACCTCGGGGCGACTGCCGTTGGTGTCAAGTTTGATCGCCCACCCTTCTGCCTTGAGGCGGGCGATCATTGCAGGTAAGCCTGGAGATATGGTCGGTTCCCCCCCTGAAATACAAACCCCGTCCAGCCATTTTCTGCGGGTTGTGAGGCGGGTCTGGATTTCTGCAAAAGAGATGCTGTCCATCTCTTTCGGAGTCAGGACCAAAGGGTGGTTATGGCAGAATGGGCATCGGAAATTACAGCCGCCCACAAAGATCATCGCACAAAGTTTTCCCGGCCAGTCAACAAAGGAGGTTTCTAAAAAACCTTTTATTGGCGGCAGGCAATCCGTGGGGCATGAGGGGAGATGAGTTGGGGGTAGGATTGGAGGAATATCCTGGTAGCTGTATGTCTCTTCTCCCCTCATGTGGTTGCTCCTTACAAAGCTTATTGCATGGCGCAGCTGCCGTTTTCGCAGCCGGCCTGGTTGTTTGAGCTCCGATAGTCGATGCCGAAGCTGGCCGCCCGGTCGATCAGGTGACTTTCGATCCGCGGGAAGTCATTGACCGATGAGGAATCGTCCAGGACGAGGATGGGCAGCGTTTTTCTGGCCGCCTCCACCTGGCCGTGCCAGGCAAGATGGGCCAGGGCGCCGGCATTGTTGCTGTCCAGTACTTCGACCTGGACCTCCATCGCCTCCAGGTCGAATTGTTTTTTTATTTGGTCGCAGAGTTTACAATCTTCTTTGGTAAACAGGGTCATGGTCGTTTTTCTCCTTTTTTCAAGTCGGTAACGTTTCTCTCGTTAGTTATTGAAACGATTTACATTCCGGTAGCGGTCGTGCAACTCGCCGAGTTTGCCCTTGTTCCAGCTTGAGATCTTGGTGAAGTAGCCGGTGATCCGGGTGATGCCGTCCACGTTCTCCGAGTTGCAGTATGGGCAGTTGTCAACCAGTCCCCGGCTGGTCTTGCCGCAGTCCAGGCAGCAGGTGAATTCCGGAGAAAAGGCAATCTGGTCGTTCTGGGTGTGTTTGAAGACGTTGGTTACGAAGTTGGCCAGCGCCTCTTTATCCGGCTGGGCCTCGCCGAGCCAGAGGTGGGTGATGGAGCCGGCCTCGATCAGCGGGTGGAACAGCCCTTCCCGCTCGACCCGGCTGATCGGGCTCATCTGGGCGCCGACATTGAACAGGGTGGAGTTGGAGTAATAGATCTCGCCGGTTTCCCGGTTGCCCTGGATTACTTTTTCCGCATCTTTGCGGTGATGGGCCATGTCGAGCCTGGCGAAGCGGAAGGAGGTGCTCTCGGCCGGGGTCTGCTCCAGGACGAATTTCATGTCCAGGGCCTCGGCCATCTTGTTGCAGACAATGTTCATGTGGGCGATGACCTTGAGGCCGAACTTGATCGCCGCTTCGGTTTGGTGCAGCTCGTCGCCGATATGCACCTTGATCAGCTCATTGAGGCCGACCATGCCGATGAGGTAGGAGCATTTGTGCAGCTTGAGATAGGCCTCACCGTCATGGTTCATGGCCAGCAGGGCCAGGGGGCCGTTTGTGCCCATGCTCATCAGTTTTTCGATGAACTTCTTCTTCTGCTCGTGGGCTTTGGCGGCCAGCTGGATCCGCTCGGTGAGCAGCTGGAAGAGCATGGTGTCGTCGCCCTTGGCCTGGTAGGCCAGGCGGGGCAGGTTGATGGTCACGTTCTGCAGGGCCGAATAGCGCATCTTCCAGGGCTTTTTGGCATCTTCGATGTCCTGGGCCTCAAGCTTGAAGCTCAACCGGCAGCATTCGGAGATCTTGGCGGTCTCCCCCCGATCGAAGACAAAGTAGGTGTTGCCCTTAACCGAGGCCACTTCGCAGATGTGGTTGAGGAATTCCCGGTGCCCTTCGGTTTTGAAGAGTTTTTCGGTGATATGGACCAGGGGTTTCGGGAAGAAGAAGGGGCGGCCCTGGGCATCGCCCTCCTTGTAGACCTCGAACAGGGCCCAGGCAAAACGTTGCGCCTGTTTTTCGTACTCGCCGTAGGTTTTGCCGGTGTATTCGCCGCCGGGGCCGATGGCCGGCACATCGACAAAATGTTTGGGCACCTCCCAGTAGATGTTGATGTCCGAGAAAATGGCCTGGCCGCCGCGGGCCACGGCCTGCTGGGAGAATTCGTAGATCAGCATCTGGGCAAGCTGATGGACCTGTTTGTCGGTGAGTTCTTCCAGGTAGGGGGCGTAGAAGAGGTTGACCGCGTCCCAGCCGATGGCCCCGGCAAAATGGCTTTGCAGGGCGGCGGCAAACTTGACCATGTGGGCGAGCAGTATCTCGGCATGCTTGGCCGGTTTGGCGGCGGACAGGGCATGGGGCAGGTTGAGGCCGAACTTCTTGATGTACTCCAGGGACTGGCCGGAACAGTACGGCCGGTCGATGAAGCCCAGATCATGGAGATGGAGGTCGCCCCGCAGATGGGCGTCGGCCACATCCGGGGTGAAGACATGGAGCAGGGCGTATTCCTTTTTGATCCCCTCGGCCAGGGTCAGGTTGGTGGCCTCCGGGCCATGGGGCACATTGGCGTTTTCCTTGTTGTGCTGCACCAGCAGGTTATCCACGTCATAAAGGGGAACCCCGAGCCGGGTGTGCATCCTCCGTGCGCTTTCCAGGCCCATTTCCAGCAGCTTGGCGTTGACCATTTCCCGGATCAGCGGGCCGGTGATGGTTTTGACCTTGCCGGTCTGGATGGTGTTCTCCACCTCGATACTGATTTTTTCGGCGGTATCGCGGTCTATGTATGTCTCACGGAGCAGGGCATCGACTATCCGGTGTCGATCCCAGCCGGTCATGTCATCTTGGGAGGTACGGACAAAAAGGGCCAGGTCGGTGCTGTCGTCCCGGCGGTGTCCTTGTTTCTTTTCTTTTTCCACGGATTCGGCGTTGATTGGCATTACAACTCCCATCATCAGGTCCCCTAGTTGTAGTTTTTAGATGTTAACAGAATATCTGTCGCCGGATGATCAGGTCATACGGCTGCGGATTGGGTAAAACACACGACATGTTGTATCTTGGTGACCATTATTGCACAAGATGTGGTAGGTGAGTCAAGAAAAAAAAACATCCGCAACAAGAAAGTGGCGGCAAGGGGAAATAAGTTTGTAATTTCAGGGGGATGTCTTTGGGGAAAGCGTGAAAGTTGTTAATGTAATACTTACACGTTTTACGGAGTTTTTATCAGGTTGAAAAGTTTTTGGCAGAAAAGGGGGAAGTTGGGGTTTTGCAAAAAGAAGAAGTCAGCAGGTTTACTCTGCCTCGTCCGGGGAAATGATGGTGTCGTGTTGCCAGTTAAGGTCGTCGGTCTCCGGATAATCAAGCAGATAATGCAGTCCCCTTGACTCGTGGCGGCGGCAGGCGCAACGGACGATCAGGTCGGCGACCTGGACGATATTTCTCAGTTCGATGAGGTCCGGGGTCAGGATGTACTCCCGGTAATGGCGGTCGACCTCCTCCCTGGTTGCCCGCAGCCGCTCCTTGACCAGATTCAGCCGCTTGATCGACCGGACAATCCCCACGTAGTTCCACATCAGGCGGCGGATCTGGTCCCAGTTATGGGTGACCAGCACGTTTTCCTCGATGCGCTGGGCGGCGCCCGGTGACCAGTCCTCGACCTCGGGCAGGCTTGCGTGTTCAAGGGTCGGCCATTCTTTTCGGCAATCGAGAAAGGCCTGGTGGGCAAAGACCACCGCTTCCAGCAGCGAGTTGCTGGCCAGCCGGTTGCCGCCGTGCAGGCCGGTGCAGGCGGTTTCGCCAAAGGCATAGAGGTTGGTCAGGTTGGTGCGGCCCCATTGATCGGTTACCACCCCGCCGCACATATAATGGGCTGCCGGCACCACCGGAATGGGTTCCTTGGTCATGTCGATGCCCAACGAGAGGCATTTCTGGTAAATGGTGGGGAAACGGTTTTTGAGGAACTCGGCCGGCTGGTGGGTGATATCCAGATAAACGCAGTCATCGCCGCTCGCCTTCATCTCCGCATCAATGGCCCGGGCCACCGTGTCGCGGGTGGCCAGGTCGCCGCGGGGGTCATATTTTGCCATGAAGGCCCTGCCCTTTTCATCGATCAGCCGCCCGCCCTCGCCGCGCACCGCCTCGGAGATCAGGAAATTTTTCACCCGCGGGTGATAGAGGCAGGTGGGGTGGAACTGGACAAATTCCAGGTTGGCCACCTTGGCCCCGGCCCGGTAGGCCATGGCAATGCCGTCGCCGGTGGCGATGTCGGGATTGGTGGTATAGAGGTAGACCTTGCCGGAGCCGCCGGTGCAGAGCACGGTGGTCTTGGCGAGATAGGTGTCGATGCTGCCGGTGGCCCGGTCAAAAACATAGGCTCCCAGGCAGCGGTCGGTAAATTTTTCATCGATGCTGATATCGAGCTCGGTTTTTGAGCTGACCAGCAGATCCACGGCCAGATGGTTTTCCAGGACCGTGATTTTCGGGTTGTTCTCCACCTGGTTTAGGAGGCTCTCCTCGATCTCGCGGCCGGTAAGGTCCATGGCGTGGGCGATCCGGCGGGCCGAATGGCCGCCCTCCTTGCCCAGGTCAAGGTGCTCCGGGTTGCCCGCCTCATCCTGAAAGCGGACCCCGAGCTCTATCAGCTCCCGGATCCGGTCCGGTCCGTTTTCCACCACCAGTTTGACGATGTCTTCATGGCAGAGGCCGGCGCCGGCCTTGAGGGTGTCCTGGATATGGAGGGCAAAGGAATCATCCTTGGAAAGCACAGCGGCAATGCCGCCCTGGGCCAGGTTGGTGGCGGTGTCCACCTTGGCCTTTTTGGTGATGATCGTCACCCGGCCCAGGGTTGAAGCTTTCAGCGCGAAGGAGAGGCCGGAGATACCGCTGCCGATTACTAGGAAGTCTGTAACGTGTTTCATCTATATGCGCCTAAATTGAACCGCGCCGACCCCGGGCCGGCGCGGATGATTTGCTTAACCCCTTGACATCTTCTTGCTCAGTCCGGTAAAAATGAGGCCTTCAGTAAAGAGAATGCTCCCCGGGTTCAACCCCCTGCCGCCACCTTCCCCGCCGCAGGTTGTGCCTGATAAACCCTACATAGCGCGGACCGGTTCCGTTGGCAAGGATTCTTCGTATGGCAGCTTTGAAACTGGTGATTTTTGACTGTGACGGGGTAATGTTCGACTCCAAAAACGCCAATAAGGTCTATTACAATCATATGTTGAAAAACTTCGGCCATCCCCTGATGAGCGAGGATGAGTTGGAGTATGTGCACACCCACCATGTGATGGATTCGGTGCGGCATATCTTCAGGCATTATCCCGACGACCTGGCCGCCGCCGACGCCTACCGCCTGACCCTTGATTATTCGCCCTACCTCACTCAGATGCGGATGGAGGCTGATCTGCCCCAATTCTTGGACTTTCTGCGGCCGCAGCTGAAAACGGCGATCAGCACCAATCGTACCACCACCATGCAATCGGTGCTCAAGCTCTTTAAATTGGCCGAGCTCTTTGATAAGGTGGTCACCCCCCTGGATGTGGCCCAGGCGAAACCGCACCCGGAGGCCCTGCACCAGATTCTCGATTATTTCGGCTTTCAGGTGGATGAGGCCATTTATATCGGTGATTCCATGGTGGACAAGGAGCATACCGCCGCCATCGGCATGCGGTTGATCGCCTTTAAAAACCAGGGGTTGCCGGCGGATTTTCATGTGGGAAGTTTCATGGAAATAACCAGGCTGCCCATCTTTTAAGATGACAATCTTTGCCAAGGGATAGCCAACGATGAGGCTTGAGATCTCCCACAGTTTTCTGGCCAGGGGCGCCGATCTGGCCGCCGCCGGGGGCCATGCCCTTGGTTTTCTGGAGAAGAGCAATCTGGTCCATTACCATGCGGTCCGGGTGATCGAGGCCGACTGTTGCCCGGCCACCGAGCCGAAGTTCTGGGCCTTGCTTGAAGAGGGCGAAGCGGCCAATCGCCGGGCCCTGGCCGCGCTGCTTGCTGAGTTGCAGGAGGCGGGGGTCGACAGCCTCGATCAATTGCTCCGCCTGGATCAGGGCCTTGAGAGCAAGGTGCTGCACACCATCGCCCATCTGCTTGATGGTTTTTTCGGCATTGACAGCGAGTTTTATAATCTGCCCGAGGATGCGCATTGGTTGAGCGCTGCGTTGCGGGCAGAGATCAAGGCGGCGCCGGGGGAGTTCTGGCTGGTCCGGGTGGCGGCCACCCTTACCGCCTTGGAGCGCAATGCGGTGGTCGCGCTGCGGAGCTTTGAAAAATAACTTAGTCAGGCGATGAAGGCCACGAAGCCCGCGAAGTTAAAATAGCATAAGGCTTCGCGTTCTTCGTGGTGAAATCATGCTCTTTTCCGGCCCGGCAAGAGGATCAATTGTGATGGTGGTCATGGTCATGATCATGGCCATGATGATGGTGGTGGTGATGCTCTTTGCCCGGCCCGCCGACCAGCTTGAGAGCCTCTTTCAAAATGGCGTCGGTGGCCGCCATGCTGGCCACCGCCTTGTTCAGGAGTTCGGCCAGGCTCTTTTCCCCGGCCTGGCCGGCCGCCTCGGCCCATTTGCTGAACTCCGCCTCATGGTTATTGTTGTGCTCAACCCAGTGGGGCAGCAGGATTTGTAGTTTTTCAATGGTGCTCTTTTCGCTCATGGGTTCTCCTTTCCCGTTTTGATCAGGGTTACCTTTCCGTTTAAAAAATCGATTTTTTGGACCATGGCCTTTTCGATGAGTCTGGGCTCGTCAAAAAGGGTGCTCGCCAGGATGCCTTTGTCGGTCACTTCAAGCAGGGAAGCGTTTTCCAAAATGGTTTCATCACCGCTTTCACCGGCAAGCACAATGCTCATCTGACACATGGGATACCTCGGTTGCTTCGTTAATTTATTAGGGGAAACAGGTTGTTCGTGCTATAAGCTACAATCATCATAAATTAGTCGGGCGAGATTTGCATGGTCTTGTTTGGTTTTTTGAAAAATTAGTCGGGAGTCGAGGGGCATGCTTGTTGATCTTTCCGTGATTCAGCGGATTTTAACCGATGCGCGGACCATTGCCGTGGTTGGCCTTTCCCCCAAGGAAAACCGGCCCAGCAACATGGTGGCCCGCTACCTGCTCGAGGCCGGTTTCCGGGTGATTCCGGTGAACCCCGGGCAGACCGAGATCCTGGGTCAGACTTGTTACCCCAATCTTGAGGCTATTCCCGAGCAGGTTGATCTGGTTGATATCTTTCGCCGCTCCGAAGATGTGTTGCCGGTGGTGGCCGAGGCGATCAGGATCAAGGCCAAGGCGGTCTGGATGCAGCAGGGCATTTTCAATGAGGCCGCCGCGCAACTGGCGCGGGACGCCGGGTTGGCCGTGGTGATGGATCGGTGCCTCAAGATTGATCATCAGGGCTTGCGGCATTAAGTTAAAAAAAATGGAAGCGGTATGTTGAGCGAAAAAGCGCGAATTCTGGTCGTTGATGATGTTCCGGCCAATATCTATGTTCTTGAAGAAGTTCTTGATCGTAATCTTTATGATATCGATGTGGCCATGGACGGCAAGACCGTTTTGGAAAAGGTCCAGGCCGAACCCAGACCTGATCTGATATTGCTCGATATCCAGATGCCGGGGATGGATGGCTATGAGGTCTGCCGCCGGTTGAAGGAAGATGAGGGCACCTGCGATATCCCGGTGATCTTCGTCACCGCCAAAGACCGGGAAGAGGACGAAGAGCAGGGTTTTGCCGCGGGCGCGGTTGACTATATCTCCAAGCCCTTCAGTGTGGCCGTTGTCCTGGCCCGGGTAAAGACCCATGTCGCCCTGAAAAAGAGCCGGGATTTGATTGCGGCATTGTTGGAGAAAACCGCCACCGACTTTGAGAAGAGTGAGCAGGAGTATATGAAGCTCTATATGCGCAAGCTCTATTAATTATTCACAGGTGTTGCCGGGATGCGAAAGGGCATGGGAGATTCGTTGCTGTCGCTGGCGCTGCTGGCGGTTTTGGTCTATCTCGGCTTTTCATTACTCATCTACCTGATGCAGGCGCGGCTGCTTTATTTCCCCTCCTCCCAAATCGAAGCAACCCCGGCCCGGGTCGGCCTGGCCTTCCAAGAGGTTGCCCTGGTCAGCCAAGATCAGGTCAAGCTCGCGGCCTGGTTTGTTCCGGCGCCTAAGGGGCGGGGCGTCATCCTCTTCTGTCACGGCAACGGCGGCAATATCTCCCATCGCCTCGATTCGCTGCAAATTTTTCACGACCTTGGCTTTCATGTCTTGATCTTTGATTACCGAGGTTACGGGCAAAGCGAGGGCGCCCCTTCCGAGGAGGGCACCTACCTTGATGCCGAGGCCGCCTGGCAGTATCTGGTTGGGGAAAAGGGGTTTGCCCCCCGGGAGATTGTCCTGTTCGGCCGCTCCCTGGGCGGCGCGGTGGCGGCTCAGCTTGCCGCCCGCCATGAGCCGGGCGGCCTGATTCTGGAATCGGTTTTCACCTCGGTGCCGGACATGGCGGCGCAGCTCTACCCCCTGTTGCCGGCCCGCCTTTTAAGCCGTTATGGTTACGATGCCAGGCAGGCCCTGGCCGGGGTCCACTGTCCTTTGCTGGTGGTGCACAGCCCCGGTGATGATATTATCCCCTTTAGCCATGGCCGGCAGCTTTATCAGGCCGGCAACCCCCCGAAATCTTTTCTGGAAATCAGCGGCGATCATAATTCCGGGTTCATCACCAGCGGCAAGAGATACCGGCAGGGTCTGGCCGATTTTCTGGCCGGTCTCTAGCCAATTTTCGAGGGCGGTCTCCGGTTTTTTGGGCGGGAAAAATCATTACCGGGGCCAATGCTTGACTTTTAGGCGGAGGTGGGATAAAAATGCATGTTTTTCCCACGGTTTAATCGTTTGCATGATTTTCGCCCTGCCCGGTCTTAATTGGGCAGGACTATTTGCTTTTTGAAATTTGCGAGGAAATTGATGAGTATCAGGGCCCTTAAAGGCTTTAAGGATATCCTGCCGGACGAGGCGGGAGTATGGCAGCACATCGAGGCCACGGCCCGGGAGGTCTTTCACCGGTTCGGCTTTACCGAGATCAAGGTGCCGATCCTCGAGAAAACCGAGCTTTTCGCCCGCTCCATCGGCGAGGCCACCGATATTGTCGAAAAGGAGATGTACTCCTTTACCGATCGCAACGGCGAATCGATCACCATGCGGCCGGAAGGCACGGCCTCGGTGTTGCGGGCTTTTATCGAGCACGGCCTGCAGGTGAAGCTGCCGGTGCAGAAGCTTTACACCATCGGTCCCATGTTCCGCCACGAGCGGCCCCAGAAGGGGCGGCTCCGTCAGTTTCACCAGATGAGCGTCGAGGTGTTGGGGCTCGATCATCCCCTGCTCGATGCCGAGGTGATCGCCATGGGCTGGCTCCTGCTCGATGAGCTGGGCCTGTCGGTCAGTCTGCAGATCAATTCCCTGGGCTGCCCGGCCTGTCGGCCCGCCTACAAGGAGGCCTTGCTGAGTTTTTTGGCGGCCCGCCAGGACAAGGTCTGTGAGGATTGCCAGCGGCGGAGCAGCACCAACCCGCTGCGGGTCCTTGATTGCAAGAGCGCCCATTGTCAGGAACAATATCAGGCCGCGCCTTCCATTCTCGATCATCTCTGCCCCGATTGCGCGGATCATTTTCGCCGGACCAGGGCCGGGCTCGACCTGCTGGCTATCCCCTACCAGGTTAATAATTTCATGGTGCGCGGCCTTGATTACTACTGCCGGACCACCTTTGAGTTGCTCACCGACGCCCTGGGCGCCCAGAGCGCGGTGGGGGCGGGCGGCCGCTATGACGGGTTGGTCGAGCAGCTGGGCGGCCCCAAGAATACGCCGGGCATCGGTTTTGCCCTGGGCATGGAGCGGCTGGTTCTGCTGTTGAGTGAGCAGCAGCCTTCCGCCGGGCTTAGCCAGCAGGCGGATCTGTTTGTCGCCGCCTTGGGCGAGGCGGCGGGGGCAAAGGCCTTTGCCCTGCTGCATCTGCTGCGGAAAAAGGGGGTGCGGGTGGCCATGGATCTGGCCGGCCGCAGCCTGAAGAGCCAGATGAAACAGGCGGATCGGGTCAATGCCCGCTATGTCCTGATCATGGGCGAGGAAGAGCTTGCCGCCAATGAAGCGGTGTTGCGCGATATGGCCAGCAAGGAGCAGTCGTCCCTTTCCCTTGCCCCCGCGCTGGATCAAGTTTGTGCCGAACTAATTAAAAAATTAAATTAAATCTTCATATAACAAAAGGAGCAGTCCCTATGGAATCCATGGGCGGACTTAAACGCAGTCACCATTGTAACGCATTGACCACCGCAGATATCGGTAAAGAGGTTATCCTCATGGGCTGGGTGCTCCGGCGCCGTGACCATGGCGGGGTCATCTTCATTGATCTGCGCGATCGCTGGGGTCTGACCCAGGTGGTTTTTAATCCCGAGATCAACCCGGAGGTTCATGCCAAGGCTCATGGCCTGCGAAGCGAGTGGGTGTTGGCGATCAGGGGCAAGGTCGAGGCCCGGCCCGACGGCATGGTCAACCCCAAGCTGGCCACCGGCGGCATCGAGATCAAGGTGGATGAGCTGCGGATTCTCAACCAGAGCAAGACCCCGCCCTTTCCCCTGGACGAGGAAACCGAGGTTTCCGACAATCTCCGGCTCAAGTACCGTTATATCGACCTGCGGCGGCCGGCCATGGCCGAAAACCTGATCATGCGCCACAAGGCCAGCCAGGCGATCCGCAACTATCTCAATGACGAGAATTTTCTCGAGATCGAAACCCCGGTTCTCACCCGCTCCACCCCTGAGGGCGCTCGCGATTATCTGGTGCCGAGCCGGGTCAACCACGGCAAATTCTTCGCCCTGCCCCAGTCGCCCCAGCTCTTCAAGCAGCTGCTGATGGTGGCCGGCATGGACCGTTATTACCAGATCGTCAGATGCTTCCGCGACGAGGATCTCCGGGCCGACCGGCAGCCGGAATTCACCCAGGTGGATATGGAGCTCTCCTTTATCGAGGAAGAGGATATTTTCACGATCGGCGAGGGGGTGATGCAGCGTCTGTTCAAGGAGACCCTTGGTCTGGAGCTGAGCCTGCCCTTTCCGCGGATGACCTATGACCAGGCCATTGCCCGCTACGGCAATGACAAGCCTGATACCCGTTTCGGCCTGGAACTGATTGATTTGACCGAGGATGTCAGGAATTGCGGCTTCCAGGTCTTCCGGACCGTGGTGGAGAAGGGCGGCATGGTCAAATGCATCAATGCCAAGGGCTGCGCCCATTTCTCCCGCAAGGAACTCGATGATCTCACCGGCTATGTCGGCAATTACGGGGCCAAGGGCTTGGCCTGGGTCAAGATGAAAGCGGACGGCGAGTGGCAGTCCCCCATTGCCAAGTTCTTCACCGACGACGAGCGGGCCCGGATGGCCGCAACCGTTGACGCGGCAACCGATGATCTGCTCTTTTTCGTGGCCGATAAACCAGGGGTGGTCCATCAGGCCCTGGCCGAGCTGCGGTTGGAGCTGGGCCGCCGGCTTGGGTTGATGGACAAGAAAACCTTTAATTTCCTCTGGGTCTGCGATTTTCCCCTGCTTGAGTATGACCATGACGAGAAGCGGCACATGGCGGTTCATCACCCCTTTACCGCGCCCAATGAAGAGGATGTTCATCTCCTTGATTCCGAGCCCGGCAAGATCAGAAGCCGGGCCTATGATATCGTGCTCAACGGCACTGAAATCGGCGGCGGCAGTATCCGTATTCATCAGAAGGAGATGCAGGAAAAGGTCTTTGCCGTGCTCGGCATCTCGGAAGAGGAAGTGACTGACAAGTTTGACTTTCTGGTCAAGGCCCTGGAGCTTGGCGCTCCCCCCCACGGCGGGATGGCCTTTGGCCTGGATCGGCTGATGATGATCCTCATGGGCCGTGATTCGATCCGCGACGTGATCGCCTTTCCCAAGACCCAGAAGGCGACCTGTCCGCTCACCGACGCCCCGGCGCCGGTGGCCAGGAAACAGCTCACCGAGCTGGCGTTACGCCCCGACTGGAAAGAATAGGCTATAACGGTTCAGCAGCACCCTATCTGCTTTGTCATCGGCCTCCTCGCATAGCCTTGCTATGGCTCGCAGGTCTCTTCCGCGCATCTAGGGCACTGTTGAACCGTTATTGGGCTGTGCGGTTTGACCAGCCACCACAGGTAAGAAATCAAATTTCTTTGAGGATATCCGCTACGATCTCTCTGATCTGCGGATCAGGATCATCCGCCATGGTCCGGACATGTGCCAGGGCTTCCGGGCTGCCGATCAGGCCCAGCACGTTTACCGCCTCGCCCCGAATCCAGGGGGTTTCTTCGTGCAGGAGCGGCAGCAGGGCAGGGATGGCCAGCCCTACTTCCGCTGGGCGGATGGCTTTGAGTTCTTCAAAGAGCAGGGCCACCCCCATCCGGACCATGAAGCGCTCGTCCCGCAACAGGTCGCCGGTGAGCCCGTAATGGGAGGTGTCCTGCTTGAACATGGCCATGATGTTTTCCACATGGCCCATTTCGAGAAAGTCGCCGATTACCTTGACCAACTCTGCTGAGTCGTTGTCTTTATTCATCCTTTAATTCCCTGCAATATTCTTATAGATTTAATGCTGACCATATTACCGTCAACTCTTAAAAGGTCAAATCGGTTTTAATCAAATGGCGATTATCCTCATGCTGCTGGCCTCTGCCAGTTTTGCCACCATGGCCGCCCTGATTAAAGGGATCGGCCCGGAGGTTCCCCTTTCCCAGCTTATTTTCCTGCGCTGCTGGCTTGCCCTGCCGGTGTTGCTCGGTGTTTTGGTGGCCAAGGGGATGCCGGTGATGATCCGGGCCCGGCAGGTGCTCATCTGGCGTACTGCCCTGGGGATGGCCGCCATGCATTGCTTTTTCTATGCCCTGACCCACATGCCCTTGGCCGATGCGGTTTTTATCGGCCGGGCCCAGCCCCTGCTTCTGGCCCTGCTGGCGCCGGTTATGATCGGTGAGCATGCGCCGAAGTCCGCCTGGCTGGCCATCGGCACCGGCCTGGTCGGCGTGGCCCTGATCATGAACCCCTCCCTGCACTGGTCGCTGGCCGCCTGGGTCGCCCTGGCCGGCGCCGCTTTTTCCGCCGGCGCCCATCTGCTGGTGCGCCGCCTCAATCGGACCGATGCGCCGCTGGTTATCGTCTTTAATTTTCTGGTCCTCACCGGCTTGGTTACTTCAACCTGGGTGGTGCCTTCATTTGTGGCGATGAGTGCCGGGCAGTGGCTTTTTACCGGCGGGGTCGCTCTTTTTGCCAGTCTCGGCCAGCTGCTGATGACCGAGGCCTACCGTCGGGATCGGGCGCCGGCCGTGGCGGCCGCCGCTTACTCATCGGTGATTCTGTCCGTGCTGTACGGCTATCTGTTTTGGGGGGAGTTGCCGTTGCCCATCGCCTTTGGCGGGGCCGGCTTGATCGTGGCCGGCGGATTGCTGCTGGTGCTGGTGCGCTGGCGAGTGTCTGAGCCCGCCGAACAGAAGTAAAGGTTTCGGGCGCGGATTTTGCTTTTACGTAAAGATTAATCCTGCTAGGCTTGTGTTATGGACACCCTACATTTTGAACCTTTTCAGGACCGGCTCAGCCGGGATATCCGTAACGAGCTATCCGAGAGCATTATGCCGGTTTTGGCCCAAGGAGAGCTGGCCCCGGCGCAAGCCGTGGCGGACCGTTATCTGGCCGGGGAGTTGGCGCCCTGTTATGTCGATTATATCCGGGATCGCCTGCTGGCATACGGGCAGGCCCTGGTGAAGGTAAAAGAAAAAGAAAGCCATGATCCCTTTACCCAGGGGCTGGTGCTCTGGGATCTCGGCCTTTTTTTTGAGGTGCATGAGGTTCTCGAGCATGCCTGGCTCAAGGCCCATGGGGCGGAAAAGCTCATCCTGCAGGCGATGATTCGCGCGGCCGGGGCCTATATGAAACAGGCCCATGGTTATTTTGAGGCAGCCGCTAAGATGGCCGGCCGGGCTATTCAGGCCCTTGATGAAAATCGAGCCGCCTGGCCCGTGGGTTTTGATGGAGAAAGATTGAAGGAGGGCCTGCGCCGCCTTGATCTCGAGCCGCCGAGGTTGTCGGCGTAGCCTGCCGAAAGCGGCGCAGGGTGGGGATCACTGGATGACCTGGGCGATTTTGTTTTCCAGGATTTCCAGGGTGAAAGGTTTGAGAATCAGCTCATTGACCTTGAGCTGCAGGGCCATGTTGATTCTGCTCGCCGAAGCTTCGGCGGTGACCATGATGAAGGGGATATCTCTGAATTCCGTACTGCCGCGCACTTCCTTGAGCAGTTCATAGCCGCTCATCACCGGCATGTTCCAGTCGGAAATGATCAGGTCGATTCTTTTGGATTGGAGCACATTCATGGCGATACTGCCGTCCGGCGCTTCATTGATATCGGCAAAACCCATCTGCTGGAGCTGAAGCTTCATGATGCTTCGGACCACGGCCACATCGTCTACCAGAAGTATTGCAACATTTTCTTTGGTCATTATTTTGTCCTTTTCGAGGATTATTTTTTAACTTCTTTCACATAACTGATCGGTATTTTTTGCGGGAAATTTAGTTAAATTTGCATTTGTGGCTCTAACTTATTAATTTTGTTTAGTTTGAGCGCAAAGGGAGGAACCTTTTGGGGCGATTCCCCGTTACGAAATATAGGCGAGTTTATCCTCAACTTTAATTTTGGAGAGTAATGTGATGAAGATGTTATATCCGGGCAGGATGCTCTTGGTTCTACTGGCGGTCGCTTTAATGATGGTCGGCGCAGATTCGCTTTGGGCCAGGGGCGGCGGCGGAGGTGGTGCAGGCGGGGCGGGTGGCGGTTCCGGCATGGGGGGCTCCGGCGGTTATGCCCAGGGCCGCGGCGGCATCTTTCAGCAGGACCGTGATCGGGACCGTGATCAGGACCGGTTTCAGGAGGATGCATATAAGCGGGCCCTGGAAAAGGCCAAAGCCAAACAGAAGATGAAGGGGAGCGAGCAGCAGGATGACGCGCCTCAGTACCAGGAGCAGCATCGGTATCAGGAAGAAGAGCGCCATGGCGAGCAAGACGTGGATGATGGGGAGCAGCGATATCAGTACCGCGAAGAGAATCGTAAACAGGATAACTGATTGATATAACAAGTATTGTTTTGTCTTGATCGGCGGGTCATGTGGCCCGCCGGGTCAGTTTGCTTTTTCCTTTTCCTCTCCGGTTTACGGATACCGGTGATTCTGGTAAGGTAGAAAACTGCGTTTGAGCTTTAGCGTGGGCGAATCGCCCGCTTTATTTATTGATTAAAACCTGAGGAATATCATGGCCGAAGCAATGCTGCCGCCCTTTATCCAATTTATGCTCCAGCCGGAGATTTATCCCCATCCGGTCTCCGAGGTAACCCTGGTTCAGACCCATATCTCCTATGTATTACTGGCCGGTGATTATGTCTATAAGATTAAAAAACCGGTTGATTTCGGCTTTCTTAATTTTACCACCCTTGAAAAACGGCGCCATTTTTGCGAGCAGGAGCTGGTGCTTAACCGGCGGTTATGTCCCGACCTCTATCTGGGGCTGGCGACTGTTACTCAGGAAGGCGACACCTTTGCCCTGGATGGAGCCGGCGTGCCGGTTGACTATGCGGTGAAGATGGCCCGGATGCCGGAAGAGGCCATGATGGCCAAGGCCATTGCCCGGGGGGAGGTAACCGAGTCCACCCTCGATGCCATTGTCGATCTTCTGGTGCCCTTTTACGAAAAAGCCGATGGCGGCGAGCAGATTAAAGAGTTTGGCACGGCCAAGGCGGTGAGTGTTAATGTCCTGGAGAATTTCGAACAAACCCAAGGCTTTATCGGCTGTCCGGCCTTGAGCCAAGCCCAGTTTGATGCGATCAGCAGCTATGCCCGGGATTTTCTCGGCAAGCAGGATCTTTTTGCGAGCCGGATTCAGGCCGGCCGGGTTCGTGATTGCCATGGCGATCTTTATTCCGCCAATATCTGCCTGGCCGATGAGATCTATATTTTTGATTGTATCGAGTTTAACCAGCGCTTCCGTTATTGCGATGTGGCCAGCGATGTGGCCTTTCTGGCCATGGATCTCGATTTTCACGGGCTGGCCCCTCTCTCCGACTATTTTATCAGCCGTTTCTGCGGAGCGTCCGGTGACAGCGATCTGAAAAAGATGCTCAATTTTTACAAGTGTTACCGGGCCTATGTTCGCGGTAAAATCGGTCTGTTCACCGCCCATGCCCCCGAGGTGGATGAGGTAACCAAACAAGGCTGCTTTGCCCAGGCCAAAAAATATTTCGAGTTGGCAGAGCGTTATGCAACGGCCTGAGTTTTTCGTATTTTTCGGGCTGATCGCCACCGGCAAAAGCACGGTGGCGCAAGCCTGGGCCGACCAGCGAGGGCTTACTTATTATAACTCCGATGTGGTCCGCAAGGAGCTTGCCGGGCTTGCTCCGTCGGCCTCCCGCCAGGAGGCGGTGGGGCAGGGCATTTACTCCAGCGACTTCAGCCGCAAGACCTACACCGCTTTGCTGGAGCGGGCCGAGTCCGACTTGACGGCGGGCAGGGGGGTGGTGCTTGACGCCTCTTATCAGGGCAAGGAGGAGAGGCAGCGGGTGCGGGATCTTGCCGCTCGGCTGGGGGTTAATCTCTGTTTCGTGCTCTGCTCCTGTCCGGAGTTGGAAATGAAACGGCGGATGGAGCAACGGGCTCTCGATCCCAACGCGGTTTCCGATGGCCGCTGGGAGATTTATCTCAAGCAGAAGGAGCGCTTCGAGGTGCCCGATGAGCTGTCCGGCGCCGAGTTTATCGAGCTGTCCACCGATCTGCCGGTTAATGATCTGCTGCACAATCTTTTATCAATGGTTGAGGAGAAATTATGAACACCCGCATTTATGTTTTGAAATTTCCCAAAGAGGTTATCGATCAGCCGATAATCTGTCATCTGGTCAAGAAATTCGATATCGAGTTCAATATCCTCAAGGCCACTATTCTTTTGCAGCAGGAAGGGGTCATGGTCATCGAGTTCATCGGCCATGCCGCCAATATCAAGAAGGGGATAACCTATCTCAAGGATCTCGGGGTCAAGGTGCAGTCCATGGCCGGCAATATCAGCCGGGATGAGGAGAAATGTTACCAGTGCGGCGCCTGCACCGGCGTTTGTCCTACCGGCGCTTTGTCTCTTACCCGGCCGGAGATGGCGGTTCCCTTTGCGGAGGATAAGTGCACCGCCTGTGGTCTCTGTGTCGCTGTTTGTCCGGCGCGGGCCATGACGGTTTCCTTGAACGGTAATTTGGACCTTGCTGCCTGATATTCTTCTTGATGGCCCTGTTTAGTCTCCCCCCTGTCTTCCGGGCAGGGGGGCACGGTCGGGATCGGGCCGCCGGTTTGTTTCGAGGTCGTGGCGGGGTGCTTTCTTGTGCAAGGTTAAGGCCGGGTGTCGGCGCATTTTTTTTTGCCGCGACTCTTTCCTGATCCCTGCCTTTGATTTTTTTTAGCCTAAGGCTATTCTGTATTCTCCTGTGATCTTCCTCCCTGTTTGGTGCCAAGTTTGAGCCGGAGTAGAAATTTTTCGCTGGGTCGGCGCCTGTCTCGCATAATGATCGTCTTGCCATCGTCAAGTTATTTTGCCTGAGCTGATTTTGTCGCTGGTAAATTTACGCGACCCAAACAGTCCAGATCAAGTTTCTGTTTTTATCAATTTCTTTATCCGCAAAAAAAAATCCCGGTGCTCGGCAATCGATATTTGTTTTTTTGCTCTTTTTTTTGATCAGTTCATTTTTTTTGCATTTAACTTGGCTGCCTGCGACCTGTTTTGCCCCAAAATATAGGACAAACCAACCGAATTGAATATTTGAGCCGTAAATGCCTCTCTCGGCCGTTTTTATTGTTTGTCGGCAAAAGGTATTAGTCTGGCCCTTATCGCCCCGTGGTGGCCGCTTATCGCGCTTTGGGTGTGGAGGCCTTTGTTTATAAGGGTTTGCTAGGGGGGTGGGGATAATTTCGGCTTAATATGACTTTTTAACAGTTGCGGGGTCTTGGCTAAGGGGTGGCTTTGTGTCGGAGGAGCTTGTTTGTTGTGCTGGTAATGTGGAGAGGTTTAAACAGGCGGCTTTCGGCAAACAGCGAAAGCCGCCTGTTTAAATTATTTCTTTGATTTGCAGGCGCAACCGCAACCGGATGATTGTGACTCATCTTTTACCATGCACCCCGTCTCGCTGCACTGGGGACATTTTTTGGGTTTGCATCTTCCTTCTTTGGTGGCGCCGCATTTTTCGCATTTAAAAATAGCCATGATTTGTGCTCCTTTTGTTTTATTTGTAAAATTCTGGTTCCTGGATCATAATTTCAGTGTCATGGTGAGCGTAGGGCGGGGTGCAACAGCAAAGGATTTTCAATGTGCTGTCCCCGGTGTTTTCTATCTTGTGCGGGGTTCCCGGCCGAATCAGGATGCTGTCTCCTTGGTGGACCATTATTTTTCGGTCGCCAAGGGTCATGGCCCCGGCGCCTGCAGTGATAAAGTAAATCTCCTCGCTAGACTTGTGGCAATGCAGTAAGGTTGCGCTGTTGGCCGGCACCGATGCTTCGGCGAGGCTTTGCCGACAGCCGGGTTGCAGATTGGGATGGATGAGTTCCCTGATGGTCGATCCGTCTTTTGTCAGGTATGGTTGGCAATCTTGGTATCGCTGCCGCATAATCTTATGTGTGTCGAGGTTAACTGGATAGAAACTATTTAGTAATAATTATCATATGTGCCTTTAGTATTCAATAAATAATTTAACTGGGGTTATAATGAATATTCTCCGTGAGCGTCTAGCTCAAACATTTGTGGAGTTGTGTGAAATTGACAGCCCTTCGTGGCGGGAAAAGAAGTTGTCGATTTGCCTGCAAAAACTTTATCGGGGTGAATTTGCCGACGCCCAACTTGCCGAAGATTCATCTGCGCTGGCGACCGGCTCGGACTGTAATAATCTGGTCGTTCATTTTCCGGGCAGTGCCGCCCTTGAGCCTCTCTTTTTTAGTTGTCACCTGGATACGGTGGCCCCCAGTATCGGGGTCAGGGTAAGGCGTGACGGCACCAGGTTTTATAGTGCCGGGGATACCGTTCTCGGCGGCGACGACAAGGCCGGCATTGCCATTGTTATTGAAGCGATGCGTTATATTAAGGAAAATTCCTTGGCGCACGCGCCGGTGGATTTTGTCTATACCACCTGTGAAGAGGTCGGCTTGCTCGGGGCCAAGAGCCTCGACCGCTCTCTGCTCCGTGCCAAGATGGGCTATGCTCTCGACAGCACCGGTATTGATCTGGCCGTGATCGGGGCGCCTGCTTCAAGCCATCTGACTATCGATATTACCGGAGCGGCGGCCCATGCCGGTCTTCATCCCGAGCGGGGGGTGAGCGCTATCCAATTGGCAGCCCAGGCTATTGCCGGTTTAACCCTTGGTCGTCTTGATCATCAGTCAACCGCCAATATCGGCATTGTGCAGGGCGGCAAGGCAACCAATATCATTCCCGAAAACATTCACATTGAAGGAGAGGTCCGCAGTCATGACCCGCACCTCTTGCAAGAGCATGTGCAGACCGTGCGCCGATCTTTCGAGGAGGTTGTTGCCAAGTGGGCTCCGGCTCCGGGCGCGGAATTGCCGGATGATTTTCGGCCCATCCTCGATTTTGGGGTTTCCGAAGAATATCCGCTGATGAAGCTCTCCCCCCAGGATCCGGTGGTGCGGCGGGTAGGGGCCGCCGCTGAGCAGCTCGGCCGCGAGATAAATTTTATCGTGGCCGGCGGCGGGAGTGATGCCAATATTTTTAACGGACTTGGCTTGCCCACTGCTATTCTCGGGATCGGCATGGACCATGTTCACAGCACCGACGAATCCATCGATCTCAATGATATGGTGCGCACCTGTGAGCTTGTTATTTCGCTGTTAACTTCTTGAAATTTTGCCTAAAAGCGCAGATGTTTCACGTGAAACATCTGCGCTGCCCTCCTGTTTTCGCGGTAAAAAAAACAAAAAAAATCAGATAAAGAGTAGGGACGAGCCGACTTTGTTGTGTTAAAGTATCGGATAAATGGTTTCGACCATCTTTCGGTGGCCGGGCGGGTCGGTGGTTTGTCAAAATTTGCAGCAGGAGAGAGTGGAATGTCGCAACAGGCAAAGGTTGTCGCCTTAGCAAACCAGAAAGGCGGAGTGGGGAAGAGTACGACGGCAATCAATCTTGCCGCCTCGTTGTCCTTGTTGGGGAAAAAAGTCCTGGTTGTCGATTCCGACCCCCAGGGCAACACCTCTAGCGGGCTGGGGGTAACCGGCGAGGGGCGCAAGCCCCATCTCTATCAGTGTTATATGGATGAGGCCCCCCTGGGCGAGGCCATTAAGCCGGTGGCGGATTTGAAAAAACTTTTCGTGGTGCCGACTCAGATTGATCTCATCGGGGTCGAGGTCGAGTTGATGGGGGCGGTAAAGCGGGAGCGAATTCTGGGTAATCTTTTGGATTCGGTGCGCGGGGAGTATGATTATATCTTTATTGATTGCCCGCCCTCTTTGGGGCTGTTGACCATCAACGCCCTGACCGCCGCCGATTCGGTGCTGATCCCCATGCAGTGTGAATATTTCGCCCTTGAGGGTTTAAGCCAGTTGGTGCGAACCATCCGGTTGGTTAAGAATTCATACAACCGTAAGCTCTCCATCGAAGGGCTGCTGCTCACCATGTTTGATGGCCGTAATCGGCTGACCCATCAGGTGGCCACCGAGGTGGATAAGCATTTCAAGGGAAGGGTTTATAAGACGGTTATTCCCCGTAATGTCCGGTTGAGCGAAAGCTCCAGCCATGGGAAGCCGGTGATTATGTATGATAAGCGTTCGGCCGGGGCGGTTAGCTATCTCAGCCTGGGTCGAGAGTTTTTGCGGAAGCAGAATGCCGCGGCAGCAAGTAAAAAAGGGGGGAGCGATGAGTAAGCAGAGTGGATTGGGAAAAGGGCTGGAAGCGCTGTTGCCGAAATCTGAGGCCGAGGCCGGAGATTTCTTTGTCTGTGCCATTGAATCCATTGAGCCGAACCCCCATCAGCCACGAAAAACGATTGACGATGAGGCCTTGCGACAGTTGGCCGACTCAATCAGGGAAAAAGGGGTGTTGCTGCCCCTGGTGGTCTGCGAGGCCGACAACGGGATGTATCAGATAATCGCCGGGGAGCGCCGCTGGCGGGCCGCTCAATTGGCCGGGCTCGACGAGCTGCCGGTGCTGGTCAAGGACGTCTGTCCCATTGATCGATTTGAGTTGGCCTTGATCGAAAATATCCAGCGCCAGGATTTGAATCCCCTGGAGGAGGCCGAGGCCTATCTGCGCCTGGTCAAGGAGTTTGGCCTTACCCAGGAAGAGGTGGCCAAGCGGGTGGGCAAGGAGCGGTCCACGGTGGCCAATGCCCTGCGGATTAACCAGTTGCCGGACTTTGCCAAGGAAGACCTGTTGAACGGGGTGTTGTCCATGGGCCATGGTCGGGTGCTGCTCGGCCTTAATGATGAAAAAACAATGCGTGAAGTGCGGGATGAAATAGTCAAGCTTGGCTTGAATGTCCGGCAGGCCGAGAGCCTGGCCCAAAAAAATAAAAACAAAAAAGGCAATGTCGCCGGCAAGAAAAACAAAAAAATCTCCAACCCGCTGCCTGAATCATATTGCCGTACGGTGAGCACCGGGCTGGTCAATTATCTGGGCACCAAGGCCAAGGTTGTGCAAAAAGGCAGCCGGGGCCGGGTGGAGATTGAGTATTCATCCCTGGAAGAACTGGAACGGTTGATGGCTCTTATCCTGCGGGATGCAAAATAAGAGCGGCGGTAAGTCAACTCAATAGCTGGTTAAACTCTGCTCAATAAAGAATGTTATCAGATGACTCAATATCAAACTTTGGCTGAGGTAGTCAAAAAAGAACAAATAGCGGCGGACATTTTTCGCCTTACCCTACGCGCCCCTGAGATTGCCGGTTGTGCGCGGCCCGGGCAATTTGTAATGGTGCGGGCCATGGCCGGGATTGATCCTCTGCTGCGAAGACCTTTTTCCATTCATCAGGTCAGCAGCGAAGGCAATATCCAAATTCTCTTTAAAAGGTTGGGGAAGGGCACGACTTTGCTCGCCCGGCTTGAGGCGGGTGAACAGCTGGATCTGGTTGGCCCGCTCGGGAATGGCTTTGATCTGAATGGGCCGGGCAAAGTCTGTTTGGTCGGCGGCGGGATGGGGATTGCCCCCCTTTATTTTTTGGCCCGGGAATTTCTGCGGCAGTCAATTCCGCCGCGCCTGACCGTGATGCTCGGCGCCAGGACCAGGGAAGAACTGGTTACCGTGGCCAATGATTTTAAGGATCTTGGGGTTAATGATCTTTCTCTTGCCACCGATGACGGCACCTTGGGGCACCATGGCTTGGTTCTTGATCTGATGGGGCGGCAGATGGCCCGGGAGGATCAATGGTCGGTTTATACCTGCGGCCCCCATCCCATGATGAAGGCGGTGGCTGAAATGGCACGGCAAAACGAATGGTTATGCAGTGTCTCCCTCGAGACCATGATGGCCTGCGGGATCTCCGCCTGTCTGGGTTGCGCTATCCCCAGGGCGGGGTTGAACGGAAATTATCTTCATGTTTGTAAAGATGGACCAGTGTTTGATGCGGGAGAAGTGGCATGGCTGTAGATAAACCGGGCCTCAGCGTTAAAATAGGCGATATTTCATTTAAAAATCCAGTGCTTACGGCCTCGGGTACCTTCGGCTACGGCCGGGAGTTCGAGCCGTTCGTCAACCTGCATCGCCTGGGCGGCATTGTGGTTAAGGGGATCTCCCTTGAGCCGCGCCGGGGCAACCCGCCGCCGAGGATTGTCGAGACCGCCGGTGGGATGTTGAATGCCATCGGCCTCGAAAATGTCGGGGTACAGCGCTTTATTGATGAGAAAATGGATTACCTGCGCGGCATCGGCACCAGGGTTATCGTCAATATCCTCGGCGACAGCCTGGACGATTATAGCCTGCTTGCCGAGAAGGTCAGCGGGGTGGCGGGGATCAGCGCCATCGAGGTCAATATCTCATGCCCCAATGTCAAAAAGGGCGGGGTGGCCTTTGGCACCGATGCCGGGATGGCGAGGGCGGTGACCGAGGCGGTATGCAGTAAAAGCGCCATTCCGGTCATTGTCAAACTCTCCCCCAATGTCACCGACATCACCGCCATTGCCAAGGCGGTCGAGGATGGCGGCGCCCATGCGGTTTCGCTGATAAATACCCTGCTCGGGATGGCCATTGATATTCGCAGCAAGCGCCCCAGGCTGGCCAATGTGGTCGGCGGCCTGTCCGGCCCGGCCATCAAGCCGGTCGCCCTGCGCATGGTCTGGCAGGTGGCCAACGCGGTGAAGATCCCGGTGATCGGCATCGGCGGGATCACCACGGCCGAGGACGCCATCGAGTTCCTGCTGGCCGGCGCCACCGCCATTGAGGTCGGCACCGCGAACTTTGTCGACCCCTCGGCTACCGAGAAAATAGTCAACGGCATTGAGCAGTATCTCATTGCTAATAAAATGGAAAATATTAATCAGTTGATTGGCGGCCTGCGCATCTGATTATATGCCGAACTTGAAAGCGCAAGATCTTTGCCGGCCATTCTAGGGGATTGCCGGCAAAGTTTTTGTTCGTCCCTTATCATCGCTCTGGCAGATGTTAAGCCGGGGATATTTATTTAAAGTTAGAAACTGTGGATTCAACAACTTCGCCCTCCTTAGCATTGGAACTGCTTGACGCCCTCTATGAAATCCATCGTGACTGGCTGGCCGGCTATACCTTTGCCTGTGGTCGGGGGTGCTCCGCCTGTTGCACGCAAAGTGTCAATGTGACCGCACTAGAGGGACGCCTGGTAAGCGATTATCTGTTGGCCAATGGTTGGGGTAGGGCGGGCCTTGAGCAAAGGCTGGGCAAGTTCCCTGGCCGCCGCAGGGCTTTGCTGACCACCAATGACTTTGCCCGGCTCTGTTTTGATGGGGTTGAGGCGCCGGAGGAAGAGGGGACACCATGGGATTTTACCCCGTGCCTGTTTCTTAAAAATAATTGCTGCACCATTTATCCGGTCCGGCCCTTTATGTGCA
>Ga0224496_10000131_pt1 | contig 54577 bp, 25 predicted proteins | sample SF_Jul11_sed_USG_2_FD_168127 | JGI IMG/M metagenome (GOLD analysis project Ga0224496, IMG submission 168127) | Sediment microbial communities from San Francisco Bay, California, United States - SF_Jul11_sed_USGS_8_1 | ecosystem: Environmental > Aquatic > Marine > Sediment | place: USA...
AAAATAGGAGCAATTGCTTCTGTCATTTGTCTTGGCTGCATCTTTGCAAATTCCCCAACCCAGAAACCTTTAAGGATAGGATCATCTAAATTTTCTACAATTCTATCTCTATATCTCTCATTAGTTAAAAGTTCAATAATGTCAGACATTTTGGCATTTTTGCTTTGAAGTAGAGTAAGAAGAGCATTTCTCAATATATATTCAAGACGAGGTCCCCAAGAATATGAATAAAGCTTATGAAAAATAGAGATAATACCAGATGCAATTAGTTCTCTGTGTTGAACATTTTCTCCTTCAAAGAGGTTAAGCTTAATAGTTCTCTCAGTATCTCCAGGATCAAAATAAACAACATCGTTAATTCTATTTGAAGGAATATAGTCAAGTAATGTCTCAACAAGATCTCCATGAGGATCAATCACACATAATCCTTCGCCGTTCTTGAGGTCATTAATTGCCATGTTGGCAAGCATAGTTGATTTACCTGTCCCAGTTTTACCAATTACATACATATGACGACGTCTATCCTCACGCTTAAGTCCGTATACAACCTCTTGGTTTTTATAAATAACTTTTGCAAATGGGTTGATTTCTTGTTTCTCTTTTTTATTCATTCCCCGAGTGACAATAGGCAAATTCTCTGGTGGCTCACCAAGTAGGTTTTTACCCCAAGCAATATTGGGGATAGTAGTGAGACTTTTGTTTGGTAAATGATAAATAGTAGCTAGTTCATCAAGACTTAAGTGAAAAGTGTTTGAAAAACCAAAAGTTCTATCTTTAAGACCATTAATAAAGAAGTTTTTGAATAAAATACTCTTCCAAAGAACAAAAGTGTTACTTTCTGATTGGGTAATAGCTTGAAATGACGTGGTTAAGTTTTCTAGGATTATATCTGCTCTGTCTTGGGTATTTGAGCTTACAACAAGGCGTATAGAGGACTTTAGAGAGGTTTGTTTAAGTTTCTTTTGGATCAACTCCTTCTGAGGATGGCTACTTTTAGATTGACTAAGAACATCAGATAACTCACTTCCAACAGTCTTTGATGATTTTCCTATCTGAGAGTGACCACTATTTTTCCAATTATCTTTACTGTGACTTAATACTATTTGAATTCCAATCTTATCAAATGGACCAGTTCTAGAAAGTACAGACAGAACTGTAGATAGGGGATCAATATTAGTGAAGTCTTTGTAGTCCTTAAGCGGTAAGTATTCTGGTTTGGAAAGTTTAAGGTATCCAAGACTTAAGAACTTACTTTGGTCATTCACATAATTAAATTCATCTCTGTGTCTGAAGGCATTTACAAAATGGTCAATGGGATCAAAATCAAGAGGGTTGATGATGATCTCTGGATAACTTGCTTGCAAGAGGCTTTTGACATATTCCGTTAGTCTTTTTGGAACATAGGCAAGGAAGTAGATTGTTTGACTAAGAGAAAGTATCTCAAAACTAAGGTGTTCATCTGTCCTAAGCATTTTATAAAAAATACCATTATGAAGCTTTGGTAGAGTAGCGAAGAGTTGAGCCGCCGTTTCTGGGGTGTGTTCCGCATCGCGGCTGGTTCTTAGTTCAAGTAAAACATGATTTGCAGACATATATGTAGTATATAGGAGTTGAGGGCAATGAGCCATATTTATTGGTTAGGAAAGATCATCTAAAAGTAGAAATTAATGGATTCTGGTATCAATAAAGTTATTCTAAAGAAATTCACTTGTTAAAATTAATGTGGATAACTTGTATTTCTAATCTGGTTTTTGTCGCTAATATAAAATATAGGATATCGATATAATCAACCTTTTTAAATTATAGGTTGACCAAACTGTGAAATATAGTTATACTCGACTAAGATCTTTGAAATAATACCTTTAATAGGTGTGTATAAAAAAAGAGGAGTCTTATTTAAAATAAAACTCCTCACAAACAAAAAAAGCATTAATACCGCTGGACAGGCCACGAGTAACAATGCTTTTCTTGAAACTTACAGCATAAATTATTATGCTTATCTAGGATCTATAATAAGGGTAGAATTAACCTGTGGCAACTAGATCTATCTGGTATACAATAGATTAAAACATAGAAACTAAGAGTGCTAAGTGGAGGTTCGACAGTTGGGCAGGCAGTCGAGCTTCCACCTAGCACTTTTTTATTTAATCATTGTCAGTTGTACAAGAGAGTTGTACAATAATTTCATTATGACTAATATTATTCAAACATCTACTTTTAGAGCTAATATGAAAACAGTCCTAGATCAGGTAGAAACTGACCCAAAGAAAATGTTTCTTTTACAAAGGAAAGGTGACATATCCTCTGTATTGGTTAATATTGACCTGTTTGAAGAGTTACTTGATTTGCATGATAAAGAGTACCTGAAAAGTATAAAAGAAGCGAGAAATCAGGTTAAAAAAGGTGATACTCATAGTTTCTCTCAAGTTTTTGGAGAAATAATGTGATTTATGAATATGTTTTCTCAAAGAGATCTAAAAAAGATATTGATAAATTAGATCCTATTATTAAAAAAAGAATTGCTAGAAAACTACAATTGTTTCAAGATAAACCCTTATTTTTTTCTAAAAGATTAGTTAACTCACAGATAGGGGAGTATCGGTTTAGGGTTGGTAATTATAGAATTACTTTTGATTTGGATAAGAAAAATAACAAAATATTAGTGTTAAAAGTTGATCATAGAAAGCAAATTTATAAATAATTAAAATCAATACTTTTGACAATTACCTTGATAGGTGTCATAATAGTCCCTGTACTTCGACAAATTAGTTTTTTCCAAACACAAGTGAATTTATATATCGAAAATTAGTAATTATTTACATACCCCTCAAGAGGGTGTTATTAAAATTTATCAAAAAATATGACAAATGATCTAAGTAAGATTATTGGTGAGCCTCCTAAAGAAGGTGATGAACCAAAAGTACCCTCAAGGGAACAAGAAGTTACAAAGACTTCAATAAAAAAGACGACTGAAAAGTCAAGTTCTTCAACAAGAACAACTCCTATCAATAAATCCTCATTAAAATCAATCAAAAAAGTTTCTGTGACTCCTTTAAAAGTCGGTCCTAGAATGAGAAAGAAAACAATGGAAGATTCTCCTACCCACAGTGTAAGCGGAACTCTTGACCTCTCTAGAGATGGTCATGGAGTATTACGTCCAGAATATTCAGAATCAGAGAGAGATATCTATATTTCTAACTCACAAATTAGAAGATTTAAGTTAAGACCAGGTGACTTAGTAGAAGGACCAGGTAGAGAGCCAAAAGAAAACGAAAGATATTGGGGACTTCTTAAAGTAGAGAAGGTCAATGGTATTGAAACAAGTGAAATGCTTAAGATGGGTGAGAGAAACAAATTTAAACGTTTAACTCCTGTTTATCCTGATAGCCAATTTAATTTAGAAATTGGTGAAGAACCTCTTTCTTTAAGAATTATCGACCTTATCGCTCCTATCGGTAAAGGGCAGAGAAGTTTAATTGTTTCTCCTCCTAAAGCTGGTAAGACAACTTTACTTAAAGATATTGCAACTGGTATTGCTAGAAACTATCCAGAAGCTCATATGATGGCTGTTCTTGTTGGTGAAAGACCAGAAGAAGTCACAGACATCAGAAGACATATTGATGCACTTACTAAGGGTAAAGGTGAGACAGCTGCAAGTAACTTTGATGAACCTGCAAAGGATCAAGCAAGAGTAGCAGAATTAGCTCTTGAGAGAGCAAAGAGATTAGTCGAGATGGGACAAGATGTTGTTATTCTTCTAGATTCTATTACCAGATTAGCTAGAGCTTACAACTTATCTATTCCTACTTCTGGTAGAACATTATCTGGTGGGTTTGACCCAGCAGCCTTGTTTCCACCAAAGAAATTCTTTGGGGCCGCTAGAAACTTTGAAGTTCCTGGAAGTTTAACTATTGTTGGTACAGCTCTTGTTGAGACTGGATCAAGAATGGATGACCTTGTTTACGAAGAGTTCAAAGGAACTGGTAACCAAGAAGTCCACTTAGATAGAAGATTAGCTGAAAGAAGAATTTATCCTGCAATTAACGTTCAAAAGTCTGGTACTAGAAGAGATGATCTTCTGATTGACCCAGTTACATATCAATCTATTATCACTCTTCATAGAATGATGGATATGGTTGATGCTGACGGCAGAACAAAGACTTTAATTGCTCAGATGAAGAGAAGTAAAACAAATAAAGAATTCTTAGCTTCATTAAAAACAGGTTAATTACTCTAAATTATCATAGTTAGATGTTAGCTATGGTGAAAGAGTTTGCTCTGGTATAATTGGGGTCACCTTAATTGGTAAAATCATGGCTCAAATTACTATTAGATTTAGAACACCAAAGTTTTTTAAAGAGATCCCTTTGTTTCTCAAATTTTTAAGACTCTATATCAGGAAGAGAGGCTATAAGCTTTTTTCCAGATTTGAGGTAGGAAAAGACTTTATTGTAGATATCCTTTATAAGAAGAGAGGCCGTTATGCTCGTCCTTTTCTTCACTTTGGAACTATCAGTTTGCTTTTTTTAGTTATTACTTTTGGACCGTTGATTTTTGTAAAAGAGGATAAGGTTGATCAAGGTGGAACAGGTGGAGTCTTAGCAATGGCTAGTGACTTTACAGTAGATTTTTATACTCTTCAAGCTGAAGAGGTTAGACAATATCGTGGTGGAGAAGCCACTACACATATTGTCCAAGAGGGAGAAACAATTGAATCAATTGCAACGCGTTATGGTCTAGAGTTAACTACTGTTTTATGGGAAAACAATTTATCTTTGACATCAAAAATAAAGCCAGGACAAGAATTAATTATTCTTCCTGTTGATGGAGTGAGACACAAAGTAAAAAGAGGTGAAACAATCTATTCTATAGGTAAAAAATATGGACTAGTAGAGAGTCAAGTTCAGGTAATTGTTGACTATCCATTTAATGAATTTTTAAATGATGAAACATTTACTTTGGCTACTGGTCAGTATTTAGTTGTTCCTGGTGGAGTAAAACCAGATGCTCCTGCACCAAAGAGACCTGCCTATGTAGCGTATACTCCTGACGCAGGTGTTGTATCAGGTACTGGAAATTTTGTTTGGCCTGCCTCTGGTAGAATTACGCAGGGATATAGCTTTTATCACAAAGCCTTTGACATTGCTAATAAAAGTGGAGGTCCAATCCTTGCTGCAGACTCTGGAACAGTCAAGATCGCTGGTTGGGTAGATAACTCAGGTTATGGAAATAGAGTTATTGTTGACCATGGTAACGGTTATGTAACTTTATATGCTCATATGAGCGTTGTTCAAGTTAGACCAGGACAAAGAGTTAATAGAGGTGATGTCATGGGACAAATGGGAAGTACTGGTCGTTCCACTGGTACTCATTTACATTTTGAAATTAGGACAGGAAGTGGATTATTAAATCCAGGAAACTTCCTTAAATAAAAATTATGATTGATTTAGTTAAATTATTATTAACAGCTGGAGACGGGGGAAACGGTAAAGTTTCTTTCCGTAGAGAAAAGTATGTTGCCAAAGGTGGCCCTAATGGGGGCTATGGTGGTAATGGAGGAGATATCATTATTGTCGGTGATTCTCATACAGCAACTCTAAAGCACCTAGCTGGTATTACCAAAATTGAAGCAGCTGATGGTGAACGTGGTGGTAAGAAGAAAATGCATGGAGCAAATTCTGAACCGCAATATATAAAAGTTCCTGTGGGCACAACTATCTGGGTAATTGCCGAGACAGATTTGGCTTATAAAAGACGAAAAACTCATCCTAATATGAGACCATTTAATAAAGTCGAAATTGAGATGGAAACTTTTGAGTTAGAGGAAGAGGGAAGAAGAGCTGAAAGTAGACCAGAAGACGAATTAGTTCATGTCTATGATGAAGATGTTTTAGCAACTGATTTTAGGGTTAGAAACGTTAATGTAAACGAAGTTAAAAAAGAAAAGCTAGCTGATATTACAGAACATGGTCAAGAAGTTGTTGTTTGCCAAGGAGGCTTTGGAGGTAGAGGAAATATCGCATTTAAGAATTCAAGAAATACTACTCCATTGATTGCAGAATATGGTAGTCATGGAGAAAAGAGAGTTATCTTAGCAGAACTCAAACTATTAGCTCACGTTGGATTGGTTGGTTTCCCTAATGCCGGTAAGTCTACTTTAGTAAGTAAAGTGACCAAGGCAAACCCTAAAGTTGGATCATATCCTTTTACAACTTTAGAACCACATTTGGGTGTTCTAGAGACTAAGTTTGGTAAAGAATTAATTATCGCAGACATCCCAGGATTAGTAGAAGGTGCTAGTGAAGGTAAAGGCTTAGGATTCTCATTCTTACGTCATGTTGAGGCCTGCCAAGTTCTTCTATATATTCTTAGCTTAGATGAGAGCGTTATTTATGATAACTCTAGAACTAATGATCAAAAAGCTGATGTTCTCTGGAAAGAATTTGAAACATTAAAGAGAGAGTTAGATCAATATGGAGATGAGATCTTAGATAAACCGTATTTAATTGGTATAAATAAAGCAGATCTCTACGATGACGAACTTAAACAAGCAATAAAAGATTTATTTCAAAAAGGTGGAGAAGAAGTTCATGTTTTCAGTGGTTACACTGGTGAAAATTTGGACGAAGTAACTGCTGCGTTAGAGAAGTTTGTTGATTAACTACATAGAGAGTCAATACTTAATTAACTATTTTTAGAACATAATTTTAAAGTAAATAAAAACTCCCTATTTCTAGGGAGCTTTTTTATATTCTATTTCTTATTATTTAGCAGGAGCTTCCATGGCTGCTTCAGGGGCAGGGTCATTAACTGGAGTAGGACCACCTGGTATTTCTGGTGGAGCCTCTACAGCTGGTGTGATATTTTCAATAGGGTCAACAGATCCAACAGGTATATTATTTAACTCTGATTGATCAGCTGCCTGTTTCTCAATCTCACCTCTAGCTAACTCTTCAAGGACTTGGAGCTCATCAGCGGCTCTTAAGTAATCGTCAGAATCAGGCTGAAGGAGGATAAGAGTCTTTTGGTAAGCAATCTTAGCTTCTTCAAATTCTCTGAGCATTTTGAAGGTATTGGCGGCGTTGTAGTATGCATTTGCATAGTCAGGCTTGAGTGTTGCTGCTTGGTCAAAGAACCTCAGTGCTTCACCATATTCTTTTGCATTAAAGAAGACACCTCCCAAAGTAACTCTGAGTTGAGGATTATTTGGAGATAGTTTAATAGCATCAGCATATGATCTAATTGCCCATTCTTCTGAGTTGTCTGCAACTCCGATTAATGTTTGGTAGACCTGAGCAAGAGTTTGCCAGTTTGTAACATCATTACCATCTAAGAAAATTGCTGCTTTTCCTTCTCTAATTGATTGCTGAACTAGAGTGGCAAATCTTTCTTTGTCATCATCTGTAAGATCAGTCTTTTGTGAGATTGCTGCAGCAATGACAATATTTGTAATAGAGTACTTTCTTCTACTGGAGTCTAAGAAAGGGTTAAGTTTGATAGCTTCTTGTTGAAGATTGTATGTAGTAATAAAGTCATTTTCTGTAGCAGCCTTTGAAGACTTAAACATTAAGAAGCTTGAGTATGAAGCTTGTAAAGTAAGGTAGAGAAGACCAACTACAAAGACAGTAACTAAGCCAATGACAGCTCTTGAAGCAATTCTTGTTTTTGTTTTTAAGAACTTAACTTTTCCAAATAAACCAGCTAAGTTTAGGCTATAAGAGTGAAGTCTATCTTTTTCACTAGCTACCCAGAAAACTATTAGAATAGCTTGAACAGTTAACATTACAACGTTTACAGGTAAGAACAATTGTAAGAGTAATGTCGCAAGTAACATGCTATGAATCGGTCTAGTGGCTTTACTAATCTTTTTACTTTGTTTGATTAAAGCAAAACCAAGTAATAACCAAGCAATAAGTCCAAAGATACCTAGTGTAACGATAATAGTTAATGGTAGGTTAGCTCCTTGTGAGAACTGAACATTCCATAAAGGATTATTATTCATCCATTGTGGCTTATATAGGTTAAAGGCTTTGATATAGTTGTTTGGACCAATTCCAATTAAGACATTTCTTAAACTTCTCATTGAAGACATGGCAATAGACCATGAAGCTGTTGGGCTTAATATAATTGGACTAGTAAGCTTTCCAGGTAATAAGAACCAACCATAGAAGAGAGAACTGAGAGCTGAGAGTACTAAAGTAGCACTTTCCCATGGTTTTGCTTTTTTGGTGATTAAAACCTTTGTAGCAAAGCCAACTGCAGTGACTAGAGTGAATTGTAGTGCAACTAATACTGAGCCAGCTAAGTTAAACAAGATATTTGAAGGGAGATTTAATCCAAAAATTTTGTTTAATAATATAGATGGACCATATCCAAAGTGTTGTAAAACTGTAGTAACAGCGAGCAGTCCACTCAAACTTGCTAAACTGATCATCAATTTTCTGTTGTTTGCAACTTGACTCTTGAGTAAGTTACTTCCTAGAGCAACAATCATAGTGAACCCTAAAAAGATCCCACCAAGTCCAAGTAAACTTTCTACTGGATATCTATTGTTTGAAAATATAGATATAAGTGTGATGACTCCTAGAATAGTAGTAGGAATAGTGAATGGACTTTTAATAAAAGTTAAGATTCCTTTTTTGAAGCTTTCTCCAAGGTAACCAATCAACATCAAGAGTGAAGCTATCAGTACAAAGATAAACTTTGCTGCGACAACTGATTGATCAAAGATTGGTAAAACACCAACCGTTGTCCAAATCAACAATAAAATCAGTAGTGGTAGAACGGTAAACTTTGGCATTAATTTTTTCATAGTGGTCCCATTAGATCAGAGGTTAGGTATTTGTGTAAAGTAGACAAACTATTACATCTTAAAAAGGGTCTAACTAGAAGTCCTTTTATTTGCTATATTTATGTTATGAAATACACAAAGAAAAAAGACGGATTTTCAATGATTGAGCTTTTAACAGCTGTGGCAATCATTGCTGTTTTAATCCTAGTATTTATCTTTTTAATGAGAAATCAAAAAGCGAGAGGAAGTGATGCCAGAAGGAAGGCTGACCTAGAAAATATTAAGATCTCTTTTGAAGATTACTTTAATGATAACGATTGTTATCCACCCGAGACTACTTTAGATATCTGTGGAGATAAAAGCTTTGCACCTTATCTTAAAGAAATTCCATGTGATCCTATGTCAGGTGAAGCTTATGCATATGAGCCAGTAGCTAACTGTGGAGGCTATCGTGCTTATGCAGTTCTTGAAGATACTGGAGACCCAGTTATTGCTAAGTTAGGTTGTGATGGAGCCGGAGGTTGTGGAGCTGCTTCTGGAGTTGAATATAATTATGGTATTGCAGTTGGGGTAGATATTTATGGCGGCGGTGCTCTTGGAGGAGCCCCTTCACCTTCACCAAGTCCAATGTGGGTTTATGCCTGTGATAGTAGTGGTGTCTGTAACCAGTTTGAAGAAGGTCACCCACTATTAGGAACCTGTCCAATCACTTTTGAAGAGACAGATTGTCAAAGTTCTTGTGCGAGTTTAGCTAACAGATGTTCTGGCTTCTAATATATATATAATTATAGTAATAGATCATAATGAAAATTAAACAAACATCACAATCAGGTTTTACTCTAATAGAAATCTTAGTTGTTATGGTTATTATTGGAATCGTGGCTACTATTGGACTGGGTGGGTTTCAGTCATCTCAGCTTAAAGGGAGAGATGCCACTAGAAAGAGTGATCTCAAACAAATAGGTAGTGCTCTTGAGACTTACTATAATGATAAAGGTCAGTATCCAACTGATACAGGAGGTTTGATCAATGGTTGTGCTGGAGAGACAAGTTGTGATTGGGGGGATGCTTTTACTGATTCTAACGGGACAAACTATATGGTCGAAATACCTACAGATCCAAAAGCTACTCGAAGCTATTACTATTCTTCTGCAGATGGAACTTCATATCAAATATATGCCAGACTAGAGAACATGTTGGATAAAGATTTAGAGGTAGATGTTAGTGATAATAAGCTTGAGTATTCAGGTTTGGCTTGTGGTACATCAGGTAATTGTAACTATGGAATCTCAAGTACAAATACAACTCCTACAGCAGGGAGAAGTTTGGTCACTTTTTAATAATATGAAAGAACAAGTTATGAAACAAAACAATGGATTCTCTCTCATCGAGTTGTTGGTTGTTATTTCTATCATTGGGACTTTAGCTGGATTACTGATTACTAATTTAGTTGGAGTTCGTGGTCGTGCTGCTGACACTAAGATAAAAAATAATATGAGGCAACTAAAGACCTCTCTGAGACTTTATTACAATGATTATCAACAATACCCTAATGCAAACGCAGGAGCGATGGAGGGTTGTGGTACCGCTGGAGATGTAGCATGTACCCAAGGTGGAGTCTTTTCTGCAGGTTCTGGCCCTACTGTCTATATGCAAGAGCTACCAGCTTCATTTACTTATAGTGTAACTGCAGATAATGAGTCATTTGTTGTTGCAACTTCATTAAGTAATGCTTCTGATGCTGATATTGAGACAAGTGCTAATGCTTGTGGACAAACATACACAGCAAGCTCATCTGCATATTATGTTTGTAACGATTAGTTAATAAAAATAGAAATAAACAGCCACCTTGTGAAGAGGTGGCTTTTTTAATGCTAATGAGTATATCTATACACCTGGTAATGCATCAATTATTCTACGTATGAGTACAAGATGACTATGTTTATCTATTAATGATATGAGTTAACAGTCTAAAGTCAGTTTAGTTAACTATCCACCAGTTAAACTTGACGTCACTTGTAGTATTTGTATCAAACCCTACTTTGAAACCACTCTCTAACTCTGGGGTTTCACTATTATCATTAGTTAACTCTTTGACATAGAGGACTTTATTATTTGTACTACCTAGAGGTGTGATGTAGATAAGTGACTCTGTAGTAACGATAGGTGAGATGATCACTATTTCACTACTGCCAGACTTAATAGTAGCTGTACCAGATGTCTTTTCTGACTCAATTTGTGCAGAATCAGTGGCTTCTAAAATTTCGCTACCAATTCCAATACCTGAAGAGAAGTCTGCTTTACCTTGAGCTGAAATTGTAGCGACTGCAACTCCTAGTTCATTAAGGATTTCAAATCTAGATTCTTGAACAGTTGTTTCTCCAAGGACTTCACCAGACATAGTAGCTAGTTGAACTTGGAATGGGTTAGTGAAGTCATTAGCAGCGATCATGTTAGTTAAGAGAGTATCATTTACTTTAAGATCTCCAGCAATTGTTAGATCTCCGTTGATATTTGCTGTACCAGATTCATCAAGAGTAAAGAGACCAGCCATTAATGAAAGAATACCTTTACCAGATGGTTGGATATTCAGAGTTGGGTTAGAAATTCCAACTGGAGCATAGTCAATTGAGCCGGCAGTAATAAACATAGAGTCTGAGATAACTAAGCTTTGACCAAGTCCTAAGTTCTCAGCAATATATGCAGAACCATTAACATCTAAGTATTTATTTACAAATACAGCTGTAGCATCAATGACTAAGTCATCTTGGGTAAGAGTGAGATCATTAATTCCTAGTCTAGTAGCACTAGTTGTATCAAGCTCTGTGACAAATGAGTCATGGTTTGCAAAGTAGTTGTCAATTGTCTCGACAGTGTTTGTAGCATCAGCTGTACCAAGTAGCTTCTCAAGTAGAGTAGGCTCTTCGATCGCAGCAGCAACTTTGTTACTAAATTCACTAATATCATCAGCAAATAGAGTTCCAGAAACTGTTGCATTAACTATCTGAGCAGTTTGAGCATCAAGGCTTTCAATTTGAGCTAGTTTTGATTCTAGCTGATCAATTCTTGCACTGTTTACATCAAGTTCTCCAGAGATAGAAGCATCTGTAAAGGTAGCTACTTGAGCACTGATTGTGCTGGTGATTACATTTTGAGCGATTAGATCACCGAGAGTAGTAATATTACCCTTATCATCAAATGTAGTAACAGCACTTCCAGATGCATTCTCGACTACGATTCTTCCAGAGGCTGTCGCGTTAGCTCCTAATCTGAAGTGGAGAGTTCCATCTTCTGAAATTGGGCTGATCATGTCTGTTGCTAACTCATCAGTTGTTATTCTTCTAGCGAAGAGATCAATGAACTCTCCAGACACAGCAGTGAGTTTTCCATAAACGTCTACACTTGTTGCAACTAGTCTGCCATAAATTGTAGCACTGGCAGCGTTAAGGCCATTGAAGGCGTTGATTGTAGAAGCACCAACTGTGTTTCCAACAGTTGAGCCATAATCTACAAACTTATCTCTAGCTTCAAAGAGGCTTGATTGTGATTTTGCAATTGAGTCTGAAGTAACAAGGTTTAGAGCAGTAGCGAGGTCTGCAGAGTCTGTAGATTCTTCTTGACCAGTGAAGTTGAACATTGCATCAAGTCTTTCTTCTGCGATTTTTTTCAATCTAGAAGTTAGGCTTTCTTGGACAACTGTTGCAGAGTTAGTAGCTGTGACAGGGTTGAGTAGAGCAGAACCACTAGCTTCAGCACTATTTGTTGCTGTGTTAATTTCAGCACTTCCTGAAGATGTAATTATTGAAGCAGAATCTGTGGCAACAGAAGCACTATCTGAAGCTCCAAGGACATCTCCAATATTTTCTCCAAAGATATCTTCTAGAGATGATTTATCAATTCCTCCAATATCATCTTCATTAATATGAGTACCAAGATTCATAAAGACCATGACTGTCTCTTTGCCTGAGCTTGGATCCCAGTCTTCAAGAGCTTTACCAATGGTGTAACCAGTCTTGATAGCTTTCATAGCTCTACCTGGGACATGTGAAGAGACGAGGAAGTCACCAGTCTTAATAGCTGCAGAATCACTAGCGACTAGGACAGGGACACGTCCAGCAAGAGCGACACGTTTGGTATTTTCTGCCATTTCACCGATTTGGACACCTGGAGCAGTAGAGATAACACCAAGGACGGCTGGATCATAAGCTTTGCCACTTCTCTTGATATAACCAGAACGGCTTGATGTCGTATCAGCACTGATTACTTCAGCAGCCTGAAGAGTTTGATCATTTGTTGGATACCACTCAGCTAAGTCAGCACCGCCACCTTCTTCCCATCTAATAGCCATAGATTTGAGAGCAGCATTTCCAGTAATTCTAGCTTTCCATCTCATATCAGTTCCTTCTGGTTGGGAAGTGAGGTCAGCAAATCCAGAATAAATCTTTGTTGTTCCTGATTCAGTTGCTTCTTCTGTCATAGTAACTGTAGTCCAAGTAGTTCCACCATCTCTAGAAGCCCAGTAATCAATAGAACCTGTTCCAAGATCTGCCCAAGAGATGAGGTTAGCTCTTCTTGGTAGAGTATTGGCAACGTAGTCTTTTGAAACAACATCTGAAACACCAGAGTAGGCAAGAGAGACTTGATCAAGAATTGGGAATGAAGTTGTATCGGTTGTACTTAAGATAGCTCTATATTGGAAGTAACTATTTGCTGTTGAGTCGATACTACTACCACTGGTATCGATATATGTATTTGCAGAGAAGTCGTCAATATAAACGTCATTTACATATGGTCCAAAGTTAGTAATTCTAAGTTTTGTGATCGCATCTCTATCTCCAACTGCAATATCTGTGATATCCCAGAATACTTTTTGCCAAGTGTTTGATGTCTCAATGATGAAGTCCATGTATTGTTCATCTCCTTCTGCTTCACCCATTCCAATTCTCATTGGGATTTCTGTATTAGCCTTTGAAGATCTGACCCAGAAACTAATGTAGTCATAGTTAGTCAAGTCTTTAGCTGCAATAGTTGATTCAGCAAAGTTTTTATCTGATTGGGTTGAAGATGAAACAAGTCTAGTTACATTTGTAGAAGTTGTTTCATCTTCATCTTCGTAGTAATTTTCGTTTCTAGTGACATTACCTTCTTGAGAATAGAAGACTGCTGAATTGGTTATATAGTTTGCTCCAACACGATAAACTTCTGGAGGGCTATTAGTTCCTGTAGTATCAGTAGCAGAGAAGATCAGACGGTATTGGATATAGTTATCTGCAGCTGATTCAATATTTGATCCTTCTGGAGTAGTGTAGAAATCATTTCCAACGATGTTATCTAGATATAAGTCGACTGTATCTGGAGAGCTGTCTAAGTATGTAATTCTAAAATATCTAACAGAATCTTTTCCAGTTGTAGTGATATCTGAGATGTCCCAATAAACTTTTTGCCAGATATCTTTATCTTCTATAATTATATTTTCTTCTTGCTCAGTTGCAGCGACTTCACCCATACCTATCTTGAAGTTTGCATTATCTTTTGAAGCTTTGACCCAGAAGCTAAGATATTTATATCCAGAAAGGTCAATCTCACTACCGCCACCAAGATCCATATCTGCATAGCCATTTTGGGTAGAAGTAGACATCTTAGTGATATTTGCAGCCGTTGCCTCATCTTCATCTTCATAGTAGTTTTTATCTCTAGTAGTATCTCCTTCAGCGACAGTAATATTTGTTCCAGTCCAGTTTGTATGAGTATCCATAGTATCAATACTGACTTCATTAACCCCACCTGTAGCTGGTTTCCAATCTTCCCAAGTGCCTGTCGTTGAGTCTGCAGTATTTCCAGTTCTAGTGAGCACTTGGACATCATTTCCATTTGTATCAGCAATATTTTCAATCCATTCAATTGTTTTAAAGTCTACAGCTCCGTTTGAAGACATTTCATCTGAAGTATAGATTCCGTATGGATACATGTCATGATCGGTGCCAATACTGTTTGTATAAGTAGTAGGGTTGGATGTACCAACAAAACGATTTGCATTTATTTTTATACGTCCAGAACCACCAGCCCCACCATGAGCATAACCACCTTCATTGACATAAGTACCACCATAGTTTGAATAGCCCGTTGTTCCTCCAGTTCCACCTGCTGCCAAAATTGTAGTATTGCCTTCATCATCAGAGTGCATGTAGTCAACTTCAATAAGTACAGAACCACCAGCCCCACCACCACCACCACCAGGAGCAATATCTGCACCACCTAAGTCTGAGGAAACTGTTCCGTTTAAACCAGAAGCATAAATATATGCATCAGTTTCTGTGGGATGAGTATCTAGTTCTACTTCTTCAGCAGCGATATAGATAATTCCACCACCGTCTCCACCGAGCTTACCTGGGTAAGACCAACTACCTAAGTAACCATGACCACCAGCACCACCAGCAGAACCAAAGTAAAGTTTAGATAATTCTGAGTCTCCATAAGTACCGGTAGCAGCATTTCTAGTTCCTCCACAAGCAGTACCAGCTCTAGTACCAATAACACCACCAGTTCCATAACCACCACCAGCACCACCGGTACATCTATACCCACCACCGCCACCTTCTTCTTCTGTGGTTGCAGATGTTCTGGTTGTATTAAATCCTCCACTTGTAGACTCACCTTGCCAACCATAATTATTTAAATCAGGAGTAGCAGTTGTTCCTGCTCGGTAACCCTTTCCATAGGCATTGATATTTCCACCAGTATTGACATGAATTTTGCCAGAAGCTCTAAATGCAACAATCCCAGTTTGGTATCCAGCAGTTCCTGATGGAGTAGTAGCAAGGGCATCCCATTCTCCTGGGACTATGCTTCCACTATTTTGAACAGTCACATCAGTATATTGAGGAACACGTTGGACAATTACTTTCTGGTTACTTGGAGTTGTTCCATCGTATGAGTTAGTGATGGAGGAGTTAAAGGTAATCTCGTTTCCTGAGACTGAGCTTACTCTATGGAATTCGTAGTTTCCAACATCAGCAACATCTCCTGTGCCACCTTGTAAGTTGATTAATAAGACTTCGTCTCCAGCAATAATTCCATTTGGAGTGTCGGTTGTACCAATTACAGTCCCAGATGCAGTTGCAGCATCAACTTTATAGGAAATTCCATCTGCTTGGCCGGTTCTGCCTGTGGCAATTAGGTCATTGTTGATATTCACAGCAGAGGAGATAGTAATAGCCCCATCAGAACCATCCCCATCATTGATGTAGTTATCTAACTTAACACTTGGACTGGTAGTAGAAGAGGTTCTGAATTTCTCAACACTAATCGCATCAAATTCTGCTTGAGTATCATCTGTAACAGTTTGTGGAGTATATCCATTCCAATTTGAATGGGTATCAGCATTTTCTAATGCTAACTCATTTGTACCACCGACAATCGGTTTCCATTCTTCCCAAGTTCCATCTGTAGAATCGGCAGTAGCTCCAGATCTAGTCATCATTTGGATCATCCCAGAAGCGCCTACATTTGAAGTCCAGCTTAGTGAGTCTAATGAAGTCGCTCCAGAGGTATTAATTTCATCGGATGTGAAGAGCGCATAAGGGTAATAACCTTCTGAACCAAGTCCAGCACTGTAGTAAGTAGGCGTTGTAGTTCCAGTAACTGTATTGGCGTCAATTCTGACCCTTCCATCACCACCAGCCCCACCATGAGCATAACCACCTTCATTGACATAAGTACCACCATAGTTTGAATAGCCGGTTGTTCCTCCAGTTCCACCGGCTGCGCCAGTATTAACAGGGATAGTAACAGTGTCACCAATAAGATACAGAGAACCACCGGCACCACCACCACCACCACCAGGAGCAATGTCTGAACCACCTAAGTCTGAGGAAACTGTTCCGTTAGTACCTGTTGCTAAGATAGACCCATCTGAAGAAATACCATCTTCTACTTCAATAGTATTTGCTGATACATAGATAATTCCACCACCATCACCACCGAGTTTACCTGGGTAGTTCCAGGCAGCTAGATATCCTTGTCCACCAGCACCACCAGCTGAACCCATATAAAGTTTTTGTAAGTCTCCATATCCATATGTGCTAGTTGCAGCATTTCTAGTTCCTCCACAGCCAGTACCAGCTCTAGTACCAATAACACCACCGGTCCCATGTCCACCACCAGCACCACCAGTACAGTTATATCCACCACCACCACCTTGTTCAACTGAAGTAGCATATGTTCTATCAGGAGTATCATCACCAGTTGATCCACCATTGTATCCATAAACTCCACTTCCTGTTGTAGCCACAAGGCTAGCTCTATATCCTTTCCCACCCATCCAAATATACCCGCCACTTTCAACAAGTACTTTACCAGTTGCTCTGAAGAAGAGAATACCTCCAGTTGAACCATCAAAGTCTGAAGCTGAGAGGATACCTCCATTTGCAACAGTGACATTGACATAGTGAGGAACACGTTGGATAACGATATCTTGACCAGTTAAGTTGGAGTTACCACCAACACCATATGTTCCTTGAATAGCTGAAGTAAATGTTAGAGCAGTCCCGTTGATACTTTGTACTGTTAAGAATTCATAAGTACCAACATTGGCATAGTTTGTGTTATCTCCCTGTAAATTGATCAAAACAACTTCTTCACCAGCAAGTATACCGTTTGGAATAGCAGAAACAGTGGCTACTGAAGTACCAAGATCAGTGACTGTGTATTGGACTCCATCAGCATAGCTTCTGCCAGAAGCAATTGTATCAGTGTTCATATCAACTGAAGTTGATACTGAGATAGAACCATCTCTTCCAGTTCCAGCGTTAGCTTTGTTAGCTGAAATATTGACAGTTCCTGAAGCAGAAGCTTCTGATTGAAGAGTTTCTACACCAGCATCAAATTCTGAGAAGGTTCCATCTACATGACCAAGCTGGTCAGTATAATTGATTGTGACAGAGTCAACAGTTGGAGTAACAGTATTATCAGTAGTGCTAAGGAATAGCTTGTATTGAAAGTATTCATTTGCAGATGAAGTAATTACTGAAGTTGTATTAGAGAGATACGTATCTGCAGCTAAGTCATCAAGGTAAACAGTTGCTGAATTCTCACCAATATAAGTAAGTCTAAAGTATCTGATTGCATCACGGCTGGTGGCAGTAATATCTGAAATATCCCAGTAGACTTTCTGCCATGTGTTAGCAGTATTTATAGTGATATATTCTTCTTGTTCTGTAGAAGTTGCTTCTCCCATGCTGAATTTTAGTTTTTTACCAGTTTCAGATGCTCTAATCCAGAAGCTGACATAGTCATGGCTTGAGATATCTACTTCACTACCACCACCGAGGTCTCTCTCAATATATCCATTTTCATCACTGAAAGTTGTTTTTGTAATATTTGTAGCAGTTGCTTCATCTTCATCTTCGTATTCATTGACATCTCTGGTGACATCTCCATCGGCGACGACAGTATTTGTACCTGAAGTTCTGTAGGCAAGTGAGATTTCTTCAAGAGTTGCTCCAGCAGAAGTATCGGTACCTGAGAAGATAACTCTATATTGAATATAGTTATCTGGAGTAGAAGGGATTTGATATCCAGCATCGCTAGAGATATATCTACCTCCTTTGATGTTGTCCATATAGAAATCAACTGAGGTAATATTATTGTTGGTTATTCTGATGTAACGGATTGAATCTTTGTCTGCAGCTGCAATATCAGTAATATCCCAGTAAACTTTTTGCCAGCTGTCAACACTATCTATTTTGATTGTTTCAGTTAACTCTGTGCCAGCATTTTCTCCAATACTGAAGGTAAACTCATCAGAAGTTGCCGATGATCTTATCCAGAAAGTGATGTAGTCATAACTAGTTAAGTTAACTTCATTTCCAACTCCTAGGTCAGTTTCAGCATAACCATCTTGAGTGGAGCTGGAGAATTTAGCTGAATCTGTTGCAGTAGCATCGTCATCTTCCCAGTAGTTTTCATTTCTGGCAACATCTCCATCTGCAACTGTGACATTTGTTCCAGTCCAGTCAGTATGGGCACTCATAGTGGCAATCGAAATTTCATTAGTTCCATCGACAACAGGTTTCCAAGCTTCCCATGTTCCATCTGTAGAATCAGTAGTATTACCAGTTCTAGTCATTATTTGAATTTCATTAGTATTTCCAATGCTTTCTATCCATGAAACATTATCTAGAATGCTAGCATTTGCAGTGGAGAGCTCATCTGAAGTGAAGTATCCATAAGTATGGTAAATATTATTTGCTTCACCAAGGTACGGAGTGGTATCTGAAGTAGCAGTTAGATTTCTATTTGTGTCTATTCTGATACGTCCATATCCACCAGCCCCACCATGAGCATAACCACCTTCATTGACATAAGTACCACCATAGTTTGAATAGCCTGTTGTTCCTCCAGTTCCACCGTAGACATAGAAAGCATCAGTAGTTGGGCTCCCTGTTACAGTGTCAGCCTTAATATATAAAGAACCACCGGCACCACCACCACCACCACCAGGAGCAATATCTGCACCACCTAAGTCTGAGGAAACTGTTCCGTTACTACCAGTGGAGTAGATATATCCAGTATCTTCAACTTCAACTTCTCCAGCACCAATAAAGATGATTCCACCACCATCTCCACCGAGTTTACCTGGGTAGGACCATGAGGCTAGATATCCATGTCCACCAGCACCACCAGCAGAACCAAAATACATCTTATCTAAGTTTGCTGTACCAACGGTACTGGTAGCAGCATTTCTAGTTCCTCCACAACCAGTACCAGCCCTAGTACCAATAACACCACCAGTACCATAACCACCACCAGCACCACCAGTACAGTTATATCCACCACCACCACCTTGGTCTGGAGTAGTGGCATAACTTCTAGTAGTGTTATATGTCTCACTGGTAGATTCTCCACGCCATCCATAATTACCTTGAGCAGGGGTAGCACTTGTTCCTGCTCTGTAACCTTTACCAACGGTAGTAATATCACCACCTGCTTCTACAAGAACTTTTCCGGCAGCTCTGAAGACTAGGACACCACCTTGGGTGCCATCCCAATCTGAAGTTGTAAGCCAACCAGTCGCATCTACGGTTACATTATTGTATTGAGGAACACGTTGAACAATAATCTTTTGGCCAGTTAAATCTGCATTTGTACTAACCCCATAAACTTTAGAAACAGCAGATTCAAAGTTTAATGTAGTACCTGAAACAGATTCAACCTTAAGGAATTCATAAGTACCAACATTATCATAATTTGTAGAATCGCCTTGAAGATTAATGAGGAGAACTTCATCTCCAGCTACAATTCCATTTGGAGTTGCAGAAGTAACTAAGGAGATAGAGGAGATAGAGGAGACTACATAGTTAATACCATCTGCATATGTTCTTCCTCCAGTAATGAGGTCTCCATCAATTGTCTTTGTGGCAGAAACTGTAATACTACCATCAGATCCATCTCCATTATCTAGATATTTCTCGGTTGTGATTTTTCCATTTAAGTCGTTGTATTCAATAACTCTTGTTTTTTCAACTCCTGCAGCCCATTCACTTTCAGTATCTTCTAAGACAGTGTATGGAGTATATCCAGTCCAGTTTGTATGAACATCCATATTATCAATAATGGTTTCGTTTGTAGTGGTAATAACTGGTCTCCATTCTTCCCATGAACCATCTTTAGAATTACTGGTTGCACCAGATCTAGTCATAGCTTGAACTTCTCCATATGTGTTTAAAGTTTCTGTCCATTCAATTTGGTCAAAGGAAACAGTGTTTGGAGTTGAGAGTTCATCTGAAACAAAGATTCCATAGTTTTCATATATTGAAGAAGTGCTCTCAACAGCAGTTGGGGAAGTTGAACCGGTCAAAGAAGGAGAGTCAATCTTAATACGTCCATCACCGCCAGCCCCACCATGAGCATAACCACCTTCATTGACATAATTACCACCATAGTTTGAATAGCCGGTTGTTCCTCCTGCTTTTCCATCGGCAGTCACTGTTCCTGAAACATCAACAGTGTCTCCGGCTAAGTAAATAGCACCACCAGCACCACCACCACCACCACCAGGAGCGATATCTGAACCACCTAGGTCTGGGGAAACTGTTCCTGCAATTCCATCATTGGTAATAGATCCATTAAGAGCATTAATATTGTCTGCAGCAATAAAGATAATTCCACCACCATTCCCACCGAGTTTACCAGGATAGTTCCAGGCAGCTAGATATCCTTGACCACCAGCACCACCAGCGCCACCCATTCTAAGTTTTGTTAAGTTTGCATCTCCATTGGCTGAATTTGCAGCATTTCTAGTTCCTCCACAAGAAGTACCAGCCCTAGTACCAATTGCACCACCAGTACCATAACCACCACCAGCACCACCAGTACAGTTATAACCACCACCACCACCGGATTCAGGAACTGTTGAAGAACTTCTGGCAATGTATCCTCCAGTAGATTCACCTTGGTATCCATAAACTCCACTTCCTGTTGTAGCTACAGTCCCTGCTCGATATCCTTTACCAGTCATAGTGATGGTTCCACCTGATTGAACATCAACGGTACCGGCAGCTCTAAAGATAACTAAGCCTGTTAGTCTTCCTGCTGTACTGGCAGGTGTAGTTGGTTCAGTAGTTAGCCCTTCCCATGCATCTGCAGTTAAAGTTCCTCCTGAAAGAATAGTGACATCAGAATAATGAGGGACACGTTGGATAACAATATTTTGTCCAGTAATATTTGAGTTACTTCCCACCCCATATGTTTTAGAGACGTTTGTAGTAAAGGTTGTGTTGACATCAGAGACAGCACTGACAGTTAAGAATTCATAAACACCTACATTAGAGTAGTTTGTGTTATCTCCTTGAAGGTTAATAAGGATCACTTCATCACCTGCTTCTATACCAAGTGGGAGGTTTTCTGTAGCAACTCCATTACTTGAAATTCCACTTACTTTATATGCGATAGAATCAGCAAAGACTCTCTTATCAGAGATTGGGTCTGAAGTTAATGATTTAGTATCATTGATTGTAATGTCTCCATCAGAACCATCACCTTTATCAGTTGTTTTTGCTAATTGAATAGTAGGTGAGGCAGTTATTTCAATGTTTTCATATGTAGTACCTGTAGTGAAGTCTGACTGTGTATTATGAGTAATATCACTAGTTGGGTTAGCTCTAGAGAAGTAGTCATTGGTTGCATCATATGTATAAGCAGAAGAAGCCACATCAATACCTGTTAATCCTTCAAATTCATCAGCAGCACCATCTTCAAAGAGCTGATAGAGAAGACCATTCTGTTCTTGTTGTCTGAATGAATTTAAGAAGATGTTTGTAGTATCACCTAGAGAAATATTCATCAACTCATTTAATGCAGCTACTATTGAGTTCATAGTAAATCCAGCGTGAAGTTGTGTTGTACCTGACTCTGAGAGAGCTAGTGGGGCAGTAAGATATGAGTCTTTGAAGGTAAGGTCAGTACCATCTCCAGAGATATAAGTATTAGCATCATAGAGGAAGATTTCACCACCACCAAGAGTACCATCACCAGCAGTGTTCAGTGACATAGCAGTAGCAGCAGGGTCTAGGTAGTAAGCAGAGTTTGCTAGGTCAACAAATCTTTGTGAGTGAGTATATCCATTGTTATCTACTCTGAATCTTGAGTTTCCAGAGACACTAGCTGAGATAATGTCTTGATCTCCTAGCTCATTGAGTTGAACTAATGCCTTACCTGTAACAGCTCCATCAACATCAAGTTTTCCTTCTGGAGTGATGTCACCAATTCCTACTTTACCAAGTGAGTCAAAGATTATCTCAGCATCACCAGTTCCATTTACATTGAAGCCCAAATAGTCAGATGTAGTGTTGTAGCTAATGGTGTATTCATCAGTTGTATCTTCACCAATATGGAGGGTAGATGGGCCTAAGAATAAGTCTTGCCATCTGAAAGCGTTTGAACCAATGTCTTGAGTGTCATCTGTACCAGGTAGTAAGTCACCATCGTTAGTTAAAGTTAATCTAGTAACACCTGATGCGCTAGCAGTCCAAATATCTTGTGCTTCTGTTTGATTAATTACTACTGCAGCCATACCTCTGTCTAAAGAGCCAGCTAAAGAAATCTTTGCTGAAGCTGTCGCAGTTGCACCAAAGTTTGTATCTAAAGTTGTAGAGATTGGAGTAAGTGCACCAGAGTTTTGTTGCCAGTAAGTAGTTCCTCCACCGCCACCAGCTCCACCAATTGCACCCCAAGTTGTCCCATTGTAGAAGTAGATTGTGTCATCACCAGAGTTGTAGTAGATAGAACCTTTACCCATTGCAGTTGGATCACTAGCAAAGTTGGCAAGTTGTAATTGGTTATTAAGTTTCAAGGAACCAGATAGGGTAGCGTTTCCACCGTAGTCAATTGTAAATCTATCTACTGCGTCATTTTGTAATTTAAGTAAGTTACCAGACTCGTCTGTCTTGTTAATCCAAATACTGTTTGTGCCACTCTTAGCATCAACATCAGCAGCAAGAGGGGCGAGGGAAACAGAACCTGTTTCAGTTCCACCGTTACCACCTGTTGAAACATCTAATCTTAGATTCTGAGTAGAACCAGAGTAATTGTATAGGCGAACGGTATTGTCGTCTACTTGTTCAATTAAGAAATTATAGTCAGAAGAAGTAATATTTGTTTTGACTCTTCCTGTTGCACCAGCACCCCCGGCACCACCAGTGCCTACCCCAGCTCCACCAGTACCAGCTGAAGCAGTGATCAATGTATCACCAGATAGATTTTGTGAATTAATATATATAGAACCACCAGCACCAGCACCACCACCACCTTCATTGTAGATACCTGGAGCATCATCTCCATTTTCTGCGTCAGATGAAACAGATCCACTGATAGAAACATTTGCTGATGAGATAAAGATGATACCACCTCCATTACCACCATCACCACCTTGTCCATCTGCAGGCCAGTCACTACCACCACCACCACCACCAGATCCAAGGAATAGCTGAGTTAAGTCAACTGATCCATATTCACCCCCGCCATTCCCAGACTCATCACCAGATCCAGCAGTTCCTGATAAGCTGTGCCCAGCACCACCACCACCATCAGCAGCAACAGCAGCATTATAGTTACCATAACCAGCACCACCACCACCTGCATTTGCACTTCTACTTTGAGCAGTTGTCACAATTGTTGACTCACCTTGGGTTCCATCTGTATTGGCATGGCTTGCTGAACCAGTTCCTGGGCCACCAGCACCACCAGCATATCCAAGGTTATCTGTTGTTATGCTAGTACCACTTCCTACATTAACAGATTCAAAAGCTCTGAAAGCAACTATACCTGTGTAGTATCCAGCTGCCCCAGTTGGGGTAGTAGCCAATTGATCCCAAGCTGAAACAGTCATTGATCCAGAAGAACTTAAAGTAACTGTTGTATATTGTGGAACACGTTGAATGATCACTTTCTGGTTGGCTGGAGTAGTTCCATCATATGAGTTGTTGATTGTAGAGGTAAAGATAATATTATTACCTGAAATAGAATCAATAGTGAGGAATTCATAGTTTCCAACATCAGTAATATCACTAGTGTCACCTTGCATATTTATGAGTAAAACTTCATCACCAGCGACCAGACCATTTGGTGCATCTGCTGTTCCTACGGTGGTACCAGAAGCAGTAGCAGCATCAATTTTGTAAGCAATCATATCTGCAAATGAACCATTGTCATCGCTATCAGCACTGCTGTCAGTTGTATTCATATTGAGAGAGGCAGTAAGAGCTAGAGCTCCATCAGAACCATCTCCATATTGATTAGTAGCTATTTCTGCTCCTGTATTAATTTCTTTCCATTGGTTGTCAGTTGAATCAAACATCCATCCATCAGCAAGAAGATCATTAGTACTTTGGCCATGAGTTAACTCAATATAATCTCCATGAGCTACTGAATCACTAGACTGGGTAAAGATTCCCCCAGTACTACCACCAAGAACATTATCATCATTGAACCAAGCAATACCATATTTCTCGATGTAGACATTAGCTGCTTTGCCTGAGTCTCTAGTGAAGTCGACTCTGAATTTGAGTGAGCTACCAGCAGAGGCAAAAGAGAAGAGGTATTCTTTTTCTGGAGGCCATTGGTTGTTGTCTGTAGTGGTTAATGTACCTGGGGTCCAAGTAGAACCACCGTTGTTACTGGCATAGACATCAATATCACAAGTAGCACAGTCAGAGTCTACATATTCGTTGATCCAAGCATAAGCATTGTTGATGTCTTCTGGAAGAGAAATGGTATCTGAGTAGTAGGTGCCTGTAGTAGCAGACATATTAGCGTTGTAGGCAGGAGCATAGGCACCAGTTCCATCCATACCAACTAGTTCTAGTCCTGCGTTGGAAACTGCAAATGATTGAACGTCGCTATCTGGGATAGAGACAGCTGAAGAGTTATTGAAGGTTTGCACAACTGTATCTGAAGCTAAGTCAATTTTATTGATCCAACCATCTCCATCATTATCTCCATCTTCCATAGCCACATATGCATATGAACCTCCTCTAGTGTTTTGAATACCAACAGCTACAGCATTGTTATATGCTCCAGCAGAATCACTGCCTGAGTCTAAGTTATTGTGGTAGTCAGTAGATTGGTGCCCTCCCTGAAGGGCTTTTTTACCTGATTCATACATTCTCTTAACTTGAGTTGGAGTGAGGATTTCACCAGTAGCAGTTAATTCATCAATCAGACCATCGTAGTAATTAGCACTGCCACAGCCTGATGAGCCCGCAAGCTGACCAATACAGAAATCAGCACTTCCATCAGCAACTACTGTTGTGACTGTGGTATCTACTTGAACTAGGTTTCCATTTAAATAGAAGTAGGCAGTATCAGCAGATTCATCATGAGTGAAGGCAAAGTGAGTCCATTCACCAGTAGGGATAGGGGTAGTTCCAATTAGTTCATCAACCTCTTGTAGTTCAAGAGTCAGTGAGTTATTAGCGTTAAAGTGGATATCATATCCATTAGTAGTGGCTTTACCAAGAATTCTATCTTCATCTTCAATTACATCTGGTTTAATCCATCCAGACCAAGAGAAGTCTTCTCCAATGAAACCTAGGTCACCAGTTACTCCACAAGTAGTATCATCACAATATAATCCTTGAGTAGAGCCATCAAAGCTAGCGGCATGACCTCTGACCCCTGATTCAGTGAAAGTAACAGTTCCTGCATCAGTGAGTGTTTCATTTTGAGTAGAAGCATCAGAGAGACCAGAACCAAAACCAGGCTCAAATGGCCACATTGCTCTAATATCACCAACCATTTTCTCTGAAATATAGTCTTTGGTATATTGTTTTACTGTTTTAACTTCAAAAACATCTTGATAAGCATGTCCAGAATCATTCCCAATGACAGTTAAACCTTGGTCAGTGGTGAGGTATGCCATTCTTTCTTGTGATGAAGTAGAAACAGGACCAGTAACGACCCATGAGTAACAATAATAATTATTATTAGAAGAGTTAGCAGTATCAGTAGCAAGGTTTAGATTTACTTGAGCTTTATCAGGGAACGAGAGAGTGCTGAAGTGGAAAGATCCAGAAGAAGCATCATTACATTCAGCTGGGTTACTTGGTACATAAGTGTTGGTGTTACCAATACTGGTGATAGTGATAGTTGGGGCAGAGTCAAAGGTGACACCATAAGGGACATCTCTAATTGCTGCACCAGCTCCATCACCTTCAACATAACCCCAGCCAGAGATAGTTACTTCTTCTGTGTTTGAAGAATATTTGTCAGTCACAGATAAGGCATCAGGATTAGTTGAGATAGTAGGGGTAGTTTTGAATATTTCTGGGTATGAAGATGTTGTTTCATCTAAATCCATCTTATATTCAGAGTTATCTGAATTGATAGCTAGGATGTCACTCCAGATTTCCAGTTGAGCATCAGTTTCATTGGTAGCGTAAAGAAGCCCATCATCAGTAAGCCAGACTTGGTTATAGTCATCAGTAGCAGTGTCATAAAGATCAATTGTTTTCTTGAGTTTATGGTTAATTAAAGCAATTCCATCATCTGTGGCAGCAGCAATTAACTCAGTTGTTCCGACAATGACAGCATGGACGTCATTAACAAATCTACTTGGGATAGCATATTGATCAAAATTATAATAACTATCATATGGGTTAATAACTAAGCTATTTCTATCCTTAATTCCATTCCCGTTGTATATTCTTGCCCCATTGACGTTATATCTAATTGCTCCATCATTATAGAAATTAATTTCCTCAACACCTCGGCCAAGAGTAAGACCAGTTCCGATGTATAGTTTACCGTTTAACATAAAGACAGAAGTTACTGCACTATCTCCGAGGAGAGTTGCTCCATCTACAAATCTCATCCACATTTTATTGGTGTCTGCATCAATAATAGAAAGTCCAGTATCAGTACCAATAATGTAGGCTCTTTCTGGGAAAATTTGTCTGCTACCTCTGTCATTGGCAGTAGCAGGTTCTAAGAACCAAGAAGCAATTTTGAAGTTGTCTCCACTATTATAGTTTGCATGTGTAAAAGTAACTGTAACGTCATTAGTACCTGTTTCTAAGGTAGTAGCGGTGCCTTTTGTGACGATAACATTAGAACCTGAGTGAGCAGGAGAGGCAGGGTCATCCATAGTTTGCCAGTCAATGGTTATGGTTGGGTTTGCACTATCTGTAGCTTCATTGTCTGACTTAATAGTGATATAGATTTGTCCATCATCTTCTCCAGTAGCATATCTTCCAGAAGCTTTGATTAATCCACCATTATAAGTTTTTGATAAGTTACTTGGTGGGTTAGAAAGTGAGCTTGATTGAGTTGCATTAACTAGAGAGACACCATTAAACCAGTTTGGATCGACTCCAGTCAGTACTTGTGTAACTGTGTCTGGCTCAGTCCTTGTTTGATTGTTTGTTCTGTCAAAGTAGAAGACATCGTTAACAGCATTGTCTTCGAGGAAAGTGTTGCTTTCTGTATCTGTATTAGTATTATCAAGAGTAATACCGCCAAATAGTCCGGCTTTTTGGTTAACATCATCAACAATAGAGTTAGAGTTACTTGAGTCAACTTTGACTTTATCTTGGAAGGTGTCAAAGTACAGACCTTTTCTGACGTTCTCATCAATGTCATAGAAGTTTGTTTCGTTAGCATAGGTGTAATCAATAGCAGCTTCACGATAGTCAGCATGCATTCTATTCTTGTCAGCTACTCTTAACTTATCAACGCTTGGTTGGTGTAAGAAGATCATTTCAACTTGGTAAGTAGAAACTAGATCTGTGCTGGTAGCGATACCAAGCATGCCATCGTATTGTTTAGTATGAGCGGCTGCTTTACCTAGTGATGTAGAAGAGTAGAGGTAGTCACCTCGGTTGGTCTCATTAGAGACATTTATGAGAGTTTCTCCCTGGAAGACAACTTTACAAGTAGAACCATTTGTACAAGCCTCTTGAACTACACCAAAGCCAACTTTAGCAAAAGCACTTGAGGTAGCAGCCATCCTTGGAACTCCATCTGTGTTATCTTCTGTTGTATTGATTGCTACTAAATCATATTGTGCTAGAGTTCCACCAATGTTCTTCATACTCATTCCAAAACCTTTGTCTGAGTAGATGTTACCTTTAGCCCAAACGTTACCATCTTTATCAATAGTGAAGAGGGAAGTGCCTTGGTTTTGGAAGTCTGCGATTAAAGAACCAGCAACAGTCATTGAGTTAAGAGTGTCAAAAACAAATCCTGTAGTAGCACCCCCGTCAGCAACATTAGAGTCAAATTGACCTAGCTCAGTTTTGAAAGCACCATCTACTAAGTAGAGAGCTCCAGAACCAACTAATTGAGAGTTGATTTTGAGGTCTGTACCGTCATACCAGATACCTGCGTCTTGACCTTCACCAAGGATGATATCTCCACCTAGTGAGTAGTCACCAGCAGATCCACCTCCATCAGCATCAAGTACCCAGTCACCATTGTCACCCCAGATACCATACTGAGTAGAGGATTCTAAGTCGTTGCCTTCGATGTATAACCCATAGCAAGTAGCTGCATCATTACAGTCTGCGCTGAGGGCTTTTCCAATAGTGATAGCTCCACCATTCTCATATATATCCCCATGAACACCAGTAGCATTATCTATCGTTGCGCTAGCATTATTGGTAAAAGAATAGCCTAAAACTGATGTTGCATTTACTACATTACCAGTTCCACTATTATAAACTTGGTTATATGAGCCTACTAAGTTTGATAATGTTCCACTTGAACTTAAGAAAGCATTTGTTTGAACACCTCTAAGGTTATCTTGCCCAGAAACTGCATCAGAGGTTGAATAAATAGTGTTGATATCAGCAACTAGGTTTGAGTATGTGTATGAACCATCTGTATAGACAACATCTTGGCTACCATAGGCTACACCATTATTGCCATTTTCATTCATTCTATATAACAATTGGTTATATGAGCCAACTGCAGTAGCATCTCCAGTTAGAGCAGATTCTGTTCTTGTTTGTGCCAAGTAAAGGGAATATGAATCATTGGTATCAATGTTTGTATAACTTTCTCTAGCCTGAAGAGTTCTGTAATCATCAATTGAAGCAATATTTCCAAAGTTACCACTACCATAAACATCAAGATCACCAGTATTAGTAAGGTGTAATCTAGTTGTTCCAGAAGCACTAGCAGTGAAAATATCTTGATTTTCTGATTGATTAATTATTAAAGCAGACATCCCTCTATCTAAAGAACCAGCTATGGAAACTTTAGCTGAAGCTGTAGCTGAGTCTCCAATATTAACATCAGTACTTGGGAAGAAAGGGCTAATTGCTCCAGCAGATAGATCCCAGTATCCACCTAATGATCCGCCGCCACCACCACCACCTGTACCAACATCAGCCCAAGTTCCACCATCGTGTTTGAATTGAAGTGTTCCACCTGAATCTCTGAAACCATATCCAGATGTACCAAGGACGCTGCCCCAGTTAACATAGTTACCAGCAGTAAGGCCAATGTTTCCAGTGACATCAAGGTTTCCTTCATTGGTGATTGAGAATCGAGTTGTACCTGATGAACTTGCAGTAAAGATGTCTTGGTTTTCTGTTTGGTTTACTATTAAAGCAGCCATACCTCTGTCAAGTGAACCAGCAAGAGAAATTTTTGCACTTGATGTAGCGGTAGCGCCTAAGTTAATACCAAGTGTTGTGGAAATTGGAGAAAGCATTCCAGCATTTTGTTGCCAATAGTCTCCAGCAGAGTTAGAGCCCCATGAAAGGACTCCAGAACCATCATTCGTAAGAACTTCACCTACTGAACCTTGAGAATCAGGGAGAGTATAGAGAAGATTTGTAGCTAGAGTAGTAGGAGCTTGGAATCCTGTGTAGTCTGTTCCACTTCCAGCATCTTCTCTGAGGATAAGGTCCATTTGGTTAGCTAAGATGATGTTACCTGAAGTGATAATTTCTCCTGCATTACCTGTAGCAGAAACTGTTCCAATAGCTAAAGAACCATCTATCCCCAAATCATCACTAAAGCTAAGCTGACCAGCTTCATCATAGAAGTATCTGTTGTTTGTTCCAATATATAGTCTGTCATTAATCTCAATGCCTAATCCGGAAGTTGAGTACAAAACAGGGTTGTTTCCATCAAGATCAATAGTTAGATCTGTGTCTGTTGTACCGCCACTTCCTCCAAAAACGAGTAAATCATCAGTACTATTAGTGATATATTCTGCATTTTGTAGAGATAGATTACCGTTATTTTGGATTGTGAATAGGGATGTTCCAGAAGCACTTGCAGTAAAGATGTCTTGAGCTTCAGTTTGGTTGATGATGATGGCTGACTTACCTCTATCAAGTGATCCAGCTAAAGAGATTTTTGCAGAAGCAGTAGCGACAGCCCCAAGGTTTATGTCTGTAGATATAGAGATAGGAGAGAGTGAACCATCATTTTTCTGCCAGTAAGTGTTAACAGCTAAACCAACATCAGTCCAGGCACCAGCAGAGTTCTTATATTGTAGTGTTCCACTATTATCTCTGAAACCATAACCTGTTGTTCCATCTGTATCACCCCAGTTGATATATCCAGATGCATCTAGACCAATATTTCCAGCTACATCTAGAGTATGGTCTGGAGTAGTGTCTCCAATTCCAAAGTCTCCCGCAGAAGTTACTCTGAATTTTTCTGTTGCAGCATTATTATTTGAGCTTGTGCCAAATGTTAATGACCATAAGTTACCAGCTGTAGCTTCAGTTGTTAGATCCATGTATCCATAAACATTAGCTCCACCACCACTGGCATCATTTCCATAGAAATCAATTCCCCCGATAGTATCTGTTCCAACTACCCAGTCACTTCCATTTTTTGTTGAGTTTAATCTGAGGTTTGTATCTTTTGTGTCACTAATTTCAAGATTGTCAGATGGAGCATTAGTTCCAATACCAACATATCCATCACTACCTTGAACAAATAAAGCATTACTGGCTCCAGAACCTTCAATTCTGAAGTCAACATCACTACCTTGCTCATTAAAGACAGCAGAACCATCTGAGTAGAGCTGGATATCAGCAGAAGCAGTAGAGTTCCCACCGATGATGAAGTCGTCAGCCCAATAATCATCAGGGAAGACAATGTGATCTAGGTGTGACATTGGGCTAAGTGTTTCTGAGTCAGTCCAACTTAAAGTTCCAGCTCCGTTTGTAGAAAGAATAGCATCCGCAATTCCATCAGCACCTGGCCAAGTATAAGCAATACTATTTAGAGTAGTAGTACCAGCAAAGGTAACATTGTCATTTAAAGAAATATTAGTGCTATTAGATGTTAGTTCTAAATCACCAGCGGTGTCTACAATAGAGTGAGCAACACCATCAATAGAGATAATAGAACCAGTGGTATCAACTTGAAAGAGGTCTCCAGCTCCAACAGTAAAGAGAGAAGCAGGGGTAGTATCACCAACACCAATGCTTCCAGCTGTTAATAGTGAGTAGCCAGTAGCAGCAGGGTCTAGGTAGTAAGCAGAGTTTGCTAGGTCAACAAATCTTGGGGCAGAAACATATCCATTGTTATCAAGGATAAATCTAGTAACACCAGAAGCACTTGCAGTTAAGATATCATTACTTCCAGTCTCGTTGAGAGTAACTAGAGCATTACCGGCATATGTCCCTGATACTTCAAGAAGTGAAGCAGGACTTGTCCCTGTTCCAATTCCAAAGTTACCATTTACATCTGAAATAGTGGCCGCAAGGCTAGTACCCTCTACAAATCTGATTCCATTATTTGAGGAGAGTATAGTCTGTCCAGCATAGGTATCACCTGATTTAGGGAATTCAAGGTGACTACCTGTGTAAGTATAACCACCAATTTTACCGTCTACAGATAATTTGAAGCTTGAATTTGGACTTTCATCACCAATTCCAACATTGTTAGTACTTGCATCTACAAAAATCAGGTCAGTATCAGTACTTCCTTCAACTCTAAAATCAGCATCATTACCTTGCTCATTGAAAACAGAAGAACCATCTACACCTAATCTAATATCTGCACTAGCAGTAGAGTTCCCTCCAATAGCTAACTCATCACTCCAGTATTCAAGAGGGTAGATTAAGTTATTTGATTGACCAAAAAAAGAAGAGCTAGAGCTCAAAGCATAGACATCATTAATAGCATCAACGATACCTTGTCCTAAAGCAGCGTCAATCTGAGTATCTACAAGACTAAGAGGAAGGTTTGTAATTCTAGCATCAGTGAAAAGAATATCAGAGGTTGCTTCTAATGAGAGAGTCCCACCAGAGATAGTGAATGTCCCGGAAGTAGAAGTTAAAGTTGGATTATTTTCTCCTAAAGTAACATAACCACCAGCATCCATTACTAATAGTGTATTTACTGTTGCTGATTCACTAGCTGAGATAGGGTAACCCTGCACAGTTTCAGAATTAATGGCAAAAGGAACGGTTCTAATAGGTTGTCTTGGGGTTAAAGTTTCTGCAGCGATAATAACCTCTAGCCATAGTGCAGCATTCTCGGTAAAGACAGCCTCAGTAATCTCTGCTCCACAGTCATCTCCAATACCTACATTAAAGATTCCATCTTGGTCAGGAGTGACACTACAGGTACTAGTTTTGTATTCACAGTCATCAGTACCATCACAAGTTCCTTCTGTACCACCTGAAAGTTGGTCCCAGATCTTGAACTCCATATTAGTAGCAGTAGTAATAGGGTTTTGAGCGGTATCAGTTAAACGACCTTGGAAAGAAAGAACTCTTGAAGCTGAAACAGGAGTTCCTGGGTAGGCTAGAGTGTCAGGAGTTTCTGTAACAAGCTGGTTATATCCTAAAAATCCAAGACCAATAAAAAAGAGAACAATTAGTCCTAAGTTTAAGTATGGAAGGATAAAATTACTCGCAGCCTGGGAAACCTTTTTTGTTTTGTGTTTAATTGGGGTAGAGAAGATAGAAGAAACATTTTTATCTAGTTTCTTTTCTTCTTTAGCCTCTTTTACAGGTTCTTTTTCTTCCTTAGTTTGGGTTTTCTTTGAGCCCAGCAACTTGAGGAAAGACGGGCTTTTCTTTATTTCATTTACTATAGTAGTGTCTTTTACTTCAGGTGAAGAGATAGGTTTTACATCAAGAACTGACTTTTTTAATAAAGATTCAATGGTAACGCTAGTAAGCCAGTTAATATCATGGGAGATTAAACCTTGTTGTTTTGACCAGAGAGCAAATTGAGTAATACTAGCGATCTTTCTGGTAACACTTGAATCTTTAAGTCCTTTTTGCTTTTGAGCAAGAACAAATCCTTTGAGGGCACTTTTTGTAAAGATCTCTTTTAACTCATCGTGAGCTTCATGTTTGTAGAACTGTCTGATATCTGAACGGTAGTTTCTGATAGTAGCACTAGAACAGTGTTGGTTAGAAAGAGATTCTAAAAAGTTTAGTAAACCAGCCTCAATCTGAGCTGATGAGAAGTCTTCGTTTGAGCTAGTAGTAATTGAACTTTGGGCAGTCATGGTTTTGTGAAAAAAAACTGTTTTTTTGTGCGTTAATTTGTTTGTCAGTTTTTTTTCTTTGTGTGAGTGTCTAACCAGATTCATTAGACAGTAATTCACTTATGTATTCATACTACTGGTTCTTGAGGTGGTGGGTCAAGCCATTAATCAAGTGTTGCAAGGATAAAAAGTGGTGAAAACTAGGCGCAAAAATCTACTTATCAACAGTGCAAATATTCTTTTAAAAATAGGTGAAAATATTTGGGTAGAAAAAACACTGATCTATATCCCATTTTAGGTGTGTTTAGTTTGGCAAGGGTTAAAAAAGAAAATTGGTACTTAAAACATATCCACACCGTTGGGACTTGTTAATCTGTTTAAAAAAGTGGTATTTTGTGAAGAGATATTTAGCAAAGGTGTGGTGAATAACGCAAAAACCAGAGGTAGACACTGAGTTTATCCACCAAAAGTTTGGTCTAATGATAACTATGAGCATGCTTTGGGTGAGCCTCATGTGGATAAGATTCTCTCATTAGTGCTTTGCGGGTATTAATAATTTACGAGGTCTTTGCAATATTCGGTATTTGCACCTCAATATACTATGGGGACATTCGGTACTATGAAACAGACAACAAAAAAAGTTCTATTATGGCTATATCAAATAGACAAAGAGGTCGAAAGAGTATCATCTGTTGATGACTTGCGTTTGCTTTTGCCTGAACTTAAAAATAGTGGCTTTAGATCGTTGCTTAATTTGTTGAAAAAACAGAGCCTTATTTCTAGAGAAGAAAAGGGTAATAAAACTATCTATCGTTTGACCACTTATGGAGAGAGCCTATTAGAGGCTGATTTTCCGCTTTTTTCAAATTTAACGAGTGATTGGTCGGGGCAGTGGACTATGATCGTTTTTCAAGCCGCTCCAAAATCTGATAAACAGTTTAGATATTTAAGGAAGTTCTTAATTGATGAACATTGTGGCCAGTTGGCTCGTGGGGTCTATTTATATCCTGGAGATCTTCCAGCTAGTATTAGTAGCCTACTTTTGAAACTTTATGTGGGATCAGTCTTGGTTACGGGTATATCTGAGTGGTCCTTTGGAGATGAAAGAAGCTTAATTAGTAATATTTTTGGTTTAAGTGATCTCAAAAGTGGTTACTCTGGTATAAGCAAAGAAATATACCAACTGCTAAGTCAAAAAAACAAGCTAAAAGGTTCTGAGAGTAGGGATAATTCGGCTGTTTGTTTGGCTTTTGATAGATTGATCAGTTTGCTTAGTACTGATTTGGGTTTGCTTCACCACTATTACCCCGAGTCTAAGTCTGGTGGAAGTCTTCTTTCACAGCTTCAAGAACTCCTTTGATTCGGGTTGAACCCAAAGGTAACCTTTTTTTCACCTCAAGTAGTCGTAATTCGGCACTGTTTTGCGTGTGTTTTTAAGGTTCATTTTCTCCCCATAGGATTGTTTTCGGGTTTTTAAAAATTGCAAAAAACTGTGACCCTTTTGATATGCTTTATTAACGTTGTATGCTTGTTGTTGTTAGTGCGTTAATATTTATACCAGACTACGCGGTAATAAATCAGTAAAAATGCGTTAATATAAAATAATGAAATTGCGGTAAATATAACTGCTAAAAACATGCGAAAGTGATGCGAAAATCCCATAAACAAGTTGTTTTGGGTAAATATTGTCTATTTTTTAAATGCTGGTGCTGTGTCACTCTAACAGGAGTTATAAGGAATTAATTTTAGAGAGACGGTTTGTTATTATAAGTCTTTAGATTTTGGTGAATTTTCTAATCTTTGTCGTAAATATGCGTTTCTAGGCTATTTAGCTAACTGAAGTTTATAAAATTGTTGTTTTTACGTATTAGAAAATGCCTAACCCGAGTTGTTTGAAGAACAATAAATGTTTACTTAAAATACAACAATAGTTCGGGTTAACTTCAGCATATGTCTAACTCGATCTATGGATTTTTTGCTAGCAGACAGACATTGGTTATTGCTAAAAAATACAATAGTTCTATTTGGGTTGATCATACTGTTTAAACAAGTTGTTAACTCAATACTATGTTCGGGAAACTACTCAAAAGTTAGTAAAATGGGGAATGAGGTGATAAAAAGATGTGTCTATGAGGTTCTTAAAATGGTCATTTTGCATATTAAATAAGAGCATCTATATTCACCATCAAATACAATTAAAACAAGTAAATATTTGATTTGAGTGATTTAGCTTATTAAGAATGTAGTTTCTAGTTCTATTCAAAGAGGTCTTTGTAGATATCTTGTGCAGACTCCATCACGATAGGGAGATGTTGAGTCTTCTCAGTTGCATCAACCTGATAGAAACTCATCGTACCAGCTACTTCTTGCCAGATATAACCAGACAGGTTTACTTCTACATGGTAAAGACCCTTAGGGGCATAAATTTTGAACTTACCAGACTTATTTGTATTAATAACAGAGATTAATTCATTTGTTTCAGGAGCAATTATCCTAACCACGGCATGCTCCAAAGGATTTTTCTCGTGATCTACTACAATTCCAGTGATGATAGGCCTCTTGAAAGAAATTACAACCTTTTGCAAGACCATAATGGCATAAAGACCAAAGATGGCGGTGTTCCAGATCGAAGGGAAGAGGATAGCTAAGAACCCAGAGATAAAGAATAGTGGGATTGTTAGATGTTTGGTTAATCTTCCAATTCTAGAGAGAAAGATTCTAAGTCTTGTTTTCAGTGATTTCTTTTCCATCTTAGACTCCTTTGGATCAACAGGGATTAAGAAGAGTTGTTTTTGTTTCTCTGATTCTACTTTGAAAACTTCTCCCATGTAGTAGTCTTTGAACTGTACATATGGCGGTCTAGGAGTAACAGTAGGGAAGATATAGTCTTGATGAGTGACAGTTATATGGTACATACCAGGGGATAACTTAATCCCACGGTAAACCCCATGGACATCAGTCACAACCGTTTCTGTCGTTTGAACTTTGTTCGATTGTTCCGACAATATGGTAATAAGAGCAAAAGGGACTGGCTCATATGATTCTGAATTAAAAACGATACCCTGAGGTTTACCAACTGGGATAAGACCAAGTGATTGTAGTAGTCTGAGGAAGAGTTGGAAGGAGAGGTTTCCTCCAAATTGGCTAGCAATGGCAAAAGCACTTGCGGCTGGGAGAGCTGTCGCAACTATTGCAGCTGAGACAGGAGCAGAGGCGGCTATATTGTCTATGATTTCTTCAGGGATTAGCTTAATAATATTCTTGATTGGCTCAGGGATACGTTCTTCAATCTCTTGGATCACATTGATAATTGCCTCTCTTGGTGGGGTGACTTCTATTTCAATAAAAGGAACTATTGGAGTGGGACTTGGAGTAGGGAGTACCACTCCGATAGTAAAAGACCAAGAAACTGATTCAGAACTGGTATCATTGGTATCAAAGACCTTTATTTTCCAAGTATATGTTCCATCACTTAATTCATTTTTTAACTCTAAACTATATTCTCCAGTGACTGGGTTATATGTGAAGACATAATCGTCAGTCTCTAAGTCTGTTAAGGGGATATTGTCATATTCTAATTCATCATTTAAGTAGAGTTGATATTTGATAACAGTACTTTCACCTTCTGGTTGTTCCCAGACAAAAGTAGGAGTGCTATCTGTTGTACTAGAATCATTCTCTGGAGAGATAAGTGCTGGGGCTAAGACTATCCCAGGGGATGGACTTGGGCTAGGAGAGGGACTTATACTCGGGCTAGCACTTGGACTAGCAGTCGGAGGAATGACAATAATAATTGGTTTTATCAAAAACTCTACACCATTAATAACACTGACTAGCCCTGCTTTATCGGTGATAACAAAATCTAAATTAATAATATCTCCGCGTTCAAATACACCTAATTGAAGCTGCCAACTCCCTGTAGGACCAATAGTGTTAGTGAATATTTGAGTAGGGTCACCAGGAATAGTGACCGTAACTTTTACAGTACTATTAGCTTCTCCAGTTGCCACCAGTAAAGGCTCGTTATCTTCTAACTCTAAAGGAGTAGCTGGAATAGTCGAAATATCCTGGGCAGAGATACTAGTACTTACATCTCCAACGGCAGAAATAACAAAAGTAGGGGCAAGAGTATCTACAATAAATGTCCATGTAGCTGATTCTGAATAGTTACTGTTTATGTCCCAGGCTCTAATTTTCCAGGTGTAGGTGCCATCACTAATTGCAGACTTAAGTTGCAGGCTATATTGTTCTTCAACAGCGTCATATGTATAAATATAGTCATCAGTCTCAGTATCTCCAGTTGGAAGATTATCGTAGACCAAAGATCCATTTAAATAGAATTGATATTTACTAACAGCTCTTTCATCAACAGATTTAGTCCAAACAAAAGTGGGGGTTCCTGTAGTTACATAACTATTGTTGTCTGGAGAAATAAGGATTGGAACAGTTGGGGGGGTGCTATCTACAACAGATAAGCTAACTTTTGGAATTGTGCTATATGTTGGTCCTGCCCCTTCTTGAGTTATAGTATCAGCAAAGCTAAAACTAAAATTGAAAACAAATATACTTGAGAAAAAAACAAAAAGGAGTAATTTTTTTACTCTGTGTATAGTAGTCTGCAACCTGACTTTTGGCACATAATTAGTTATCAAATTTTTCTAGTCTTTCGGCTTCTAGTTGAGAGATTTTTTCTTCTAGCATTTCCATACGCTGTTTGTCATCGCTATTTTTATGGAGAAGATGTCTTCTTGTGGCAATGAAGATAACAACTAGAGTTAGTAGGACAATTATTGCGGCAATAACTAGGGTGATAGGGAGAAGCCAGAAAGAAGTGTTGGCAATAGTGATAGATCCTTCAGAACCATAGGACATAATAAGCTTAGCTCTATAATATCCAGTTCCCCAGATTTGATCCCATTCATCGTTGAAGTTCCTACCAATCATTGGGAAAACATTTTTTGATTCTAAGACAACTGTGTCAACTTTAATTCCAAATATATTATAAATCTCAACGCTAATATCTGGTTTAATATGAATGTCAGATTGGTTATCGACTACAAAAGAGAAAGGGACAGGACCATACTCAGTAAATTTTGGGATACTGAAGTCTCTGATAAAAGCTTCTTCGTTGATTGGACCTTCGACTAAGACATACATTAAGGTACCGACTTTTTGGCTGATTTTTGAGGCAGCATCTTCTGACAAGGACTCATTTAGTCCGACTGGCTTGTGAGTAACCATTGCATAATGACCCCCTGGAAGGGCATCTTCTGGGACGTCAATAATGACATTGATAACACCGGTTTGACGAGGTTGTAAGGTCTGGAATTCAGGGGCTAAGATGAGCCAATTCTCTAAGCTCCAACGATAATCAACGTCTTCAGTGATTGCGATTGGAGTTTCTCCGTCTTCACCTATGATGAAGTCATCAACAGCTGTGTTTATAGTAAAAGTATTCTTTGAATTATTTCTGACTTTGATTGTTGTCTGAAGTTTTTCTCCTGGTTTTACAGTTAGACTATTGTCATCACCAATCCGAGGAGGCATAGCTGTTAAAGTGATAGAATCACTTATTTCTTGAGCTGGTGGGGCAGTCTGGGCTTTTGTATTGGTAGGGAGGGATAATCCCGCTAACATTACTAAACCAAGAACCAGTATGTTTTTTTTCATTTTTACGTTTCTAGAACGTTGCTGTCGCTGTATATGTTACATAATTTTCGTAATCTCCAGCAGCAGTTGTGACACCAGGAAGAACTCTATAACAGATATTTATATTTTCAGAGTCAGCGACAGTGCTACTACTAAAGATAGATTGTGCTACTTGGGAGTCTTCTGAGTCTGCAAATTGCTTTGCACAGTAAGTTCCACCAGTACAGTTTCCTGTTACTGTATTATATTCAAAAGGAACTGTATTTGCGTCAGCATTATGAATAGAGTAGGCAAAACCTTTATTTGTGGTAGAGTCCCAATTATCAAAAGCAGTATGACTCATTAAGGTATCATCACCAGCAGAATCTCTAATACAAGAGGTTCCTGTATTGTCTCCAGTACAAGTTCCACCATCTAATCCAAGCTGATCATTTTCAATGGCAGTCACTGCATAACCATTTACGGCATTTGTGGTGACAGTAAGTGTTTGAGCAGCTTCATTAAAGGCTGCAATTGAAACTTCTCCAAAAGGAACAGCCGCTGCAGTAGTAGTAACGTCTGTAGTAATTCCACAAGTACTTGTTGAAGCAGCTACACCTGCAATTGAGAAAGAAATAGAGGCAGGAACACTTGCAGAAACCTTAACAGCTTCAATAACACCTACGGCCACAGCAGTAGAGTCATCAACATTAAAACTATCATCTAAGTGTTGGATAATAATATTTTGAGTATCGGCAGTACCAGTAGTATGACCTGATTCAGGTGCTGGGTTAATTACTGAAGAAATTGTAATATAGTCATTGGTAGTTCCATCAAAAGGAGAACTAACAGCTCCTGTTCCAGAATAGGCACATTCATATGAATGATAATCTACACTATTAAGTGTAATTGCTGAGGCAGTAGCAGTCCCTACGACAAAATCATATCCAGTTAGATCTGTTGGACAAGTAACTGTTGGAGCACTATTCCCAAAATCATAAGTATCACTGTCAGGAATCCCATCAGCAGAATCTAAATCTGAGGCAAGGGCAGGGACGAGAACCCTAAATCGACCATTATTAATCGCAGTTGCTGTAGTAAATCTGACAGTTAGTGCTGCAGATTGGGTAGAGATGACATCATCTCCAGAATCAGCATCTCCAGCTAACAAAACACTAGCTAGAGTAAATTCACTGGCAGGATTAGTTGTACTAACGGTATAAGTTGCAATACTATTTGTATCACCAATACCTACACTGTCACCATTTTGAAGTTGTGCAGTTGAGAGTGAAGGATGATTTGAACTAGTGTTAATTGTGACCTGAGAAGTGCCAACAACATTACTAGCATCAAGAGACCCTCTAAAAGAAAGCCTAGGGTTAGATAGGGTAACAGAAACGCTAGTTAAACTGGCTGATTTGGCGCTATTTAAAAAACTAAAACCCAAGAAAATTATGGGCACTAGTAATACGGATAGAGCTCTCTTATCAACCTTAATCAATTTCATAAATTATTAAATCTCTAAACACTAGTTTTTTTAATTACTAGCCTATATCCAGAATACAGTAATAATCCAGACAAAGGCAATAGGACAAATGAGAATGGTAGAGCAATAATTGTCTTCTTTAAAATAAATGTTTCTGCCTCTGGTATTGAGCTCTTTTTTAGTTCAATTTTTATTTGATAAATACCTATCAGAAAGGGCTTTTTATATCTAAATTCACTAGAGACAAAGTCTTTCTCTCTGAGCTCTCGAGATTTACCAGACAAGATCATATCAGGGTGAATATCAAATTTTGCTACTTCTTTATTTTGCCAATTGGAAATGGTTGCACTTCCACTTGCTGCTGTCGCATTTTTACCTAGATTTTCTGCTAAAGCAGTGAAGCGAATTGGCATGAAACTATCAATAGTGGGAAGTGATTTAATTTTTTTAACGATTAGGTCCCCGCGGTCTGAATTATTGTTTGTTACTAAAAGAATTAGGTTGGAGCCAACTGTTCCAGCTACTTTTGCTTGACTATCTTCACTTGGGTCATCGGTTTGTTTTTTGAAGTCAAAAAGAAGAGTCATTGTATGTTCTTCTTCTTGTTTACCTTTAGGCATATCAATTGTGATTGGTAGATTTATGGTTTGATGAGGTTCAACAACAACAGTGTATTCACCGTTGAGCTTTTTCTTCTCAATGGACAAGTTACTGGCAAAACTAATATATGGGAAAGTACTTGTTTCTTTTAGGATTGGCTGTCCAGTCATATTATCTGCATCAAAATCAACAACATCGGGATTAACTTCAAGAGTTGTATCACCTTTATTTTCAAGAATAACTAGAAAATCTTTTTTTTCTCCAGGCTTTATAGACATGTAGGTGATGGGAGGAGAAACAGAGAGATTGATGGTTGAAGATTGGGCAAAAATATCTTGAGGATTAAATATAGAGAGTATGGATAGAGTAGTCAGTATACTAAGAAAGCTAGTAGTTTTAATTATTTTCTTGATCATCTCTTAAATATCATATTATTTTAATATCCTGGGACAGCTACAAAACGAATATTGGTTTGATAATTACCTGCGGCCTGAGTTCCAGGTGCACCGGCTTTATATGTCACTGTAGAAGTTCTGGCATTGGCAATATTGGATGAACTCATCACAGTTTGCATTGGGTCTCCAGACTCATCATCAGCAAATGGTCTAAAATAAGTGGCATCTACAAAGTCAGCTGGGATATCATCTCCTGTCATATTGAAACCAAAACCAGGAATACTTTGATTGGACCAAACTTCTGCATTAGAGATAGTACAGCCACCTACATCACAAGTAGTATCTGGAATATCTGTAATTCCATTTCTGTGTCTTAAGGGATGCTCTTCATAGGCATAGATGATATATCCACCAGCACCTCTAGTGGTAATAGTTAAATCATGCGTAGCGGAGTTATGTGTGTTTGGATTAATCGCCCCAAGTTCAACGCTAACATCAGAAATAGAAAAGGCAAAATCATCTATCTGATAAATATACTGGAATCCACCTCCAACAAAGTAAGTAGAGCCGCCATAGGAACCATATGGTCCATTGGCAACTTGGCCGACTGTATCTGTAACGTTATAACTTGCACTACTTTTTTCTCCTGAGGTAACGTTAAAGTTTCCAAAGGTAACCACAAAGGAATCTGATTCAAGTCTATCTGCTAGAACAGGATAGGAAGCCAGGAGTAAGAAGGTAGAAGCTGAAAGAAGGCCGATGACTTTTTTTACTGACTTCATTAGTTATCCTTATTCTTTTCTAAAAATTTGCTAATCTCCATTTGCATGATAAAAATTTGACCAATAATTGCATCTCTATTTTTGTCAGCATGTAAGCTTAATTCTTTTATTTGAGCTAGCTTAGGTTGAATAAATTTAACAATCAATTCATTGAGCTTTTTTTGTTTTTCTAAGCTACAAGATAATGCTTTTTCTTCTCCCTCTATGATTTTTTTCTCCCTAATCACCTCATTGTATTGATGCTTGGTAAAGAGGAAGAAAATAAGCATGACAATGATAGTGATACTTTCAGACATAGCTACATTTACAGAACCTCCACCTAATGCATAGTGGAATATAATTAAGAGTAGGGCAGTAACAATACTAGTAGTTAGATGAGTAGAAAATACTAAGAAAAAGAGATGGACATAAGTGAGAGGAAAGAGGATTGACTCAAAGTTTCCCGTAAAACCAATTAACATCATAAAGGCAAATGTAACTAAGACCATTTCAAATGATTGTGCAGCAGGGGCAATATGCCAGAGTTTAGATTTAGAAGCTCTTTTAGCAATAAAGTAGAGGACTACAGAGATGGCAAAGGCTTGAAGGGAATAAAAGGATAAGGCAGGTATTTGTAACCACCAATATACAAAACCAAGGGTTATGGCTAATAGAAGAGTCTGGATATGGGCAGACATATATTAAGTATATGTGTTTGTGGGAGTGGTGGCTAGTAGGTGTAGATACAAAAGATCCCTGCTGTGTTAGCCAGGGATCTTGAATATTTTGTTTTGTTTAGTTGTTAGCGTTTCTTTTTGCGTTTTGGTTTTTCTGATTTGCCAGTTAATTTAATAAAGGTACCAGATAAAACCAAGCTAAGCAACCAGCCAACGTACATCAGGACAAAGTTTTCAATCACGATTGTTGCAAAGAGCTTGCTGACAACCATAATCTCAAACCTAAGTGCAAAACCTGAAAACAGCACGGAAGCAAACAGAGTAAACAAGAGATACAAGCCGTTATATCCATCGGGAACCATTTGTGCAAGTTTGTCCCCAAAGGCTTGACCTTGTTTATCGTATTTTTTCACTAATATGTGGAACGGCAGTTCCACCATTGCAATGATGAATGCAAGAATTAAAGCATTTCCACTTGAGGTAATAACCCCCAGTAAAAACATCACAAAGTAGAACAATGTACGCACAATTAGTCCCAACAAGTATTTAGTCATCAGTCGTATCCTAACTTTATCACTATGTGTCCTATAATTATATTATATTTAGTGTATTTAGTCAATAATTATCGTCAAATATAGTAAAAGCCCCCATAGTGCATTGATGGGGGCTTTTATGCGATCTTGCTTACGTTTTTTCTTTAAATCAAGTCGGGGTGATTATGATAGTCAATAAATTGTTGCACCCTGTAAACTACTACCCACATGGTGGGGAACAGCGCAGTCATAATGATACAATCTTTGATTGTGACGGTTGTTCCCAAGTTTGCATAAATCGAAATGATAAATGCTAAACCAGTGAAAAAACCAGCACCCCTAAAGTTTATTTTGCTTCTTTGCTGTTTGGTGAATTGCAATTTCATTGCAGGCACTCCATTTTATTTAAAGGACGGTAAGGTTTAATATTATAGGATAAAATGGTCAAAAAGTCAATGCTTTTACTTTTGTAATATAGTCGAAAAATTTAAGTATTTGTGATAAGTAAAAACCCCCCTAAATATTGAAGATGAAGGAGGGTCTTAATTTTAATGTCAGCTGTTGTTGGGGTAGAGAAGTTTATTTACTTCTCTCTGCACCCAGTCTTCAGCGAACACTAAAACAATGTATGTCACGGTTTTTCCAATGAGATAGAAATATAGCAGTGGTGGGTTGAATATTGTGGATGCTATGACAAAAAAAATTGCCATAAAGAATTCCATAATCTTAATGTTTCTTAGTCTTTTGCTACCCTTTGCCCAGAACAATACTGGGGGTATTGCGGCTAAGAAACCCACTACTAACATTTGAATCAGCGTTCCTATCGTTAACATCATCATCACATCACTCCAAATAAACCGATGTATTTATTATAGGATAAAATAGCCAAAAAGTCAATACTCTTCCAGACTATGTGTTATACTATCACCAGATATGAAATACAGAGTTGTTGCTAATCTTCTCCTCCTTAACCAATAATTAATGGGAGATTTTAGTATTTATTGATCTCCCAAGAGGGAGATTTTTTATATCAAATGATATAAACACAAATCAAATAAATAAGTAACTAAATTTGAACTATAATAGGAGAGTAAACTTAAAGAACATATGTCAAAAACCTTATATAACCACCAAGAAATAGAGAAGAAATGGCAAGAAGTCTGGGAAGGGGATAACCTTTTTCAAGATAGTGCTAAGGGAGATGTCTCTAACAAGCTCTATTTATTATTTGCCTTTGCATATCCGTCTGGGAGTGGTCTTCATGTTGGTCATGTCGAGAGTAAGACAGCTTTAGATATTTTGGCCAGATATAACCGGATGAATGGTAAGGATGTTTTCTTTCCTGTGGGTTGGGATGCTTTTGGTCTTCCTGCAGAGAACTATGCAATTAAGACAGGTACTCCTCCAGAAGAAACAACTAAGAAAGCTATGGCTACCTTTGGTAGACAATTACGTAGAATCGGTATCTCATATGATTGGGAGAATGAGATTGCTACCTGTCAGCCAAGTTATTATAAGTGGACTCAATGGATTTTCTTACAACTATTCAATAAAGATTTAGCATACCAATCAACTGGTAAAGTTAACTGGTGCCCTGATTGTCAGACTGTTTTGGCTAATGAGCAGGTTGTGGATGGTCATTGTGAGCGCTGTGACCATGAGGTGGTCCAAAAAGATATGAAACAGTGGTATTTCGGTATTACCAAGTACCAAGATGAGTTAATTGATGGCCTAAAGGATGTTGATTGGCCAGAACCAACTAAGCAACAACAGATTAATTGGATTGGTCGAAGTGAAGGAGTTGAAATTGATTTCTCATTAAAGAATATTGATCAAAAAATTACATGTTTCACTACTAGAGTAGATACTATCAATGGAGTCAGCTTTATTGTCCTGTCTCCTGAAAAGTATACTCAATTAGGCTTAGAAAAAAATCAAAGTGATGAATATAAGGGTAGCACCAGTGAATATGTCGAAGCATCTTTAAAGAGAACAGAAGAAGAAAGAAAGATTGGTGAGAAAAATAAGACTGGAGTAGACACAGGTCTCAAGGCAATTAATCCTGTAAATGGGGAAGAAATTCCTGTCTGGGTTGCTGATTATGTCTTAGCTGGCTATGGAACAGGTGCTGTAATGGGTGTTCCAGCACATGATAAGAGAGATAGGGCTTTTGCACAGAAGTTTGGTTTAGAGATTGTCCGGGTAATTGAAGCGCAAGAAGAGACTGCTTATGGCAAGTTGATTAACTCTGGTGATTACAATGGAATGACATCACAAGATGCGATGAAACAGATCCCAAGCGACTTTAGCAGTGAGATGAAGGTAACCAAGAACTATCGACTTAGAGATTGGCTAATTTCCCGTCAAAGATATTGGGGAGCCCCAATTCCGATTGTTTATGACCCAGAAGGGAAGCCTCATCCAGTTAAAGAAGAGCATTTGCCTTGGAAGTTACCTACAGATGTAGACTTTAAGCCGACAGGTGAGTCTCCACTTAAGTCTTCAGAAGAGTTTAAGAAGAGGGTAGAAGACCTATATGGTGAGGGTTGGACTCCAGAGTATGACACTATGGATACCTTTGTTGATTCAAGCTGGTACTTCCTTAGATATACCGATTCTAAAAATGAACAAATCTTTGCAAGCAAAGAACAACTAGCCAAGTGGATGCCAGTCGACTTTTATATGATTGGACCTGAGCATATTGTTTTACACTTACTTTATTCCAGATTCTTTACCAAGTTCCTTCGAGATGAGGGCCACTTAAACTTTGATGAGCCATTTATGAAGATGAGACATCAAGGAATGATCCTTGGTCCTGATGGTAAGAAGATGAGTAAGAGTAAAGGGAATGTCATTAACCCTGATGATGTCGTCGATAAATTTGGGGCGGATACCCTCCGGGTGTATGAGATGTTCATGGGTCCTATCTATGCAGATAAGCCATGGGATGATCGTAGTGTGGTTGGTATTCATCGTTTCTTACGCCGAGTATATGATCTAGTCATGAGAGATAATAATGAGAAGAGTCAGGATGAAGTTGTCTCAAAGTTACATAAGACGATAAAGAAGGTTTCAGAAGACATTCCAGAATTAAAGTTCAATACAGCTATTTCTTCCATGATGGAGATGATTAATCTCTGGGAGAGTAATGAAGGTGGTTTAAGTAGGGAAGATAAGATGAAATTTGTCCAAATTCTTACTCCATTCGCTCCTTTTATTACAGAGGAAATGTGGCATAAAGTGAACAATGAAACTGTCCATCTTTCAGATTGGCCAAAGTATGATGAAAACTTAATTAAAGATGATCAAGTTATTCTTCCTATTCAAGTTAATGGAAAGGTTAGGGGAGAGTTAGTTGTCAGCAGAGAAGAGTTCGAGAATATGAATAAAGAAGAAATTCTTTCTCAAGCTAAGAAAGTAGAAAGAGTTGGGAAGTGGCTTGAAGGAAAAGAGATTAGAAAAGAAATCTACGTACCAGGTAAGATCCTTAATCTAGTAGTTTAATAAATTCAACTCTATTTTTGATATTAAAAGCAGTCTTAACGGGCTGCTTTTTGTATGTCTTGAGGTAACATCTTGGTGTAGAGAGAGATTTTGAATAACCCGAAACCCGAATGTGGATAAGTCTTAAGGTTAATGTCAGATTCCTTTGATTTAATATCACCATGTTTAATAAAGAAGTATTACTGAGTCTCAACTTTAAAGATCATTGGCAAGACTTATTGATTGGCGTTGTGATTGTGATAGGTATTGGCTTCATTTTTTTTGGGCTATGGCTTGTAGCAAGTGGTCCAGAAAGAAAACAAGAAACTATTTTAAGCCCTCTCATTGAGGAGTCTCGAGATGAAATTATTGTAGAAATAGCTGGAGCAGTAGAAAATCCAGGCACATATCAGATGGGGGAGGGGAGTAGGGTTAGTGATTTAGTCAAGGAAGCGGGTGGGTTTTCAAGGAGAGTTGATAGGACATATTTAGCTACCCAGTTAAACTTAGCGAAGAAAGTAGTGGATGAAGAGAAGGTGTATATAAAGTTTTTTGGTGAGGATTTAAATACTAGTAAGTCTAATTTAAATGAGGAAGTGACTAACAGCTCAAACCTCATTTCAATAAATAATGCTACTCAATCTCAGTTAGAAGAGTTGGATGGAGTGGGAGAAAAAAGAGCCTTAGAGATAATATTACAGAGACCCTATCAATCAATCGATGAATTAGTTAGTAAAAGTGTTGTTAGTGCTAGTGTTATTGAAAATAATAAAGGGCGATTGAAGTTATAGGGATTTTATTATTAGACGTTGCATAGTTGTGAGCAATGTCAAATTATGCGTCTTTGGTGTGTATTAAAAGTCTGAGTTTCAACATTCGGGTTGAGTATCACAATATGGGACTGGAAAAAAATCTATAATTTAAAATAAATAAGGACGTCAGTGAGAATAAAAAAATATATTTTGATATTGTTTGTTGCCTTTTTATTAACGCAACTAATCAGAATATATAATTTTGGGGTTAGTTTCGTGATAGGAGAAGAAGTTTTGATGAGAACAGTTATAGTCGGGGAAAGTAAAGACTGTTTGTTTTTTAAACAAATTTGGCAGTTTAGCCTAGAAAAATGCTCAAAGTATCAGAGTGTATCACCAATATCATTTGTTGGCAGTCTAGTAGTTGATTCTGATAGCGAATTTTCTAACAAAAAAAGGTTGAATATAACGGAGATTAGTCAGAATAATAACTTACTCTATTCGGTTATAGCTTGGATGGTGATTGTGAATAAGTGGTTGGGAGGACTACGTGATACATTGATCTACTCAGTTATGGGATATATGAGCCAGCCCCAATACTCACTAATGACAGACATGGTATTTGGACAAATACTGGACATGGGGGATCAACAACATCATGATCTTAAAATTACAGGGATGTTGCATGTCGTAGCAGCTTCTGGTTTTAATATAAGTTTGATCACTATCATCGCGAATTTTTTCTCACGTCATTTTGGAAGGTTTAAATCATTCCTTATCTGGTTAGCTATCGTTGGAGGATACTTTTTGTTAACAGACTTATCAGTGTCTATCATCAGAGCCTTCTTGATGATGTTTATCAAGAAGAGTGGTGTGCTACTTGGATATAGAAATTACCACAACCTTTATTCCTTAGCAACGGCCTCTTTTGTGATTTTGTTATTTGATCCACTGATTATGTTTAGTGTTTCATTTCAACTTTCAGTTTTTGCTACATTAGGAATTATTTTGTTTATGCCACTGTTTGGAATAATTAATCCAGCTGTGGAAAATGAGGCCCTTAGCTCACTTTGGCCGATTATAAAAGAAAGCTTTCAAACAACTGTCGCTGCACAAGTTTTGACAGTCCCTATCATTCTGTTTCATTTCTCAGAATTAAGTCTTTTATCATTTGTTTCTAACACCTCTTTACTATGGTTAACGCCATTAATTACGTTGGGCGGAGTGGTTTTTTATTTTTTGTCATTTTTATTCTTATTTTTACCTCTAGAACCTTTGATTCAAATTTTGTCATTTTACCTTTATCTTCCTACAGCATTATTCTTGAGGTCAATTAAATTTTTTAGTCAAGTTGATTTTTTATTTCTTACTGATATAGATTTTGGTCTAAAAACTTTCTGTTTATATCTGGTAATTATTATTTTGATATATTACAAACTACATAAGGTAAATGAAAAAAATAAGAAAAAAAATACTGCTGCTTACTGCCTCAAGTCTGATATTAGTCTTGTTGATCTTACTTGATTGGCCAGATAAGTATACTCGAGTAATATTTTGTGATGTTGGTCAGGGAGATGCAATTATTATTCAGAAAGGATTTACTCAAGTACTGATTGATTCAGGTCCAAATAATCGAGTTTCAGATTGTTTAAATAAATATCTGCCATTTTGGGATAAAGATATTGAAATTGTAATTGCAACACACGCAGATAAAGATCACATAGGCGGATTTAGAAGTGTTTTAAACGAGTTTTTTGTTAATCAAATGACAATCGGGAGTTTTGGTAAAAAAACAGACGTTTTTTCTACCTTTAGAGAGCTTGTCTTGAGGGAGCAAAAAGAAGGAATGCTCCTTAATTTTCTAACTGATAGCAGTCAGTACAAAATTGATGATAATTTAGTTTTGTATAACTACAGTACTCGAGTAGAGGATACTCAAAATGAGTTGTTTAATGATAAAATCACCGAAACACAGTTATGGGATCAAATTCAGCTTCAGGATGAGTGGCTGAAGAAACAAAATTTAGACCTAAATACCCTGTCAGTAGTCAATATTTTACGTTATGAAAATATTAGTTTTTTACTGACCGGCGACCTTGATATCAAAGGTGAACGAGCATTAATAGAGAGGGGTTTGATAGAGGACGTGGATGTTCTAAAAGTAGGGCATCATGGCTCTAAAACTAGTACTAGCGATGAGTTTTTGAGTATGGCTCTACCCGAATTTTCTATTATCAGTGTCGGGGAAAACAATAATTATAGGCATCCTTCCCCTCAAGTTTTAACCAAGTTGGACGATTTTGGCTCAAAAGTGCTTAGAACTGACCAATCGGGAGACATAGTTGTGGTAACAGATGGTCAGTCTTATTGGTTTGAGTAGAACCATTTGAACTTTATGTTATAAGGATTTATTTTGCATCTCAATATTCGCTTTTTATTCGGTTTTTGTAGATTTGTGGTGCCTTTTTTCCCAATACATGTCTTTGATATTTTCTGATCTTGTTTGATAAATGTCCGAAAATAAGCCGAAGTAAACGAATCTATTTTGATTAAATAGAACACAAATTGTTTCTCAAGACTGCTTGTTAAAATCCACAAGAGTAAAAAGGGCTTAGAACACAAAAAGTATTCAAATTTATTCGCCTTATCTTCGGAATTTGGAGTCTGGTATAATCAAATTAATATAAATACATATTTCGTTTGAAGGAGTCGCGACCCTTTATCTTTTGTAAAAAAGAGCGAATCTTAGGTAAATTTAAGACGGGTAAGCCCGTAACAGCTGGAGATAAGAACAAAATAGGGTGGTACCGCTTTTATCAAAGAGCCCCTTAAGCTTCCAATTTAGGTTGGTGGTTTGAGGGGATTTTTTGTCTTTAAGTAAACTAGGTTACAATCTATGATAAGAGAACAACTATGAAAATAACAAAACATATCGGGCAGCTAGTTACAAACGCTTTAGAAGAGTTGGGTTTAGAAAGTGGAATAGATGTCCACTTAGAACATCCAACTGGTCTTTCTCACGGAGATTATTCAACTAATGTGGCGATGGTGCTTTTTAAGAATCAAGATAAATTTTCTAACCCAAGAGACTTGGCGAGAGCCATAACTGAGAATATTGAGGACAATAATCATTTTATTGAAAAGATTGAAATAGCTGGTCCTGGCTTTATAAACTTCACCCTCTCTGGGGCTTTCTTATTAGGAGAAATGGCTTCTTTGATTGAAAATAAGGCAACTGCTGGTAAAACAAAAAATAGGGGCAAAAAGGCTGTTGTGGAGTATTCCTCTCCAAACATTGCCAAACCTTTTACCATTGGTCATCTTAGGTCAACAATCATTGGTGACTCAGTTGCTAACTTACTTGAAGAAACTGGTTATGAAGTCTTTAGAGATAATCATCTAGGTGACTGGGGAACTCAATTTGGCAAGCAGATCTATGCTCTCAAGAACCTTGGTGAGGGATCTCTAGAAGCCAATATTGAAAAGATCTCAAAGTCAGAAAATCCAGTTAAAGAATTGGTCAAGTTATATGTTGATTTCCATAAGCTAGCTGAAGACAAGCCAGAGATGGAAGATGAAGCCAGGGCTATCTTCAAAGCACTTGAGGATGGAGACCAAGAAGCTAGAGACTTATGGCAGAAGTGTATTGATTGGTCTTTTGTTGAATTTGACAGGATTTACTCAAGATTAGGAGTAGAGTTTACCGAGAATAATGGCCGAGGTTATGGAGAATCATACTTTGAAGATAAGATGGATGTCATAGTCAAGGAACTCGAGAGTCAGCAAGGTAAGAATACTCAAATCAGTTACGAAGAGGGAGAAAATGGAGCAATGCTAGTCAACTTCCCAGAGAAGAGTAAGCTGCCACCAATGATGATTCTTAAATCAGATGGAGCTACCTTATACGCGACAAGAGACTTGGCTACAGATAAGTGGAGACTCGAGAAGTATGGTCAAGACACTTTGATAATAAATGAGGTGGGAGCAGAGCAAAGCCTATACTTTAGACAGCTCTTTGCTATTGAGTCAGCACTAGGTTGGGTAAAAGAAGACCAAAGAATTCACGTTGGACATGGAATGTATCGTTTCAAAGATGGCAAAATGTCTACCCGTAAAGGAAATGTCATTTGGTTAGAAGATGTTTTGGATGAGGCTGTTTCAAAAGCTAGTAAAATTGCTGGAGAAGAGAGATCTATCTCTGCTGACAGTTTAGAAAAGATCGCTTTTGGGGCTTTAAAATGGTCTGACCTCAAGAGAAGTTCACACTTAGATGTCACTTTTGACTGGGATGAGATCATGACCATGAATGGAAACTCAGGTCCTTACATGCAATATACATATGTGAGGTCTCAAAGTATCCTCAAAAAGGTTAAAAACTTAGATATTACTAACCCTTCTGATATATTAAATAGCCTTAAATCATACTCAAAAAACCTAGGTTCATACCAAATGGGTGAGAGTGAGAAAGAATTGTTGCGAAACCTTTATATATACTTTGAGGTAGTTGAAAAAGCAGCTGAAGAATTTTCCCCACATTACTTGACTACATACTTATTTAACCTGGCTCAGGTCTTTAATAAGTTCTATGGCAATCATAAAGTTGTTGGAGCTGATGAGGGCAAGGAAGTAGAGCAGTTCAGAGTTGCTTTAGTCATTGCTACGAGTATGTTAATTAAAAAAGGTCTGGGACTCCTTGGAATAGAGGTTGTCGACAAGATGTAGTCGCAGTAGAATACCAACTTATGCTTAACCACAAACTCCACACATTAAAGTCAGGACTAAGAGTAATCACCATTCCGATGGCTTCTTCTAGTAGCTTGACTGTGATGGCGCTTAGTAACACTGGTTCTAGATATGAAAAAGAGAATCAATATGGGATTGCTCATTTCTTTGAGCATATCGTTTTCAAGGGAACAAAGGGATATCCTCATGCTCAAGACTTAGCTCAAGCAGTTGATAGCGTCGGTGCTAACTTTAATGCTTTCACTGGTAAAGAATACACAGGCTATTACGTTCAAGTAGCTTCAGAGCACTTCGAGTTAGCGCTTGATGTTGTCTCTGACATGCTCCTTACTCCAAAACTTAGACAAGAAGATATTGATAGAGAAAAAGGTGTCATCATCGAAGAAATGAATATGTATGCTGATATGCCTGCTTCAGATATCGGAGATAGGTTTGAAGAGATGGTTTTTAAGGGTAATGGACTTAGTCACAAGATCATCGGTACTAAAGAAGATGTGATGAGTATCACCACTAAAGACTTTCAAGACTTCCTTGATACCTGGTATGGATTAGATAACTTAGTTCTTGTTATTGCAGGAGATAAAGAAGAGTTAGATAAGAAAAGTACTCTAGAATCAGTGGAAAAAATGTTTGCTAAAGCTGGTAAGAAGGTTGGAAAGCATGATCACAAGAAGATAAACAAGATCTTCTCAGAAGAAAAGAATATTTTTGTAAATAAAAAGACAGAACAGGCTCACTTTACTTTTGGATGGCCAGGAATTGAGAGAAAGAGTGATGACAGATATGCGCTTGGTTTACTTAGTGCAATTATGGGTGGCAATATGAGCTCAAGACTCTTTAGTGAAGTAAGGGAGAAAAGAGGCCTCTGTTATTACGTTAGGTCCGAGATTACACAATTCCATGAAGGTGGTCTTTTTGGAGGTTCTGCGGGCGTAGATCCTAAGAGATTAGAAGAGGCTGTTGATGTTAGCTTAGGTGAATTTAAAGCAATGGCTGATGGAACCAAGCCAGTGACAAAAGATGAGTTAGATAGAGCTAAAGAATATGTAGCAGGAAAGATGACCTTGGGATTAGAAGATTCGCAAAGTGTTGCTCAGTTCTATGGTCTTAAACAACTTCTACATAAAGAAATTGAGAGTCCAGATTCAGTAGTCAAGAAGTTAAGAGCAGTAACAGTAGAAGATATTCAAGCCTTAATTAAGAGGTTAATTAAACCAGGAGAATTAAGATTTGGTTTAATTGGGGAATTCGACCAAGATAAGATTAAAGATATTATTAGTAAATATTAATAAAAAGGAGGCAGTATGGCACAACAACGCACAGCTGTTCTAGTTAAACCTGATGGAATGCAAAGAGGTTTAATTGGAGAAATTATTTCAAGATTTGAGAGAAAAGGTCTTAAATTAGTCGGACTTAAAATGGTTCACATGACTGATGAGATGCTTTCAGATTGGTATGCAGAACACAAAGACAAAGGTTTCTTTGGTGATCTCAAAGACTTTATGGGTCAAATGCCTATTATTGCTATGGCTTGGGAAGGTATTGATGCTATCCCTGTAGTCAGAAAATTAGTTGGTACTACTCTTGGTAGAGAAGCAGAAGCTGGTTCTATCAGAGGAGACTTCGGAATGAGTCAACAATTCAATCTTATCCATGCTTCAGCAGTTCCTGAAGATGGTGAGAGAGAACTTGCTATCGTTTTTGATGATGATGAGCTATTTGAATACAAGAGAACTATTCAAGAGTTAATCTATGCAG
>Ga0224496_10000132_pt1 | contig 54484 bp, 43 predicted proteins | sample SF_Jul11_sed_USG_2_FD_168127 | JGI IMG/M metagenome (GOLD analysis project Ga0224496, IMG submission 168127) | Sediment microbial communities from San Francisco Bay, California, United States - SF_Jul11_sed_USGS_8_1 | ecosystem: Environmental > Aquatic > Marine > Sediment | place: USA...
AGTCCATGGACCATCAGGCTCCTTGCCGGGAATTTGATGTCGATCGCTCCAAGTACGGATCCCCTTGCTCCGCGGGTATGACAGTCGCGGCATTTTCCATCCTCCTTTAGCGGGTAGAGGAAACGGAGAATATCCCCTTCTTCAGTCATTTCCATTTCGGTCCCTTCCCGGAGCATTTTCAATATTGCCGGGTCGCTCTCCCGCGCGGCTCTCTCACCGGGTAGCTCCCCGTACTGCGAGATCACCGAATCGCCGCGAAAAAGAGCAATCGACATCTTGAGTTCGTTCTTGTTCAGCCTCTCCACCATCTCCCTCACGGTCTTGCTCTCCCATCCCCTGATAAGGACAGTGTGGAGGCTTTCATATACAAGGTCGGCGGATTGTTGCGCGTCTTCCCTCACAAGGGTTGACAGCTGTCTCTCCTTTTCATCGGCCTTGCTCAGTACCCTCTGCCTTTTTTTGGCCTGTTCCACGGCGGTCTGCATCGATTTCGGCTTTACCAGCGGTTTTAACCGCTCTTTCATGGACGGAATTTTCGCTTTTACGGGGAAAGTTATCTCTATCACCCCGTTTATGTCCCCCGATTTTCCGTTCGTATGGCACTCAAGGCATGACTCCTCGGCGATTACCGGGTATATGAAACGCACGTCGTTCTCCCCCTGTGAGGTGAGGAGTTCTTTACCTTCCCTCAGGGCAGTCATGATATCTTTCTCCTTCTCTCTCGCCTCCCGTTCCCCTGCGGTCTCGCCAAACAGCTCAATTACGGGGTAGCCGCGGAAGATCCGTACAGTCATGTCCGGGTTTGTCTTTTTAAAATTCTTCAGCATCTGGGACAATTTCTCCCTGTCCCACCCCTTTTGCATAACTGAATAGAGCGACTGGAAAACAAGGGCGGAGGAGTTTCGCGCGCTGTTCGCGATCATTTCCAGAAAGCTTACAGGCTCCCCCTCGGCGTGGGGGATGGTAAGGAAATGGCAGTCTATGCACGGAACGTTTGCGTGCTTCCCTTCGGCCTTTTCGAGCCGTTCCTTGTGGCAAACAACGCACTCGTCGTCGCTGTAATAGACCGGTTCCGGCGCCATCTCCTCCAGAAGAGAATCGCCCCTGTATGGCCCGTACTGACCGAAAGAGTGCGGAACAAGAAAAGGCCTTGCGATAAGCCCGCCGACTATCAATATTCCAAGTATGATGAATGCCCGGTTGATATGCCTGTATGGGTTCATATGTTTGTATCCCGGCGACAGGTTTTCCGTGACGATATTCTGAAAGGCAAGAGTCCGCTTTTCCCCATCGAATAACCCAGCCATCCCTGAAAAGAGAATGAAATTATTTATGCTTGTAGAAATTATATCAGAGTTTCAAAGGGAATGTCATTGAAGAAACACGAAGTTATTCAGATTTTTGCCTACTGATTTAGTTATTTATAACAATTTTTAATAAGCCAAAAAAAAATATTATGGGACTCAGGTAACCGATAGTAGTAGTAATCGCATCTATAAAATGTTATAAATATGACATACAGTTGAAGTGGTTCAACTGTATATCCTGTGAATTCACAGATGGTATTTTTACCATCTGAGGAGTGGATGCACATGGTCGCAATATTTTGCTGCTGTTGCCCCGATAGGGACAGTCGGCCCTTTTCCTCTTCAAATCTCCGGTCGAATCCCTTTTCTATCTCCTGTTCCGGATTGCGAAGATATCTTTTCGATATCTCGTTTTCAAATCCCAGAAAACATAACGCTTCATCTACGTTTCCGTCAGCAGCGAAAGGGGGGAGCTTTTGACCGATTCAGTCCATTTGATATTCAATATGGGGTAATAATATTTGAGGAGGTATAACTATGAATGTCTATGTTCAGAGATTATTCATGTGTACCATTGTTCTGCTATTTGCGGCTCTGATTCTACCGTCATGCGACATTTTCAAAGAGGACGATAAGCCCACAACCACGACTGCTACGGTAGAGAAAACATATAAGGGCGAGGCTTTCACCAAATGTTTTGAATGCCATGGGGATACGCAGGCTGTAGGGGGCGTCTTGACCGTTTTCGGCGACAGCAATCAGGGTGCCGGCAAGCCTGGGTGGCTGAATGGCCCTCACGCGAACAACGAGACGGTTAATGCAGACCATTCAATATCGGATAACCATCCGGGCAACGACGGTTTCCCGTATTATGGCTATTCTGACCTCGGCCTGATATCCACCTGCACGCTTGACTGCCACGACCAGCTCGGTCAGGGGAAGCTGTTTGCCTCCTATGCGGCGAGCAGTACAGGTAGCGATGCTCTCGGATCTAAGGACAGGCCGATAGTTGCCTGCGCTTCATGTCACGGCGATGCATCAGAGCATATCGCGACTACTGGCAAGGATCTTGAATACAACTCTCCCGGACCGGCAAGATGCTCGCAGTGCCACAACTCATCGTTTGGGCACCAGCAGTATCACCCTGAAGGCGGGGACATTTTCGAGGACTACTCGCTTGCGAGCCATGCCAGCTCCATCAACGATCACAACTATGTTACCGACAGTACGACCGACGTAAGGGCGAAGTGCTCAAGGTGCCACACCGATGAAGGTGCAAGGAAGTATACACAGGCTATAAACAACGGGATAAACGGTACGGCTACCTATGATGAAATCGGTCAGGCATTCCCATCCGGTACCGAGGCAAAGGCAGATATTGCGAAGGCTTCGGTAGTTCAGTGCAGAACGTGCCACGATTCCCATAACCCGCACAGGCTTCTGGCAAAGACCGTAAAGGATTACGCAACGCTGAGTTCGGCGAGCGGTCTTGGATGGTCGGACCAGTTCATTACATGCACTTCCTGTCACCAACTGCTTAATGGCAGCAATATGGCCAATTTCAAGACCTACCATACGCCTGTAGACGAAACAGGCACAGTTGTTAACGCCTATGGAGCGTTCGGTGAACTGATAGTCGATACGCATTACGATATTCCAACGACGACCATCATTGAAGGATACGTCGTCGATCCAAAGGCGACGCACAGCACAAGCAAGGGGAATACAAACAGCGGTGCCTGTCTTGATTGCCATAACCAGCATGCGGCTGACCTCACCATCAACCGGCAGTGGGCGAAGTCCGCTCATGGCGGGCATATAGCCACGGTCAAGGCGACGGCTGAGGCCGCTGATGTAAAGACTGTCTATGCGGCTGGTGTTGACGACACTACCGGTCCGGCATGGGCACATTACGATTTCAAGGGGACAGATCGCTCATCGTGCCAGAGGTGCCATACCTCCACAGGGTTCAGGAATTTCGCCAATGATGCGGCCAACTATGATCCCGCGACAACGCCGAACGAATTCATCGCAACCGGCGAGCAGAGGGAGATGCTCTACTGCTGGGCCTGCCACATTGATAACAAAGGCGGACTCAGGGATCCCGGCGTGATGAGCGACACAACCTTGCCCAAACTGAATGACGGGCGCGTGGCTCTGATCGGCGATATTGGTGGTTCCAACATCTGCGTGTCGTGCCATTCCGGCAGGGCAAGCGGACAGGAGATACACGACTCCACCAAGACCTTCCCGATGAATGCGACGACCGGAACAAACTTCAGCGGGTTCAATTCGCACTACCTCACTGCGGGGGGGACGCTTTACAGGACCACAGGATACGAGTACACAGGCCATGTTGATACAACGGCAAATTACGATAACAAATCGTACTTTGCCCATATCGATATTGGCACCGTTACAGGTACTGGTTCCGAAGGGCCGTGCGTGGGATGCCACATGACTAACAACACCGAGAGCCACACGTTCAACCCGTTTGAGAAGGATGCGACAGGGGCGATAACGGCTATCAATACCACCACATGCGCGGCGTGCCACGCGCTTGGCGGTGATTACGAGATGACCGTTGCCAAGCTGAATACCGAGGAAGAGGAGTATCACGACTCGCTTGCGGCGCTGAAGGCTCAGCTTGCGGTGAAGGGGATTTACCACGGTTCCGGTTATCCCTACTTCTTCACGACATCGGTAACGGCAGATCAGACATCTGCGAATGCCTTCAAGTTGTGGGATTCCAAGAACACTCTTGGCGCGGCTTTCAACCTGAACCTCCTGGCCCACGAGCCGGGCGGATTCGCGCACAACAGGTATTACGTGAAGAGATTGATTTATGACTCCATAGATTGGCTGGATGACGGTCTGCTTAACGCTTCAGTCTCGACGACACTGGCGACCGCTACTCATACCCCATCGGTCTATGTTGCCGGGGCGACGGCATACCTGCTTAGTTCGACCAACGGAAGACCGTAAGGGTATAATTAGGATATGGCGCCGGCAGCTGTTGCCGGCGCCCCGATTAATGATTTAGCAAGGGGGTAATATGCGTCCTGAATTTGACTGCAAAAAGTATTTCTTCATCATTTTCGCACTGGTTGCCGGATTGCTGGCATTCCAGATGGCGATTCCGGAAGTTTCCTATTCAGCTGAGAAGGAGAAAAAAATACCCGAGCCATTCAATATGGTGAAGACCGGTGAATCCGCGGCTGTAGTTTTTACACACACTACCCACGCTGTCGACGCAAAGATCAAATGCACCGAATGCCACCCGAAAATGTTCAAGATGAAAATGGGGAAGACCGGCGAGAAGAACCCGATAACCATGGCGGCGATGGAGAAGGGGGAGTTCTGCGGGAAGTGCCATAACGGAAAGGATTCATTCGGGACGAAGGACGAGAAGAACTGCGTAAAGTGCCATTCGGTCAAGTAGGTTGCCTCGCTGGGATAGGGAGCCGCAGTTTTTCACTGCCGCTCCCGCTTCGGTCAGCCGGAGCGCCGGTCTTTGTGTTGTACTGTTAATGTTGCGGTACTGAAGTTGGTTTAGATATAGCTTGTGTGGGGATATTTTGTGAAGGACAACCTCTAATGGCAATAAACGGTTCTTCAATACGCCGGATGCTCTTCTACATTATTCCGTTCTTTTTTTTATCCATCCATGCTGGGGCGTCGGCGGAGGAGATCTGTCTTGGATGCCACGCCGATGCCGAACTGGAAATGGAGAGAGAAGGTGCGGCTGTCTCCCTGCATGTCGATGAAGATGTCTATTTAAAATCGGTCCATGGCGACATGGAGTGCGGCGACTGCCATATCGGTTATGACCCCGAAGATATACCTCATGCCAAGATATCAAAAACTGTCGACTGCGGCGCCTGCCATGCCGACGCGGTAGAGGAGTACGAATCAAGCGCGCATAACGCGGCGAGAAGCCACGGAGCGAATGAATCTCCCTCGTGCGTCAATTGCCACGGCAAGCATGACATCCTCCCCTCCAGGGATTCGAATTCGGCAAGTTACAGGCTTAACATCCCGGTGCTTTGCGGAAAGTGCCACAGCGAAAAGGGGGAGGCGACAAGGTCGAACGGAAGGGGAGATCTGGCGGTTTTCTTTGACTACTCTACCAGCGTTCACGGGAGAGGGGTTGCCGAAAAGGGGCTCCTGCCGTCGGCCATCTGCTCCGACTGCCACCAGGGGCACAAGGTGCTGAAGGTCGACAATCCCGATTCACCCGTGAACAGACGGAACGTGTCGGCAACATGCGGGACGTGCCATCGAGGAATGCTCGACAGGTACATGAAAGGGGTTCACTATTCGGCGGATGAACGGGAGATGGCAAAACTGCCGACATGCGCCGACTGCCACTCCGCTCACCACATAACCGAAGTCGACAAGAACCTGTTCATGCGCGAGGTGACGCACCAGTGCGGAACATGCCACGCGGATCTTTCGGAAACCTATCTTCAGACCATACATGGCAAGGCATATCAGCTCGGTTACGACAAGGTTGCCCGCTGTTCGGACTGCCACGACCCCCATCTTGCATTGATGGTATCGAATCCCGATTCATCCGTAGGGGAGAATAACCGGCTGAATACCTGCCGGAAGTGCCACCCCGATGCTACTGCAGGTTTCGCCGAGTACCTCACGCACGCGACGCACACCGACAGGGAGAAATACCCGGCGCTATATTACACATACATCGCCATGACGTCGCTTCTTGTCGGGGTGTTCGCCTTTTTCGGGATACATACCATCTTGTGGCTCCCTACAGCTCTAAGGGAGAGGAAAAAATTCAGGGATATCGACAAGGGGGACGCGCCGGAGCGGTACGTTATCCGCTTCAACCTTGCCGAGAGGATGACGCATCTTTTTGTAGTGCTGAGTTTTCTCCTGCTGGCGCTTACCGGGATGATGCTTAAATTCTCCTCGATGCAGTGGGCGCTGGTTGCATCTAAACTGATGGGTGGGGTGGAAGTGGCCGGAGCGATTCACAGATTCTGCGCCATAATCACATTCGGATATTTCGTTTACCATTTTTACTATCTTCTGAATAAAAAGCGGAGTAGCGGCAGAGGGTGGAAATATTTCCTTTTTGAAGGGGACACACTCGTGCCGGCGCTCAGTGATCTGAAGGATTTCATGGCGAATATCAAATGGTTCCTCGGCCTCGGCCCGCGCCCGAAATTCGGAAGGTGGACATACTGGGAGAAGTTCGATTATCTCGCGGTTTTCTGGGGTGTGCCGGTTATCGGCATCTCAGGGCTTGTCCTCTGGTTCCCGGAATTCTTCGGCGCGTTCTTCCCGGGATGGGCGATAAACGTCGCGATGATAATCCACAGCGATGAGGCGCTCCTGGCCGTGGGCTTCATCTTCACGATACATTTTTTCAATACCCACCTGAGGCCGGAAGCGTTCCCGATGGACAAGGTGATCTTTTCAGGCGTAGTGCCGGAGGAGAAGTACAGGGAGGAGCGCGAGCGCGAATATGAAGAGCTTTCCGCGAGCGGGAAACTGGAAGAGCGCGTCGTGACCGAAGGGTACCGGGATTGGGACGGCTATATATACGCTTTCGGCGGCATATTCCTCGGCACCGGCATCGTCCTTGTCCTGCTGATCATCTACTCGATGCTGTTCGGGTAAATTTCCCTTTCGCGGATTACATCGAAAGTCTGGGGGCGAGCGAGCCTTGCCCCCAAACAGGTATTATTCACTTCTACTCGTTCAGCGAGACGTGAGGGACGTTATGTTTGTAAACGTCTATCAGCTCGGAGACAAGCTCGGCAACTTCAGGCGTAAGCCCTCTTGGTATTTGCATCCTGTCTTCGGGGATAACGGGGATGTCCCTCGCCATTCTTTTGAGGCTCCTTATGTGGTTTTCAAGAACGATCACCTCTATCATGCTTTCAATGTCGTCCTTCATGTTTGAAGGGATGTCGTGCTTCAATGCCCCTTTGATGGCATCCACGGAGAAGACCTCGGTTTCGATATCGGTTTCGGCCTTGATGGACGCGCTGTGTATTCTATCTTCCCTCAGCGCGGATGTGAACCCAAGATAGATCGGCTTATCGCCGTTCTTCATATCGATCTCTCTTATCATGTTCCCGTTCTCGTGGTAAGAGACCTTCCCCTTGTAAAGTTTGTAGATGAAATATGCAGGGGTATCCCCTTCGGTGATTATCCACTGCCCAGCCTTGAAATTTTTCCTTTCCATGATCCTACCTCCCAGAAAAATATTGATCCTCCATGCAGGTCATGTTGTTATCTGCGTTTTATTACTGTTGGCATTACTCCTTTTTGTAGCCAAGCGGGGTGACCACCTTGTCGAGCTGTTCCATGTATGCCGAACCCGCCTGATCGATGGCAAGGGGATTATGAACCCCTCTGCTTCCGTCGCTTTTTATATCATTGAGAAATTCTTCGACTTCCTTAATTTCGGACATCTCCAAAATATCGGGATTTTCCGCTCTCAGGAAATCGAGTTTCAGGCTTATCTCGGTGATAAGTTCCGCAACCGTATCCTGCCATTCGGTCATCATCGCCTCGTAACCGGGATCGTGGCAGTCGAGACATATCTCCTTTTGGGGCCTTGCGATGTCGACCAGTTCTCCATGACACCCTTCGCATTCAACCGCGTCTCCCATCAGATTTGCCTGCCCATCGGAAAACTTCCATAGCCCGCCATAGATTTCAGTTTGAAGCTGATGGCAGTCGGGACACCCTTTTTTCACTGTCTCCCTGTGATGGCAATCGGCACATTCCGGCTTGGTTATCTTCAGGTTGCCATGCCTGCCGTTGGCGGAGTGGCAATCGGTGCAGACGCGCCCCCTCTCAAGATGGTTCTTGTGGCTGAATGTGAGGCCGGCGAACGACGGCTTCTGCTGTTTGATATCGAAATGGCAGGTTAGGCATTCCATCTTTTGCATATCCCCGGTGACGATGGAGGGGAGCGTGTAGTTTGAGCCGATAAGCGTTGCCGCCTCCTTCTGCATTTCGAACGAAGATGCCAGGAGGTCGTTTGCGTAGCGTATGTTATGCAGGCTCTTCCCGTTTTCCACCATGTCCATGTTGTACTGGGCGTCGGCAAGCAGTTCTTCCGCCTTTGCAGTTTTATCCCTGTCCATTTTCGATGCTTTGACGTCCACCCTCAGGGTGTTCATTATCTTTTTCAGCTGGGCCATCTTTTTGCCGGTAGATTTCTCCCATTCGGCAAGGAGCTTTCCAAGCCCGGGCTCGTGGCAGGCGTCGCACGATTTCTCTCTTGCGACGAAAGTAGCCTCGTCCCCTTTTCCGCTAGCGACGTCTCCGTGAAAAATGTGGCATCCGCGGCAGTTGAGGCCTATTTCAAACATCTTGCTGGGGTGCTCCTTTGCGTTTTTGCCTCCGGTGCCAGAGAAGAGCGCTTTTTTGGCGTCGTGGTGCGTCGGATGGCAGGTGAGGCATTCCGCTCTTGTCTGGATATCCTTTTTGCTTATCCGGTGGTCGATAGCCATATGGCAATTGAGGCATTCGATCTTATGAACTGCGATATGCTGTTCATGCATCAGCGTGGTATTTTCGAACTGCTCCAGCCTTTCGGCCTCCCAGTGGCAGGTGAAACAGCTCTGCCTGTAAACAGGCGCGTCACCCACTATCGTGCCGGAATGGCAATCCGTGCACCCCAGTTTTTTCTCGATAATCTGGGTATGATCGTATTTCAGCACACCGTCGCGCGATTTCTCCAGCATGATTTTCCTTGAATGGCAGGTGGTGCATTCGGAAAGTTTCTCGCCGGTGTCTTCGGCATTCTTGAAGTGGCAGATGAAGCATGTGCTTTCGGTCACCGATATGTGTTCCCCCTGCACTATCTGTGAATGGCACGACGTGCATCTCAGCTTCTTCCCTCTCCTCAGTTCTGTAAGGTGATGCTTGTGGTCGAATACTATCCCTTCGAGGAACTCAACCTCCCCTTCGAGGAGCCGGGTTTCGTGGCACCCTTCCCTCAGGCAGCTCTCATCAGGTATCTCCGCCCAGGGTTTCGATTTTTTATAGGCCAGGCTTACGTATTTCACTATCTGGACAAGCCCTTCCATTTTCCCCCGTATCTTGTTCTTCAGGCCGGGGGCGAAGTGGCACTGAATGCACTCAATATCGGCGTGTTTGGATGTTTTCCAGCTGTCGTAAAACGTCTGCATGTAGTGGCAGGAGGTGCAAAAGCCGGATTGCGACGTATAGATCGCGGAAATGGAGATTATTATTGTCAGAGCGACCGCGACTGCAATCGCTATAAGAGAGTACTTTTTTACATTGTCACTCAAAGTACTGCGCCCCACTCACTCACGAACATTTGTTTTCTATGAGCATGATACTTAGGTGCGGTCAACTGTAAACGGGCTTTAATTCCACGCCGACCCGATACCTTCCCTTGTCACATTATAGCACTCTTTCTATATCATTTCTTTGCCGCCATCATTGTCGATTGAACCGAGGTACCGCTGAATTTCCTTCAAAGTATCGCTTCAGAATGGTAGTTTTAATTCATGGGACGCCTGCAAAAGACCAATATGAAAGCCGTTGGCTGGATATTGTCTCTCCTCGGGCTTGCATTACTCGGATTGATCCTCTTTTATCCGGCAGGGAGTGGAACGCCCGGTACCACGGGTTCAGACACGCAGAATATAGAAAAACTCCCGTTTGTTCTGAATAACGGCATATTCTGGTTCACCGATACCGGCGACGAAAAACCTGTACGCTTCAACCACTTCGATCACCAGCGTGCGCACCCCGATTGCCGAACCTGCCACGATTCGATTTTCCTGATGGAGCCGGGGAGTACCGACGTAGAGGGTGCGCTGGATCATGCGAACATGGGGGCCGGGCTCTTCTGCGGCAGGTGTCACAACGGTAGGAAGGCGTTTTCGCTCAATGAAGAGTGCGAAATGTGCCACCTCGAAAAAGAGGATCCTGAAAAATAAAGTAGAAGAACCGCAGAAATGTATCAGCAGTTTTTTTTATTTCTCCTTTTGTCTCTCCCCTTCTTGCCTGGCGGCAAGGGGGGAGTTTCAAAAATGGCGTTTTGCTGGCAGGGTAGCTTGCGCTACCCCTTTGCGAGGTTCCTTGCGATGTCGCGGAAGAGGTCGGAGATCTTTCCGTCGCCAAGCGCGATAGGTTCTCCGCTGTCGCCTGTTTCGGTGATCTTCCCCTCAAGCGGTATTTCGCCGAGGAGCGGGAGATCGAACCTCTCCGATTCCTTTTTGCCTCCGCCGTGACCGAATATGTGCGATTCCTTTTCGCAGTGCGGGCAGAGGAATCCGGACATGTTCTCGATTATCCCAAGTATCCTTGAGTCGGTCTGGTTGAACATGTTGATGGCTTTTTCAACGTCGGCAAGCGCCACGTTCTGCGGAGTTGTTACCACTACCGCGCCGTAAATAGGCAACGACTGTATAAGCGTTATCTGCACGTCGCCCGTTCCCGGAGGGAGGTCAAGGAGGAGGTAATCAAGCTCGCCCCAGTCAACGTCGTAAAAGAACTGTTTAATGATTTTTCCAATTAACGGTCCGCGCCAGATTAGCGCCTTGTCTTTCTCGAGGAGAAAGCCGATCGACATCGTTCTTATTCCGTATTTGTCGACAGGGCGCAGTTTGCCGTCGTTCCCCTGGTTTTGGAGCCCTTCTATTCCGAGCATTATCGGCACCGACGGGCCGTAAACGTCCAGATCAAGGAGGCCGACCTTGTACCCCTCTTTTGCAAGCGCGATGGCGAGGTTTGCGCTGACGGTGGATTTCCCTACGCCCCCTTTTCCGCTCGCTACCGGGATGATCTTCTTTACGCCGGGGATATCCTTCTTGGGTGGTGGCTCTTTGCGCGGCGGCTCATGCGACGTGCTTCCGAAGGTCGCTTCCACTTTCAGGTTGAGCGCCACAAGAGCGTCTTCGATATTTTTTACAAGCGCCGCCTTGAACTCCTCGTCGGCATGGATAGGTTTCAACCTGATCTTTACCAGGTCGCCGGAGAGGGAGAACTCCTCCACGATGTCGAGGGTCATTATGTCCTGCTCGAATCCGGGATATTTTACGTTTTTAAGCGCGGCAAATATTTTCTCTTTCATTTGGCCCTCTATCCTATCGCCTGAACGGCTTTTACGCCGGGGACTCTCTCCATGACTACCCTTTCAATACCCTGCTTCAGGGTCATTGTGGAGCTTGGGCATCCCGAACATGCTCCCTGCAGGCGTACAAGGACTACGCCGTCGCTGTTTACGTCAACCAACTCAACATTCCCGCCGTCGTTTTTCAACATCGGGCGAATTTCATCAAGCGCTTTTTCCACTGCTTCTCTCATAACTGCATCCTCTCAATATCTGGTCATGTCTGCTTTAATAGTGATGTTCCAATTCAACCCTATGATAGCTTATGGTGGAATCCGATGGTTATGACTTTTGTTAATAGCGCCGAACCGGGACTTGTTTCCGTGCACCTCCCGGTGAGAAACGGCGAGAGGCATATCGCGGAAGCTGTCGAATCGATACTGGCGCAGAGCTTGAGGGATTTTGAGCTGGTATTGGTCGACCACTCATCCACGGACGGCACCCCCGGAATTCTTTCTGATTTTGCAGGAAAGGATGGGAGGGTAAATCTGCTCCGGTACGAGGGGGATAATTTTATCGAATCCCTCAACTTCGGACTGTCACGTTGCAGAGGCGAATTCATAGCGAGGATGGATAGCGACGACATTTCCTCTCCTGAACGTCTTGAGCTACAGCTTGGATACCTGAGGGAGAATCCCGGCATTGCCGTTGTCGGTTCCGGCGTGGAGATATTCGGCGAAGATGTGATGGAAGGTTACAGGCGGTATGAGGAGTGGATCAATTCCATTTCAAAGCCGGATGAGATAAAGCGGGAGATCTTCGTGGAAAGCCCCCTTCCAAATCCGTCGGTGATGATGAGACGCGTCTACATGGAAAGGATGGGGGGATACGAGGATCACGGATGGCCTGAGGATTACGATCTCTGGCTCCGCTCCGTGCTGAAAGGGGAGCCTATGGCGAAACTCCCTGAAAAACTGCTGAGGTGGAGGGAGCATGGAAAGCGATTGACAAGGAACAGCAGACGCTACTCAAAAAAAAGTTTTCTGAAAGTTCGCGCGTACTACCTCACGCGCTTCCTTGAAGGGAGAAAGATCGTTTTGCACGGGACCGGCCCGACAGGGAAGATATTGGGGAGATACCTTCTAGATTACGGAGCCGACCTCAAGGCGTATCTCGATATAAATCCACGCAAGGCGGGGGGTACGAAAAACGGGCTCCCTGTTTATCCCGCTTCGGAAAAGGGGAGATTCAGGAGAGATGGGTATATGCTCCTTGCGGCGGTCACGTCGTGGGGGGCGCGGGATGATATCAAGAGCGAAGCGGAGATCGCCGGTTATGTGGAAGGGGTCGATTTTATTTGTTGTTCATGAGCAGGTATAATGCGGGATAAAGGTTCTTCTATCTCCGGCAGTTTGGCAATTGAAAGGATTTCAAATTGAAATATCTGATAATCGGCAACGGTATTGCGGGAATTACGGCGGCGGAAAATATCCGAAAGGCAGATCCGCGCGGCGAGATAAAGATATTGACTGATGAAAAGTACCCGTTCTACAGCCGCATCCGGCTTATTGATTTCCTCTCGCGCAACATGAAAGAGGAGACACTTATCATGAAAGGGGAGAAGTGGTACGCGGACAACGGGATAGAGCTTCTCTCAGGCGCAAGGGGGGAAAAGATAGATCACGCTTCAAGGAAGGTGGAAACCGATGATGGTTCCGCGATCGGGTACGACAAGCTTCTCATCGCGACCGGCGGGGTGTCGTTCGTTCCGCCGTTCCCAGGCGCGGAGCGCGAAGGGGTATTTACGCTAAGGACGCTGGATGACGCGAAAGCGATAAACAGTTATGCGGGGAAAAATAAAAGAGTAGTCATCGTCGGCGGCGGTGTGCTGGGGCTTGAGGCGGGATTCAACCTGATACAGGCAGGAAACAGTGTTGAGGTGGTTGAATTTTTCCCGAGGCTCCTTCCGAGACAGATGGACGGGAACGGAGCAGCAGTTCTTCAAAACCAGCTTGAATCATTCGGCTTCCGCTTTTACTTAAACGCAAAGACGAAAGAGATCACCGGCGAGGGTAAGGCCGACGGCTTGTTGCTTGAGGACGGCAGACGCATCGAGGCGGATATGGTGATAGTTTCAGCAGGGGTCAGGCCGGCAGATACGCTTGCCAAGGATCTCGGTCTGCAGATAGGGAAAGGGGTTGTGGTGAACGACAGGATGGAAACATCCATTGAAGGGATATACGCGGCCGGGGACGTTATCGAACACAATGGGATCTTCTACGGCCTTTGGGCGGCGTCGATGGCGCAGGGAGAGACCGCCGGAAAAAACATGGCGGGGGTAGAAGCACTGTACAAAGGGACGATCATGTCGAATTCGCTGAAGGTGGCGGGGGTAAAGCTCTTTTCCGCGGGGGATATCGACGCGGATGGGAAGTATGACGACATCACCTTCGCGGACAGTGTGGCGCATGTATATAAAAAGATGGTTATCAAGGATGGCAAAATAATTGGGATCATCCTTTACGGCGACGTTGGCCCGCGCATGAAGCTGGTAAAGGCGATGGAAGAGAAGAGGGATATAAGCGGCTTGCGCGACGCCCTCGCAAAGTGGGATATCAGCGCGCTCTGATAGAGAAGAAGGAGAGCCCGATCTTTATTTGCTGCGGATGATCCTTTTTGCCACCGCAAGCGCCTGCACATGCGGTGCAACGTCATGGACGCGGATGATTGCCGCGCCTCTTTCAGCCGAGTAGAGGTGCGAGGCGATACTTCCGCCGAGCCGGTCGGCTGTATCCGCGCCTGTCAATTTTCCGATGAACGATTTCCTCGACGCGCCGACCATCACAGGGTAGCCGAGACGCGCGAGCCTCCCTGTTTCATGAATGAGCCTCAGGTTGTGTCCCACCGTTTTTCCAAATCCTATTCCGGGGTCGATGATGATATTCCTGACGCCGCTTTTTTTAAGCGTCTTTGCGCGCTCTTTCAGAAAAGCGGAGACCTCCTTTACCACGTCTCCGTATTTCGGATTTTTCTGCATGGTGCGGGGATTCCCTTTCATATGCATGACGATGACAGGTTTTTTGCATTTCGCGGCGACAGCGAGCATTTCGGGATCGATGAAACCGGTTATGTCGTTAATCGCGTCGGCTCCGGCGGATATGGCGGAGAGCGCGACTTCCGGTTTGCAGGTGTCGATGGAGATGGGAACGGACGACCTTTTCCTCAGCGCCTCTATGACAGGTATTACCCTCTTCAGCTCTTCACGTAGAGTTACCCCCTCCGCGCCGGGCCGTGACGATTCCCCCCCTATGTCGAGAAGTTCCGCCCCTTCCTCTTCCATGCGGAGCCCGTTTCGGACGGCGTTCTCAAGAGTGTAGGAAACGCCGCCGTCGCTGAAGGAGTCGGGCGTTACATTCAAGATGCCGGCAATGACAGTTCTCCCCGGTTTTATGGAGGTACGCCCTATCTTGAACGGGGTGAACACTTCTTAGAGCTTTGTATGGGTACCGTCGCACCACGGTTTTTTCTTGGTATGTTTGCACATGCACCACGGATAGGAGTCGGCCTCCTCTATATCGACACGGAACGCGGCGACATCGGTTCCTTCATACTCGGTCCCTTTGTGCGTGTTATCGCAGAACGGCTGGTCCTTCGAGAGTCCGCAACCGCACCATATGTAGGTTCCCTCCTCCATCTCGAGTACCTTAGGGTTTTTTCCGGCGATTTTGGGTTTAGGCGCATCGGACATGAGGATCCTCCTTTTGAATAATCGGTTATTCAGTTTTGTTTTAAGATATCAACGTCATATTACCAGTTTCAGACGGTATAACAAAAACGGGAACTTTGCCGATATACTTTAATAGATGAATTATTCGAAGCTGTACGACATGGCGCTCGCGGCATACACGAAACTTCCATACCATTTCGGCATGGGAAGGGCCTTCAGGCCGTTGAGCCTGTTCATTGAAGTGACATACCGCTGCAATTTCAGGTGCAACATGTGCCAGTTCCTCAACATCATGGACGATCCACGACTGAACGAGAAGAAGGGGGAGGAGCTTACCCTCGACGAGATGAGATCGGCCATCGACCAGGTGAGCAGGCTGGGGATGATAGTTTTTACCGGAGGGGAGCCGCTTCTGCGAAGGGATATCATGGAGGCGGTGCGATACGCATCTGAAAAACGGAAGAGCTACCTTGTCACCAACGGTGTCCTGCTTACCGAGGATATCTCCCGTGAATTCGTTTCGCTTGGATGCCGCACCCTGCTCCATCCCGGCATGGCTTCGGTGGGGATATCGCTCGAAGGGCCGGAAGCGGTACACGACAATATCGTGAACGCCAAGGGTTCGTATCAGAAAATAATCGGGAACGTGAAAAAGCTGGTCGAGCTGAAGAGGAGAACGGGGAAGTCGTATCCTGTCATTGCGCTTAAATGCGTAATGACAAGGCATAACGCGAATCATCTAGACGAGCTGTACCGGCTGGCGGAAGAGGTAGGGGTCGATATATTCAATCCGATAGCCCATTACGACATTCCGAACACCAACCGGCTCGAAATGGATAGCACCCCCGATCTCACAAAGGAGCCGAAGCCGGAAAACGGTATCGATATCGGCCTTCTTGAAAAGGAGATAGACGCGATGGTTCGGCGTTCCGCCGGTTCAAAGGTTCAGTTGCGCCTCACCCCTCCCGCACTCCCTCCGGAGGATATTGTCGCCATATATAGAGGGGATCTCGATATGTCGAACAAGCACTGTCATACCCCATGGGGTACGGCGCTCCTCTCCGCTTACGGCGAAGTTACGCCATGCTCCAATTATCCGGCGGGGAATATCAGGAAAGAGCCGTTCATGAAGATATGGAACGGGGAGAGGATGAGGCTGTTCCGGGATAAGCTCAAGAAAAACCGCATTTTCCCCGGATGCGCCGCCTGCTGTTCCATCTTGCCAGAATAATTTTGTCTTCCGGCTGTATCTGTTTATAATAGCCCGAAGTATGAAGTATCAGTGCTTTGGTACTGGCGGTATGCCGAAACCGGCATGTAACTATTTGGGGGTAGCGGTGATGAATGTATTTGGCAGGTTTTCAGTTCTTATCGCGGGGTCTCTTTTTCTGATTACGTGTGCCGCGGATCCTGAAGACAACGTTGATCCGAATACGCTTGCACCCAACGCGTCAACTCCGACATGGTCACAGCTCCTCGGCGGAGCCAGGGACGATTACGGCAATGCGATGGCGATAGATTCAAGCGGAAACTCCTATATCACCGGCGTTTCTCATGGGGATATGGATGAAAATTCCAATTCCGGTGATACAACCGATTCCAACAGTAGTTCCGACATGTTCATAGCCAAGTATGGTTCTACGGGGGTAAAAGCATGGTCGAAACTTATTGGCACACCGTCCAACGACATGGGGTATGGAATTGCGATAGATTCCAGCAACAATATTTATGTGACTGGCGGAACAAACGGTAGCCTTTCAGGTACCAACGCGGGAAACGAGGATTGTTTCATAGCAAAGTACGATTCGGAAGGGAACGAAAAGTGGATAAAGCAGTTCGGTTCCAGCGGCTTTGAAAGAGCAAACGACATAGCGGTCGATTCGGCAGGCAATATCTATGTCACCGGATACAGCGACGGGAATATTTTTACAAACACCAATCTTGGAAAAGCGGATGTCCTCGTCGGAAAGTTCGATTCCGAAGGGCAGGTTGTATGGGTAAAGACATTCGGGACCATTGAGCTGGATAAAGCCAACGGTGTTGCGGTTGACGAGGAGTTCAACGTTTATGTCACCGGCTACACCGAGGGAGGCTTTGGCGGTACAAACCTTGGCAAGAAGGATATTTTTATTTTCAAGCTTGATCCAAATGGGGTTGTGCTCTGGCCCAAACTTATAGGTGGTGCCGAGTCCGATTCTGGCAATGCGATTGCAGTAGACAATACAGGCAATATATACATTACCGGTTTTCTCGGAGGGGATTTCTTCATAGGGAAGTACGATACTGAAAGCCTTGAGGTATGGCCCGCCGTTACTTTCGGCGGCTTTTCGATGGATAGCGGAAACGACATAGTGCTCGACGAGAGCGGCAATATCTACGCAACCGGTACGACCGAGAATATCACTTTCGACGGTCTTATCAGTTCCGGCGGGCCCGAAATATTCGTCATCAAGTACGATAACAGCGGAGTGAAACAGTGGTCGAAGCTATTCGGTAGTTCCGATGTGAACCACGGCAACAGCATTGCAACGAGATATATGGACGGAAATCAGAGGGTCTATGTCGCCGGTGATACCGTCGGTGATTATGGAAGTAATCCGTCAAACGGAAGGCACGACGCGCTGATAATGAAAATCCAGTAGCCCCGAGTTCCGCCGAGGCTAAAAGCGAAATTTCTTTTTACCGCCATAGCTTGACAAAGCCGACACCCGGTCTTATTGAAATCAATTAACCATGTTTTAAGGTTTTATATATATAGGTTAGGCAATGATTGAAGTAGAAAACCTTTCGAAAAGTTACGATGGTTTCAAGGCGGTAGATTCCATCTCCTTTGGCGTAAAGAAGGGGGAGATACTCGGATTTCTCGGCCCGAACGGCGCGGGGAAAACCACCACCATGAGAATGCTCACCTGTTTCATGCCCCCCACTTCCGGGCGGGCGGTTATTGCAGGATACGACGTATCGGAAAATCCGATGCAGGTGAAGAGCCGTATCGGCTATGTGCCGGAGTCTGCGCCTCTATACAGGGATATGAGGGTCGATGAATTTCTCGATTTCGCGGCAAGCGTAAAGGATCTTCACGGAGGCGAAAAGGGATCCGCGATAAGCGAGGCGATGGGAAAGACCGGCATTTCCGAAGTGAGCGGAAAGATGATAGGCAAACTTTCGAAAGGCTTCCGCCAGCGTGTCTGTTTGGCCCAGGCGCTTATCGGAAATCCAGAAGTGCTCATCCTCGACGAACCTACGGCAGGGCTGGATCCCCTTCAGATAGTCGAGATAAGAAATCTTATAAAGGAACTCTCCGGCGAACGGACCGTTATCCTCAGCACGCACATCCTCCCGGAAGTATCGATACTTTGCGACCGGGTAATGATAATCAGCAAGGGGAAGATAGTTGCCGAAGACACACCGCGGAACCTGACGAGCGGCACGCTCGGAAAATCGGTCATCGAGATCGCCATTGAAGGGGAGCGCGAGGGGATGGACGGCTTCCTCTCTTCGATAGATGGCGTAAAGGGGCTTACCCCTCTTGATTCCGCAAAAGGGGGGGAGTGCCGCTTTTCGATCGAGGCTGGCGGCGAGAGGGATATACGGAGATCGCTCTCTTCCGCTATAGTGAATAAAGGTTATGGACTTCTGGAGATGAAACTGCAGTCGGTTTCTCTTGAGGACGTCTTCATGGATCTCGTTACGGACGAGGAGAAAAAGGGGGAAGAAGATGAATAATTTTCTTCCGGTATACCGCAGGGAGCTGAAATCGTATTTCTACAGCCCTATCGCCTATCTGGTTATCGTCGTGTTCCTGATACTCTCCGGCCTTTTTTTCATAATGATATTGAACGACTACGCGAGATACAGTTTTGAGGTGATACGCTCGAACTACCGCTACAATCTCCCCGGCCTCAATGTAGCCGAAGGGATAATAAGCCCGCTCTACCGCACCCTTAGTTTCCTCCTCATACTGATGATGCCGCTCCTGACCATGAAAAGTTTTTCGGAGGAGAAGAAGAGCGGAACGATAGAGCTTGTTTTTACATATCCGATATCGGATATGGAGCTTGTGCTTGGAAAGATATTCGCACTTTTTACTCTGTATGGAACGATGCTCGGCTTCACCCTCTTTTACGACCTGTTCCTGGTTATGTTCAAGCCGGTGCCGCTTGGCGTTACTTTTACCGGCCTGCTTGGTCTCTCGCTGGCAGGGTGCGCCTATATATCGCTTGGGGTTTTTATCTCTTCGCTCACGGAAAACCAGATAGTCGCGGCGGTCTGGTCGTTCGGAATGATAATGGTTTTCTGGATCATTTCGTGGCTCGCCGGGGATTCAACCTCTGCGCTCGCCGAAATCCTTCGCTATCTTTCTATCTTCGACCACTTTGATTCGTTCGCGAACGGAGTGATAGATACATCGGACATCATTTTTTATTTGAGCTTCATCTTCATCTTTGTTTTTTCGACTCTGCGCGTTCTTGAATCGAGGAGGTACAGGGGCTGATGGTGAGCAGACTGATGAAATGGGTTCCGAACATGGCCGCATATCTCATTGTGGTTATCGGCATTATAGCTCTGATAGACTATCTGTCGGTGAAGCACAGCAAGCGGTTTGATCTTTCGGAAAACGAGATTTATTCACTCTCCTCTCAAACTGTCAATATCCTGAAAAATCTCGATCGTGAAATTACGGTTCTTGCCTTTATGCAGGAGGGGGACACAAGGATCCGCCCCAAAAGGCTTTTCGAGGAGTACAGGTATCATTCTTCAAAATTCAGCTGGGAGTTTATTGATCCCGACAAGAGCCCTTTGATGGCGGAGAAGTACGGCATAAAACAGTACGGTACTTTTATCGTCGAGGAAAAAGGGGTGGAGAACGGGCGCAAGGAGGGGGTTACCGGCCTTATTTCGGAGGATTCGTTGACGAATGCTCTTATAAGGACGTTGTCTGATAAACGGAAAAAAGTTTATTTCGTAAAAGGGCACGGAGAGAAGGATATAAACGGTTCGGGGAGAAACGGATACGGAGAGGCGAAAGCATCCCTTTTGAAGGAGAATTTCCTGGTGGAAACGCTTCTGCTCGGCAGCTTAAAGCAGGTTCCTGAGGACGCAGATGTCTTGATAGTAGCGGGTCCCGAGAAGGATCTGTTCGGAAGCGAACTTGATATGCTCGGAAAATACATTGATGACGGAGGAAACCTCCTTTTTATGGTAGATCCCTTTACGGTCAAGGATACATTGAAATTCCTGAACGGATATGGCGTTTACCCGTCCAACGATATCATAGTGGATAAATTCAGCCGGGCTTTTGGAGGGGATTATCTGATGCCTGCGGTAGGGACTTACAGCGAGGAGCACAGCATCACCAGGGAGTTTGGGCTGATAACCATTTATCCTCTCGCTCGTTCCATCAAAACAAACCAGAGCGGTGTTGAAAGGATTCAGACGAAAAATCTTGCGTTCACCCTCCCCGGAACATGGGGGGAGACGAGCCGTGAAAAGGTTGAGCGCGGGATTGCTTCGATGGACGAGAAGGAAGACAATGTAGGTCCGCTGGTCGTGGCTGTTGCGGTAGAGGTTGACCCGAAAAAGACTCCCGGCGACAAGGAAGATGTGGATCTGGATAGTCACGGGCATCCGCTTCACATAAAAGAGAGTAAAGGTTTGATGGTTGTTATCGGCGATTCGGATTTTGTCGCCGACCCCTATATCGGTTCGGGTGGCAACCGCGACTTTTTTATGAATGTTGTTGAATGGCTGGCGGGGGATGAAGACAAGATAGCGATACGCCCCAGGGAAGGCGAGATGGATCCACTGCTGTTCTCGGATGCGGAAATAGGGATGCTTGCCTTTTTCAGTATTGTCGGCATTCCGGCGATAATAGGGGTTGCTGGTGTTTGGATTAATGTTCGCAGGAGACGTGCTTGAAATTTAAAAACATTGCGATAATTTTTGCTGTTCTCGTGGTAAGCGCCTTGCTGGTCTACCGGTATGAATATCTGGCAGACCTGGAAAAGGAGAGAAAGGAGAGTGAGCAGAAAAAGATCGTTTACCTGGAACCGGGAAAAGTGGCGAAAGTGGTTCTTGATAACGGTGAAATGATCGTTTCGCTCAACAAGGTCAATGGTCAGTGGGAAATAACCGGCCCCATAAAGACAAAGGCCGACAGTGTTACTCTGGAGCAGATAATAACAGGTATCTCCAGCATGCAGGTCGATTCGATAATCGGCGATGGGACGGAGAACCTTGCCGATTATGGGCTGTCGTCACCTGCGATAAACGGCTATTTCTACGTTGAGGGCTTTAAGAGATCCCAGAATGTTTCTGTAGGGAATGATACGCCGGTGGGAGGGAAAGTTTACGGACAGAGCTCAAAGATCAAGAATGTGTTTGTGGCCTCCGCGGATTTTAAAAACCTGCTGTCAAAAAAGCTTTATGACCTAAGGGAAAAAAGGATTTTTCCCGAAAAAGGCGCGGATATTGTTTCGATCAAGATTGTCAGGAATGGCAAGCAGACAGTATTTGAGAAAGACAAGGATAATCTATGGATAATGAAAAAGCCGTATACCGCGAGAGCTACACAGAAAGAGATGATTGACCTGCAGGCAAAGATATTCGGAGCGTACGCGTCGAATTTCATCGACGGCAAGGTGAATGAAAATGAAATCGGATTAAATCCTCCCTCGCTCGCCTTTACCTTTACCAATTCTGCCGGAAAGGAATTCAACCTGCATGTTGGGAAAAAAGACGAGGAGAAAAACGGAGTTCCCGCAAGAAGAGAAGGGGCTGGCGAGATTGCCATGCTTCCTCTCGATTTTTTTGACGATATTCCGCGCAATCCGTCCGATTTCCGGGACATGCATTTTTTCCCAGTTAACTACATGGATGTCAGCAAGGTTTCCTGGGGCGCGGGCGGCAGGGAAGGTCGAATGGAGCGAAACAAGGATGGTGACTGGGAGATTATTGGCAATACCAGGGAGAAAGTCGACCAGGCCAAAGTAATCTCATTCTTGCGTTCTCTTGGAGAGTCCAAGGTGGAGAGGTTTTATAATGACCTCCCGCTTAGCGAAACAAAACTTGTCTCCTCTCTGGAGATAATGGAGAAAGAGACGAAAAGAAGTTATGGATTATACGACTATGGCGACAGGGTTTACGGGTTAAGCAGTTTCCAGGAAAACACGTTCAGGATATCCCGGCGCGATTTCGACAAGCTGGTAAAGAGGCCCGATGATTTTATTGATCGGAAAATATTCAAGGTGCTCCAGGCGGAGATATCAAAACTCTCCATCCATTACGAGGGGGAGAATTATCTGCTTGAAAAAAGCGGAAGCAAGTGGAAGATGAACTCGCCACAGAAGGGCGAAGTATCCATAAGGAGAGTTGGACAGCTGATTTCATCGGTATTAAGCAGTGAATACGTGAAAATGGAAGAAGGAAAAGCAAATACCGGTAGCAGCGGCTCCCCCAGCGTTCCTCTCGCTGTAATCTCCATGACGGATGCGTCCGGCAAAAGCGCGCATGAAATAACAGTCATGGGCTTTACAAGGGATAAGACGATGCTTAAGGCAAGAGTAAAAGGGAGGGATATTTTGTATTACCTCCCGGAAAGTTTCCTCAAGAATATTTCAATGGATAAGCTTGAAGGATTGATCATATGAGCGAAGCGAAAGAAGAGCTGATAATAAAAGATAGACGGCACTGGGTTCTTGAGGAAGCGAACGAAAAGAGCCGGAATGATTCAGTCGTCGAGGCCGATATTGAACGTCTCCCTACATATGTGCAACAGCTACAACTTCAGGCCGAGGAGCACGACAAAAAACTCAAGGAGTATATTGCCGCGTACAAAGAGAAAATGGTCGAGAACGATCAGTTCAGGGCAAGGCTTGAGAAAGATGTCAATAGAAGGGTTGAGCAGGGGATAGGGAGCCTGATGAAACAGATAGTGCCGGTGCTGGACAATCTTGATCTTGCCGTTGCCTCTGCGGATGGCGCGAAAGACGCGGAAAAGATGAGGGAGGGGCTAGTACTTATCAGGAATTCCATGGTAAATATTCTTAAGAATTCAGGTGTTATGGAAGTAGAGTGCATGGGAAAAACGTTTAATCCCGCCGTCGCGGAAGCTGTAGCCAGCGTTGCCGTTGAGAATGAGGATGAAGACAATATTGTAATCGAAGTGCTGCAATCTGGTTATATGCTGAACGAACTGCTGATCAGGCCTGCGCGCGTGAAAGTAGGAAAGTACGAAAAGCGATGATTAAAAGGGATTATTATGAAGTTCTTGGGGTAGAGAGAAACTCGGATAAATCGGAGATCAAAAAGGCCTACAGGAAGGCCGCGATGAAATATCACCCCGATAAAAATCCCGGCGACAAGGAAGCTGAAGAGAAATTCAAGGAATCATCGGAGGCATATGAAGTTCTTCATGACGATGAAAAACGGAGGCTCTACGACCAGTTCGGCCATGACGGTTTAAAAAGGACGGGATTCAGCGGATTTCGCGGCGCGGAAGATATCTTTTCCGCCTTTGGCGACATTTTCGGCGACATTTTCGGCGGAGGCTTCTCCGGCGGATTCGGAAGAAGAAAACAGCAGGGGCAGGGGGGAGACCTTCGATACGATCTGGAGATATCCCTTGAGGATGCGGCCCGCGGGATGGACAAGGAGATAACTGTTGTCAAGAATATCCTCTGTCCCGTTTGCGAAGGGTCCTGTTCCGCAGAAGGGTACGGGCCTACAACATGCTCGACGTGCAACGGGCAGGGGCAGGTTGCACGGAGGCAGGGATTTTTCTCGTTTGCCGTAACATGCCCGAAATGCAACGGACAGGGGCAGGTGATTAAAAATCCGTGTAAAAAGTGCGGCGGCACCGGCGTTGAAATGAAAGAGAGAAAACTTCGGGTAAAGGTTCCGGCAGGGATCGAAAGCGGGCAAAACCTCCGACTCACAGGCGAAGGGGAACCGGGCAAATACGGCGCGCGTAACGGCGATCTCTTTGCCGTAGTCCATATACGCCAGCATGACAACTTCGAGCGTCACGGCGACGATCTCGTATGCCAGTTGCCGATCTCGTTTGCGCAGGCGGCTCTTGGCGCGGACATGGAAATAAAAACGCTTCTTGATGAAGCTACTATAAAGATCCCGCCGGGCACGCAGTCTCAGTCATTGTTGAGGGTAAAGGGCGAGGGGATGCCGATGCTCCAAAGAAAAGGGAGAGGCGATCTTATCGTTCAGGTGATAGTTAAAACACCCGAAAACCTCACGGGCGAACAGGAAGAGATATTAAGAAAGTTTGCGGAAATATCGGGCGATAGCGTGAAAGGGAAGAACAAGGGGGTCTTCGAAAAACTTTTCCGTTAAGCTCCCATCAGAGCCGTGGCGAAGAGGCCACAGTTATATCAGAATTTCAACTGCCAGAAGAATGAGCGCTATTCCCAGAAACCACTGAAACCTGTCAACGTATGTTGTAAATTTCGTAGAAGAGATATCGCTTTTCTCAAGGGCGCGGATAGATTCTATTATCGGATTGATGTTGAATACGCCGCCGGATGACGATATGAAAAGCGCATCGGTGATGTTGGCCACTTCATTCAGGGCGTCGCTGTTTTGCCGCGTAAAGACAGTGTTCCCGGAACTGTCCTTTTTATATCCAGCTAGATCGCCGTTATTATCCTTTATCGGTATAGGCGCTCCTGTTTCGCTTCCAAGCCCGACCGTATAGATCCTTATTTTCTTTTTTGCCGCTTCCCTCGCCGTTTCAGCGGGATTCCCTTCATTGTCTTCCCCGTCCGTAATAAGCACGATCACCTTTGATTTGGATTGGCTCTGCTCAAGGAGTGTTATCCCTTTTTTCATAGCTCCTGAAATATCGGTTCCGGAAAGAGGGGCGGAGCTGAAGCTGATGGAGTTGAGAAACATTTTAAATGTGGAAATGTCGAGCGTGAGCGGACATTCCACGCCGCTGGAGCCCGCAAACACAAGAAGGCCCACCCTGTTTCCGGCGAAGGTATCGGCAAGCCGCTCGATCTCTTTTTTGGCCTTGGCAAGGCGGCTTGGAGCAACATCCTCCGCGGCCATGCTCAGCGAGATATCGAGCATCACGAGGATATCTATCCCGACACGCTTCACTTCCTTTGGCTCAACACCGAACTGGGGCCGCGCAAGAGCGACAATAAGAACTGTAAGCGATGTCATGAGCAGGGCAAATTTCAAGAACCTTTTCCACCTGTCGGCGCCGGAGAGGAGCTTTGGGAGGAGTGAAGAGTCGGCGAATTTCTCAAGACGCTTTGCGAACTCCTTGTTGAAAAGCCAGAATAGAAGAACGAGCAAAGGCACAATTGCCAAAAGATATAGCCATTCATGACTGCCGAATTTTATCATTCGTGAAGACTCCTCAGGAACCTGTTACGCAAGATCCATTCGAAAAGAAGAGGGAAGAGCGCAAGCCCGGCGAGCCAAGTGAACTGTTCCGTATATTCATAATAGATATTGCTTTTCACTTCGGATTTTTCCAGGTGGTCGATCTCGTCATATATCCCTGTAAGTTCCTTTTCGTTGCGAGCGGCATAATACCTGGCCCCTGTTTTAGACGCTATTTCGCGTAACAGCGCTTCGTCTATTTCACTTTTTACCGAAACTTTCCTTTTTCCGTATCGCGGATCGTCGATGGTTTGCTGAAAGATCCCTTCTCTGCCAACCCCGATCGTGTAGACTTTTATCTTCTCGGCAATCGCAAGCTCGGTCGCCGACCGCGGATCTATAAGCCCCCGGTTGTTCACGCCGTCCGTCAGGAGGATTATGATTTTGCTTGTCGCCTTTGAATCCCTCAGGCGGTTGATGCCGTTGGCGATCGCCATTCCGATCGCAGTGCCGTCCTCCAGAAGTCCGCTGTGAACCGGCGCGATGAAGGATCTGAGGACGTCGTAATCGAGGGTAAGCGGACATCTGGTGAAGCTGGTGCCGGCAAAGAGTATAAGCCCTATTCTGTCATTCACCCGGTTGCCGATGAATCTCGAAATTGCGTTTTTTGCGGCTTCCAGCCGAGAGGGCTGCATATCCATTATGTCCATGCTGGTCGACGTATCAAGGGCAAGATAGATATCGATACCCTCGCGGGTAATTTCCCGGTACCCCTGCCCGGTCTGCGGGCGCGCTATGGCGAAGATAAGGAGCAGTATCGCAAAGATTCTCAGCGTAAAAGGGAGAGGGCGCAGGCGCGTAATCCCGGATGGAGCTATCGCTTTTATCCTCCCGATGGAGGAGTACCGAATCCCGCTCTTCTTTGCTCTGAATCTCCTCCGGTACAGGATCGCCAGAAACGGGACCAATGCCAATAAAAGCAGGAAGTAAGGGTGTGCAAATCTCATAAATTATAAATCCATTTCCGATTAATTGGCTATTCTAAAGCTCTTTTGCTATAATAAGAACACAAGATGTTCAGCAGAGCGCTTTTTTTTGGCGCCTAATAACCGTTGACAAGCGGTTTTTTAATCTGCTACCTTGTCGCTGTATCTGGGGACGGGCTATTTCCAGCAGATGGAAAATGTTCCGCAATATTTTCGCAGTTAATCTACGGATCAAAAATAATGAATAATTCTAATTCAGGAAACAGAAGCCAGCGCCCAGGCGGCCCTCCGCACGGCAAACCGAGAGGCTCACAGGGGCCGCAGGGAAGAAGCAGACCCGTATCTTCAAACTATCAGGTAGATCTTTTTCATCACCAGATAGGCGCCAAGGCGGGACAGCAGCCGAGCGGCCACACGAGACCCTCTTCGGGCGGTGGTCCTCGATATGGACAGTCCAAGGGGATTAATGCGCGCCCCGCACAAGGGAGGCATCAGGCACCAAGACCTAAGGGTCCGGTTGGTCCATCGAAATCACAGAGAAAAGGGTACACGGTACACAATTTCGAATTGAAGGACGAACTCTACAAGAACTTCGAGGAAAAGCTGAAGGAGACTTCCAAAACTCCGAAGGAAGTCATTAACCAGCTGATAAGCTTTTTCAACATGGGTAAAATCAAGATTTAGCATCTTGGTGCAAAAAACACTCCAACCGGCACTTCTCAACTTGCATTTACGCTGATCTATGGATGAGCGTCTTCACGTCTATCCCACACGCTTAAAGGTCGAGGAGGTCGAGGCCGAAAGGTATCGCTCAGCCGGGGCTGTTTTCAGCAAACACCTGATAAGCATTTTCGAATTGGAAGGTCGGCTCGCCCGCGACCTCGTGCCATATAATCCGATAAGCGAAGTCGAGAGATGGCTTCTCATCAATCAGTCGATAATTTCCGAAAAATCGCTCGGAAGGGATAGAGCGATGGCCCCCCTCATATCAAGTGACGGATTCGTAAGATCCGTTGGGGAATTGATCCAGCAGATAAAACTCGGTCTTGTCGATTCAGCCGATCTTGAAAAAATAAACGGGTTTGCCCCCGGCAAGGAGGGGTGGATAAAAAAGGTATTTGCCGCCTATCAAAAATTGCTTCGAACCGAGGGGCTTTACGATTCCGCGGATATCAGCATGGAGCTTGTCAAAAAACTCCATGACGGAGTGGCTCCTCCTGCATGGTTGAGGAGTTTCAGCGGAATTGATTTTTTCGATATCTATCACTACACACCTTTCCGTTTCGAAATGATTACCCGGCTTGCTGAAGTGGTAAATATAGTTGTTCATTTCCCGTTGCCGGATGAGAGGCGGAAGGCGTTTGATTTTGTGGAACGGGACATTCAGAAATTCCAGAGCCTGGCCGGTATGGAAGGGAAGCTTGAGCTTGCGTTTGATTCTCTCCCAGGAGACGATCCCGGGAATAAGAAAAAAACCGCGCTTGATATCCTTGCAGGGCAGATATTCTCAGAAGAGGCGGGGGATGCCGAAGAGGAAATATCCGATAGCGTAGAGGTGGTAAAAAATTCCGGCAGATACCGGGAGATAGAGGAAGTCGCCTCAAGGATAATGGATCTCAAGGAGAGCCGGAGGAGTTGGTCTGATTTCTGTCTTGTATTCCGCCAGACAGGGAGCTACGCGAATATAGTGGAAGATGTTTTCCGCCGCGCCGGGATACCTGTCTATATAAGACGCGGATTGCCCGTAAAGAACAATCTTCTTGTAAAGACGATTCTTGGAATTTTCAGGATAATCGAAACCGGGTATGACCGGGATGAAATAGTAAAACTTATGACTTCCGATTACTTCGATATCGGCCTCTCCCGTGAATTTGCGAGATATCTTGAAAAAATATTCATGGATGCCGGAATCATCAGCGGTCCTCCCTCCTTGCTGGAAAAGAAATGCGCCGCTTATTTGAAACGGGGCATTGAAATGGATGGTGTGCCGGTAGCGGCAGAAACAGTCGACGATATTTCCGCGGGACTAAAAAAGGTATTTTCCATACTGAAGGAAGTTGAAAAACTCTCCCGCGCATCGAAAGCGGGGGAGACCATAGCGATATTCAGGAAGCTGCTAAAAATATTTTCTCCCAGGGCGATCCAGTTCGGCTTCCCGTTCTTCACAAGAGACCTCTTCTGCAAGGGGAGGTTCTATGAAGTAGTGGAGGAAGCTGAAAATGCGGTCAAGGAGCATAAGCTGGGGGAGTCCCGCTTCGGATGGGGGGATCTAAGGAGGTTGCTTTTCAACTCGCTTGGAAACGCGGAGCTTCCCGAATGGTCTGAGAAGAATCATGTCTACGCGCTCAATATCCATGAGCTGGCAGGGAGGAGGTTCCCTTACATTTTTGTTTGCGGTCTGCACGACGGGGAGTTCCCGCTTAAATCGGAGCATGGGGCTGTGCTTTCAGAATCTGAAAAAAAGCTTTTCAATGAAAAACACTCTGAAACCGTCCTCGCCCGAATGGCCGAGAGGAAAATGGGGAGGCAGGTTTTCAGCAGGCTCGGAGAGACGTGGGACGAAGAATCTTTCCTCTTCTTTCTTGCCGTACGTTCCGCGAGGGAGAAAATATATTTTTCATACTCCACGCACGACCTGAACGGAAAGGAACTCGGCAAGTCGACCTTTCTTTACGATATAAAAACGGTCTTACCTGCGCTTGCCGAAACAGCGACGAGGTCTGTCGCGCTTGAGAAGGGATATTTCGAGCAGATAGACCACCCGGCGCGTGAGGCAAAGCTGTTGCGCGACATTTTCAATACGCCAGAGGAAAACGCCGGAGCGTTGGCTGATTACTACAGAAGCGTGGTTGGCCATCCGGTCACGGGAAAGAGTTTCATAAACTCGTGCGAAAGGAGCATGATAGAAAGGGAGCGGGACAAATTTTATTCGTCTGCCGAGCCTGACGTCCGGGCAAACGCGTCAAGCGTATATACCGGCAAGGTTGGGGAGATGCCATTGCTCTCGGGATACGTTGAGAAGGAAGCGCGGAAAGGATTTTCCGCAACCGCGATCGAGAGGTTTGCAAATTGCGCGTTTCGCTATTTCATGGACAGGCCGCTCCAGGTAAAGCCGCAGGAGCTGCCAAGGGCCGATATTGAAAGGACCGTGAAGGGGAGCATCGCGCATGAGATCCTAGAGATATATTATGCGCCAAAGGGGAAATTCAAGGTTCGCTCATCTCTTGAGCCTCGAAATGCGAGGGAGAAAAGGTTGAACACCGTTGCCGAAAAGGTATTTGCAAAGTGGGAGAAGTCCGAACTGAAAGGGGAGCCTGCCATCTGGGAGATAACCAAGGAGCAGATAAGGAGGGCGCTCTCGCTTTATCTCCGCTCCGAAGAGACAGCGTTCGAAAAGGAGCCCTTCACTGTGGTGGCTACCGAATTGAAGTTCGGCCCGGATGAACCCTTCTCCGTATCATTAAAACTGCCGGGCGGGGAGATGTCTTTCAACGGCCTTATCGACAGGATTGATCTTCTGGACGCGAAAGGGATGCTGAGGGTAGTTGATTACAAATATTCGAGCAACACATCGAAGTTCTCAAAATTGGTGAAGAGTGAAAAATATGGCGAAGAGAGTTTTCAGGTTCCTGTATATCTTCTCGCCGCGCTGAATTTGGCAGAAAGAAAGGAAGAGTTCTCCGAAATCAAAACGGCGGTGGCAAGCTACATCACCTTGAAGAAGGAGCCGAAGGAATCGGCTGTATCGCCAACGGCCTCGCTGTCGTCGGGTGACGGCGATTTCTCCTTCGATAACGCGGAATTCCTCTCGAGGTTTGAGAATATCAGAACGAAGATGAATTCGGGCGATTTTTCCGTTACGCCGAAGGATTGTGTTTTTTGCAAATACCGAAGGGCATGCAGGTACAGAGAGGTTATGAGCGTTGAACTTGGAGAGTAGCAGGGCAGAGGAGATAGTAGGGTTCGAAGGGGACACCTGCGTTCGCGCCTCGGCGGGGACGGGGAAGACCTTTATTCTCGTCGAGAAATTCATGCACATCCTGAAAGAGAAAACCGACGACAGTTATACGAAGATAGAAAATATCCTCGCGATAACCTTTACCGACAAAGCAGCGGAGGATATGCGGAAGAGGATAGGGGACAAAATATATGAAGAGGTGCGCGAGCTTGAAAAGCGGGAGAGAACAAAGGAAGAGGAAAAACTGCTAAGGCATCTTCGCACGGCAAGGAGGCTGTTGACGAAGGCGTACATCTCAACGATTCACTCCTTCTGCGCGAGGATATTAAGGGAGAATCCGCTGGAGGCAGGGATAGACCCGCAGTTTGAGATACTTGACGCGCAGAGGACTGGCGCGTTGCAGTCCAGATCGCTTGAACGTTTCCTTCTGGATAAACTGAGGAGAGGCGACAAGCCGGTTGCCGAACTTGCATACAGGTTCGGATTCGATTCGGATTTCGCGTTTGAGAGTTCGCTTTTCAGCCTCGTATTGAGCCTCCTCCCTTTGATGAGAGCGGCGGGAGTAGATATTTTCTCCGAAAGGGCCTTGCTGTCCGAGTATTCGGAAAAGCTGGATGATGCTGAGAAAATGCTTTCAGAACAAAAGAAGCAGTGTGCGTCCATTCTAAACGGGATGTCGGCTGAAATTTCAACCGAGAAACAGAAGGTGATAATGGAAATGCTTGTGAGTGGGATTTCCGCTCTTTCACCCTCAAGCGATATTGGGAATGAGGACACGCGGAAAAGCGTAAGCGGTATGAAATCTGCCATCAACCTGAATACCTTTAAAGGTAAAAAAGATGGCAATCTAAAGGCGCTGGCAACCGAGCTAAAAGAGACGCTGGAATTATATGAAATGACGGTTGTCTCTTCTCTCGCGCGTGAATCAGCCAGGCAGATAGCCGAGCTTGTCGGAGAGTTTTATCAGTACATGGAATCGTCCGTGAAGAACAGGGGCTTGCTTGATTTTGACGACTTGCAGGAGATGACCCTCTGGCTTTTCAGGCGAAATGAAAGGATACTCGCGTATTACAGAAAAATGTTCCGCAATGTGCTGGTAGACGAGTTTCAGGATGTGAACGGTCTGCAGAAAATGATAGTGGAACAACTTGCCCCTCCCGGCGAAGGGAAACTTTTCGTGGTGGGGGACGTAAAGCAGGCGATATACGGATTTCGCGGGGGAGACCTTGAGGTGTTCGACGAAACCGAAAGAGCGATTGTAGAGAATGGCGGCGGGCTTTTCCGCCTGAATGTAAACAGGCGTTCAAATCCCGGTCTTGTGAAATTCGTGAACAGCTACTTCGGAAGATATGAGAAGAGCGTTTTCGACGCTGGTGATGAATGCGTATCTATGATGGATGAAACCGAAGTTTCGCCGGTGGAGTACTATACCTTCTCTGATGAAGAGAGCGCCGACAAGAGGCGGTTCAGCGAAGCAAATTTTATCGCGTCGCGAATAAACCGGCTGGTAGGTGAAAACAAGGCAAAGTTTTCCGACATGGCGATCCTTCTGCGAAAGTTTACCCCCCTCCCTATATACGAGGCCGCGCTTTCCCGGAATGGAGTGAGATACGCGGTACACAGGGGAACAGGATTCTACAAGAGCCAGGAGGTGGCGGATCTTATTTCGATTCTCTCCTTCATTGATAATCCCGGCGACATAGTATCCTGGGTCGGCGCGGTGCGCTCCCCATACTGCGGATGTTCGGACAGGACCCTTTTCACGCTGAGGAGGGATGGTGAAGGAAAAACGGTCGAGCCGTACCGCCTCTTTTCAAGGGATGCCTATCTCCCCCCGCTTGATGAAGGGGAGGGGGAGAAATTCTCCGCCTTTGCGGAATGGGTCACTTTATTGATAAATCTGAAGGACAGGATGGCGGTATCGGAAATAATCGAAACTGTTCTGGAAAAGAGCAGGATAACCGGCCTTCTTGGAGCGCAGAACGACGGTCTGCAAAAAGTTGCCAACGTGCTGAAGCTTATCGAAACCGCGAGGATGATGGAGCAGGAGCCGGGATTTACGCTGAAAAATTTCGTAAGGCACATCACGCGACTCTATGAACAGGAGGAGAGGGAATCCGAGGCAGTTGTCGTATCGGAAGAGGAGAATGCTGTAAAGATAATGACCGTGCATCAGAGCAAAGGGCTGGAATTCGGCATTGTATTCCTGCCGGACATTGGATCAAGCGGGAAGCGCGGAGGAGGATCGGCGATATTCCATAAGCGTAAAGGCTTGGCGGTAAAATATGTCGAGAAGGAAACCTTGTCATCCCATTCAGGGATCGTCTTTGAATCCACTAAGGAAGAGATAGAAGAAAAAGAGAAGAGCGACGCGAAGAGGCTTTTCTACGTCGGCTGTACCAGGGCGAAGGATATGCTGGTGCTTAGCGGATGCCCGGACCCGAAAAAGAAGAGGAGTGAAGCTTTGTCGGGCCTGGATGAATTGATGGAGCGCGAACCCTCCCTGTTCAATATCGTTTCCATACCCGTTGCAACTATGGAGGAGATAAGGGAACAGCGAACCCCATATGATGTATTGTCCGCCGGAGAAGAGCCGAAGAATACTGAATTGGGCAAAGGGGGCGAAGGGGTTGCGCCAATGGAACCCGCAGATGAAAGGAAAGAGGTCTTTGTCGATACAAGGAGCCTCGCCTCGTTCGCGAAATGTAAAAGGGAGTACATGCTTGGGAGATTGTACAGCGTGCCGGCAGAGAGGAGTTATCATGGCGGGCGCGGAGGGCGCAAGGGTGTTTACGAAGCGATGGAGATCGGCAACGCGATACACGCGATTCTTGAAAAGCTCGATCTTGAGGTCCCGCAAGATGAAATGAGGACAGAAATTATCAAAATGGCGAAAAGGGAATTGCCTCTAGCATCAGAGGCGGAACTCCTGAAAGTTTCGCAAAAGCTGGAACGACTTTTTAAAACTCCGCTCTTTGAAAAAATTCGAAGCGGTGAAATGGAAGAAAAAGGGAGAGAGGTGCCGTTTACTGCAAGATTCGGCAGGGATGGAGATGCATTTTTCCTCAAAGGGCAGGTCGATCTCCTGCTAAGGAGGGGCGAAACGGGGGTGATGATCGTCGATTACAAATACGCTGTGAGGGGCGAAAGCGAGACGACTTATCGCTTTCAGGTGGAGGCGTACGCGGTTGCCGCGGAGCGCGTTCTCGGTGTCGAGGAGATCGTGTGCGCGATAGTCTATCTTGGCGGCGAAGAGCCGGAGTGTGTGGAATGGAAAATGGATACAGTGAAACTTCAAAAAGCTGAGGAGGCGATAACCGGTTCCATGAAAATGATTTCGGAGATGGAGAGGAGCCTTAGGGGAACTGAAGGGATACCCGACGCCGACTTTTCAAATATCCTTGGCGAGAGCGGAGCGGAAATAAAGTGTCCCGACGGAAACTGCGGCTATCATGCTGTCTGCTTCAGCGGTGAATAGGGAAGAGCGTGTTTCATTCCTGCCGCGCAATGCGATAGGGTTAAGCTACTGGATATTGTGATGCTTTCCTTCGTGTTCGATGATGGAGATGCTCTTTGGGCTTTTCAGAAGCTCAATTGATCTCTTGCAGATCCCTTCGGGATGGAGGGCGTATTTTTTTCTGGCGCTTTCCTGCGTGGAGTGAGGAACAAAAAGATCGGGAATCCCGATAGAGGCGCCGGCGATCGAGCCGAGCCCTTTGGCGCGCAGCTCTTCAAAAACGCCGGATCCAAACCCGCCGATGAGTGAGTTCTCTTCTACCGTTATGATATTGCCGCAGTGCTTGGCCCATTTTGAGATCATCTCCATGTCGAGAGGTTTTGCGAACCTGGCGTTTATTACCGCCGCGGAAATATTTTCCTTTTCAAGAAGCGCGGCAGCTTTTACGGCATTCACGACGGCATTTCCTATGGCGCAGATCACGATATCGTCTCCCTCATGGATCAGCTCGGCCTTTCCAATATCGATTAACCTGTATTCCTGCTCCAGCGGGATCCCTTCCACATTGCCGCGTGGATACCTTATAGAAGCCGGGCCGTTATGGTTAGCGGCGGTGTACATCATGTGGCGAAGCTCGTTTTCATCTTTGGGCGCCATCAAGGTCATGTTCGGTGTTTCGCGAAGAAAGCTGATATCGAAAATGCCCTGATGCGTGGAGCCGTCGTCACCTACGATTCCCGCCCTGTCGATGGCAAAGGTCACGGGCAAATTCATGTTACAGACGTCGTGGATCACCTGGTCAAAAGCGCGCTGAAGGAAAGTCGAGTATATGGCGACGACCGGTTTGAAACCGTCGGCGGCCAGCGCGGCGGCAAACGTGACCGCGTGCTGTTCGGAAATGCCGACGTCGAAAAACCTGTTGGGGAATTTTTCGGAAAATTCCACAAGGCCGGTTCCGTCTCGCATCGCGGCGGTGATGGCAACTATTTTTTCATCATGCTCGGCAAGATCCACAATAGTTTTTCCGAAAATTGAAGTGTATGTAGGCCTGCTTTTGGATTTTTTCTTTCCTGTGGCGATATCGAACGGCGAGGTTCCGTGGAACGGTCCGGGGTCGGCCTGCGCGGGTGCATAGCCAAGCCCCTTCCTGGTAATGACATGTATGATGCGCGGGCCTGAAAGTTTCCTTATTGCCCTAAAGGAATCTATGAGGGTTTCAAGATTGTGCCCCTCTATGGGGCCGAAATACTTGAAGCCGAAATCTTCAAATATCCTTCCGGGAACAATAATACCTTTTACTGCCTCCTCCACTCTGTGCGCGAAGGTGGCCACCTGTTTACCGATACCGGGTATGAGAGAGAGTATGTGATCCACCTCTTTTTTCATTTTGTTGTATGTCTCGCCGCTTATGATCTTGTTCAGATGTGCAGAAAGGGCGCCGACATTCTCGGAGATAGACATCTCATTGTCGTTGAGTATCACCATCAGGTTCTTTCCAAGCGCGCCTGCGTTGTTAAGCCCTTCAAAGGATAGTCCCGATGTCATCGAACCATCCCCTATGACGGCGAGTACGTCATGCTTTTCCCCTCTCATGTCGCGCGCCGCGGCGAACCCGAGAGCGGCGGAGATGGATGTCCCCGCGTGACCGGTATCGAAGTGGTCGGACGGGCTCTCTTCCCTTCTTGGAAACCCGGAGAGACCACCTTCTTTTCGAAGTGTGTCGAACCTGTCGAGGCGCCCTGTCAGCAGTTTATGGCTGTAGCACTGGTGCCCCACGTCCCAAATGAGCTTGTCTTTTGTAAAGTCGAAAACGGCATGCAAGGCGACAGTAAGCTCCACAACGCCGAGGTTTGGCGAAAGGTGTCCCCCGTTTTCCGAGACGGTTTGAATGATCTTTTCACGAAGTTCCTGCGAGAGCTCTTTCAGTTCGCTCAGGGATAGACCCGCAATGTCGTCGTGTGTTTTGATATTAGGGAGGTGTTTCATCAGTGCGTCCTGCTCCCGATGAAGAGCGCAAGCTCTTCAAGCGGTTTTATGTTCCCCTTGAGATCCTTTAGAGCCGCTATCGCGTTAATGATCTTTTCCGAAGCAAGCTCGCGGGACCTGTCGAGTCCAAGAAGGGAAGGATATGTCATCTTGCTCCTTGCGTCGTCGCTTCCGGCGGATTTTCCGAGTTCTTCCGTATTCCCTGTTACGTCGAGTATATCGTCGACTATCTGGAAGGCGTGGCCGATATTCTCGCCGTACTTCGCGAGCGAAGCCAATTCGCGGTCGTTCGCGTTTCCTATCAGTCCGCCCGCCTTTACCGCGGCAATTATCATCGCCCCGGTTTTACGGGTATGGATGTATTCGAGCGTCTCCATATCACCCTTTTTCCCTTCCGATTCGATGTCTACCTCCTGGCCGCCGACGGTACCCTGCGCGCCGACTGCTTGGCCGACTATCCCTATTATTCTAATCATTATATCCGAAGGGATTCCAGAGCCGTTGGGAGGGGATTCGGACAGTATTTCAAACGCGAGCGTTAGGAGGGCGTCCCCCGCCAGGATAGCAGTGGCCTCGCCGAATTTTATGTGATTTGTTGGGAGCCCCCGCCTGAGATCGTCGTTGTCCATCGCGGGGAGGTCGTCATGGATAAGTGTGTATGTGTGGATCAGCTCTAAGGCAGCCGCTGTCGGCAAGGCGTTCTTCCTGTTTCCGCCGACAGCTTCTGTCCCGGCGACCACCAGGCATGGGCGCAGCCTTTTCCCCCCGGCAAAAACGGAGTAGGACATCGACTCAAAAAGCTTTTTCGGGATGTCTTGACGGACATTGAAAATGCGCTTTAGTTCCGATTCTATCTCTTTTCGGATTTCTTTAAAATGGGAGTTCATCCTGCTCCGATGTGGAGTCCGTTTCCATCTGTTGCGTGGAAAGATTTCCTTTCTGATCCTTTATGAGTTTTTCGATCTTTTTTTCGGCGCCGGAAAGCTGGCTCTGGCAAACCTGCGCCATCTGGATACCTTCCTCGAACATTTTCAGGGATTTCTCAAGTTCCAGTTCTCCCCCCTCAAGCTGAGAAACAATCTCTTCCAGCTTTTGAAGGGCTTTTTCGAATTTTACCGTTTCCCCTGCCATGCGCGTATTATATCCCTTTCGCCGGGAATTGGAAATGTCGTAAAGGGGCAAATAGATGTATTTTCAGCCGCTTTTCAGGGTATGTTCCGTTAATCGGTGACTGCGATCAGTAGCGGATCTCGGTCGGGTCGGAAGGGGCGGCCTTCTGCTGAGGGGTCTTGTCGAGGTCTTCCATGGAGAAGGCCCCGCTCTTGAGGAATCCGCGCACCCTTGTAACAACCGCGATCTTTGCCTGATCGACTTCCGCGACCGTAGCGTCCTTGGCAACGATCTTGTATTCGTCGCGCACTATCCTTCTTGCGTCCTCGTTGAGTGCCGAAAGTATCGCCGTCTGCACGTTCTTGTCGGACTGTACAAGGGATTTGGCGATGGTGCTTCTCTCGAGATCCCTGATGGAATCCTTCAGCACGTTTCTCGGCACCTTCGGAATGTCGGTGAACGTGAAGTAGACCTTCTTTATCAGGTGGTATGTCTCCGGGTCCTCGGACTTGAGATGTTCGAGGAGCGTTGTCTGCGACGACATATCCATGAAGTCCATCATGCTGACCATGATGCCGACGCCATCGGCGGTAATGTTTTCAAGGCTTGGCACATCAATCGCCCGTCTGGCGATCCTCTGCGCAACCGGCTGGAAGGCGTTTATAGGTATGCTCTCGAATTTCGCCAGCTCGTACGCAATTGACGCCTGCTCTTCTATCGGAAGGTTTTTCAAAACCCCGGCCATCCTTTCCGGTGAAAGTTGCGAGAGAATGAGAGCCTTGACCTTTATCTCCTCCTCCTTGACGAGATAGGTTATTTGCGCTTCATCCAGATCGTTTAGGAAGCTGAACGGTTTTACTTTCTGCTTTTTGGCTCCGTGATCTTCCATCAGTATCTTTCTCATGGTGTCGTCGTGGAACCTCTCAAGGTACTGAACGGTTTCTTCCTCGCCGATCTCCTCTTCCTTCATGACGGTTTCTATCTCTATCAGCCTATCTACCGACAGCTCGCTGAAGATGCTCTTGCCGAGGTTGAAGCCGAGCACAGAGAAGAGGATGGCGGCCTTTTTCACGCCCTCACTGCTCTCAAGCTCTTCCTTTATCCTGCTGTTAAGGAGCCTCGGTTTGCCTACACCGAGGCTGACGATCTCCTGCTTGTACTGCTCTTTTTTCATCTGGAGCTTCAGGAGTTTTTTCTCCTCATCGATGAGCCCTCTCCTTTTCTCGGCTTCGCTTAGGGATTCTGATTTCTCCCTGGCTATTCTCTGCGCTTCGGCCATCTTTTCCTTTCTGAGTTTTCGCGCGGCGGACCAATTACGAAAAAAAATTCCGAATATGGTTACAAGCATCAGCAGAAGCATTATGCCAAGGAGCGCTATGGCAAGATTTTCCCATTTCCTGTCGTCCATTGGAACTTTCTCTGCCGGGAAATCTATCTTTATGACTTCAAAGCCGTCCCCTCTGGTGACGTCCATGTCGAGCTTTTTGTAAACGAGGTTCTTAATGAATGATTCCTGCTCGCTCGTAATATTCCTGTCGACCATGAAGGTAACGAATATCTTCCTGATTATTTTTTCAATCTCCTGCTTCGTCTCCCGGACTGGAGGCGACTGAACCGGCATCGGCAAAACAGGCTGCTGTTGCTGAACAATCGTCGCGGCAGGCGGGATGAATGTCTCATCGGTAGTTACCGTCCTTTTCTGTCCCGGCGCTCTTCCTGTATCGTCTTCCATATCTTCATCGCCGAAGTCCGATCCGAGATCCGAAAAGGGGAGGCCCGGAAGTGTTTCGCCAAAATCGTCGCCTGACGCAAAGTCTCCTGAATCCTCCCTTGTCACTCTCCGTTTGATGAACCTGTTTTGCTGGAACTGCTGTTCCGGTGTGAGAACAGGCTGGAACTGGGTGACTGAAGTCTGCGGAGCCAAAGGCTGTTGCTGTATCTGCGATTGTTCCTGCGCAAGCGGCTGGGCTACCGGCTCCGGAGCCTTAGGAGCGATCGTCTCGGTTTTTGAGTCGAATATTTCAGCGTCGACCCTCAGGATGAAACGGGAATGACCAAGGTATGACGATATATCCCGGCTTAATCTCTCCTCGACCCGTTTTTCAAAAACAATTCCGCCGAGTTTGTCTTCTTCGAGTGTGGTTTTTACTTCATCCTGGGCCAGGGTGATTCCGGTCGAGGTGAGAAAGAATACAAGCGCACTGAAGAGGAAGAGCCCCCTTCCGTTCACCCATCTATTTTTCATAATCGTCATATTTTCCATTTTACCATTACCGGTGTATTTTAATTACCACTCTGCGGTTCTGCATTTGATTTTCCGCAATAGCGTTTCCAAGTTCATCCCTGTTTGGAGCCTTGGGCGCGATGTCGGCAAACCCGGAAGCCTGCAGTCTCTTTTTTTCAATACCGAATTCGATAAGCATGCGGAGCACGTTTGTAGCCCTCGCGGTCGAGAGCTCCCAGTTGGAGGGGTATTTCACAGTATTGATAGGAACGTCGTCCGTATGCCCCTCCACCGAGACCTTGTGGTCGTCGTATGAGATCACTTTCAGCGATTTGGCTACCTTGTCGATGATCGGTCTCGCGGTATCCATTATCTCCGCGTCGCCGGACAAAAAGAGGGCGGCGCTGGAGAATTCCAGCTTTATACCCTGTGCGGAGAGGTCGACCATTATTTCCTTTTCCAGGTTTTCCTGTTTAATCATCTTGTCCAGCTCGTTTTTCAGTTCATGGAACGGTTTTGTAACCTTCTTTTTGCTAACCGATTCAATAAGTCCGGCTTTGACCTCTTCATACTTTGAAGCATCTACTACCGATATCGCGGCAAGGAGAATGAAGAAGGCGAGGAGCAGGGTGACCATGTCCGAATAGGTGGTCATCCATGTTCCTTCCTCCGATTCTTCGGATCTCCTTCTTCCGGGAGAGCCGCTCTTGTTGAAAGCCATTACCTGTTCCTTTTAATGTTTTTCATTACCTGCCGCTTTTCTTTCTGCTGAACCGCTTTTTTGGCTCAATGAAAGAGTTGAGTTTGTTTTCAACGAATATGGGGTGCTGTTTTTCCGCCAGTAGGAGTATCCCGTTCATCTGTATTACTCTCACCAGCACCTCGTAATCGGTTCTTCGCCTTATTTTTTCCGCTATCGGCATGAACAGCAGGTTCGACAGGAGGGTTCCGTACAACGTCGTAGTAAGGGCTATCGCAAGTGCGGGCCCTATTGTAGAAGGGTCTTCCCCCATCTGCTGAAGCATGATTATAAGGCCTACGAGGGTACCGATCATCCCAAAGGCAGGCGCGTACGATGCCATAACCTTGAACATGCTGTACTGCCCCTGCTGGGCGTCCACCATCCCTTCTATCATGTTTTCCAGGTTGGCCTTGATCTCATCTCTCTTGTACCCGTTGATAAGGAGCATGAGACCGTCCTTTTCAAATGAATTTTTAAGCTTGAGAGCTTCGTCCTCTATCGCGGAGAGCCCCTTGCTCTTTATGATCTCCGCCCACCGCGCAAACCTCGGAACAAGGTTTGTGTATGTGGTGTCATGCGACATGAATATCTTGTATACCGACAGGAACGAGCGTTTGACGTCCTCGTAGGGGAACGCGATGAATGTCGAGGCAACCGTTCCCCCAAGGACAATCGCGAAGCCCGGCATATTTACAAATACCAGGTACTCTTTCGTACTGCTTACGATAGCGGCGACGAATATCGCGATACCGGCAATAAGTCCGATCAAGGTTGATATTGACATATCAGTACCCCATTTCCTCTAGTTTGCGTCTTACGTCATTCATGGAAGGGTCGTGCTGAAGCGCCGCTTGCCACGATTGAACCGCCAGATCGAGCTTCTTCATCCTGTAAAAGATGGAGCCTTTCAGCGCGTGCGCGTAGGCATAGTCGGGGGCTATCAGCAGGGCCTTGTTCACTTCCTTCAAGGCGAGCGTGTACCGCTTCTTATAGAACTGTCTCTGCGCCTTGTTCAGATGGTTACTTGCCCTGTTGAAAGGGGATTGCGCCTCCGACGGCTCGCCGGGGGAAATCGCTACATCCTCCTCCGGAATGTCCATCTGCACAAATACGTTCTCATCGCCGGGGTCGATGTTCATCACGATGTCGTAACTTCTCCCCTTTCGCCTTATCTGCACGGTTTGGGGCGAGCGCGTGGCAAGAGTATCATCTGCCGCCGCCCCTTGTTCGTTTGCTCCGTTCCTCTGCGGCTCGAGATTTATCGGCAGGTCGCCGGTATCCTCTCCCTTGCGGGCGGCCTCTTCCCTGGCCGCCTGTTTCACCATATCCTTTGTAGAGGAGCAGGCTGTAAGGGGGGAGAATGCAAATAGCAATATGGAGGCGGGGAGGATAACATGGGCCATAACCGCCCTTGCCAAGTTTGACCGCCATACAGTTTTCATCATTTCAATCACCTTGTTCATTTAAAAAACAAATCCGATACCGACTTCATACGTCGTTCCGCCAAAATTGATATGCGATTCGAAATCGCCGATAGGCACCAGTTCGATCCTCTTTTCAGGGATATTCACAAATCCCAGAGAGAAGGAAAAGCGCTCGCTGAATCTAAGGGTCAGGCCGCTCTTATAGATTTCGGTGTGGTGTTTCATGAACAGCGCCTCGCCAAGGGAGACGTAGTAGTTCCATGTGGAGAAATATTCCTTCCGCAGATTTTTTTCATCTACCGGCTCGTATCCCTCACCGGAGAAGAATATCTTGTCGAGCTTTAGGATAAGGTGCCCGTAAAATGCCCCTCCCGCAATGTCGAAGAACTCGGGCCTTACGATATTGGCGAAATAATCGAGCCCAACGCCGTATATGATATGTTTGGAGTTCTTCGATTCTCTCAATACCTTGAGGCTAAGAGTAGCCACCTTGTCGAGATGCTCTGCTGGGAGAGTGGCGGACTTTCTCTCATATTTGTAGCCCCATATGCCGGTCTCCAGAGCAACTTCGTACGGGCGGAGTTCCTTTTCCTCTTCGATCTCCTCAAAGATGTCCTGGAACTTTCTCGCCCATACGACCTCCCCTGTCTTTGCGTCTACGACCTTGAAATTGAGAAACAGCTTGTCGTTTTCAACATATACGTTCCAGAGGAAAAAGCCGTCGACCTTTATGTTCTTTGCAATTTCCGCGAGCCGCTGGTTCGATTCCACGGCCCTCAGGATGGTGAACGTGTTCTCCTTGAGGATGAGCTGGGTCGATTTGCACTCCATGCATTCGAATATCTGGAACCTGCCGGTTTCAAGAAGTTTGCGTGTTAGCCCGTTCTCGATAAGCTCGTATATCTTCGCTGGCAGCATTTTGTTCTGCTTGTCGGCGTTCCGGTAAAGGGCGATCTTGTTCACGCGCGGACTGATAGATAAAAGTTCCTCTTTCGAGAAATTCATCGCCATGATAAGCGTCTGAACACGTTCGTAGAGATTCGGGTTTCGCGTCTGCTCAAAGGCCTCACCTGTGAGGAGGCTTTTTACCGGCTGTCTGTTCCCAGGCTGCGGTGTTGTCCCGGGGAGAGGCGCGGTATCGTCGAATACGGTTTCATCCTGCGGAAGCTCAAGTGGCTCACCATCCGGTGGAAGCTCGTCTTCAGGCGGCAGTTCTATACTCTTCACCGGTTGAAAGTCGGGTGATGCACCCGCCGGAGGCTCCTGCGCGTATGACAGATTGGCCACTAAAAGCGCAAACAATATCGCTGACAACCAGGTATATCTACCCAGATGCAAAACTTTGACGTATTTCATTCATTTATCCCTTCTTGCGTCAAAAAGTATGCAGTAATCATTCCAATATTTGAAAATCCCGGAAAAATAACCACATAGAGAGAGGGGAGCGTTAAAAAATTGACGTAAATTCCCTTTTTTACGTAGGAAACTTGCTCCAGTTTTATCTCCTTAAAAGAAGCGAGGAGGTGGTGACAATCTCTACAAAAGCGAATTTTCCAAAATTGTGAGGCCAACCTACAAAAAATGTAGGATATATTTCTCCCTAAACTGAGCATCTTTCTCCCTTTGGTTTGAATGAAACGTAACATATTATAGCAACAAAAGAGCCTTCTCCGCACCCGGCTTCTGGAAGCCGTTTTCACCCGGTTTGTCGCGATCTTTTCCGAATTTGCCATAGCTGAATAAAGTCTCCCTATAAGCGAGCCCTCGCTGTTCTTTCAAGTCGATGAGCGAAAATTGCTCTCAACAGCTAGTATACTATTACTGGTAAACAGCGCATTCATGGCAATGAAAATTTGCCCGGGATCTGGAGAAACCGAGTAAATAGATCTTTCGTTCTGGAAAATTGAAATTTAACAATTCGAAGAGGGGGGTGGCAAATTGGGATCATCGTCAGTCACGGAAAATTCGTTCCGCGAAACAACGCTTGGCAAGACAGGGAGGGTAGTTGGAAGGATTGCCGTCTCCGGCGGCTACGGTGTGCCGGCTGGCGCGGTCGAGATGGCGTTCGAGCGGGGGTGCAACTATTTCTATCACGGTTCATTCCGCAAAAAAGGGATGAATGAAGCGATTAAAAATCTTTGCGCCGCCGGGAAGAGGGATGAGCTTTTCATAGTCGCCCAGGTCTATACGAGATGGGGCTGGCAGTTCCGCAGAAGTTTTTACAGCTTCCTAAAGAAAACCGGCCTTGATTATGCCGATGCGCTCTTACTCGGCTGGTACAACTCTACCCCCTCCCCGAAGATACTCGACATCTGCGCGGAACTAAGGGAGAAGGGGCTTGTTCGCCATATCGCCATCTCGGGGCACAACAGGCCGGCGTTCCCGGTGTTCGCCGAGAAGGGTGTCGGAGATATATTTCATATACGGTACAACGCCGCCCACAGGGGGGCGGACTCGGACGTATTCCCGATGCTGAAAGGGGATCGTCCCGGCACGGTTGCCTATACGGCCACTTCGTGGGGACAGCTGTTAAAGAAGGGGAAAATGCCCGCCGGAGAAATGGTGCCGCGGGCTTCGGACTGTTACAGGTTCGTATTGTCGAATCCAAATTTCGACCTCTGCATGACAGGCCCCGCCGACACTGCACAGATGGGGGAGGCTCTCGCCGCTCTTGACCGCGGGGCGATGAGCGAGGAGGAGCTTGCCTGGATGCGCCGTGTCGGCGACCATGTGAGTCGTAAGAGTTTCAGATAGGTATAGAGAACCGGCAGAGGAGCGTATGCTCTCGCCCCTCTGCCGGTTGATGGATCAGTTTCTGTCCGGTATCGGCGTCGAATCGGTCGACGGCGGGAGTATCGGGAGGACTATATCGGGCATCTTGCCTGTCAGCGATTTAAGGAACGCCACTATCGCGTCGACGTCGTCCCTTGAGACAGGCTCACCTAGCTGGTAGAGTGCCATATCCTTTACCGCGTCCTCGAGTTTCCAGTGCCGCCCGTCATGGAAGTAGGGGTATGTCAGCTCAATGTTTCGGAGCGAGGGGATCTTGAAAACATTTTTATCCTCTTCCGCCTTGGTCACGCCGAATCGCCCCAGGTCTTCCATGTTTTTCGGTTTTTTTACCACGCCGAATTTCTGGTATCCGTTTCCTCCTACCGCTGGTCCGTTATGGCAACCGGCGCAATTGATGTTCATGAAGATGCGCAGGCCCTCTTTCTCTTTCTCTGTGAGCGCCTTGTTGTCCCCTTTCAGAAAGCTGTCGAATCTTGAAGGGGTGAGGAGTGTCCTTTCGAAGGCGCCGATGGCGTTAGCGATGTTTTCATACCTGAGAGGTTCCTTTTCGTTTGGGAACGCCTTTCCGAATCGATAGACATATTCCGGTATCGAGCCGAGCCTTTTAAGCACGAGTTTTTGAGTTGCCCCCATTTCAACATCGGCTAGTATCGGCCCTTGTGCCTGCGCCTCCACGTCCGCGGCCCGTCCATCCCAGAACTGGGCGATGTGTAGCGAAGCGTTCAGCACCGTTGGAGCGTTCCTTCCGCCGACCATCCATTTATGCCCGGTGGAGAAAGGGTTGTTATCCACGCCGCCTGTTGAGAGATTGTGGCACGACGCGCAGGAAAATACATTCGATTTTGAAAGACGCGTTTCGAAGTAGAGCATCTTGCCAAGTTCCAGCTTCTCCTTGTTGGCCGGGTTTTCGTTTTTAAATACCGGTTTGTCGGGGAGCGGCTCGAAGTATCCGAGAGCCTCATCGCGGAGAGCGGCATCATCCGCGGCATGCGCGGAATGTATTGGCAATCCGATAAGGAAAACGGTGAAGAGCGCGAAAGACAACAATCTGAGAGGTGTTGGCATGGTGTGTGGAAGCGGCATAATCATCTCCTCAATTTCAATTAATAGCGTGTAAAAGGATCAAATCTCTGGTAAATCTGTCTTTTGATTATACCCGATTTTTACCGGTTTCCCCCCACGTGAGCGGTTTTCTGACTGTACCCACGCTCCAAAGAGAGGTGAAAATGGATCATTTGATACGCAAAACAGCAGCGCCGTTTATCCGGCTATGTTTCAGGTCGATAAGCGCTTCGGGCGCTCTTTCGAAAGGGTAAGGTTTTATATCGGTCTTTACGGGGATCTCGGCAGATGCCCTTAACAGCTCGATGCCGTCGCTCCTCGTCGAGGCTGTTACGGAGAGTATCCTCTTTTCGTTGAAGAGATGTTTCTCATAATCCATGCGCGGAACATCGTCGACATATACCCCGGCTAGCGCGAGAGTTCCCCCCTTGTCTAGCTTCTCCATCGCTTTTGGAATGAGCGAGCCGGCGGGGGCGAAAGATATCGCGGCGGAAAGAAGAGCGGGGGATGGATCATCGGCAGAGCCTGCCCAGACGGCTCCAAGTTTCATGGCATGTTCCCTGTGCTCCTTTGAACGGGTGAAAACATAAACGTTCGCGCCGCGGTGTATCGCTATCTGGATAGCAATGTGCGCCGATGCGCCGAAACCGAAAATGCCGAGCGTCTCTCCGCTCTTAATTTCCGAGAGTCTAAGCGCGCGATAGCCTATTATCCCAGCGCAGAGAAGGGGGGCGGCATGTAGGTCGTCAAAGTGGTCAGGAAGGGGGTATACGAAATCTTCCGGCGCGGTGATGTATTCGGCGTAACCGCCGTTGGAGTGGAAGCCGGTGAAGCTGATAGAATCGCACAGGTTCTCAAGGCCACTGCGGCAGTATCCGCACTTCCCGCACGCGGAACGGAGCCATGCGATGCCGACCCTTTCCCCCGGCTTGAATCTTTTTGCGCTTTCACCGTTCCCTGAAACCTTGCCTACTACCTGGTGGCCGGGGATGATCGGGAGCGTCGGGAGAGGAAGCTCCCCCTCCACGGCGTGAAGGTCGGTATGGCAGACTCCGCAGGCGGAGATTTTAATCTGCACCTCCCCCTTTCCAGGCTCCGGTTTTTCGACCTCGCGCAGTGCAAGTTTTTTTTCTTCCGCGGGTGCGGTCTCTTCGATAAGCCACGCCTTCATTTTTCCCATGAATGCTATTTTATCAGGCGGAGGCGCCGAATGGTCAGGAGCATGCGGACGGATTTGGAAATTGAAACACCCCTTCCGCTTTCATTCCAGAAAGGAGTGAGGGAGCAGGGGGCAGAGAGATATTCGCTTCTTATCTATTATCTTTGTCCGGCGGCGCGATTTGGGGGAGCGACGAATTACAAAATTGACGCCAGGTCCCTCTTTAGCGATTTGGCGAATTTCCCTTCGCCGAGCTCTTTTCCTTCAAACTCGGCGCAGTAGCGCACCAGCGACAGGGAGTTCGTGAAAAAGATTTCATCGGCATCGAGAATATCAGATTTTCGAAACGCCCCTTCGCTTACTTCGATCTGCATCCGCCGGGCGAGGTCGATAATCTTTTCTCTCGTTATTCCTGGGAGTATTCCGCATTCAAGCGACGGTGTGCAGAGGGTTTTCCCTTTCGCGAAAAAGATGTTGGAGAATACCCCTTCGGCGAGCTCATCTCTTGTGTTCACGAAGAGTAGTTCATCCATCCCTTGCTCCTTGCCTTTCATCCAGGCGTGGACATTTGAAAACCTCGATGTTGTTTTGTGTTTCACCGCCGGGTCGTCGGCGTTTGACGGCCAGGGGGCGAATTTTGCTTTCAGCGGGTCTGCGGGGGTTTCACTCTCGGAGCCGATTATTGCGAAAGTGCAATCCAGGGGGATATCGCCGAAGCTCCCCTTTTCGGATGTTCCGCGTGAAAGCGTTATCCGAAGAAATCCGTTTTTGATGCCGTTGCTTTCGATAAGCGTATCGATATGTTTTATCATCCTGTTCTTGCCGGGATATCCTATGCGGGCGAAGTGGGCGGAGTTCTCCATCCTTTTCAGATGTTCGGATATCCATACCGGCATGTAGTTTTTCACCTTCACGGTTTCGAAAAGGCCGTCCCCGAGCGAAAAGCTTCTGTCTTTGACGTTCACCGAATGATCGTCCACCAGTCTCAGTTCGCCGTTTACTATCGAGTAGGTTCCAGACATTTTTGCGTGTCGCCTTTCTTTTGAAGTTCAAGGAGCACCTTCGCCTTGTATCCTGTTTCGGCGAATTCCTGTTCAGGGTCGGAATAGGCTGTGATTCCTCCGCCTGTTCTGTATTCGGCCTTGCCGTTGGCGATGGTCAGAGTGCGTATAAGTATCGACGCGGTAATGTTTCCATTGATACCGCAGCAGGTCAAGGCTCCGCAGTAGAAACCTCGCGGGGTAGTTTCGAGTTCCTGAATGATCTCCATCGATTTTATTTTTGGCGCGCCGGTTACGGAGCCTCCGGGGAAGAGCGCTCTGATGATCCGGGGGAAAGATATCTCATTTTTCAATTCCCCTTCCACGGTTGATACAAGGTGGTGAACTGTCGGAAGCGATTCGCAGTTGAAAAGGGAGGAGACCTTTACCGATCCGGGGGAGCAGATCCTTGAAAGGTCGTTTCGCATAAGGTCGACTATCATCACGTTCTCCGCCTTGTCCTTTTCGGAGAGCTTTAGAATATTTTTATTTTGCGCGTCGATGTCTGGATCTTCGGACCGGGGAGATGTCCCCTTTATCGGTTTTGTCGTGATGTGATTTCCTTCCGTCCTGAAAAAAAGTTCTGGGGACATTGAAATGAAGTGGAAATCGCCTCCATTTATATACGCGCCGAAAGATGACGGGTTTATAATTGCCAGATCCCTGAAAAGGGAAAGCGGGGAGCCTTCAAACAAGGCTGTGAGCCTGCGGGAGAGGTTTACCTGGTATGCGTCCCCCTCGGCTATTCTACTTTGTATATCTTTTATCTTGCGGATGTAGTCTGCCTTGCTTTCATCGCATTCAAACGGGGAGATGAAATACTGTTGCTCCTGTTCGGCGGAGTTGTTGTCTTTTGAAACCGGATATTCACCGGTGAACGAGACGTCGTGCGCCTTTGATAAAAGGGAATCAAAAATGCGGACGGTGGCGTACATTCCGCACCAGAGCGGAGCTTCGCCTGCTCTGTTTTTTCGCGCGGGGAGCTTTTCGAAACGGCGATTTAGCTCGTACGGCAGAAGGAAGACAAGGCCGCCGTCGAAGCAGGGGATGGATGATTCCTCTTTCGGCAGATGCCGGTGCAGGATATCGATGACTTCTTCCGGCGATGTTCTGAAAGTAAAGGTCTCGCCGCCATATTTCAGGAGCGTTTCCCCTTTCTCTGCCGATATGGTGAAGAGAGGTTTTACCGCCGCGATGGAGAATCTCCCGTTTCCGGAAACGGAATCGCCGCCAAGGAGCAGGATATCCCCTTCGGCTCCGGTCTCAATAGAGTTGAAGTACTCCATTGGGTCGTTGTAGGGGACTTCGGTCACGATCCGTCTCCCTAAAAGCGGGAAAATATCCGCGACCTTTTTTTCGAAAGCGTCAGTCATTAGAAATATTTGCCCTTTCCTATCAGTGGCTGTGATATTAACATAACGGGTAATAGATTATGTAATGGAGATGATATGGGGAAAATCGCCTGGGGTATAACCGGCGCGGGGCATATGCTGAGGGAGAGCGCCGACGTTATCGGTAGAGCAGGAGAGGCCGATGTATTCGTCTCTCCGGCAGGGATAGAGGTAGTTTCCATCTACAAGGTGCCGCTCCCCTCAAAGCCGCTTTCCGACAGGTCGGCATCCACCGTAGCAGTGAAAGGTTTCTTCACAGGGAAATACGATCTGCTGGTAATTTCGCCTGCTACGTCCAATTCGGTCGCCAAGTTTGTCTGCGGGATATCCGATTCTCTTATCACGAACCTCTTCGCGCAGGCCGGGAAGGCGAGAGTACCGATAGTAGTGTTCCCCACCGATCTGGAAGAGGTCGTTGAATCGACCGGCGCGACGAAGCCGGTCAAGGTATTTCCGCGTCCGGTGGATCTTGAGAACACGGCGAGATTGAAAAGTTTTCCCGGCGTTACCGTAGTAGAGAATATAGCGGAGCTGGAAGGGGCGATAAAACGGGCAAGGGGGCTGACATAGTAATCTCCCTGATGGATTACCGTCATAAACTCCTGGCGGATACGCTGGCAGGGCTTGAGAAGAGCGGTGTTCCTCTCGTCGCGGTTGATGGTAGCGGGTTCAAGGCGGCAGGATTTGCCGACGACCCCGCGATCTATTATTTTGTTCCGAAAATTGCCCGCCTTTTTGGAGTTTCAATAGAAGCCGGCATCGACACGTTTTTTATCGGGATACTCTCCATCTCTCTTTTTGTAGCGGTTGTGTCTGCCGTCAAGTTGTGTAAAACGAAGCAGGGGAGGGTATGGGCTGTTTTGAATCTCTTGCTGACAGGATTCATCTCATTCAGGGTCGGCGATCTTTACAGCATCGCCCCGGCGGTTGTTATGTTCACGGTGCTTCCGTTCCTCCTCCTGTATGGAAAGGGGGAGGCGAAAAGGGATTTTATCCTTCTCGCGATAGCCGGTCTTGCATGCGGTCTTGCCAACGAAACAAGGGCGCACGCCGGGAGCGGAGCGCTCATCTTTCTGGTGTTTTACCTTTTCTTTTCCAGGGGAGTTTCCCGCAGTGGCGCAGCTCTTAATACAGCCATTCTTCTGGTCTCGTTTGTTATTCCATCTCTATTCTTTGGTCATCTTGCGGGGGAGAGGGACAGGTATCTTCTGGAAAACCGCCCCGGATACACAAGCGAGGAGACCGGGAACACGATATGGCATTCGGTTTATATAGGCCTTGGCTATCTGAAAAATCCTTTTGTCGCGGAGTACAGGGACGACGTTGGATTCAGCAGGGCGAACGAGATAAAGCCTGGGGTTGCCCCTTTTACGTCCGGATATGAAAAGATACTGAAAGGAGAGGTAATAAGGATTTTGTCTGAACACCCCTATTTCGCTTTTCAGAATATTTCGGCGAAGGGCGGCGTGTTGCTGATGTTCTTTCTTCTATTCGCGAATGTCGGGATAGCCGCCGCGTGGTTTTACGGAGCGAGGGGGGATGCGGCACTCCCTTTGGCGGCAGCGATAGTTTTCTCGGCGCTTCCCGGCATATTGGTAGTTCCGTACCATGAATATCTCCTCGGCTTTTTCGCCTTTTCGGCGCTCTTTAATCTTCTGCATGCCGACAACGCGCTATCAAAAGGGGGAGTTGCGGATATGCTGAAGTTTGTTGGAAGGTATAAAAGCTGATATGCGGTTTGTTAAGCCGCCTGGTATATAAAAAGCCGGGGGAGAAAGAGTTCCCGCCCCGGCATAGACTGTTCGATTATTTCTTTTCGGCGTCTTCGAATTCGGCGTCGACGACGTTATCCTTGTTGCCTCCAGCGGCTCCGCCAGAAGCGGAGTCCCCATCGGTTGGCGCTCCCGCGGCGGCGGTCTTGTAGATCTCTTCCGCCATCTTGTGCGCCTTCTCCTTGAGGCTCTCCATTACCGATTTCATCTTCTCGATGTCGTCCGACTCCATCGCGGATTTCAGTTCGGCAATGCCGTCCTCCACCGGCTTCTTAACCGCATCCGGCAGTTTGTCGCCGTTTTCCTTGAGGGTCTTTTCGGTCTGGAAAATTAGCGAATCGGCCGTGTTGCGCACGTCGACCTTTTCCCGTTTTTTCTTGTCCTCCTCCGCGTGGGATTCGGCGTCCTTAACCATCTGGCTCACTTCGTCATCGGAAAGGCCGGTGCTCGATGTGATGGTGATCTTCTGCTCCTTGCCTGTACCCTTATCCTTGGCGGAGACATGGGCTATTCCGTTAGCGTCGATATCGAAAGTCACTTCGATCTGCGGAATTCCGCGAGGCGCCGCCGGTATCCCTTCCAGGTGGAACCTTCCAAGCGTCCTGTTATCGGAGGCCATTTCGCGTTCACCCTGGAGAACATGTATCTCCACAGATGTCTGGCTGTCTGCCGCGGTTGAAAATACCTCGCTTTTCCTGGTCGGGATAGTCGAGTTTCTCTCTATCAGTTTCGTCATGACGCCGCCGAGGGTTTCGATGCCGAGCGATAGCGGGGTAACGTCCAAAAGAAGGATGTCCTTCACGTCTCCCGCGAGTACGCCCGCCTGAACAGCCGCGCCGAGGGCAACGACTTCATCCGGGTTCACACCTTTGTGTGGCTCCTTGCCGAAGTATTCCTTCACGAGGTTGGAGATTTTCGGAACTCTTGTGGAACCACCCACAAGAACGGCTTCCTTGATGTCGCTGGGTGAAAGGGATGCGTCAGCCAGGGCCTTTTTGAGCGGCCCGAGTGTTCTGGTTATCAGGCTGTCTACCATCCTCTCGAACTGCGCCCTTGAAAGTTTCATGTTCATATGCTTCGGGCCCGACTGGTCAGCAGTGATAAAAGGGAGATTGATGTCGGTTTCGGTCACGGTGGAGAGTTCCATCTTCGCCTTTTCAGCCGCCTCGCGCAGTCTCTGCAGGGCCATGGCATCCTTGGAGAGGTCGATACCCTGGTCCTTTTTAAACTCCGCTATCAGCCAGTCGATGATCTTCTGATCCAGGTTGTCACCCCCCAGGTGGGTGTCGCCATTGGTCGATTTAACCTCGACGACGTTATCTCCTACCTCAAGGACGGAGATATCGAACGTACCACCGCCGAAGTCGTATACGGCGATCATTTCATCAGATTTTTTATCAAGGCCGTAGGCGAGCGCCGCGGCTGTCGGTTCGTTGATTATTCTTTTTACTTCGAGACCAGCTATCTTTCCCGCGTCTTTGGTCGCCTGTCTCTGCGCGTCGTTGAAGTAGGCCGGCACGGTGATAACCGCTTCGGTTACTTTTTCGCCGAGGTACGCTTCCGCCGACTGTTTCAGCTTGCGAAGGATCATTGCCGATATCTCCTCCGGCGTATGTTCCTTCTTGCCGACTTTTATGACAACCCCAGTTCCGCCCGAAGCTTCCTTCACTTCATAAGGAACCATTTTCGCCTCTTCGGTTACTTCGCTGTAATGGCGACCCATAAACCTTTTTATCGAATAAATGGTGTTATGCGGATTCGTAACCGCCTGGCGTTTGGCCACCTGCCCGACGAGTGTTTCTCCATCTTTTGTAAAGGCCACAACTGATGGAGTAGTCCTGGAACCCTCCTCGTTCACTATGACCCTTGGCTCTCCACCTTCCATAACGGCTACGACGGAGTTGGTCGTACCGAGGTCGATTCCTACAATTTTACCCATATTTCCTCCAAATTTCGGTTTGTTTGCTATTTTCTTGTAGTTGAATAAGACCTTATAACGGCCTAGTCAAGCTGTGGCCTGATTTTTATGGAATTTCAGGGGAAAGAGGGGATTATTTTCGAAGATCCGAGGTTCGTTGCCTGATTTGTTCAGCGTTTGCCGGTACTGCCGAAACCGTTTTCGGCGCGGACGGTATCGGAGAGCTCCATAGCCTCCACTATCCGCCAATTTTGGGCCTGCAGAGGGACTATCTGCGCGATCTTGTCCCCCCTCCCTATGGTGTAGTCGCTATCGTTGTCGTTCCTCATGAGGATCATCACTTCGCCTCGGTACCCTGCGTCAATTACCCCCGCGGAGGTGTATAGCCGTGCGGACGCGAGCGAGGACCTGTCTTTTACTATTCCCCCCCACCCATCGGGGAACTCAAGCGCGATGCCGGTCTTTATCTTCACCTGTCCCTTTGCCGGGATGACGGTCTCTTCAAGCGCGAAGAGGTCGCACGCCAGGTCGCCCGGGTGCGCCGAATTCGGGAGTTTCGCTTTAGGGTCGAGTTTCTTGGCTTTAAGTACAAACATCCCGTCATTCTATCCGCTTTATAAATTGGCAACAAGGAAACAGATTAGATGAATGAATGTGTCATCGCTGACTGGTGATGTTTTTATGCAAGTTTGTGTAAAAACTCTTCAAGTTAAAAATGAGGATAGCGGAAAAGATGCCCCTGCCAATAAAGTAGAAGTGTGATTACAGCAATTAAAATTACAGGCAAATATCGATCGACAACCATTGGTCGATAGCATAAAAAAATAAACGTGTAATTTATGGTTCCTGAGACTTATAGACAGACGAAAATATCAGACTTGAATCGTCATAGTTATTTTGTAAATTCACTCCCTTTTAGAAATTATTTTAAAAAATACGCAATATTATAACGTTACATTTGATGGCAATTATAAACATTGTACAGTTTCAAGAGGTTGGCTATTTAATCATGTCCTTTTCGTGACAGATTGGCAGGTAAAATTATATTTATTATTTCGTTGACACTGGGGAAAGGCTAAAAAAGGTGGAAAATTTAGCAAGTTCTTATTGTATTCTTATAGCATTAAATTCAAATTAATATAGGGAGATTGTTTATGGCAGGAATTCGTTACATTGTCTTTCTGGTATTGCTTTTGTTTTTTCCTTTTAAACATGCTGAAGCCGGCAATCATTTTTTAGGGATTGCAGGCCTCGCCGGAAAGACAGATGGAGTGCCTATGATTATTGGCCCAAAGATATTTTATTATACCAATGCGATTCCATTTGGTTTTTATGCTGGTAAACAATATACCGTCGATAATGATATGGGATTTCCCAAGACTGAAAGCGAGCTGTTAAGCACGGATAAATTTGAAAGCCGATGGAATAGTGAAGTTATCACTGTAGGGGTTACCAAAACTCTAGGCATTGGAGAGGCAGGTGGAGTGGGAGCTTTTGCGGGGATCGGGTATGGCAATGCGACAGGTTATGATGTTTTTGAAAGGCAGAAGGAATTCCCTGGAATGCCGGCAGGTTATCCTGCTCAAACAGAAATTTATAATATCGAACGACCATCAAGAACGAAGAGCGGGATAAACCTGAATGCTGGGTTGCAGTTTTGGATTGAATTGGGAACCCTTTCGGTTGAAGTAAACACATTTACAAAATCCGTGGCGTTTGGAATAGGTATTGGGGCTCCCTGGTCTGATTGATTGATTGATGAAATCTGTTAACCCTCTGCAGTAGGGTCGCGCCGGAGCCTCACGTTCGATCCCCTGTCGGGAAATCGGAACTGTTTGGAGCGTCGGTCTTGGCGGTATTATCGAGTTATTATTTGGAGCGGGAGACGGGGATACGGTCACTCTCGCATTGCTCCTGCAATGCTCGCTCGACCCCGATTCGGCTCCTAAGCAAACGTCCTGTTTGCTTGCGCTCCCTTTTCGGTCGCGCCGGAGGCTCACGTTCGA